>R24__coassemble_2004_pt1 | contig 9566 bp, 11 predicted proteins | sample R24__metabat2_low_PE_020 | metagenome-assembled genome bin R24 | reverse complement strand
GCATTGCAGCAAAAGGAATTTGTTATAAGTGAATTAGAAAAAATTCGTCTGACTATTGGCGATATAAAAAAGGAAATTAGCAGTCATGAAAATAAGTCAGGGGTTGAAGCAGAAGATTTTATCCGAATTCAAAAAATTGATGAAATGGCAAAAGAGCAGATTGAAGATTTAAATGATACACCTTAAATAGTTAAGTCTCTGCTCACAGTCAGAAAGTAAACTCAAAATCTGTTCTGAGTTCTTGCATTTGATTTTTTTCATGGTTTCAATACTTGTAGTAACTTGAACAATCGCTTCGCCTGTTAAATCCAGAAGGGTTGTTTTTACAGTGTCGGTAAAATTCCATTCAATTTCATTTGCAAAGGAAATATTCTTCCAAGCCTGTTCTGCTTTTCGTATTGAGTTCATAACATCGCCTGAATTGAAGGAATACTTTGCATTTTGTCCTGTTGAAATCTTCAGACCAAGTGCAGAAATGTTCGTATTTACGAAACCCAAAGCTGTCAGATACAGAAGAATGTTTTTGCTTATCATATAAGACCTCGTTTTTTTGTACGTAGAAATATAGTGCGCTGGCAAAAATTTTTATTAATTTTTCCCACAACTTTTTCTGTCACTTACCTATATTGTAATAGTGAAAATATTGAAAACCGCTGGAGGGCTACATGAACACTGATATGGATTTTTCAGAAGTGGCAGTACATTGTTCCAAAAATGAGGCTTGCGGAATGGAAATTGTTGTGGGCGGATATATACGGAAGGAGTTTTCGGAAAACATTCATAATCCGCCTTATGCTCATGTCCGGTGGGAAGAATCTGGAAAACTTGTGTGCAGCAGATTTCTGATTGAAAACGAAAAACTTCCGGAAACAGAATCAGACATTAAAACTGTGGATGAAACGGACATCCCTTTGTCTTCCATTGCATCAAAGATTGTTCAGTGGGCAAAGGAAAAGCCAAAAAGGTTTGCTGGCGAGAACGACAGGACAAACTGGGAAGCCATGCGTAATTCGTGGAATGACATAGTGGATTATTGCAGGGAATGTCTGGGCGAAGAAAGTGATGGGATGACGGGAAGAAATCAGAACAATATTCAGGACATGGCATGCTGCAGGCCTTACAAAACAGGATTGCCGGTTAATATCTGGATTGATGAAGCTGAATCCTACAAAAATGTAAATTCCACAAAATGCATATATTTTCAGATAAACAAAACACAGAAATTCCAGACGCAGAACACTTGCACCATGACACTGGACGGAAATATTCCAGAAGATGATTTAACGGAGGCAAGAAAGAAGGAGGACTTTAACCTAGAGCAAAATGAGCTTGAAGAAGTTTCAAATTTTGTAATCAATAATTCATACGCATTAGAAAAAGTATCAGACCAGCTCCTATGGCTTGATGAATTCTGGAATATTTTCATTAAGGGCGGAATTAAAGCTGCTCCAGAAGCAATGGAACTATTGAAAGAAAAAACTGATGGATTTGTTTTGAAGCATGATGTATAGCAATTGTTTGATCGAAGCACTAAAAGCGAAACTCAAAGACCCAAAGAATGTACAGATTCATTTAATTCCATCTGCAATAAATAATTATAATTTTCACTTTTATTGGATAAATAGGGAGGAAAACACTGTTTACCATTATTCGGAACAGAATAAGTCTTTTTTTGGAAAATTTAATTTTCTGTTTAAGGGGAAGTTAAAATCACGGTGGGTAATTTCATTTGAAGAACTTATGTACAAGAAAATGAAATCAAAAGGATGGTCAACTAAGAAGCAAATCAAATATGCAAAGAAATTAGGCTTCGTAAGACCAGAACCATTTGAAATCGACAGGTCTGAATATTAGCCGCCGGAAAATTATATTATATGTGTAAAGGAGGATAAGAACGATGAATCTAACAGAATATGAATTAAAATTATTAAAAGAACAGATAAATGAGTCTAATAATGCTGTATCTGATGAATTTCTGGTTGCAACAGATAATTTAAGAAAAGATATCCATGAATTTTATAAGTTGTTTGGAGATCTTCGTAAAAAAAATTGTCCTTCAGTTTTTGAAAAAGTTAGGGAAGGTATTGAAGAACGTTCAAAAGAGCCATTAACAGATTTAAGGGAATGCAGTAGTAGAATTCAGGGTGATGTAAACACAATAAAAGAATTTATAAATAATAAGTCTCTTAAATTAAATTGTATTGATGATGCAAATGAAAATATTTTTGAACTTAGTTCTATTTGCAATAGTGTTTTTAAGCGTTTTAATGTTTTCCCTAAAAAAGAGATACCATTGCTAAAAGATAATTTGCGTATTCTTGTAGATGCCATTAAGGAATTGGACGATTTAATTTTCAAATACAATGACAATAAGACCGAATTATTATTACTTCAACCATCCTTAAAATTTGATTTGATTAAGAAATTTATCGATTCTAAAATAGATAATCAGATTGAGGAATTGCTTGGACTTTTTCAAAAATTAAATCATAGTATCAATGAGTATATTTTCGCATGTAAAGCATATAAAACAGCCTTGAAAACATCATTAGAATCTGAAGGGAACACAGAAGAAGATGCAGAAAGAAAAATGCATTCTGTTTTTGACGAAAAGAAAAAAATCTTAGCAGAAATAAACAAATTTTTTGACGATGAGCCTCGAGAATTTTCGCCTGTTTCGGAAGAAATAAAAAATAAAATTGATGAAGAATATATGGAACTGATTAATAGTATGGAATTCATAAAACATTCCATGCAAATCACTTCAAATCAAAAAATCCCAAAAATATTAGAAATGCAAGGAAACCTGATTAAAGAATTTGATGAACTTGAGAATAAAATAACTGAATATAATCACAAGGCAGAAGCAAAACGTTTGGAGTTCAGGTTTATTGCTCCAGAGGATGCTCATAATAATTATGAAGAAATATCAAAAAAAATAAATGATAATTGGGAACGAAATTTTCAGAATAGAAAAAATAAAGGCTTGGTTTATCAGAAACCTTGAGAAAATTTTGCAGGAAATCATAAAAATAGCAATTGTCTTTGGTAGGAATCTATGAAGAATATTTATAATCAAAATCTTATTCATTTATATAGAACCGCATTGCTGGAAATAAGAAAACATCTGGCTGTTTCTGGAAGTGAATTGCTGGGAGAAAGCATTATAAGCAAGGATTCAGTAGGATTATTGGAAAAAATATTCTCATCTATTCCAAATATGTATTCTAAATTTCTTGCATTTTTGAAGAGTCAAGAAAATACCAGTACATTGCAGCAAAAGGAATTTGTTATAAGTGAATTAGAAATAATACGTCTGACTATTGGCGATATAAAAAAGGAAATTGGTTCCCATAAAAATAATTCTGGAATTGAAGCGGAAGATTTTACCCGACTTCAAAAACTAGATGCGTTGGCAAAAGGTCAGATTGAAGAATTAAATAGTTCTCTTTAAATAGCTGAGTTTCTGCTTGCTGTCTGAAAGAAATCGCAAAATCTGTTCCTGGCCCTCACATTGGATTTTATTCATTGATTCAATACTTGTAATAATTTGAGCAATCGCCTCATTTATAAGATTCAGCAGGTTTGTTCTTTCAATGGAAGTAAAATTCCATTCAATTCGATTGGCAAGGGAAATATTATTCCATGCAAGTTCAGCTTTTTTTATTGATTTCATAACATCGTCTGAATTAAAGGAATATTTTGTATTTTTCTTTGTTGCCTCGTTTAAACCAAGTGCAGAAATATTCGTATTTACAAAGCCCAGGGTTGTCAGATACAGAAGAATTTTTTTGCTTATCATATAAAACCTCGCTTTTTGTACTCAAAAATATAGTTTGCTGGCAATTTTTTTTAATTTTTTTCGCAACTTTTTCTGTCACTTACCTATATTGTATTTCGAGGTTGTGAAAATGACAGATTACATTAATGCAGTTGAACTTGAAGAAATCTTAAAAAATACTCCTTCTACCCAGAACATTCTCCTTGTTGGCCGGCACGGAATCGGCAAGTCTGAAATTCTTACTGCTCATTTTGAAAAAAAGGGAATGAAAGTAATTCCGCTCTTTTTAGGTCAGATGGCAGATCCGGGGGATTTGATTGGACTTCCACATTTTAACGAAGAAACTCACCACACAGAATATTATCCGCCTTACTGGTTTCCTCTTGATGATAAGCCAATCGTTCTTTTTCTTGATGAACTGAACCGTGCCCGTCCGGAACTTATGCAGTCGGTAATGGACCTTGCCTTGAACCGTAAGCTTGCCGGAAAAAAATTGCCCGAAGGAAGCCAGGTAATTGCCGCTGTAAATGCAGGGGATGAGTATCAGGTTGAAGAACTGGACCCGGCTCTCGTGTCTCGCTTTAACGTCTACTTTTTTAATCCCACTGTGGCAGACTGGATAAGCTGGGCAGAAAAAAATGACCTTGATGAGCGCGTTATAAAATTCCTAAGAGAAAATCAGATTTATCTTGATGGTAAAGAAAAGACTGAGGAAGAAAGCGAAAACTGCTTCTTCAAAACCCCAGACCGCCGTGCATGGAAAAAAGTTTCGGATGCTGTAAAAAATATTCCAAAGCTTCAGGAAAAGCACGTAAAGTTCATTGCGGGAATTATTGGAAAAGAAGCTGCAGTCAGTTTTATTGTTCATGCAAATCACTCAAAAATGGAAAAGTTTACCGCTTCTGATTTCTGGGAAAAAGGCGAAAAGTCCTACAAGGCAATCATGATTCTTTCTCTCAGCGAATTCTGTGATTTTGCAGACTGTGTATTTAAAACCATTGTTCCTTTGCATAATGATGCAGAAGAATCAAAAATTCATGCTCGGTTATTTGACTCTCTTACTGAATGGCTTTGTTCTGAAAACCGTAACGAAGAACTTGGTTACATTGTCTCTTTGTTTCTGGAAGGAAAATATGAGAAGTCAAATGATTTTATAAAAGAGAATTGTGAGAAAGCCTTCCAAATTATGCGTGGTTTTGCAGAAAGAAATTGTGTTGCATAGTCGGGGGAATTTATGGTTCGGACTGAAAGTGAAATTGAAGAAATCATAAACCGGATGATTAAGGGCTGGTTTTATACTTCACCTTATCTGTACAAAAAAATCTGCAATAATCCGGTTTTCAAAAATAAGAAAATGCTTTGCGAGGCCAGAAGTGGAAAAAAAAGAATTGAATATAATCCGGAACTCATTAAGGAAAAAACTCCGGGCGAAATCAAGGATTTAATTAAGCTGGAACTTTCAAGAATAATTCTTGGTCATTGTACTTTCAGACGGCCAAAACCTTTCAATGCAGAAATTGCCATTAAAGCAAGCAATATGGCGATTCTTCAAAAAAATCTTGGAGGTCTGCTGGAAGGTCAGAGTTTTGAATTTTATTATGATGCGTTGATGAAAGAAAATCAGAATGATGAAGACGAGGATGATGGCAGTGGAGATGGTGATGCTAATGAAGGAAGTGCTGGTGACTGCAATAATGGAATGGAAAATATGTCAGGTACTGAGAATAATGACAGCAAGGATCAGACAGATAATGGCAACGGCAGTGGAAAGTCAGAAACTGAAGAGGTTGAAAATACACAAGATAAAGCTGAGCAGAATACTGGCTTGGAAAGTGCGGCAGGTGATGCGGAAAAAGATGCCGTTGAACTATGGAACAAGGATGATGCCATGGTTGAACTTGAAGCCCAAATGGATCGGCGAGAACTTTTGGAAAATAAAGAGTTTTCACAGGAGCTGAGTGGAATCCTTCCGGGAACTATGGCTGGCGGATATTTATCTTCCCTGATAATTGAAAAAGAAAAGGTCAGCAATAAATTCAATGTTTTAAAAATATTTATCAGTGCCATTCAAAATGGTAAGAAAAGAATAGGAACAAGATCTAAGCCGAATCGTCGTTTTGGGTATCATCTGCTTGGAACGAGGCTGGAAAAAGATAATTTATCTTTGCTTTGTGTTCTTGATGTAAGCGGATCTGTAAAGGATAAATGGCTGGTGCTTTATGCAAATTATTTGAATTACATAAGGCGTAAGTATAAGTGCAAGATTGATGTTGTTGAAGCAGATACTGAAATAAAGGAAGACACTTTGTTCAGGATGAAGTCAGAAATAAAAATCCTAAAATGCGAAGGTCGGGGAGGAACGGATTTTCAGTGTGTCATTGATTATGTTGAAAAAAACAAAATGAAATATGACGGTGTAATTGTTTTTACTGACGGATATTTTGAGCATCTTGAGCTTCCTAAGAATTTTAACATGCGGATTTTATGGGCGTTGAATGAACCTGATCCCTGGTTCAAAAATCATTTTCCAAAAGAAAAATATGTTGCGTATTTAAAGGAGAGTAAGAAATGAATTGCAGTATTTCGTTGTCTATATTTGGTGAGCCGTTTGAATTCAGAATTAAAAAACTTTCACGAAAAAATCTATACGGCAGCAAAAAAATCGTTGCCAAAAATGGAGATGAAGAATGTGAGAAATCTTATGTTAATGAAAATGGAATGATTACCCTAACAAACGGCTGTACAAAATTGTTTTCGCCTGTGGAAAGTGATTCCGAATCAGAAAAAAGAAAATCTAAAAATGCCGTCGGAAAAAGAAATGTTGAATCATTGTTTGATAAACGTCTAAACGGACTTGGATTTTCTCTTAACAAAAATGATGCATTTCCTGCAGAAAGATTTCTTGATGCTGTAATTGTGGCTTCCTATCAGCTGACTTCTGGGGATAAAGAACAGATTAGGATGGCAAAGGAATTGCTTGGCTCTAAAATATGGAGAGTCGGTTTTCGGTATGACGATGGGCGTGACGCAATCTTTTTCATCTTTTCAAATGAAAGTGGGATTTTTATTTGTCTGTGTGAGTTTATCGAAAATAAATTTCTTTTCGAAGAAAATCTTATTTCTGCTGATAACGAGCTGGAAGTTCTTGATGAAGATTATGATATTGATTTTGAAAACCTCTGGTAAATTTTGGAAGAAGAATAGGAGATGTGATAAAAATTACATCCGTGTAATTTTTATCACTAAAGTTTGATTCTGCGTTGCAGTCTCAAACTTTGGATTCTCGCCATCCTGGCTCGCCGCTACCGCGGTGGTTTATAAGGAGTATCGAATATGAGAAAAATTGCAATTCAAGATATGAGAAAAAGAAGTGCGGTTGTCTGCTTTGAAAATGCAAAAGTTTTAGAAAAGAAAAAAACTGAAAGTCATAAAATCCGCCGCATAAAAACTTTACCCGAAAAAAGCTATGAAAAAATCTATGGATTGGAAAGCGATAAGTTAATAAGTGATGAAGAAATCTTCAATCAATTTATCAGCACAAACAGTGAAATTGATTTTGAAAAGACTGGTTGCGAAATAAAGGAAATGCACAGATTCTATTCAGACAAAAATGGAAAAGCCGCAAATAACCTTTGGTTTGAAGAAACGATTTATGACCGTAATGGAAATGTAAAGGACATCCATCCGCTTGTAAAAAAAGAAAAAAATATTTCTGATCTGGATACACCTCTTAAATGGTCAAATAAATATATTCCCTACGATGTGGCTGCAAAAAAATATGTGGTCAGTCAGATTTACAGGCTCTACCACCTGGACTGTCTTACTTTTGATTTTTTGTATGACATTGCAAGCGACCTTGAAAATCGGGAATGTCTTATGTATATGGGAAGCGGCGAAAACGGTGATGAACCTGTGGTTTTTAGAGAAGGCGGAAAACCTTATCGAGTCTTCTTAAAAGGCAAAACTGAAAAAAATAAAAACATTCTGTTTCATACTTCAAACGAAAAGCAATATCAGCTGACACTTCTTTTGTGCGAAATGGAATACGGCCACGAAGAATAATCAGGAGGAACCATGAGCAGATTAAGTCATTCACTAAATAAAATGCGTGAAGTCGTTGAAACTGAATTTGAGGAACATATAGCAATCACTACAAAAAAAGTTTTTTCGGCGGCCATTAAGGCTAAGCGGGAAATGTCCAGAGATTTTACTCTTCTTGACGGAAATAATTTTAAAGAAGCAATCTATGGAAAAAAGTTTTATGTTACAAAAAAACTCGATGGAATTTTTGTTTATGGAAGTGCACATATTTATAATAAAAAAGTTTCTGTAACTTTCGCTACTTCTTCAGGGGATGAATTAAAAGATATTAAATGCCTTGATGAATTTACTGAATATATAGAAAAAGAAAACTCGAGGTTGAATTCACAGAATCTGATTCCAGAAAACTTTCATGTAGCCTTTTTGATGGAACTGTATCTGCCGGGCGAAAAACGAACCCGTGTTGCAGATGTTCTTCATGCACTTGCTTGCGAAAAAAAAGATGAACTGGCTCTGGCAATTTTTCAGCGGGAGGAAAAAATTTATCGAATCAGGGAAGACGATGAGTCTTATGACAGCAGATTAAAGTATGCGGCAGATTTGTTTTCCGGTGCAAAGCAGATTTCGACTGTTCCATATTGCGTGGTGGAGGCTGGCTCAGAAGAAACAGTTGATGATTTGAGAAATCGAGTTTCAGAAATTTATAATCAGTGGGTTGTAAAAGAAGGAGCGGAAGGTCTTGTTGTTCGAAACGAAAATGGTGCCATCTGGAAGATCAAACCCCGTCATACAATTGATGCCGCTGCAATCGGTTTTGCCCAGGATACAGACGGAACTTTGCGGGACATTATGTTTGCGGTTTTGGATAAAGACGGAAAGTACCATCGTTTTGCCTGTGGTGCAACAGGACTTTCATACGATGATAAAGAACAGCTTCTTTCATACTTCCAAAAAAGAATAATGCCGTCTGTAAATTTTTCTCATGCAAATTCTGCAGGTATTCCTTACAAAATGGTCTACCCGGAAAAAGTTTTTGAGATTTCCTGCGTTGATCTTGCTTCAAAAAAAGGGGACGACAAGCCTTGCAAGAATGATCTTTTGATTTTTAATGGAGAGTGCTGGCAGACAAAAGGGCTGGTAAACGGAGCTTCCTGCCATGGACTTTCTGTTGTGCGTGAAAGAAATGACAAATCCTGTGTTTACGAGGACATCCGCCTTGAACAGCTTTCCATGATTTCGCCTTTTTCCGAAGAAGAAAATTCTGTTGATTTTGAAAATCTTCCTGAAAGTTCAGTTCTGGATGTGCATGTTTATAAAAAGCAGAAGGGAAAATCTTATTATGCAAAAAAATTCATCATCTGGAAGACGAATAAAGAGCAGACTAAGTTTTTTCCGCCATACATTCTGTATTATGAAGATTTTTCAAGCAGAAGACAGGAACATATCAAAAGGGACATGTTTACGGCAGAAACTTATGAAGAAGCAGAAAAAATGCTCAATCCATTGATTTCAAAACACGTAAAGGAGGGCTGGACTTATGTATGTTAATGTGACCGTCAAAACAGTTGAAGATTTCATAGATGAATATTTTCCGTTTTATGCTAAGGACTGGAATAATCTGAGTGAAGAAGAAAAACTCTTTTTGATTTCATTTTTTAATAGTAAAAATTCTCATGACTGCAGCTATGACATTCTCTTAAGTGCACCCATGAAAGCGTCTTATGATGCAACCGGTCTGTATGAT
>R24__coassemble_2002_pt1 | contig 9572 bp, 7 predicted proteins | sample R24__metabat2_low_PE_020 | metagenome-assembled genome bin R24 | reverse complement strand
ACATTGTCCCATTTTGGACCACCTACTGCTCCAAGCAAAACTGCATCTGCCTTAAGACAGATATCAAGCTGTTCCTTAGGAAGTGGTTCACCAAACTGATCAATAGCACTACCACCGGCAATTACCTTGTTATATGTAAAAGTGTGATTAAATTTTTTTGCAACAGCATCAAGAACTTTGACTGCTTCTGCAACAACATCTGGACCAATTCCATCTCCAGGAATCAATGCAATAGTTTTATTCATTTATATATCTCCTACATCCTGTCATCTTCGGACTTACTCAATTCTTGCCATCTTCAAACTTGATTCGAAGATCCAGAATCCCGAAGCAAGTCCGGGAATGACAAGTTTTATAAACTAATTAAATCTTTTATATCTTTTTTCTATATCCCGAATAAGTTTATATTCAAAAGAATCTACAAGAGCAATCCAGCTGGCCTGAATCATATCTTCACTTACCCCAATTGTTGTCCAGCTTGCTTCTCCATCAGTACTTTCTATGATTACACGAACCTTAGATGCAGTAGCTGATTTGCCGTCAAGAACACGGACTTTAAAGTCCACCAGTCTGATTTTAGAAACTGCAGGATAAAAACGTTCCAGAGCTCTACGCAATGCAATATCCAGGGCATTTACAGGACCGTCACCTTCTCCCGCTGTAATTTCTATCTGACCGTCAACTTCCACCTTCAGCTGAGCACAGGAACAAACCCCTTCTTCCGGACGTGGGAATGAACCTGTTGTCTGGTAATAATGCAGACTGAAAAAAGGCTGATACTGACCAAGCATTTTTCGAACCATAAGCTCAAAACTGCCGTCAGCTCCTTCAAACTGATAGCCCTGAAGTTCATAATTTTTCATCTGGGCAGCAATATCATTCAGCACAGGATTATCTTTAGTAATGTTTGGAGCAAATTTCTGAATTTTTTCAAGAATTGTTGCCCGTCCGGCTACTTCACTCATTAAGAATACACGGGCATTACCAATTGTTTCCGGTGCAATATGTTCATAGGCTTCCGGATTTTTTAACACCGCATCAATATGCATTCCAGCCTTATGAGCAAAAGCTGAACTTCCAACATAAGGTAACTGAGAATTCAAATGTATGTTTGTAATTTCAGAAACTCTTTTACAAATTGCAGTAAGGTTCTTTATATTTTCTTCCGGAATACACTGATAACCCATTTTTAACTGCAGATTTGGAATTATAGTAGAAAGATTAGCATTCCCCGTACGTTCTCCAAAACCCAGCAGAACTCCCTGCACATGAACAGCACCTTCTGCAACAGCCACAAGAGAATTTGCAACAGCAAGTCCAGAATCATTATGAGTATGAATACCAATTCTTGCTTTAGAACCAAAGTTTTTTACAACATCTGCTACCGCTGCCCGCAATTCATCAATCATGAAGCCGCCTTTTGTTTCGCACAAACATAAAACCTCTGCACCACCATCTACAGCAGCCTGCAGGGTTTTAAAGGCATAATCTTTATTCTCTTTATATGCAGTAAAAAAATGTTCAGCATCATAAAAAACGGTCTTTCCATTTTCTCTTAAAAAAGACACGGTTTCCTGAATCATTTTAAGATTTTCTTCCAGAGTAGTTTTAATTATATCTGTAACCTGAAATGTCCAGCTCTTTCCGAAAATAACACAGCAGTCTGTATTAGCTGCCAGCAAACTCTGGAGGTTAGCATCTTCCGAACATTTAATATCCTTACGACGTGTAGAGCCAAAAGCGCAAAGCTTAGCATTCTTTAAAGGATAATTTTTTATCTCCTGAAAAAACTCCATATCTTTCGGATTTGAACCTGGATTTCCTGCTTCAATATAAGCAACCCCCAGTTCATCCAAAGCCTGACATATATGAATTTTATCTTTTACAGAAAAACTTATACCTTCCCCCTGAGCACCATCTCTCAGAGTTGAATCTAGAATCTCAATCTTATTCATAAATATGATTATAGTAATAATATAAGGATTATACAATAATTAAATAATACTTAATAACTTTAATTATACTAAATATTTCAATTAAAAATCGGGAGCACATTCAAAAGTCATTAATTCCCCGCTGGAAGGATGTCTGAACGCTATTCTGCAGGCATGAAGCATCAATCTTTCACCTTCTTCACAGTTTCCATATAACGTATCACCTAATATAGGAATTCCCATTCCTTTTTCAAAACTGGCAGCCAGTCTAAGCTGATGGGTACGACCTGTTTTTGGAGAAAACTCTATGCGGGTCACCATTTTTTCTTTTCCAGAAACCGGATTTACCCATTTTTCCACTTTGATTTTTTTCCAGTCCGTAATTCCCAGCTTTCCATTTTCTTCATCATAAATCTGATGAGGTCTGTTATCTACATCAAGGCGGAACTTTAATTCTATATGACCTTCCGGTTTTCCTCTTAATATGCCGTCAAGCAGGGCAATATACTGTTTATGAACTGTTCCCTCTTCAAACTGTCGTTCCAGATTACAATGGGCATTTTTATTCAAGGCAAGAATCAATATTCCTGAAGTTTCCATATCCAGTCTGTGTACTGCAGGCTGATTAACACATTCAGGAAAAAGTTTCTTTACGCGAGATTCAACACAATCAGCCTTTTCCGGTCCCCGTCCTGGAACAGAAAGAAGACCTGCCTGTTTATTTACAACTACAATATCTTTGTCCCTGTAAAGAATTTCTACCCCAAGAATATAAGGCAGAATATATCTGCAGCGTTCGTCGCAGGGTGCATAAGAATTGCAGTTAATTTTAGATTTTGTATTCGGCCCAAAATACAGTTCATCCATGCTAACAGGCTCCAGATTATGTTCAAAAGCATAGGACAGCAGTTTTGGAGCACAACAGTCTCCTGTTCCAGCAGGAGGCAACTTTCCTGAATGTTGATTGATTATTTCATTAAGGGTGATTTTTTTTCCATCAAACCTTGTAAAAGAATAAAGAGTGAATATTCTTGCCAGAGACTGATCTGTTAATGCAGTCCGTTGTTTTACAAGTTCTTTTTTATTTTCACCAGATGCCTTATTTATTAATTCTGTAAGCTGATGGATTTTAAGGTCATTCTCTTCAAGTGCTGCATTTACCTGCTTCTGAGTAACCAGGGAATCTACAGCAATTTCATTATTGCGGAGGGCTGATGTTCCGGGAACTATGACTTTACCATTACCGCTTACAGCATAAAGAATTACCCGTTTACCGGAAATGTTATCCCAGCAAACAAGGCTGCCTGCCATAATTCCCTGTCCTTTTCTCTCTTCACTTTCCTTAGCAATCTGTTTTAAGCACAAAGCCCCTGTCTCAAGTCTTTCAAGAAGAGTGAGACAGTAATGATGGGCTAATTCCTGTGAAAAAGGAGGAAACATCAGTTTGTTTATTTAAGATTACGAATCTCTACAGATCCGTCTTCTTTAGAAATAAATACGATTGGTTTATTCTGTGTAAAAAGACCAGTTTCTACAACACCACAGATTCCATTAATCTTTTTTTCCATTTCAGGAACATTAATTGGTTTTTCCCATGTACAGTCAAGAATCTGATTTCCGTTATCTGTAATAACAGGACCACATTTCTTAACCCCTTCACGAAGAACGCATTTAGCACCAAGGGCATTCAATGCATTAGTTACAGGCACACGAGCTTCTCCAATAATTTCTACAGGAACAGGGAATTTTGTACCGATTGTTTCAACAGATTTCGATGAATCTGCAATTACAACGAATACTTTTGAGTTATATTCAACAATCTTTTCTCTGACATGAGCAGCACCGCCACCTTTAATACAGTTACAGTCTGGATCAACTTCATCTGCACCATCAATAGCCAGATCAAGCTGACCACCAATAATACGGTCATTCATTGAATAAACTGGAATTCCATAATCCTGACAGGCATTCTGTGTCTGGAAACTTGTACCAACAGCCTTAATATCCTTTAAGTCACCATTTTTAATGTGTTCTGCAAGACGTTTTACAGCTGGCATAGCTGTTGAACCTGTACCAAGACCAATTTTCATTCCACTAAAAATCAATCCTTTTTCAATTAATGTATCAATGGCAGTATTAGCTACCAAAACTTTCTGTTCTGCTTGTGAAAGTCCCATTTTAAACCTCGATTATTTTATATATTCTTTGCCTGTAAACAGTTTAAACTGTTCATAAGCCTGATATTCCAGCATTCTATAACCATTACAGGTTCTGCAGCCAGCCAGTGAGGCTCTTTTCATAACAGGTGTAATGGCAGGTGTATAAACAATATCAAACAAAAGTTCATTTCCACGGAAATTATAGAAATAAATCGGATCATTTTCTTCTGTTGAGTTACCTTCTGCATTTGTTCCCAGTGATGTTGTCTGAATAATCAAAGTAGAATACTCATCCAGCTTTTCAACACAGAATGGATCCAGCTGACAGTAAGAATATCCATATTTTTCAGCGATGACCTGTGCATGTTCCAGAGTTCGGTTAAAAATACAAACTTTAGCACCCATCTGCTTTAATGCGTAAACTATAGCCTTAGCAGCTCCACCGGCACCTATAACTGCAACTTTTTTACGTTTAAGAGACATTGATCCAAGAAAATCTTCCAGAGCTCTTCTAAAACCAACTGCATCAGTATTATAACCAGTCCATTTATTGTTACGGCGAACCAGAGAATTACAGGCTCCAATCTGAACAACTTCAGGAGAATGTTCATTTAAATAATACAGTACAGATTCCTTAAAAGGTACTGTTACAGAAAGTCCCTTAAATCCCAGCTTTTCACAGAAATTAAGTGCTTCTGAAATTGATGGAGAACGAACCGGAATATACACAGAATCCATAGACTGTTTATGGAAACCGGCATTATAGATAACAGGACTTGCAGTTCTAGGTAACGGCCAGCCTGCAATACCGAACAGCTGAGTTTTAGTTGTAATATCCCTGAAATGATAAAGTTCATTTAATGTAACAGGATCAATATGTCCTATTACATTTGTATTCTGAAGCATTTCCTCTGGTGAAACAAAGGAAAGATAAGAATTTGAATATGCAGACAATACACGTGAAGGAAACCCCTCTGGACCCATGGCACATAAAATATGCTCATAATCCATAGCCTCTCCTTCCTTAAAAAGATTTACTACATCAGAAAGGGTCTTTGGCATAAAAGCAATTTTAGGAAGTTCATAACCAGTTTTACGCATAGCTTCACAGCGTTCCCTCAGATTAGTAACAGGACCAGTCATATTATGACAACTGCGAATTATACGTACCCCAAAAGCCATCGCAGCATCCTGCATACTTGGAATATGATAATCTTCTTCAAAATCTACAAAGGCAAAGTTTTTTGATTTATCAGGATCGGCAAAAGCAAGAGCCCTTCCAAAAAGATTAGTTCTGGAAAATTCCCCGCCTGTAAACAAACCGCCATCTATATCTCGGCGAATAGTTAGAATACAAGGTAAATTTATCATTGATGGAAAGCGTTTTACATAAAGCTGCTCTTCTTCACAAAGATGATCAACACGCAGTTCAACTAAATCAATCTGCTTTTCATATTTTTTTACAAGTTTAAGGTCATCTTCCAGAGTTTTTCCTGTAAGAGTCATACAAATTAATGGCTGATTCATAAATTACCCTATATTTTGTTTCAACTTTGATTAATTAACAGCCTTTCTGGATACAACTTTTTCTACAACAGAAAGAACAAGTGTAGTTCCATGTGGCACAGCATAAGGAATTGTCAGATTTCCACCAGGATGAGAGAAATTAATGATTGTATATGCATCACCTTCGCTAGGAACAGCCTCAAGTTTCATAGGTACTGGATATGGATAATCAACAAGTTTTTCAGTAAAGATGCCATAAACGTTATCATTTACTTCACCTTCCGGCATAGCCATTTCAACAGTAACTCTTGTGTAATTTGGTACATATTCAGATTCAAAGGTCTGCTGACTTACTACATAACCGGCTTTTTCACCCTCTTCTGCAACATGACTTGTAATATCATAAACAATCTTGGTTCTTGCAATTGTCTGCAAAAGATCATTAATTGACTGACCAACAACCCAAGGAGCCCTAGTATTTTCATAGTTAGGACCACGGCTTACAATCAGCTGAACAGTTACAGGTTCAGAAATATTTGTACCTGCTGGAGGATCCTGTTCAAGAACAGTACCAGCTTCTGATGTATCAGGTTTATATTCAGGAGTTGCAAGAACAATCAAAGGTTTTGTCTGACCGGCAAATAAAGTTTGAAGTTTCATCTGAACATCATCAATATTCATTCCAACATAATCATCAACCTTATCAACAAATACACCTCGGCTTACTACAAGAGAAACACGGCTGTATCCCTTTACAATCGCACCCGCCTGAGGAGACTGTTCCATAATTGTACCTTCATCACCAGGAACATCTGAATAACGAAGATTGATTTTTGGATACAACTCTTTTACCTGCATTTCAAGCAAAGCATCTTCCAGAGATTTTCCTACAACATTAGGAACAAGAACCTTTTCCGGTCCCTGAACATGATTAAAGAAAATTACAAAAGCAACAAAGGCCATAACAATAAAAGCAGCAATACAAGTTATGGCAAGAACTGGAATGCTCGACTGAAGCTTTTCATATTCCTCAGAAATTTTCACTCTGATTTTTATAGGTTTTCGTATTTTTTTTGGCTTCTTTTCTTCAACACCAGTATTATTTTCAATAATTTCGTCACTCATAGTTTCCTCGATTATCCTATTCTAAAACTGTACCAACAAAATCTCTGGCACCATTCATAAAGTCTTTATACATCATAGCCTTTTTTCCCTGTCTTTGTAACTGAGTTACAGCAAGAATACCGGCCCCTGTTTTTATAAGAATACCTTCTGCCTTTACAAAATCCAGAACTTTTCCTTCTGGTTCATTATCATAACCACTGGCAGCAGACAGTTTTGCACTCAAAATACGCAGCGGAAGTCCTTTTTCCATACACCAGCAGCCAGGTTCAGGATAATATGCCCGAATCTTAGCCTCAATAACTTCAGCCGGTTCCTTCCAGTTTATTTTTCCATCCTCTTTTGTAATGATGCCAGTATACGAAGGATCACCACTCTGAGGATTTCCTTCAGGAAGTTTTCCATTTTCTGCAGTCTGTCCAAGAAGCTTACAGATTAAATCAGCTCCAGTAACAGCAGCATAATTCAATAAAGATTCTCCAGTTTCAGTTCCATTAAGTGGAACAACAGTCTGTGCAAGAATATTTCCCTCATCCATTTTAAGTCCGAGAGTCTGAATGGTAACTGCAGTTTCCTTATCTCTATTCAAGATTGCAGCATTTACCGGAGTACAGCCTCTATATTTTGGCAATAAAGATGGATGAAGGTTGATTCCTCCATAAGGGAACATTGCCAGAAACTTTGGTCCAAAAATATGACCATAAGCAAAACACACCAGAAGATCAGCACCTAAAGGTAAAATTTCTTCTCTGGCAGCAGAATCAAGATGTTCCGGAGTAAATACAGGCAGTCCTTTTTCCATGGCAAAAGCAGCCACAGGTGTTGGAATCAAATCCTTATGCCTGCCCTTTGCAGATGGAGGATTAGATAAAACCCCTGCTATTTCAAAACCATATTCAGTCTGTTTTTCAAAGAGAATCTTTAATGTTTCACAAGCCGCTTCAGGACTTCCTGCATATAATATTTTCATTACTTATTTTTCTTCTGTTCTTTTGCTGCAATTTTAGCGGCAATTTTTCTGGCTTTAGCTTCCTTTTCTTTAGCCTTTTCAGCAGCACGTTCAGCTCTTTTTTTAAACTGAACTTCTGTTTTTTTAGCAAAGTCAGGATCCCCACGATCAATATAAAGAATACCATCAAGATGATCGTATTCATGCTGAATAATTCTTGCAAGTAAACCATCAGCTTCTAAAGTAAAAGGACGACCTTTTTCATTCAAAGCCTGAACAGTAACAGCAACAGGTCTTGTAATAGTTTCATAAACCTGTGGAATACTCAAACAGCCTTCATCATATTCACTAACTTCTTCAGATGTCTTAATAATCTGAGGATTGATAAAAACACGGCGAACATCGTCATCAGCAATAATAACAAACATTCTTAAGCTTTTACCAACCTGAGGACAAGCCAGGCCAACTCCATCAGCCTCAATCATAGTTTCAAACATATCTTCTGCCAGCTGGCGGATTTCATCGTTTACTTCTTCAACAGGCTTAGCAACCTGTCTTAAAATATCCTCTCCAAGTTTAGTTACATCTAATACCATAATTATTAATCCTATTTCTCAATTCTGATTCTTGCTGCTCTTGCATGACCAGCCAGACCTTCTGCATCTCCAAGATAACCTGATGCTGCAGCACTTCTTAAAACACCGGCAGAACCTTCTTTTGTACGCAAAGTAGTAACTGTTTTAAGGAACATACGTACACTTAAACCGCCTGTATATTTAGCAGTACCAGAAGTTGGTAATGTGTGATTTAATCCGGCAGCATAATCACCAAATACTTCTGCCGAAGAATGACCAATAAACAATGAGCCAAAATTGCGGACTGCAGCAACAATTTTATCTCTTGTCTTGCCTTCATCCATAGCAATTTCCAGATGTTCCGGAGCTTTTCTATTGGCAGCTTCAACAGCCTGATCAAGATTGTCTACAAGAATAATAAGTCCACAATTATCTACACTCTGACGGGCAACAGCTTTAGTTGTTAATGTTTCCAGCTGAACTTCAATCTGTTCACTTACTTTAAGAGCCAGTTTTTCTGAAGTTGTAATAAGAATTGGCTGAGCAACAACATCATGTTCAGCCTGAGCCAGCATGTCAGCTGCAACCCATTCAGGTTTTGCAGAATCATCAGCAATAATCAAAACTTCAGTTGGACCTGCGACCATATCAATACCAACAGTACCAAATACAGCCTTTTTTGCAGAAGCAACAAATTTATTTCCAGGACCTACAATAACATCAACCTTTGGAATAGATTCTGTACCATAAGCCATAGCACCAATTGCCTGTGAACCACCAACTGCATAAAGGTGATTTACACCACATATATAAGCTGCAGCCATAATACCTTCATCAGCATAAGGTTTACCACCAACATAGGCGTTACCAGAAATGCCAGTACCATTTTTTCCGGCAGCAACCTTATCATCAGGGTGAACTCTTGGAGGAGTACACATAATAACGTTATCAACACCAGCAGCTACGGCAGGTGTAACAGTCATAATTACAGTTGAAACCAATGGGAATCTTCCGGCTGGAACATAACAACCTGCAGTTTCTACAGGAATAGTTTTTTGTCCAGTATAAATTCCTGGTTCAAGTTCTTCTTCAAAATCAGTAAAAGATTTACGCTGCAACCTGGCAAATTTTAAAGCCAGATCATGAGAATAAACTATAGCATCATAAACATCACGTTTTTCTATCTTAAGCTTTTCTGCAGCAGCCTTTAATTCTTCCTGTGGAACTTCAAAAACAGAAGGAACAGAAACATCAAATTTCTGACCATAAATACGAAGCGCTGCATCTCCTTTTTTCTGAACTTCATCAAGAACAGAATTTACAACTT
>R24__coassemble_1938_pt1 | contig 9803 bp, 10 predicted proteins | sample R24__metabat2_low_PE_020 | metagenome-assembled genome bin R24 | reverse complement strand
AGCACAACTCAAATATTGTAGATTTACCGGCTCCGGAATGTCCTGTCAATGCTGGCAAAGTTCCTCTATACAGATCAAAATTTATATCATGAACAGCAGCCTTTTTAATATCTTTATCATAAGAAAAATTCAGATTCTGTACTTTTAATGTAACTTCTTTATCTGATTTTGAGACAAGATCATTTTTATTGGTAACCTGAAGAGGAATTCCATTTACAAGAGAAACATAATCAGGATTTTCCAGAAAAGCTTTTTTAGTTCCATGAAAAAATACTTTTCCTTTTTCCATTCCTATTACAATCTCTGATTCCTGTACAACTTCCATATCATGTGTAATTTGAATTACAGTATTTCCACATTTATGCCAGTATTTAACAATACTCAGAATTTCCTTTCTTTATTCCGTATCCAGCATTGAAATTGCCTAATCAATAATAAGAATTTCTGGAGCCTTGGCCAGAACTCCACTTAAAGCAACCTTCTGAGTCTGTCCCAAAGACAAAGCTGATGTAGACGACTCCGCTCTGTCCAGCATATCTACAGAATTTAAGGCTTCTATGGTACGCAGCTCAACTTCACCAGATTTTAATCCAAGATTCTGCGGACCGAAAGCTGTGTCTCTGGACACTATGCCACTTACCAGCTGTTCCTTTGGTGACTGGAATACAATTCCAATTTTCTGACCTTCTGTAATCTCAATTGTTCCTGCAGAAGGAACTTCCAGACCACAGATAAGTCTTGCAAGGGAACTTTTACCACTGCCATTATATCCAACTATAGAAACATAAGACCCTTTTTCTACAACCATGGAAACATCATTCACAACAGGGCTATTGCTTTGAGGATAAGAAAATGTAAGATTTTTAATTGTTATAACACTCAATCTTCTAACACAATTGTAGTAACTATAGATGCAGACTGAACAACTTCGGTTTCCTGTTCATTGATCTTTACTTCGCTTGCAACTGCAGATAAAGCACCAATTGCCATTGATTCCTGCTCTGCAGCTGTAGTCACAGTATTAACCACTTTTTCAGATTTCTTTACAGCATTAATCATTGGTGTTTCAGGTCGGCCAGTTAATGTAAAACTTACCTCCTGATTTTTACCAACTACCACTGCCCCAATTGGAGCTTTACTATCTATATCCTCTGCTGAAGTAAGAGCAGTTGCTGATTCATAATCTGTAGTTTCTTCAGTTTTATCATTTTCTTCTTCAGATTCTTTAACCGAATCCTTTTTTTCACCAGAACCTCTGCTTTTTTCCCGATTAGCATAAACTGCTACAGCACCTTCCAAACAGGAAACTGTACCACCAGCAGTAACAATAAAATCAGTACCACGAACAGAAGCTACTGCAATTGGAGTTTTTACAGAATAGGAAACTCTCTTGTTTTCTGTATGATTAACCTTAGACCGAACAGCACCTGTACTTAAAAAAACGGAAACATTATCTTTTGAAGCTGTTGCAGCCAAAGTGTCTATTGTAATTCTGGTTAAAGCCCCCAGTGCCATTATACTTCCATTATACTCAATTTTTGCTTCTGACTGGAAACCTGTACTTATTGTATCAGATGCATTAAGTGTGTCCCCTACTTTTACTGCAGTCCATCCTGCAGGAGTGTTTGTTTCAACCTTACCGCTTACAAAAGTTACTACTGCACTCTGAGCCGAAACAGGAAGAAGGAAAGTTAATGCTAAAAACAGTCCAATAGTGATTTTCTTATTTTTTGTCATAAATACCTCTAACTTTTGTTTCCCCTAGAAAGAAAGGGAAATATTCAACGCTACAGACATATTATTCAATTCTCCAGAACCTTCTATATCATAATAATAGATACCTGAAAGACTTGTCTTTAAATCAGAAAAAAGATTTATTACAAGATTACCAGCAGCATTTACGCCTTTTACAATAACATCAGATTCAGGAAAGCCTAAAACAAATTTTCCTGCAAGGGATGTATATAATCCACCGACAGTATATGCAATATCAATACCAGGAAGTATTACCCCAGAAAGTTCAGGCGACAGTAAAGAATTATATGCTGTATTTGATGTAAAGGTTGTAAATGGAGACAATCCAAACTGATTTCCAGAAGCATATTCTCCTGTTACTTTTACAGTGAACGATGATATAAAGGCCTGAAGACTTAAATTGCCATAAGCATAAAAATTCTTAAAAGTTGAAGAGCCAAGAGTTGCAGACAGAGCATAATACAATGGACCTGCAACAGGACCATTCATGCCTGCAGTAAAATAAAATCTGTTATATTTAGTTGCTTCAAGATCATAAAACATACTGATCTGAGCATTAATTGCCTGATTTAAAAAAGCAGATGGTATTTCCATTTCAAGAAGCAGCGGAATATAATCATGAGCTTTGGAATAAACAGAGGATGCTGCTTCATGGGCAATTCCATTTTCACCAAGCATGGTTACATTCAGTGAATTCAACATGCCAGTATATCCGGCATATAAACTATACTCACTTCCAGGCACCGCAATTTTTAATGACATACCATCACAGTTCTGATTGAAAATCTTTCTTGATAAATCAGATATTGCATAACGTCCCGCAGCAATAGAAACAACTGAATTCTTTACAGAAGCTCTGCCGGCTAATTTAGCCAGATCTACGTCTGCTACCGGCATAAACTGATTGCCATTTTGGGAATTAATATCATAAAAATATTTAATGGAAGCCTGACCTGCAAAATAATAGGAAGCATCATTTGTTATTGGCAGATTCATCCACAATGCCATATTGTTAGACTGTCTGAATGATGAAGAATTATTGTACTGATATTTAAAATCTTCAGTTATGAGTCCACCCCATTCAAAAGCTGAAAGTGGAAGAATAAGAAAAATTGCAGTGATGACAAGAAGAAGTTTTTTCATTTCTGTTTCTCCTATTCCAGATTAAGCTGCATATTTCCATATTTAATGGAACATGAAGTATAAATATTCAATGCTTCCTGACCGCTTATAAGATTTGAAGGATCAGCGTTCAATGGAAGAACTCCATCTGCTTTCATCTGTTTAAATGCATAACGTGGAGCTCCATGGAATATTCTGTAAAACAATCCACCTTTTATGTTCCACATCTGCGCAAAAATATAAGTAAGATTTACCATTGGCAATGCTGTATCTTCATAACCTGTAACAGGAACCTGTCCGTTTTCATAAAGAGTTCTGATTGCCTGTGCATAAGTACAATCATCAGAAACAAGTCCCTGATGAACCGCAGACAGGTAACACACCTGCCCAAAAGTTACTTTATCTGAATTTAGAATATCAGTAACCACTTCTGCAGACTGACTATAAGCACAGAAACAAAAAATTGATAAAGCAATACTTAAAATTAATTTCTTCATATTAATTCCAAAAAATAAGGATTAATCAACAAATTCTACAGTAATTTCTGCAAAGCCTTTTGTAGAAACCTCAACAGGTGGTTGTGTTACAACAACTGGAGCTGTATTTGCAGTTACAGCTGCAGACTGTACAGAATCTTTTGCAGCTGCAGTTGTACCAACTGAAACTACCTTATTTACATTCTGAACAACTGCATTTACAGGAGCAGCAACAGTTGCACCGCCTGCACCATTATCTGAACTTACTTTTACAGACTGATTAGCCTTTACAAGGACTCCCTTAGTCTCTGAAGGAGCAGGTTCTTCTGCAGGAGTATCTACAGCAGCATCTGCAACAGCTGATTCCGTACTTTCAGTTTCTGCGGTTTCTTCCTCTACAGTGTCTGAAACATCTGCAACAGAAGTTTCTGCAACAGGTGGAATATAAGGTTCAACAGCTACAATACCTTCAATTACAATAGTTTCATCATTAGAAACTATGTAGTCTGTACCACGAGCCGAAGCAACCGCAATGGCAGTATGAACCTGATAATTTACACGTTTATTTTCTGTATGATTTACCTGAGAACGTACAGTTCCTGTTTTTAAGTAAACACTTACCTTGTCTGTTGAACCGGCTGCTGAAAGTTCTTCTACAGCAATTCTGGTAACAGGACCAAGGTATAGAACTGAATCAAGTAATTTTACTTTTGCTTCAGACTGGAAACCTGTACTGATTATCTGAGTTTTAGAAACTTCGTCTCCAACCTTTAATGGAGTCCATTCATTTCCATTCTGAACTTCAACCTTTCCTTTTACATAAGTTACTACTGCATTTTCTGCAAAAAGAGAAAAACCGGAACAAACAAAAGTCAAAGTAACAATTAATACACTGAATAACTTTTTCATTCTAAACTCCCTTACTTAGAAAGATAAAGATGCCTTTAATGTGGCGGCACAATAATTTAATGAACTTGATGTTATGTCAGCAAAAGCGGCTATATCACAACCAATCTGAACATCACTAAGAACGTTATAAAGTACACTTAAAGTTGTATCAAATCCCTGGAAAGTAACATTTTCCTCTGGCATTGCACATACAAACTTTTCGCTTAAACTGGCAAATAAATTGTTATGAATAAAAATTCCTGTAACATTTGGAAGAATCACACCAGACAATGGCATTCCGCCACCAGCATTGGCAGCTGTTCTGGCACTTACTGTTGTAAATGGATTCAAACCAAACTGAGAGCCGGAAGCATATTCTGCACCAACCGAAAGAATTCCATTCTGTGCTACATAGTAAGTAAAATCAAATTTTGAATAGAGCATTAGGGCCTTGTTTTCCAGGTCTACAGTACCAAGTGTTGTTACAAAAGAATATGTACCGATTGCTGAAACAGGGCCGTTCAAATAAAGGGTACCATAAAGCTTATCATTCATTTTTCTTTCAGGATCAAGGAAATACAATCCCTGAAGTCCTATTGTATTGCTGCCAGCCAATGCTAAATATGCAAAATCAACTCCAAGAGGAATATAGGCAGCACATAAATTATATAACTGGGTATTATCTGCACCTTCTTTAGCATCAACCATGCTAACATTCAGGCTGTTCAATAAACCTGTATAACCTGCATAAACAGCTGCTTTTAACAAACCATTTTCATAGCCTAAATTAAGTCCATCACTAGTCTGTGAAAAAACAGCGCCAGAAGCATCTGAATACAAGAAACGTCCGGCTGCAAGATTAATATTTCCGTTACCAGAATTCCATTTTCCTGCAAGTTTAAGCAAATCCATGTCTATAATGTTAGTAAATGTTGAAACATCACCATTTATGTTCAAGGAATATTTATATAATCCTTCTGCAGACAGCTTAAGATTTCCTGCAGAATTTACAGGAGTTGTCATTGAAAGATAGATTCCATTTGACTGATTAAAACCAAAGTTTTCAAAATCTGATGTGGAAACTTTGGTAGAGTTATCAACAAGTCCACTCCATGTAAAACTGAAAGCAGAAGCGGCTAACAATGCTCCGGCTGTTATAAGTGATAAAATCTTTTTCATTTAGTTTGCCCCCATATCTACAGCTGCAACATCAAAATCGCCATATCTTCGTAAACATGAAGTATAGAGACTTAATGCACCAGAACCAGAAAGCAAACTGGCAGGCTCTACATCTGAAGGAATAATTCCATCAGCCTGAAACTGTCTGAAAACATATCTTGGAGAACCTTTTGTAAGTCTGTACATAAGGCCGCCATTCACGTTCCACATAAAAGAATAAATATGAGCAGCATCAATAATCGAAATATTCTTTTCAACATCGATTATCTGAGATATCTGATTATTCTGATAAAGTGCAGAAACCGCATCTTCATAACTGGCTCCTTCATCAATAAGATTCTGATGAACTGCCGAAAGATAACATACCTGACCAAATGTAGCTGCTGGAGAATTCAGTATTTCAGTAATTACATTTGCCGACTGAGCATAAGCTCCAATACCTAGAAATAAGAATAACAATATAGAAAGATACTTTTTCATTGCTTAAGTTTACAGTACATTTTGACAGTTGTCTACTTTAGCCGTTATACTTACATCATGATTACCTTAAAAGAAATAGCCTCAAAATGTTCCGTTTCAATTGCTACAGTATCAAATATTTTAAATGGCAAATCTAATGTATCTGAAGAAACTAAACAGCGGGTACTTCAGGTAATTCAGGAAACCGGTTACAAACCTAATTTTCTTGCCAGAGGATTACGGGCTTCAAAAACAAAAACAGTTGGTCTTCTTATAGACGATTTATCTGAATTCAGCTGTCCGCCACTGGTTGAAGGCATTATGGCTTATCTGGAAGAATATGATTATAAATCCATTCTTGAAAACCTCCGTTTCTATTCAAAATGGGGAAAAAACTGGTACAAATATGAAAATTATCATGATGATGTAACCTCTGCCATTCAGGAATTTGAGGCAATCAAGGTTGATGGAATTATTTATGTTGCAGGTCACTGCCGTAACATTCAGGCCATTCCAAAAAATCTCCGTATTCCGACTGTAATCTGTTATGCCTTCAATGAAGATAAAAACTTTTCTTCTGTTATTTTTAATGATGAACAGGCCGCCTTTCAGATGACTGAACATCTTATAAAAAATGGACATAGAAACATTGCCGTAATACAGGGAGCAAAAGATAACATGCATACAAAAGCCAGACTTAAGGGCTTTTTAAAGGCAATGAAAGAAAATAACATTTCTGTAAATGAACAGCTTCTTTACAACGGTGACTGGACTCTGGAATCAGGCTATTCCTCTTGTAAGAATATTATTGAAAATGGACAGAATCCTACAGCAATATTCTGTTTTAACGATTTAATGGCCGCAGGTGCCTATGGTTATCTGTCTACAACAAATATTAAACCTGGTGAAGATATTGCAATTGCCGGTTTTGATAATCGTCCTGTTTCTTCTATTTTGAATCCTCCATTAACAACAATGGAAATTCCACTGAAGGAAATTGGGCAGAAATCTGCAGAATTGCTTATAAATCAGTTGAATTCTGATTCAACCCTTCCGGTACAGGAAGTTTTAATGCCATGTAATTTAGTAGAACGAAATTCTATAACTAATATAATTTGATCAAGGAGATAAAAACTGATGAACGAACAGTTAATTGTTGATTACAAAAACTTTTTAAACAACGGAAAAACAGAACGGGAATGTGTTGAACAGATTATTAAAATTGCAGAACGCAATGGATTTAAAGATATTTCTAAAATCAAGAAATTAAAATCTGGAGATAAGGTTTACATTACAAAAATGAATAAAGCCGTAGCCCTTTTTGAAATTGGTCTTGAACCTATTGAAAACGGCTTGAATATTCTTGGTGCCCATATTGATTCCCCACGTTTAGATGCAAAACAGAATCCTATTTATGGAAAAGAATGCATTACATATATGAACACCCACTATTACGGTGGTATTAAAAAGTACCAGTGGAGCACAATTCCACTGGCAATTCACGGTATTGTATGCAAAAAAGATGGAACTACAGTAAACGTTGTTATTGGCGAAAACAACGATGAACCTGTTTTCTGTATTTCTGATATTCTGCCACACCTGGCTCAGGACCAGATGAAAGACAAAGCTTCTGACTTTATTAAAGGTGAAGACCTGGACGTAATTATGGGGTCTGTTACTCCAGTAAAAAACAATGATGAAGGAAAAGAAGCTAAAAAGCCAGAAAAAGACCGCAGTAAAAAAATTATTCTTGCATTGTTCAAAGAAATGTATGGAATTGATGAAAGCGACTTTGAATCTGCAGAGCTGGAAATTGTACCTGCTGGTAAAGCCCGTGATATGGGACTGGACCGTTCAATGATTCTTGGTTATGGTCAGGATGACCGTTCCTGTGCTTTTGCTTCTGTAGCAGCCATGATGGAAATGCGTGCAGGTAAACGTACAACCTGCTGTCTTTGTGTTGATAAAGAAGAAATTGGTTCTGTTGGTGCTACTGGTATGGCTTCTAACCTTTTTGAAAATATGGTGGCAGAAGTTATTGCAAGAACAGACACCGCTTACAATGAATTAACATTACGCCGTTGTCTTGCCAACAGTTACATGCTTTCTTCCGACGTAAATTCTGCATACGATCCTATGAACGCTAATCTTTATGATAAAGATAATGCAAGTATGCTTGGTGGTGGAGTTGCATTCCAGAAATACACAGGAAGCCGCGGAAAGTCTGGTGCATCAGATGCTAATCCTGAATTTATTGCTAAAATTAGAGCTGCAATGTTTGATGCAAATGTAAATTATCAGATGGCAGAACTGGGAAAAGTTGATCAGGGAGGCGGCGGAACAATTGCATACCATGCTGCACGTTACGGAATGAACGTTCTTGATGCAGGGGTTGCGGTTTTAAGTATGCATGCGCCTTGGGAAATTACAAGCAAAGAAGATATAAGTCAGTTGTTTGAATGTTACAAATCATTCTTGCTGCTGAATTAAAGACAAAAAAAGGATTATCTAAAAAAAATGTCACCTCGAGCGAAGTCGAGAGGTCTATAATTTGTTGAAATACAAAGAATTAGATTTCTCCACTACGGTCGAAATGACATATCTATATTCGAAATGACATATCTATATTCGAGATGACATATCTATGTTCGAAATGACTTAGAAATGAACTGACTTATTTCTTACCCAGCAGAACTTCGTAAATACGGTCGAATTCTTTTCCTGAATCAAAACCGATTACGATTGAACCTTTGTTGATGTCACCTTTAAGGTTTACGTCTCTGGTTCCAAAAATATTTCTTAATTCCTGTTCAAACTTAAGGACATCAGCGTCTTTTTTTACTGCTGTTTTTTCTGGTCCTTTTTTTGCTACTGCACGGCCACCGCCATTGTATTCAGCGGCTAAATCTTCTGCCTGACGAACAGAAAGTCCATTGCCTACGATTTTTCCAAACATAACCCGCATGTCTGCATCATTCTTAACCATAAGAAGTGCACGGGCATGACCGGAAGTAATCTGGCCAGATACAAGGGAACGCTGAATATCTTCAGGAAGTTTTAATAAACGGATAGCGTTTGCTACTGTTGAACGGTTTTTACCAACCCGTTTTGCAACTTCTTCCTGATTCAAATCACCAAGCTGGATAAGATTATAATAAGCCATAGCTTCTTCAATTGGATTTAAATCAGCACGCTGGATGTTTTCAATAAGAGCCATTTCCAGTTTCTGCTGTTCATCAAACTTACGAAGCTGTACAGGAACCTTTGTAAGCCCTGCCATTCTTGATGCACGGGTACGACGTTCACCGGCAATAATGTAGAAACCACCGTCACCTGCATCTTCAATAATGATAGGCTGAAGAATTCCGTTTACCTTGATAGACTCACAGAGTTCTTCCAATTGTTTCTGATTAAACTCAATTCGAGGCTGCTTTGGATTAGGCTTAAGTAAAGCAGGATCAATCCAAAGACTTCCATCTTCCCTCTGTTCAATGGCAGCAGGAAGATTTGACTTTTTTAATGTAGCAGCACCAGTGGATACAGCAACCTCTTCTGAAGCAGCCGGGTTATCTCCTAAAAGAGCTCCCAGACCTTTTCCTAAAGCATTTCTAGCCACGACGGATTACCTCTTCTGCTAATTGTTTATAACTGCGGGCACCTACACAATCTGGATCATATTTACAGATAGGAAGTCCATGTGAAGGTGCTTCTGAAAGTCTAACGTTACGAGGAATGATTGTATTGAAAACTACATCCTTGAAGTATGATTTAACCTGCATAACAACATCCTGTGCAAGGCGTGTACGTGAATCATACATTGTAAAGAAGATTCCACCAATTTTAAGATCAGGATTAATACCCTTCTGAACCTTCTGAACTGTCTGGAGAAGTAAAGTAATACCTTCAAGAGCAAAGTATTCACAC
>R24__coassemble_1931_pt1 | contig 9836 bp, 12 predicted proteins | sample R24__metabat2_low_PE_020 | metagenome-assembled genome bin R24 | reverse complement strand
AAAAAATAATGGAAAATGAAGTAATGAAAGCCCATTGTCAGGGATTCTACAGAGACACTGTAAAATATTTGATTGGAGTTTATTTGCGCAATGGAATGGCAGATAAAGCTGCCGAATTGTGGAAATCTCTTGTAAAAAAAATGGACGATTATGTTTTGTTCTGCGAAAAACAGAATGCTATGGATAAAGCTGAAGCCCTGAAAATGTACGGTGAAAAATCTGTAAAGAACATGTCCCATTACACAAAAGAATATGCCGAAAGCAAAAAACAGTTCATGTTGAATCAGTTGAAAGGCTGGTTTAATGGTGAAGTGTGGCAGTCTTTTGAAAAGATGATTTAAGCTGGTCTAAATAATACTGAGGGGGAAAGCCTTCCCCCTGGGTTCAACCGCTCCGCGTTTTCACCACACCCCTTTCGCCTAGGGCCACGAAACAAGTTTCGTTTGCCCTAAAACCCGAAAGGAACAAAAAGTTCAAAAGTGAAGGAATGTCTTTTTCGGTAAGTAATCTGAATTCCATTTAATTTAAACCTTTTTGCTTATTGTACACCACAAAACCGAAGTTCCAAATAAAACTGCCGTGTCTGTCAAACTTCGAATTAAAATGTCTGGAAGAGAATCTTTGTAAATAAAAGCGATAAAAAGATTAAATCCAATCCAGCATAAACCGATTGCCAGAACACTTGTCTTAAAACAGCTCATCCACCAGCGATTTTCATTTTCTACCATTGGATAAATCAGACAGAAACAGATGCCCAAAGTAATTCCAAAAATCAGAGTCCAAATATAAGTTGGAACAGGATAAGTTTTTACATCGCTGGAAATAAGGCCTGTGTTGTAAAGAATCACTCGTTCCACAAAAAAGCCCGATGCAATAAACACAACTGCCCAAAATCTTTTCTTAAAAACAGCCCTAAAATCCGCAGAATTGATTTTTTCACAAGACGCCCCATCTTTTTTATCCACCACAAAAAGCGCAATACAAAGACACAAAAGCAGAGCCATAACCGCTTCACCAATTCCCATCACAAACTGATATTTTACAAAAGGAAATCCCCATTCTGCAAAAGGAGAAGCTTCAACCACCACTTCCTCCATGCCCAACAAATAAATCAGCCCAAAAGAAATGCCAGTTCGCAGAGCGCAGGAAAGGTTTGAAAGTCTTGCGTTTTTGGAAAACCATTTTGTAACTACCGCGTTGTGTGTGTAAATCATTACAAAATAAGATGTCGCCACAATTGGAAAACCAAACTTCAAAACCAGGAGACTGTTAAAATCCTCTGCATTCACTTCACTAGGTAAAAAAATTTTTGAAGCAATAGCCAAAACGCAAGCTGCTAGAATAAATAGAATTGTTTTCAGTGTTTTTTTCATTTTCTACTAATTTCCTGTGTAAGGCGCCCGGTCAGAGGCGCCGTTGTTCAATCGGAAAGCGCAAGTTTTGGAACAAAACTTGGTAAGCGTAGCGACTTAAAACAAAATTGCGACCCAGCAATTTTTTAGCTTATCCTTTTAAGATTATTTTCCTGTGTAAGGCGCCCGCTCAGAGGCGCCGGTGTTCAATCGAAAAGCGCAAGTTTTGGAACAAAACTTGGTAGCGTAGCGACTTAAAACAAAATTGCGATCCAGCAATTTTTTAGCTTATCCTTTTAAGATTATTTTCCATACGTGAAATTATTTTAAAAGTATTCACCACCTCTTCCTCCGAAATCCCCTTATACAAAAGCTGCATAAACTCCATTTCCTTCTGCATATATTTTTCTGACATCTGTTTTGTTTTTTCTGTGATGAGGATTCTCTGCTTGCGTCTGTCATTTTCATCCTGAATCAGAACTACAAGCCCTTTTTTGCAAAGACTGTTTAAGATTTCTTTTACATTCTGGCGGGAACAGCCCATAGTTTCGGCCATGTCGTTTGCGGTAGGTGCTTCGTCGGGATAAAGCTGCATGCAGGCTAAAAGGAAAAACTGCTTACTGGTAATTTCCTCATAAAAAGAATCTCCCGCCGCCTGAAGTCTGTTCATAAAAGCAAAGAACAAACCAAAAAGCCCCATCTGAGGAGGCATATTGTTTAGTACATCTTCATTTTTAATGCTCATATTAAGCAATATATTGCATATTATGAATGATGTCAAATTTATACCGCATGATAATCAAGATAAAGCTTTTTCTGGACAAGCCGCTTTACATTCCCCGCATTTTGTGCATTTTGCTCCATCAGCTTCACCTGCAATATCAAGTGCAACTACGCCCCCATCTTCCACCAGATACTTTGCAGCAAGCTCCACCGTCCCATCATTATCCATAAGAATAAAATTTAAGACTCTCTTGATTATCTAACACTCGTTAGATATAATTCTAACAGTTGTTAGGTAGTCAAAAATGAATCAAACTAAACAGGAAATTTTAAATGCGGCTCTGGATTTATTCTCCCAAAGAGGCTTTTCAGCAGTTTCTATTCGCGATATCTGTGCTTTAGTTAATATCAAAGAAAGTACAGTTTATTATCATGTTCAGAATAAAGAAGCCATTCTTGATGAATTGCTGAAAGAATTTGATAATCGCTCCCAATCCCTTATCTCTAAAATGTATTCTGCTTTTCCAAAATTAAACTCTGGAATTTCTGCAGGAGAAGAATTGTTTAGTAAAATCCTCAAGGAATATGTTGATAATTATCTGGCCGATTCTTTCTGTAATAAAGTTATTCGTATTCTGTTCATTGATCAGCTAAATAATCCCAAAGTACAAAAAATGTATTCTTACTGGCTTTTTGAAAAACCTCTGGAAATTCAGCAGTTTACATTTTCTGTCTTCCAGAAAGCAGGAATTATTTCCTTTGAAGATTCTGAATTACTGGCTGAAAAGTTTTATGCACCAATATTTTTCTGCATGTCCCGTTATCTTATTTCTGGAGAATTAACTCAGGAAAAAATCGAAGCTTTTAAAAAAGCAGTTTCTAAACACTTTAGGGAGATTTTAAAATGAAAAAAAGTATTTTTGCAGGAGTACTGATTATGTCACTATTCGGATTATTCAGTTGCAGCAGTGTTCCAGAAAAAGAAGTTCCAGTAGAAAACCGTAGTTTAATAATCAATGCTGATGATTTAGGCTTCGACCAGAGAACAACAGATGCTATTGTAAAGTGCTATACTCAGGGAATTGTTACTTCCACAACTGCTTACGTAAACTTTCCAGAATCTCTTGAAATGTTGAAAAAAGTTCATGAAGAATACCCAGACTTCCCTATTGGGATCCATTTAAACATGACCTTGGGAAAACCTGTCTTACCTCCAGAAGAAGTTCCAACTATGGTAAATAAAAAAACCGGTGAATTCTGGAATGAAGATCAGATTCTTACTCACATTGCAGACATTTCCTATAAAGAAGTACAGAAAGAAATTCACGCACAGATAGAACTGTTCCTTTCTACAGGTGTTCCATTAGACCATCTTGATTATCATCAGCACATGCTTGCACTTTATACACCATATCATCAGATTGTTCGTGAAGAAGCAATGCGCCTAAACATTCCTGTACGAAATCCGGTTCCAGAAAGTGTTTATAAAAAAATCACAGTATCAAACGGTGGTGGAGATTCAGCTGCCATGTCAAAGCTGATAATTTATGGAATGTTGCATCCTTTCAAATCTATTCCAATGATGAAAAAAGTCGGCGTAGATGCTTTTCTTGAACAGGAACGACTTACAAAAGAAATGGGAATAAAAACTCCAGACTGGTTCGTAGATTCTTTTTATGAAAATTCAACAAAAGAAACATTCCTTTCAATTTTAGATCAGCTCCCAAATGGAATCTCAGAGATTATGTGTCATCCTGGCTCTTCAGAAAATGAAATTCAAATTCTTACAGATCCATATGTAAAGGAAATGCTTCTGAAAAAAGATATAAAATTAATTACTTTCTCAGTATGTTCATAACTTTTGAAATATCCATCAAATTGATTACCTGCAACAATAGAAAAACTAATGAATACTACTTTCCAAAAAATCAATAAATAATTTTCCAAGAAGAAGCATTGCTGCCACAATCATAATAATTTTGATAAACTTTGCTCCTTTCTTAATGGCACATTGACTGCCCAATAAACATCCTGCAATTGAACAGAGTCCACAAGGAATAGCAATACTAAAGTCTACAACTCCAGCCATAAGATAAGTTACTACTGCTGCAAAATTTGAAGCTAAATTTACTACTTTTGTAGTTCCTGTAGCATAAATTAAAGTCATTCTTTCTATTAAAACAAAGGCCAGAGAAAAAAACATGCCCGTTCCTGGACCAAAAAGTCCATCATAACAACCTATAACAAGACCAATAAAAATTGCTGCAATTATGGCAAAACGGAAACTTCTTGAAGGCTTTTCTGCATTTTCATCACCAAAACTACGATTAAATATCATAAAAAGTGCCACAAAAGGAAGAACAATCATTAAACAGATTTGCAGAATTTCAGGTCTAAGATGTAGTGCCAGCTGAGCTCCAATTGTAGAACCAGCAAGCGAACCACATAAAGCGGGTACTGCTATTCTCCAATCTACATATTTTTTTCGTATGTAGTTACCAGCACCAAAAGCTGTACCAACGCAGGCAACAAATTTGTTGGTGCCGTAAGTAATCTGAATAGGAAGTCCCGCAAATAAATATGCCGGAATAGTTATAATTCCACCGCCACCAGCAATAGAATCTATGAACATAGCAATAAAAATAAGAGGACACAAAAAACAAAGCTTTGCAAAATAAGTTTCAAACATGGTAAGTGGATTTCCTTTATTTAACACCTAAATGTGCCTGGCTGATTACACAAACCAGCTGTGCATGTCGAATCAAATATAAATTCATTATTTTTCACCATCCTAAAAAATTGCGGGTCGTTATACTAAAAAATCTTCACCAGTTCCCCAAGATTATCAACAGTGAAATCTGGCTGCTGCTCTGGTCCCTGTAACTGCCATAACCCACCGCCCCCCTGTCGAATCCACACAGTTTTCATTCCCATTTTCTTAGCAGGAACAACATCATTATCGATTCTGTCACCAATCATAACCGCATGTTCAGCTTTGCAGTCAGCCCGCCCAAGAGCAATTTCAAAAATCCGTGGATCGGGTTTTGAAACCCCTTCTTCAGCAGAAGCAATCACCAGATCAATAAACTGCAGAATACCCCATGCCTGCAGACGAGCCGCAGTTCCTAAACTTTGATTTGCAATTACTCCAATTTTATATTTTGCTTTTAAAGCTTTTAAAACTTCAACAGTTTCTGGATACAAACGCTCGTCTTCTTTAGGCCATTTTGGCTTTGGAATTCCATATTTGTCCATTACCGCCAGATCGCCCTTATCGTTTTGTCTGTAAAAATCCAGAGCTTCTTCCTGAATCAGTTCATAAGGTTTACCGATTAAAGCAGCCGCTTCCCGAAGTCTGGTTTCGTAAGCCTTACTTTCATCAACCAGTGTGTTTCCCACATCAAAAAATAACCATTCTATACACATTTTTTTCTAAAAAAATTATAGCATAATCTTCATAAAAAAATTGCTGAGTCCATCTACAAAATTTCCCTTATTCTTTTCAAACTCACCTTATTCATTTTTATATTCATACTGCTATTGATAATCATCTGAGTAGCAGGAAGAATGCCACCTCTTAACTGACAGACGTATAACAATGTTGAATAAGTAATAATCCCCGCCAACATCATAGAGCCGCCACAAATCATTAGAACCAAGTAACCTGATAAACCAATCAAGGGAAATAAACCAGCGTTTAATGCCACATAAAATCCTTTTTCAATACTCAGTTTTTTTAGCTCCAGATTTTTATTATCAATTTTATTCTTTAAAAAATCCTCACAATCATATAACCGAACAATATCAAACAAATTGATTAATGAAGCATACATCTCTGTAAGTTCTCCACTAACTTTTTGGATTTCTGTCTGAAGCTGTTTTAATTTTGATGAAATAACATAATTTGTAATGATGATTAATGGAAGAACAAAAATAATCACCAGAAAGAAAAGCTTTAGACTTACCTGTATCATTAGTATAGAAGAAATAATCAGATTAAATATGCCATTTAGTAAAAACACCAGATTCCAGGGCTCTCCATAAATTGCCAGGGCTTTTTCTACATCTACATTAAAACTGAATAATAAATCTCCAGTGGATTTTTTATCAATTTCCTCTACCGACTTTTTCATAAGACTTTGTAGTAAAAGCTTCTTTAAGCCCGCCTGCATTCTAGCATACAGACTTCCAAAAAATCGCCAGACGGTTCCGTTGTAGGCAAATAGAATTAAAAACTCCAGCAGAAAAAGACCGCAGACAGCGCTTAATTTTTGAAAATCTGATTTTTCAATTGCCGTAAAACTTTCCTTCAAAAAAAGGGAATTTATAAAAGTTCTTAAAGCTTCAAAGGGAATTCTCAAAACCAAAAGAAGAATGTATTTTCCACGAACATTTAATTTTTTCAGCATTTTAATTCCTGCGTCTGTGTAACCCCGCCCACAAGACTTAAAAAACCATTTTCCAATCTGTAAATTTTATTGCAAAAGCTTAGAGCCTCCGGTCTGTGGGCAATGGAAATAACTGTTTTGTTTTTCCACCACTCGGACAAGGCCTGTATCAATTTTTCGGAGGTAGTTGAATCTAAGGCAGAAGTTGCTTCGTCCAGAATCAGAATATCAGCATCTTTAGCTATGGCTCTGGCAATAGAAATTCTCTGAACCTGTCCCCCAGAAACCTGATTTCCCCTATAACCAACAAAAGTATCAAGTCCATCCGGTAAAGTTGAAATCCACTCTTCAAGCTGAGCAATCTTCAACGCCAGTCTGATTTTTTCCTCTGTAATTTCATGGCCGCAGGTAATGTTCTCTCTAATGGTCAAAGGAAAAAGGCTTAAAGACTGCATCACCACCGCCATTTCGCCGCTAACTTTTATCACTCCAGATTCTCTCTTATACAATCCCGAAATCAATTTGATTAAAGTTGATTTTCCACATCCGCTTTCACCAACGATTCCAATCTTTTCACACTTTTTTACAGTTAGATTCAAATCCTTCAAAACTGGAACTTCACCGTATCCATAATTCAAGTTTTTAATTTCAATCACTTTATTCTCCTTAAATTTCCTGCGAACACCCGTAATTGACCAATAAAGGCCGGCATATTCATCAAAACTCCAGAAACATTTCCAGACAAATTGATAAAAATATACAACTCACCAAAAGTCAGTTTTCCTCGGATTATAAAAATTCCTCCAAGCCACACCGTCAGCACTAAAGGAATACAAGTCATAAAAGCCGAAAGTGACATCAGCACAGATTTTTTTCTTTCCGCCATAACAGAAACACTTTCCCAATTTTCCAAGGAAGCAACAAATCTCTGTCCTATGAGTTTCTGCACCTTGTAAAGATTTATAATTGGAAACAAAGTGATGATTGTTTCTGTCAAAGCATTAATATTCTCTTTTTCTTCATTACATTTAATTGAATAGTTTTTCAGAATCCGACTGGTAAAAGACACGTAAATTAAAATCAGAAAAACCGGAAGATTTGTTGCAATTGCAAACAAAGGATTCAAAATTAAAAACCAGCAGAATGTTCCTGTAAACTTAATAGCGCTTTCCAGTATGAAAAAAAGATTTCCACTAATAAAACCACAGACAGAAGAAACTTCATTCAACAGTTTAGAACTTTCACCACCTGCAGAAAGACGACTAAGTTCTTCAGCTCCCTTGGAGGTCACATTATCAACATAAAGCCTGCGGATTTCGTAATTAATTTGTTCACAAGACCAGTTAGAAACAAAGCTGGAAAATCCGCTGAAAAGAACATAAAAAAACAGAATAATTGACAGATGAATTATCAAAGGAGTTAAAGGGGACAGACCTCTCGTAATTGAATTAATAAGATCAGAAAGTCCCTTGTTCCACATAAATACAATCCCAAGTAAAATCAGATTTACTGTAAAAGCAGAAATAATCCGAAACTTTTGTTTTTTAAGTATTATTGTTACAATGTCCATAACAAAAACCTAAACCTTGCCCCAAGGGAAGAGTCAAGAAAATTCTGGAGACATTATGAAAGACAATTTGATGACCATCAGCGAAATTGCAGATTTTTTCGGAGTTACTCCCAAAGCAATGCGCCTTTACGAACAGAAAGAAATCATCAAGCCTTTTAAAATTGATCCAGAAAATGGCTACAGATATTATTCTGCAGATCAGGTAAAACAGTTGAATGCTCTGGTAGAACTGCAGGAATTAGGATTTTCTCTGAATGAAATCAAGAAGATAATGAACGGTGGTATAAAATCGGACAAATTAAAAGAAGCTCTTGCCCAGAAAAAAATTGAATGGGAACAGCACGCTGCCGAAGTTCAAAGAAAAATAGAATCTATAGAAAGCATTGAAAACAGAATTGCAGCAAAAAAAGGCGAAAAAGAAATCAGCCAGATGACAGAAGAAGAAAGAGCCTGGTACATCTTTAACGTTGTAAGCGTAGAAGAATTAAAGGCCAATAAAGTTCTTAGCGAAGCCATCTGGTTGTAAAGTAAAAACAGTGATTATTTTATCCAGACTTGAATTTCGTCTTTGGAAGGTACTTCAAAAAGCTGTTTAAACTTATCTGCTAATCCTTCGTCTACGTAATAGGCACTGGTTTTCTTTTCTACCACAGCCTTATTCCGTTTATCCAAACGGCGATACCATTCTTCATCAGAAATATCGATGTAATGAAACTCAAACTCCACATTATTAGATGAATAGAAAGCTTTTGCTTCGTCCCTTTCCCTTTTTGTCCAAAAGCCCCAGTCCAGAACAACATTTATGCCTGTTTCAATAATTTCCAGAGATTTCTGATATAAGTATTTTTCTAACTTCGCAACATAATCATCCAGAAGATCACCTGCATTCTGCCCCAAAAGGGCCAAAGTTATTTCGTCTACTGAAAGCACCACCGCCTTTTGAGATTTACGAAGTTCTTCTGCATGAGTCGATTTTCCACTGCAGATTTTTCCACACATCAAATAAACTTTTGGCATATTTGTAAGATCTCCTTTTCAATCTTTATAATTTCTTATAACGCAGGTCTGAACACCATTGGTTTATAAGGACTGTTTTCATCTATAAACCCAGCTTTCTGCTGTCCTAAAACCCGCAGTTTACCACCCAACATAAATCTTATAAGAAACAACAGATTCCGTTGACGACCATCCAAAAAATGCGGGTCGTTATACTCAAAAAAAGGCTTCAGATTACTCTGAAGCCTTTTTTTTGTCCTCACTTATCCTAATAAAGCATCAAGTTCCTTTAGAAGTTTAGCTTTCAATTCTTCCAGTTCCTGACCTTTAATCATCACATCTTCAGACCACATTTTATCTCTTGGCAACCACCATACTGGTCCGTTACCATTCACACCATACTCGCCTAAATCCCCAAAGCTTCTTGGAAACAGATGCCAGTGCACATGCTGGTCCCCCATTCCAAGGAGTTCGTAATTCATTTTTTCGGCACCAAAAGCCTTTGCACAAGCCTCACCAACCAGAGACATTTCTTCCAGATACTTCACCTTAGTTTCTGCATCCAGATGATACAATTCCGTCTTATGTTCCTTATGCAAAAACAAAGTGTATCCCTTAAAATACTGATTATCGCCAATCACCACATAACCAGTTTCTAGTTCCTTTACAAAATAAGGATTTGTCCCCTTTTTAATCATCTCGATTCTGTCACAAATTAAACACATTTTTACCTCTAACTTTTTATATAATGTAGGGGAAAGCCTTCCCCTGTCTCCAGCCAGCAAGCTGTCTTCCGCCACCCCTTCT
>R24__coassemble_1904_pt1 | contig 9962 bp, 9 predicted proteins | sample R24__metabat2_low_PE_020 | metagenome-assembled genome bin R24 | reverse complement strand
TATTATAATACACAGTATAATATGTGCTTGTGAGGTTATATGACAAATTTTTCACGAAAAGAAATAGTTTCATCTACTCAGCTGGTAAGGCAGTTTTCTACTTTTATGAATTTTTTGAAAAATAAAAATCTAGAGAAGGTTGGAATAATACGAAATAACGAAATGGAAGCGGTCATCATTCCAATAGAAGAATATGAAAAATTGAAAACTCAGGCAGAATTGAATCAGCGGAAATCTATAAAAGATTTTTTTGGGACAATGGATCAGGAAACTTTTGACGAAATGGAACTGGCATTAAAGGATTGCAGAAAGGTTGATGTAAATGAATGGTAAACTTATTGATACAAATGTAATCATCCGTGTTTTAAAAGGTCAGAGTGAATTATTTTCTTTGTTTGATGATATGGAAAAGTAAAAGCTCAATTAAAACGTAATGGAACACCAATTCCAGAAAATGATATTTGGATTGCAGCTACGGCAATAGCAGGAAAAATAACACTAGTAACTGCTGATTCAGATTTTAAAATGGTAGAAGGTCTGCATTTAGAAATGATGTAATATTACAGGGCAGTTTCCCGCGGGGGGCTGCCGTTTTTTATGGTCGATAAGTTTTTTATGTGGTATATTTAGATTTGTGATAGATGCAAAACATCTTAGAGAATTAAATTCTCTTGAACATATTGTTATTACTGCTCATGCATATCAGAGGTTAACTGAAAGAGTAATAAGTATAGCTGATGTTATGAAAGTAATCGCTGAAGGTGAAATAATAAAACAATATGAAGATGATAGACCTTTACCAAGTTGTTTAATTTTAGGATTAAATTTGAATCAACAGTATTTGCATGTGGTAGTTAGTGTTGATGAAGAATATATTTATTTAATAACGGCATATTATCCAACCTTGGAGCAATGGGAATCAGATTACAAAACTAGAAGGAGGTAATTATGATTTGTATTAATTGTGGTGCAAAAGTTGAAAAAGATACAACAACTTATATCAGAGATCTTGGAAAATGTATAATTATTATCCGAAATGTTCCTTGTTCAAAATGTAGTGAATGTAACGAAATAATTTATACTGCTGATGTTTTAGAAAAACTGAATAAAATCGTAGATAGTTTGAAGAATCAGATTACAGAATTTGTTGTAACTGATTATCAGATGGCAGCATAAAAGGTACGGCAGTTTCCCACGGGAGGCTGCCTTTTTCTTACTATTTCAAAATTTTTGTGTTATAATAAAATTATGTTATTGACAGAAATTCCAACAAGGGATATTTTCAGCATAGCACAGCACAGTGGTATTTCTGTAAAAAAATTGATTGTTTTGAAAATAATAATGCACAGTCTTTATGTTTTTGCATAGAGACTGTGCTTTTTTTTTTAACAAAGGAGCAAAGATAAAAATCCCGCTAAAATTTCGCGGTACTTTTATCTTTGAAAAATCTGCGTTGCAGATTTTCCTGTATTAAACTGTTCGCTCACGCGAACGCTAAAAAGTCATTCGCAAAATTGAAATTTTACTCATTGACTTTTTATGGGAGAAAACAATGAAAAAAAATGGATTGATTGCGGGAGCTTTGGCAGTTCTGTTTACGTTTGCATCAGTTTCATGTGCAAATTCGGTAGCAGAGGAAATTCCAGCAACACCAAGTCTTCAAGATGTGATTACAACAACTGAAAAAACTTCTGTAGATTTGAGCAATGAAGTATTTGAGCTTGCGGATAACAGTGAAATTGTTATTACAAAGGCTATTACACTTACAGGCGGAAGCAGCAAGTATGATTTTAAAGGTGCAACAGTAAAAGCAAAAGCTTCTGGTGCAAGATTGGAAAACGTAACAAATATTAAAGAATTAATTATTGATGAAGCTGTAGGAGATGGCGATGTAACAGTAAAAAACTGTGACATTGAAACACTGACAGTAAAAGGTGGAGGAGCAAACTCAATCCACATTGAAGATGTAGTTGTAAAACAGGTTGCAGTTGCAAAAGAAGGTGTGCGTCTTGTACTGGAAGGTGCCAGTTCGGTTGCAAGCGTTGAAGTAAAGGCAAAGTGTGTTCTGGATTCAAGTTCAACTTCAGCAAAAATTTCCAATGTAAAGGTAGAAGCTGCAGTAAAGAATATTGAAATCAAAGGGCAGATGAAGATAGAAAAACTGGTGGCTTCTTCCACTGAATTTAAGGTAACAATTTCATCAAATGACGTAAAAGTTGAAGCAGCAGTAGTAAAAACAGCAGACGGAAAGACTGCAAAGGTTACAGTAGAAGCTGCTGAAGGCATAACAGTTAAAGAAATTCCACAGCCTTCTGATGAAAAAAAATCAGACTCTGAAAAAGCAGAAGAGAAGAAGCCTGAGGAAGTTAAAAAAGAGAGCGATGAGGTAAAAGATCAACCAAATGACAAAGATGATTCTGGAAAAGGAGATGCAGACAATCCAAATCCTGTCTTTTCTTACAAATATGAGCCTCTTCATGCTGTGTATTCAGTAACTGGTGTACCTCAGGAAGAAGTTCCTCAGTGAGTTATTAATACAATTACACTGGAAGATTGCGAGGATGGCGTAAAATTTGTTTTCCATAAACCAAGTGAAACAGACTGTCCTGATTCTTATCGTATGGTTTGGATTGATGCTCACCATATAGACAGTAACATGAATGAAAATGTAGGAGTTTCGCCAAAAGAATCTGTAATAGAAGCATTTAACAACGGTGAAACTGAGACTCTTGAATTTTCATTCCCTTTTGTACTTCCTGGAAAAACAGTTTCTCTTTGTATTCAGTACGGATATGCAACTCCTAATTATGCTGAATATAAAGAAGTAAGGCTTTATTATACAGTTAATACTGCTCACGGAAAGGCTATGGTAGATGAGCTTCCAGAAAATTTTGATGATAGTGATTATGTAACAATTAAAGATGGAAGATACTTAGAGATTCAAAATATTACTTTACCTAAGGGAAAAAACTACCGAAGTATCATTCAGGTGTTTGAATATGATCCTAACGTTACAACAGATCCAAAACAGATTGGATACAAAGAATCTCAAGATCATACTCCTGAAACTAATAATAAATATGATTTAATAGATTTTTGTGAAATAGAAAAACGCTATCCATACATTTATGCCATATTACACTATGAATTTGAATTAGATGAATATCCAAACATATATACTAGATGCCATATGTATACAACACAAAAATATGAGAATGTTTTTAAAGGTTCTGCATTCTTTGTAAACGCAAATAAGGCTGAAAAAGTTAGTGATACTGAATATAAAACTTCTGCGCAATGGTTTAAGGGGCTTTTAAAAGCTTTGGAAGATGAAGGAGATTTATTTAAGATTACACTTACAGATACTCCTGATGCAGGAACATTCTTCGGTGAAATTTGCTGGGAAGATATGAATGATGTACCTAACTATGTTCTTGATTTATCGCAAACTGAGCTTACTTACATTCCAGGATGGAATACAGGAAACCGATTGTATGCTTATGATAATGGAACTAAGGTTGGTAATGGAAATAAAATTGTAGAAGTAATCCTACCTGATACTATTGAAAAAATTGATGATGCAGCATTCTATGATACAAGTATTGAGTCTATAGAAATTCCTGCTAGTGTTAAGTGGATTGGTGGGGCTATTCTTCCTGACTCTGTATATTCTGAACGCCCAACTAATAGAATTAAAATTCAAGGGTTTGATAAAGCTAAATGGTATTGGCTTGAATATGGAGTAAATGATGCTGAAAAAGCAGCTTCAAAGGAAATATGGGATCAATGTGATACTAAAAAATCTAACACACTGATTTATGAAGAAGAAAATGTTTTCCACCAATGGAGAAGATATTTCAGAGTTGAGTAAAATTTAATTGATTTTTAGATAAGGCAGTTTCCCGTGGGAGGCTGCCTTTTTTTTTACTTAAAACAACTTTGTAAAATCCATCTTGCTGTATAAAACTCTGTGAATCTGTACTTCAGTTTCCTTTAGCATGTAGAAGACGTAGTAATTCTTGATTGGAAGAATTCTGTAACCCTTTGCCCGAAGGTATTCATTGGCTGGTTGGTGGTGGGAAAGAGGGGAGTCTTCTAATCTTTTAGTCTTTTGATATATTTCGGCCATGAAATCATCAGCAGAAGTTTCTAAAATATCTTCCAATATCTTTTTATTTCTTCCAAATCTTTATAAGCAGATGGATAATAATTTATCGTATATATTTTGTTGTCCATTTTTCCCCCATAAGTTTAGAAAAAGCAGTATCAATATCAATTCCCTTATCCCCATTGGCAATTTCCATTTCGGCTTCTGCAAGTTTTGCGTAAACTTCGAACTGGGCAATTTTTTCTTCGGTGGAAAGTTTGTTTTCTGTTTTGAGGTTTGCGGCAACGGAGAAGAGCATTGTGGCAAATTCATCCAGAGAGGAATTCTGGATTGTCTGTTTTGTCACGGTTTTTGAACTTCCGTAAGCGGGAGCAGGGGAGGCGGCATACAATTCACCAGAAGAATGACTTCCATAAGTGACAGAAGAATGTTTTTCCGGGAGGTTTTCCAACAAATCAACTCTGTTATCAATCAGTATTTCGTAAGAAACCTTGTAAACTTCCTTCAGTTTACGGATTACTTCTACAGGGGGTTCAACTTCTCCAGTTTCATATTTCATATAAGCCTGACGAGAAATTCCAAGTAACTTTGCCATTGCAGTCTGTGTGTAACGATTATCTTCGCGTAATTTAATTAATATATCTTTCATACTTGTATAGTACACAAAAAATCAGTTAATGACAAGTAAAAAATTCAAACTTGACAAGAAATGTTACTAACGCTTATTATTTATTGAAATCATTAGACAATTTTCTTAGAATGAGTCTAATTTTTTACAGGTGAAAAAATCTATGAACGACGTAAAAACAAAATCCTACTTGATGTTTATATCTTCCATGCTTATTTACGGAACAATCGGCATTTTTAGAAGATATATTCCAGTTTCATCAGCTTTGCTGGCTTTTATCCGTGGATTGATGGGATCGGCAGTTCTTTTTATTTTTGTGAAAGCGAAAGGAAAAAACATACGTCACGGCATTGGAATTCGAAACGTACTTTTACTGGCACTTTCCGGTGCGGCTATGGGTTTTAACTGGATTTTGCTATTTGAGGCCTACAATTATACAACAGTAGCAACTGCAACATTGTGCTATTACATGGAACCTACAATCGTAATTCTGGTTTCGCCTCTTATTTTTAAAGAAAAACTGACTGCAAAAAAGTTGATTTGTGCAGTTATTTCTCTGATTGGTATGATTTTTGTTTCTGGCATATTGAAGGGCCAGGGTTTGCAAGTTGGCGACGCAAGGGGAATTGGATTTGGACTTGGAGCTGCAGTTTTATATTCCACAGTTGTGGTTTTAAACAAGATTGTGCAGGTAGAAGATGCCTACGAAAAAACAATAATTCAACTTTTATCTGCAGCCGTGGTTTTAATTCCATATTTGTTGATTACTGAAAATTTTTCTACAATAAATCTTTCAATTCTTTCTATTATAATGATTATTATTGTCGGTATAGTTCACACAGGAATAGCATACGCCCTGTATTTTGGAAGCATGAAAGAACTCAGTTCCCAGTCGATTGCGGTGTTGAGTTATATAGATCCTGTTTCCGCTCTGATTCTTTCTGCCATAATTTTACATGAAGGCCTGTCGATTTTTGGAGTAATAGGTGCAGTTTTGATTATTGGAGCGGCGTTGTTCAGTGAAGTGAAGGGGAAAGCTAGATAAACGGTTTCCAGTCAGAAGTTAATGCATCAGTTTGATACTCATATTTTTCTGAACTATTACAGAACCAGGTTCCATTTCGATTTACAACAATTCCACCTACAAATTTTTCAATTTTTGGATATTCACCATTAAAAAGGCTTCCCTGCTTTGGAGAAGGATTTTTCTTTACTTCTTCAAGATTTGAATTAAGTTCTATAAGTTTTCTGTATAAACTTTCAGCTCTGTCTTTTGCTTCAATTGCTGTTGTTCCAGCTTTTGTATCATAAATTCCTATAGTTCCATCCTTGTAACGAATAATCCAGTCTGGATAGAAAAGACATTCCTTGCCAGTTTCTGCATCAATGTATTGGAAACCAAAATTATTCTGACCTTTATCCCCATTTTTATACCACCAGTCAACATTTGGCAGTTTTTCTATAAAGTTTATAAAGTTGGTTTCATTAATTTTTCCTCGATAATCATCTTTACGAATATAAAACGGTGATAATAAAGATTTTGAAACTTTCATCTCTTCAAAATCATCTGTGTATGAATAAGTACTCTGGATTGCAAAAGTATAAGTGTTGTGTTTTCTCTCTCGTGTTTTTTCATCCAATAAAGCCTGTTTAATTGGAGCAAAGTCTTTTAATGCCTGATAAATTGCCGCACGGAAAATACTTGCATCCCCTTTCTGCATATCTGCTACAAAAGTTTCTGTTCCACCCCATTTAAGTCTTTTTCTAAACCACATTCTAAGTGCAGATTTCAAAGGACCCCAAGAACGAGCTGCGTTTCCTATTTTGGTATCTTCATCTTGCTGCTGAAGTAATACTTTTACACAATGATAATTAAACAGTTTTTCAATATCATTTCTGGACATTTCGTGTTCAAGTAAATCTTCATCCTTCGTATTGCGAATATCACCAAAGATATTGTCAAAATCAGTTAAATCCTTATCAACAATAAGTTCATAATTTAGCGTTGGATTTTCTTCAATGTTTTTCTCTTTTATTGCATTAATACATTTTTCAACAGAATCAGTTTCTTCAAGATTAAAAAACTGATCAAAAGATTTCATAAAACTTGTCTGGAATTTTTTAGCATCTACAAAATCACCGTAATCTGTTCGGGAAAGATAATCTGCTTGAAGAAGTCCATTAAAATCATAATATTCATACCCCAAACGAGGATGAGATAGGTAAACTTCAGGTTTATTTTTATCTCCCCATTTTGCAGCTTCAACCTGATTACGATCATAGTTTGTATATAGATAACCACATCTCAAATCAGGATATGCAACATAATCATCTTTACTTTCAGGTTCAGGCATTCTTAAAATACGACCAATAGTCTGAGTTTTAAATGTAGGTGAATTAATTTCACGGAACATTACAAGAATATGAGCACGTGGACAGTCCCATCCAGTTCCAGCGGCTTCTTTAAAGAGCATGTAATCCACAGGACAGTCATTGTCGCTGATAAATTCCATATTCTTTTTATTGCCGTCAAACCAAAGTGCAATTCTAGAGTCATCAATTCCTTTCTCGTGAAGAATCTTTAATACAATCTGTTCCTTTGTTTCTTGTCCAGCTTCAATCAGTTTTTTATCATCATTTGGAAGCTGAATTAGAACCAAAGGATTTACATTTTTATTAAGGCGGGCAAACTGAGCTTCAAGTTCAGCCTTTTTATTCATAGCAAGAACAATTAATGCTTCATCTAAATCTGTATTACCGAGTTTTTTTATGTCTTCACTGGCCTGACACAGAATCTTTTCTTTTATTAAACCTTCTTCAACAACATCCGAATGCTCAACTTCAACAAATGCCGCTTTATTATGTTTTATGGCACTTGCATCAGGGATTTCCTTAGGAGTAGCAGAAACATTTACAATAATTTTTGGATTTGCAGGATTAATAACATTTGTATAAGCCGCATCGGTAACATTTTTATGACTTTCATCAATAATCATAATGATTTGTCTGCCATCTTTATGAGTAGCTTCAATTACATCTTCAAAATAGCAGCCACTTTCTTTTGCGTTTTCTGGATTTTCCGGACGACGAAGTAATCGGTCTTCGGCCTTAGTACTAACAAGTTTCTGCCAGTTCAAAAATAAAACATCATTTTTATTAAGTTTTCCCTGATTAAAATCTGCAACTGTAATCAATTGATTTTTAAGATTCTGACTAAAATACTGTGCAAATTTATCACGACTCTGCATTGCAAGATCATCACTAAAAGTAATCCAAATCCAGGCAATATCCGCATCCCAATCTGGCTGTTCAGACATTTCGTTTATAAATGCCGAAGTCATAAAAGTTTTTCCACTACCAGTAGGACTTTTAAATACAATTGGCAGCTGATTTTCATTTTGCGCCCAAAGAATCTTAAAACTGGCAACAAGTTCATCTATAGCTTTCTGTTGAAAATTTAACGGTTTCATAAAAATCTCCTTTGGGGTCCTACGCGTTGTAAATAGACTTATAAATTTCCAGGATTGGAAGAGGAATGGCTTTTATCTGAATATTTGGAACATCTTCAAATTCGTAAGCAAAATCGTCTGCAGAGCTCCAGGCAAAAATATAAACAAAAGTCTTTTTGAATTTTGGTGCCAGTTCTGCAACCTTTTCTTTGAATTCATCAAACTTTTCGTAATCATCAGTAAAGTAAACAGCAGTAGCTTCTTTGCTTCCAGTAAAAAGCTGATAATATTCAGTTGAACAGATTTCATCCAAAGTGTTTTCCCCAAGAGAAAGAAGACAGCCAGCCTTTTTAGCCAGTTCTGTTCTGTCGTCATCATTGGCATTTTTACAGTTATTCTGGCCAATAAAGGCAGTTTTATAATATTTGAGAGAATTTCCAAGACCAGGGATTTGTTCACCTTTGGAGTTTGTGTAGCCTTGAATTACACGACGATTGCGTTCGTAGGTAACTTCTTCGCAAATATTGTTTTCGTTCAACTGAACAAGAATACACTGACGATTTCCGCCGTCTTCTTCGTTTAACTTCATTGTTGCATGAAGAGTTGTGCCACTACCGGCGAAGAAATCGAGGATGGTGGAATTTGAATTCCCTTCAAGTATATCTATTAAACTCGTAATCAATTTTGTAGGCTTTGGATTCTGAAAATGTCCTTTTCCGATTACATTAGATAACTCATTATTTGATTGTCTTGTACTTCCATATTGTGAGTAATCCCAGAAAGATGTAGGAGGCATTCTATCGCCAACTTCTGATAAATATGTTTTCTTTTGTGGAACATTAATACAATCTGGATCTAAATATAAACGATTTTCTTTATCTAATTTCATTAAGGTTTCGATAGAAAATCTTGGAAAAGTTCCTGCAGGAGGAGTCCATTCTTGTCCATTTGAAAAAGTAAATGAATATATACTATTTTCTGTTCCACTCTTTGCATGGAGTGGCGTTAATAAGTAGTCTCCTCTTGGATCATTATCATAGTTTTTATAATATGCTTTTTGTTTTTCACCTTTTTTTATTCCTTGTATCTTTGTTTTTAATTTATCTTTTGAGTATACGAATATGTATTCATGATTATCAGAAAAATATTTAGCATCATTTTTTATAGTATCTAATGATTGCCAACAAATTTGAGTAATAAAATTTTTTTCACCAAAGATACTATCACAAAGCAATCTAAGATTAGCTTGTTCACAATCATCAATAGAAATAAAAATAACACCTTCATCTGACAAAAGATTTTTTGCTAATTTCAATCTTTTTTCCATAAAACTGAGCCAGTAACTATGTTTAAGAGGATGGTTTGAATCAACTAAACTTCCATCTGGATACTTATCCAAAAAACGAGCATCTTTATAGACAAATTCTTTTCCCGTATTATAAGGCGGATCAATATAAATCACGTCCACCTTTCCTTTGTGTGTATAATTCAAACACTGCAAGGCGTGGTAATTATCACCTTCAATCAAAATGTGGGTTGGTTTTCCGTCATCATTTTTAATGGATTTTTCTTTTACTTCTTCTAAAACTGGGATTTTATTTTCGCTGTCTTTTTCAAAGGCTTCTGGAACATCTATCCAGTTTAAGCCGTATTTCTGGCGTTTAATTTCGTAAGTCTGTTTCTTTTTTAATAATTCAATTTCTTCTTTTAATGCTTTGATTTGTGCTTCGTACTGTTCTTTTTCCATGATAAACCTTATGTAACAAAGCAAATATTT
>R24__coassemble_1903_pt1 | contig 9964 bp, 13 predicted proteins | sample R24__metabat2_low_PE_020 | metagenome-assembled genome bin R24 | reverse complement strand
CAGAAAAAAACAGGATTACGAATTTGACCGCTAGATAAGGTAACAGTCTTGCAGAATAATCTCGTTTTTACGAGGTTATTCTGCCTTGCAATTTACAACAAGGAGTACTTACATGGAAGAACAAAAAATCGCAGAAATAGACGAAAAAGAAAAATCAAAAGGCGTTATTTATATCACAGACAATGACAACATGTTCATTGCAGCTGAAAACATCTCCCAGGAAGAAATAAACAGACTTTCACTGGAAACAGACAGAAATGCCTTAAAGGAAAAACTTGCCGCGATCGAAGCTGAACTGGCTAATTTTGAGCAAACCTCAGAGCCTGTTAAATCCGAAGAAAAGGAACACACAGAAGAAATTGAAAGACCACAGCCATACTCTGTTCAGCAAGGCAACGCCAGCCAGATTCATTTCTCTACCAAACCATTTGGAAATTTCAAAAACATCCTCATCTTCGATACAGAAACCACGGGATTAAGTCCTTACACAGATGAATTGCTTCAAATTTCCGCTGTAGATATAAATGGAAATCCACTTCTCAATTCTTATGTAAAGCCAGAAAAACATACTGAATGGCCGGAAGCTCAGGCAGTAAACCATATCTCTCCAGAAACTGTTAAAAATGCACCTACTTTCAAAGAATTAAAAGATCAGATGCAAAAACTCATTGATAATGCAGATTTAATCGTAACATACAACGGAAAGTTCGATATGGATTTTCTTCAGTTGAACGGAATTAAGGTAGATCCTCAGAAACCTCATCTTGATGTAATGAAAGCCTTTGCTCCAGTTTATGGTGAAAAATTCAAAAATGGACAACCAAAAACAAAAAAACTTGTAGAAGCTGCAGGTTATTATGGATTTGATTTTAAAGCCCATGATTCTCTCGGGGATTCTTTGGCAACACTCAAAATCGGACAGAAATTATATGGTAACAGTTTTGAAAGACTCACTCAGGAAGATTTAAGCAAATATTCCATCAGCAAGACCCTTCCGCAATCAATGGAAAGAGATGACAAAGAATATGAAAGTTTTATTTTCAAAACTGGAAGTATGGCTCTCAACAACGCTGCAATTCTCGAACAGGTAAAGAACGACCCGTTTGCACGAAAAGTACAGAATTTATTGCAGAAATATGCTGAACATCCAGAAAATGAGAAAAATCTGAATAATCTGAAATTCAATCTTGGCCGCTATGTTGCTGATAATAATCCAGAATTGATTGAGAACTTCTCCAAGAGACGTAAAGACAGAAATACAGCAATGGCTATCAATGACAATATTGAAAACCAGAATGTATTAAATGGTGCAGATGTATTGCCAGACTTTACTGTTCAGACTAAAAACGGTTCAAAAATGTATTCTGGAATGAAAGTTGTCTATCAGAATCCTGAAAACAACACATTCTATCTTGATAACGGAAATGAAAAGCTGATTTTACCTGCAGCAACATTACAGAGCATTGTTTCACCAGAAAGCCTTCATCCTCAACCACAGGCCTTCAAAGATGCTGAGATTGCGGAAGAAATGCCTGCTGCAGTCATGGGAAAAACTATTTTACCAGAATTTTCTATGATTACAACACAGGGAATTCAGACATTCAAAGATCTGACTGTCCAGAAATATAATGCAGCCGAAAACTCTTATACCCTGACAAATGGCGAAACATCCATCACCGTAACAGGAGATACCTTCAAAGAAATAAACAAGCCGGAACGCTATGAAAAAGTTTATGATGAAAAAACTCCTGCCTATGAAAAACTCATCGATAGCCAGTATGATGCGTATTTCAAACAGAGAGACAACACTGCAAACAACTTCATCCATAATCTTTCAGTTTATTGCCGAAAAGAAGCAAATACTCCGCTGGATGCTCTTACAATCAGTAAAGAAATCATCAGCCGCATGGATAAAGAAGAAAAGGAAAAAACTCGCCTTCTCTTAAAGCAAATTGCTAAAGAGGATCAGACCATCAATCAGGTTCTTGTAAATGTCTATTATGACGCTGTAAAGGGAGTTCCTCTCGATAAGGACACAGTACTTCAGAAACGTAATGAAGAACGCATTGCAAAGCCTTTCAACGATACAATTTCTGCCCAGGGAGCTCTTGTAGACAGCAATTCAAAGTTAAGAATCGGAGATACCATCAAAGACATGGCTTTTAATGTTCCAAAAGCATTCGGTCATGGTAAAGACAGAATATTTGAAGACCTGACTGTAATTTCTGCAAGCAAAGATGGAAACAACATCATCCTTATGGACAAAAACCGTTCATTCTATGAAATGCCAAGAGATTCAGTTCTTGAAGGCTACAACAAGCAGCAGGAAAAACAGCAGAAAGCAGAACAGAAACACAGAATGAAAAACCGCGTTGATGTGGGTTGGGAACGATAGAATATGACGATTAATATATTTGTTAATTGATAAATTTCTTTTAATAATTTATAATTGGCTTTAAGTCACATATTGCACTAAGATAAAGCCAATTATAGACTTAAGAGGAAAAATAATCATGCTCATTGGAAGAGAACCTGAAAAACAAACACTTATTGATTCTATAAATGAAGAAGATTCCAAATTTATAGCCGTATACGGCCGTCGCCGAGTAGGAAAAACATATCTTATTCGCGAAGTATTTGATAACAATTTCACATTTGCCCATGCCGGTCTTTCTGATGGAACTTACGAACAGCAACTATATGCATTTTCTGAATCATTAAAGAGATTTGGTCTCAAAGAGTTTCCTGAAATCAAAAACTGGTTAGATGCATTCGAACGCCTAAAGGACCTGATTGAACAAAACAAGTCTAAGAAAAAAATGATTTTTCTTGATGAATTGGCTTGGCTTGATACTCCAAAAAGCGGTTTGATTGTTGCACTGGAAAATTTCTGGAATAGCTGGGCAAGTGGAAGAAAAGATATTGTTCTGATTGTATGTGCCTCTGCAACCTCATGGATGGTTGATAAAATCATTCACAACAAGGGCGGTCTGTATAACAGACTTTCAGCTCAGATTCATGTAAAACCCTTTAAGCTTGCTGAATGCCATAGTTTCCTGGAATCAAAAAAAATAATAATGAATCCTTATGAAATCCTTGAACTTTATATGGCAATTGGAGGCATTCCATATTATTGGACATTCGTAAAAAAGGGAAAAAGTGCTGCACAAAACATCGACCATCTCTTTTTTGAAGAACAGGCTCCATTAAAAGACGAATACAAATATCTCTATTCCTCTTTGTTTAAGAATCCCGAAAAGCATATCGCAATTGTCGAAACATTAGCTAAGATAAAAATAGGTATGACGCGGGATGAAATAATTAAAACAGCAAAAATGCCGAATTCAGGAAATATCACAAAGATTCTTAATGAACTGATATCCTGTGGTTTTATCAGAAAATATACCCCGTTTATGAAGAAAAACAGAGATTCCCTATTTCAACTCATCGACAACTATACTCTATTCTATTTTCAATTCTTAGAAAAAGAACCACAGGATGAACATTTCTGGAGCAATGATTTAAGTTCTTCGACAAAAAAGGCCTGGTGTGGCACTGCATTTGAAAGAGTTTGTCTTGAACATATATCTGAAATAAAGCAAAAATTAGGTATCTCTGGAGTATCCACAAATGTACATTCTTGGTTTTGCAAAGCTGACAAAGGGATAGGCTTAAATGGAGCTCAAATAGACCTGCTGATAGTTCGTCGTGACAAAATAATAAACGTCTGTGAAATGAAATTCTCTCAAGAAAACTACAGTTTTACAAAAAAAGACGATGAGTCATTGCGTAACAAAATTGGTGCCTTCAAGACAGTCACAAAAACAAAATTCTCTGTACACCCTACCCTGGTAACAACATACGGACTTAATGAAGGCTTATATTCAGGAAATATACAATCTGTAATAACAGCAGAAGATTTATTCAAAAAAAGTTAAACTTTTATAATTGGCTTTAAGTTACATAAATTATATAGATAAAGCCAATTATAAAAAACGGTCACATTGAAAAATTGACCTTGATACCGTTGACAAGTTCCTTGTGCCACTTAAAGTTATTTTTCACTTTTGTTCTCCAAATAAAACCTGTGCCAGCTTTCCATCAGACTACGGATATTATCTTTCCCAAAGCGGTTTGCCATTAAATTTCTTCAATGTAAAATAAAAACCAGCTTCATGAGCCTCTTCTTCAGTCTTAAACATCCCAATAACACCATAATCTGTCAGATTATCTGCAAACATGTTATTGATATTTGTCTTTATTGCTTCTTCCAAAGATTCAACATGAAAAGCTTTCTGTCGTGGAGAATATTCCAATACCCAGACTTGTGGCACGAAAAAATCTGGCAGGCGTATTTCTTCATTTTCCATACTACACCACCATCTGAACAATCATTCCAACAATACATACACCACAAAGTGCATATACCACTACATCAAGCCAGCAGAATTTACGTTTCTGTTCTGGGACTTTTCTAATCAATGCAAGATTCTGTTCATTACAAGTCTTGAGGAATGTTAGAACACTTTCCTTTATTTCCCCTACCCTTTCATTACTGGTAACCAGCAATTCTTTACAGTCATTTTTTAGCAAGGTGTATTGATCAGAAGCTGCCTTCTGCAAATCCTTGTTGTATCCAACGATAATGTCATCAATCTGATCTTTAAGGCTTTTTATTTCTTCAGCCTTAGTCTCCAGAACTGCACACTTATCATTAATAATTCCCTGGAAAGAATCGAAACTAGCTTTGATGGAACTAAAGGTTTCATTAAGACTGTTCTGAACATTCTCGCAGGCAACTTTTAAGGTTGCCTGTGACTCTGCAAGTGATTTTCTTAACTGAATATTTTCATATTCTGAATTCTTGCGTTTAAGTTTTTCTTCAAGACTTCTTGTATATTCAATTTCATGGGTCAATTTATGAAGCATTCCATCACAAGATTCTTTCAGTGACTTAAAATATTGAATCATGTTCTCATAAGAAGCCATGTTGTCATCTTCATCACCAAGTTTGGTGTTAATCTGATCTACAAGAGATTCTATACGAGCAAGTTTTTCAGAATCAGTTTCATCACCATAAGGCAAGCGGGAAAAGGTCTGTATTTTTAATGAGTCAGCAATCGGATTTAATTCTTCATCTTCCGATTCCTGATTTTCAATCATTTCGTCTGTTTCCATATCTGTCCTCTGTTAAGAGTTTTTGGGGCAGGCAGTTATGTAAACAGTGAATTGTTATTAAATGTTTTCTCCATTCTTGCGTCTTTCAGCAAGATTTGTTTCAATGCGAACTGGAACACCATTATCCCAGTATTCTTCTGTATCGCCACCATCTGCTACAACTTTCTTGATAAGTCCCATATCCCAGAACTCCCAATGACCAGGATACTGAACAGCTGGTTCGTTATCTTCTGAATGAAGAACACCATCCTTAAAGTTGTAAATTACGATTTTTGCAGATGCTTCGTCATATCCATCAACACCTTCTACCAAAAGGTTATTATCTTCCTTCCTGACCTGCTGTCCATCTACAATTTTTCCAGAAACAGGATCAGAAAAAAGTCTGTACTGAAATCCTTTATGAAGTGATTTTGATTTTTTATATAACTCATTTGACTCCAGTTTCTGCATAATTTTTTCAAATGCTTCTTGGGTCATCAATTCGGCCATTATTTCCTCCGCCTGGCACTGGTTTTCCGTCCAGATACCATTCCTCATAATTATCTAAATTATCGACAATTGCCGGTGATTTTTCACAATGCAGAACACCATTCTTCCAGTGTTCTATGTGACTTCCATCATGTGTTTCAATTGCCGGTAAAACATTTCCTTCTTCATCTACAGAATCATTCAGATATCCGTCCTTAAATCGAACCGTGATATCTGGATAAATGTAGTCACCATTTGCAGGAACACCATCCTCCGTTGGAACGCCCCTGTACTGATACCTTTTGAAGCTTTTCATACGCAGCTCCTATTTAATCTGAGACAGACTGAAAGGATTTACCCTTTCAAATGCCTCAAACTGCTGCTTAAATGAAGTCGTATGTTCATTCAGTTTGAATAATACCTGTTCAATAAAACCTCTCACAGTTTCATCAGAAGTATTTTCCAATTCCTGGACCAAAGCTTCTACATCTTCAACACCAACTTCAATGCTAACAGTCATTTTCATGCAGCAACTCCTTCCGCTTTAGGAGAAAGTCCTGTCAGACAAACATAATCAGCTGAAACATAATACTTATCTCTTTCAATTCCTGCTGAAGTTACATAACGCTTATTAGCAACAAACCCATGAACATAAACTTCTTTGCCCTTCTTCAAATATGGCAAAAGTTTAATTCCAACTTCTTTCTGAAAATGGACTTCTATAATCATTGGAACTTCTGTTTTCCCTGAAGTTCCAAAATCCAAAACACTGAAGGAAACCAACTGTTTTTCTTTATTTCCCTCTTTGATTGTAAAACTCTTAGCATCATCAGCTAACTTTACAAGCATATTTATATCGTTCATTCAATTCCTCACAAAATTAAGATCAAGATTCTAGCCACACACAATGTGAGTGCATAACGTACAAAACTAAAGACAGCCCTTCTTTTCCACCTCCAAAAATCCCATCTGTCATATCTGCATATCCAGCTGACAGTAAAAATAAAAATCCCACCCATTATTAAAAGAACTAAGACACTGAGCCAGGTATAATGTGATTTAACAAACCATATAAGCCAGCCTATTTTCTGAGATAAGATATGTTCTATCTTAGAAAATGCAGGTCCCAGTTCCCGTGTTATGTTTTTAAGCATCATTAAAAAATTTCAAAGCTCTCCATTACTTCTGGAGGAGGAAAATCAAATTCTGATTCAGGATAGAATTCCTCTTCACTCATAAAAGGAGGTTCTTCAAAAGGAACTTCTGGTTTTTGAACAGGTGTCGCAGATGTCTGCATTGCCTGAGTCGCAAGGTTCTGACCTGGTTGTGGAGCAGACTGAACTTCTTCCGGCTTTTTCAGAATTGCATCAAAAAGAACATTATCAACAATGACTGCAAGTTCACTTCTTTTTTCACCATCTTTTTCCCAGCGGTTCTGTTTCAAGTGTCCCTGAACAGTAATTCCCCTACCCTTTCTCATATATGGTCCAAGAGCAACGGCACGCTTTCCAAAAAGAGCCATAGGAACAAATGTTGTTTCATTGACCCATTCGTTATTCTGGTTTCTTCTTGCTTTATTCAAGGCCAAAGCAAAACGAGCAATAGCCAAACCTGCATCTGTTGTTGTAAATTCCGCATTACGCACAATTCGTCCATGAATTGTCAAAGTATTCAAATCTGTCATTTTTTTCCATCCTCTGCTTTTCTAAAAATTGTTGTATAGCAATGCCATGCAAAAGGGCTGTTACCGGGGTATTTCCTGCAAAATCTATTAAAAATGCACCCATAACAGAAATCACTATCCTTAATTGCAGGCACCGCAACCACCTTTACTGTTACTGCGAGATTTTCTGGAAACCTCACAAACAGCTCATCCCCTCTTTCAAATATCATCTGTCCATGATGTCTTGTCATGAAGCCTTCCTTAACATAATGTTTCCGCTTTTCAAAAACTCATCATAATCAAGGATTTCCTGAACAGCTTCCTTTGTGATCAGGCGAGTTGTTTTTGTTTCAACATCCTTAAACAAAAGCTGACCATTCTTGCCAAGAACAATTACAGGAATTTTTTCATCATCACTTGAGTTCAATACTTCAAGAAAATCTGTAATATCTTTCCTAGTAAAATCTGGAATCTGCTTTTCAAGAAGCAGAACAATATCTGAAATAACTTCTGAAAACTCACTTTTTGATATCATTTTTCCCCCTGGCACTGTCCGTTGCCACTTCTCAAGGCAGCTTCTTCAATTCCCATTTCCATAAGAAACTGCACATCACTTTCCGGTATTTCAAAGTCATCAGGATTTTCCAATGCATCTTTGAAATCTTCATCTTCAAGTAATTGCTTTGCAGTGAACCCACCATTCATTTCAGCAATTACATACCAGGCAATTTTTGAAACAAGTGCTTTTACCCTCGCCTTTTCAACTTCTGCCTTCTTCTTTTTCCCCTTCTCGTGAAGCTTCGTATAAGCCTGACTCAGGGTCATTTCCTTGTTTTCAATTTTCTGCCTCATTTCTTCATCAGCATTCTTTTCAACACTAATGGCTCTTTCTGCAGTTCGTTTTGAAATACCAAGGCTATTTGCGATAAGCTCCGCTTTGTAGCCGGAACTATTTTTTACAAAATCACATTTTGAAAGAATTGCTACATTCCTCAAAAGCTCATCCCCATCCAGATTCCTTCTGTTTACCTGAAGCCCCAGAACATATTTGTATGTTTCATCAAAGTTCTTGAACTTATGTTCATAAACTGGCAAGGAAGTAATTCCTGCTTTCTGGGTTGCAGTAAACCTTGTGTATCCATCTATAAGATACTTATGGCCGTCTTCCGTAACCCATATATGAACCGGCTGACTGTCATCAAATCCGTTTTTTTTCATGGACTGGACAATCCGTTCAAGAACACCAGGATCAATCTTATATAACGCCTTAAAATCAGGATGTTCTTCTATGTTTTCCCTCAGCATCATTCTGCTGAACTTTTTTCTTTCATCTGCAATCGGAACATCACTTCCTGCAGCCAGCATGTTCAAAGTTTTTATCACTAGAACACCTCCACGATTGTGTTCTGGTCGTAAATCATGTTGATAAGTTCATTCACACCTTTAGCAAGTCTTTCACTTCCGACCTGCGTACTTCTGATACTGCACTTTTCATCAAAGTTCGTATAACGATCCACAAATCTTGTGTTTGGGAGTGTTACACTCAGAAGGTTGTCAAAGTTCTGCCTGTACATAGTAAGAACCAGATTCTGCAAGGAAATCGGTGATTTCGCATACTGTTCTGACCAGTGATTGAACAGGAAATACATTTTCTTTGCCTGCTCAGGCATTACTGAACGTATCTTTGACATCAGACACGCTGACATGTTGTAGTTGTATTCAGTGAACTGTACAGGACTCAGAATTAAATCCGCTGCCATAAGTGCACCAGCTACAATACTGTCATAAGTCGGTGAAGTATCTATGATGACATCATCAAAACCCTTTACCGAACGTAAAACCCTCTTTATTTCCACACTTTCCATAGACCTCTGATCCAGAAGCCGTAAACTGGAAGGAACCACATAAACATTTTTTCTTCTTGTTTTTACAATGTTCTTCTCATCAAGCTTGCCCTGCGAAAAAGCGAGCGATACATTCTGGCGTTCACAAATCTCACCGATTCGACCTATACCCATTGTGTAATAGACCGTTGCAGTGTTGTTCAGATCTGTATCAATCACCAGAACTTTTCGCCCGCGAGCTGCAAGATTATTGGCCAGGAGTAGAACTACGGACGACTTACCTACGCCGCCCTTGATGCTAGAAACGGTAATGACCAATTTTTGTAACTCCAATATCAAGAAACGAAACAACCGGAACTGCCTGCCCAAAGAATTATGTTTATCGAATGCCAGAACCAGCAACGCCAGTTTTATGTCTGACATCTTTCACTGCCGGCTGAATCGCTCTTGATGATTTAATGTTACGCTGAGGGAAAAAAATTAGATATACCACATTCGATAAAAAAATGTCCAATGTTGCCCATTTTTGGTACACATTTAACTATTTTTGGTACACATCTTTTTTTTCACGAAAAATCTTCTATATCCGCAAAACTTTCTGCAACTGATTTTCTACTATGTATTAACATTGTTTATTTTGTCTCTATTTTGTTTATTCTTTGTTTATTTATTGTTTAGTGTTTGTATCTACTTTGTTTATTTTGTCTAGTGTATTTTTATACAATATATACATTTATAGGCGTGAAAATTTGAAGCTTCTAGGAGTCTGACCATCTTGCCTTCCAGGAAATCAGGCATTTTCCGTCTGAAA
>R24__coassemble_1882_pt1 | contig 10041 bp, 7 predicted proteins | sample R24__metabat2_low_PE_020 | metagenome-assembled genome bin R24 | reverse complement strand
CAATATATACAAAATCAACTTTTCTGTTTTCCATCTGTCACGTAATGACAGTAACTTTTGCTGCAATAGTATTTTTATTTTTTAAGAATATAAAAGATAAAACTTATATTATTGACAGTTTCTTATGGGCGGGTATCTGGTCTGCATTAAGTAACGGCATAGTAGGAAATATAATTGCAGAACTGGCCTTTTCCGGAAATACAGGGAGGCCTTCTGCAAACGTGGTGGTTCAAGGAATATACTGTGCTTTTCCTAATCTTTCTTTTGCGAATAATCTGGGCGGTCTTATAGAAAATGTTGCAGATAAGACTCTTAGTGCGGTTCTTAGTTATGTATTCTATAGGTTGATTATCAGCATTATTAATAAACGGGCAACACAAACAGAATAATAAAATTTTCGGGAAATTTTTCCCTTGTTCTTCGGGAATCATATCTCTATGACAAGAGTTTTTTAGTTTTTACAATTATTACTAAAACGAAATACTTGAGCCTAGGGAGAAAAATATGAAGAAAATGTGGAAGAAAACTGTTTTTGGTCTAGCAGCAGTTTTCTGTTTTATTTCCTGTCAGAATCAGCCGGCTGTAGATACAACTCCTCCAGCAGTGGTGACTGAATTAAAAGCTGCGGCAGAAGCCGGAAAGATTGTTCTTACATGGACCGATCCATCAGACAGCGATTTATATGGTATTAAGGTGTACAATGGTGCCGTATCAGCAGATTCCAGAGTTGCAAAACTTGATGATGGAATTTTAGTAGGTAAGGGCCTGCAAAAGTATGAAGTAAGTGGACTTATAGATGGCCAGTCTTATACCTTTAAACTTTCTGCTGTAGATGAAGCATTCAACGAAAGTGAAACAGTAGAATCTGAAGCTGTTGTCTTTACAAAAAAAGTTAAAGAAGTAATTGTTGAAACAAAAGTTGACAAAGAAGTAGATAAAATCATAGAAAAATCAATTGAAAAAATTGTAGATAAAACTGTTGATAAAGAGGTTCCAAGAACTTTTGCTGCGGCAGTTACATATACATTAAATGATTTAGGTGCCACAGGGCTGGAAATTACAATGAATACAGCTACTGAAGGTGCTGAAATTCATTATACACTTGACGGTTCGGAGCCTGCAGCAACCAGCAGACTTTATTCTGCTCCTATCGTAATCAAAGAAAATAGTGTAATTAAAGCTGTTGCCATAAAGGAAGGAATAGAAAACAGTTCAGTTTCTGCTGCCGAAGTATCAATTCTTTCAAGAGCAATTTTAAATGCTGTTACAATGACTTCGGAAGATTTAGGTCCTGAAGGTATAAGAGTATCAATGGCAACCTCAACTCCAGGCGCCACTATTTATTATACATTGAATGGATTAGATCCAGATGGAAATAGTTCAGTATATGCAGAACCATTAATCATAAAGGATGACAAAACTATTAAATCAGTTGCTGTAAAACCGGGTATGGATAATGGACCAGTTTCTGCGGTTTTTGTTTCTGTAGCAAATAAAACTATTAATAACGTGATATATACAGCAAAATTGAAGGCTGGTACATATACAATATACCATAAGAAACAGGGGTTAGATGGTACTTATGAAAGATTTCTTTATGAACAGAATATAACGGTAACGGAAAATACCAGTATTTCAGATTTAAAACAAAGTGTTCCAGGATTCCAGGCAAATGTAATGACACAGGAATCTTCTATGATAACTATTTCTTATAAACGAATACCAATAGTACATACCTTTAAGGCTGGAACCGAAGGAAAATTTGCGGATGGTTCTTCGGAAACTAAAATAAATGGTATATACGAGGCAGCCTGTTCTGTACCAGTACCAACTTCATCTACTCATGAATTCCTTGGGTGGGTTGAAACCTCAGAAAATCCAAGTGTTTTTGGACTTACTGATAAAACATTTACAGCAAAATGGAGAGAAATTGTAACTGCTGCAAATTGTAGAGTCGGTGATTTTGTTTTAAAAGATGGTGCATCAACTGGTGTTAAATATTTACGTAGTTCAGACTATGAATCTTCACTTAAAAATGATGTTATAGCAATTATTATAAGACAAACCACAGAAACTACACCTGCTTTAGGTTTAGGAATAAAAATAGGAACAAGTCTTAGTTTTGGTACAAATAATAATTACACGACACCTTTACCAGAACAGTTGAAGACTTTAACAGATGGAAGCACGGCACCGACTATTCTGAATATAACTGAAACAACCAAGAAAGACTGGCCTGCATTCAAATATTGTATGGATTATGGTGCTGATAATAGTTTATTTGGAATTGTCAGTTCAGGCTGGTATTTACCAACAATAACCGAATTAAAATTAATTTACGATAACAAATCTGCAATCCAATCAGACTTTGAAAAATTAGGAGAAGAACCTATTACATATGATAAAAGGAGTTTTGTTTCTTGTAATACAACAGATCCAAACAGAAATTACAATAGTTATAAACTGCTATCTGGGGAAAACTGTACCGAAATAACACGTACATTACCTACTTCCGGTTCATATACATGTGCCATTCATACTTTTAATTAAGGAGGAATTGTTATGAAAAAATTATGCAAAATATCAATATTTATTTTACTTACATTATTCTGTTTCATTTCCTGTCAGAATCAGACTGTAGAAGATACAACTCCGCCAGCAATGGTAACAGAACTTAAGGCAAAGGCTGAATCTGGAAAAATACTGCTTTCCTGGAAAGACCCGGCAGATAAAGATTTGTATGGAATCAAAATTTATTACGAAGGTTCTTCTGGAATAATGGTAGGTAAAGGTTTGCAGAAATATGAACTTACTGGTCTTGAGAATGGAAAATCATATACTTTTAAGGCTTCTGCAATAGACCTTTTATTGAACGAAAGTGAAGCTGCATCGGCTGAAGCTGTTGTATTTACTGAAACCCTGGAAGAAAAAATTGTAAACAAAACAGTTGAGAATATAATAGAAAAACCTGTTACTAAAGAGGTTGAAGTAATAAAGGAAAACATCAAAGAGAATAAAATTCCTAAAACTTATGCTTCTCCTGTAACTTACGTTCTGGATAATTCAAATGCAACTAATTTAAAAGTTACAATGAACACTGCAACAATAGATGCTTCTATTTATTACACTTTGAATGGTGATGAGCCTACTATTGAAAGTACCCGTTATACTGACCAGATAACTGTAACAGAGAATACTGTTATTAAAGCTATTGCGGTTAAAAACGGAATAGAGAATAGTCCTGTATCTGCAGCAGAAGTTTCTATTGTATCAAGAGAAATTGCTAATGCTGTAACTTTTACATCATATAGTATTGGTAATAATAGGTCATTTGTAGAAGTATCCCTGTATACTTCTACATCAGGGGCTAAAATCTACTATACAATAGATGGTACAAATACAACTGTAGAAAGTACACTTTATACTGGAATGTTAACTTTTAATGCTAATACAACAATTAAAGCTATGGCGGTAAAAAGTGGTTTAGGTAACGGACCTGTGTCTACGGCTTTTGTGTCTATTGCAACTGGAGTAGAAGAAATTAGAGAGGCTTCACGTCTTACTGATGGAACCTATACTGTTTATCATTATTTACAGAAAACAACTGGTGGAGCCTCATTGGCTGATTATGAGTTAAAGGACTCAGATTCTAATGTTACTGTATCATCTTCTACATCAGTTTCAACACTTACAAAGAGTTATACTGGTTTTTCAGTAAATCAGATGTCTCAAAAGGGAACTGGTATTTATTTATATTATAATAGAAATATTATTAAATATACTTTTGATGCTGGCGAAAATGGAGCATTTGGGGATGGTACAAAAACAAAAGTCATATCTGGACTTTATGGAACAGCAGTCAATAATGCTCTGCCAGTTCCAGTTTCAACTGTATCTAATCAAATACATGGTAAATGGATTAACAATAACAAAGAACCTCCAGCAATATTTGATTATATGGATATAACCTTTACTGAAAAATGGAAGCGTGCAGTCATTAATTTTTCTAACTGTGAAATAGGAGATATTGTTTTAGAGAATGGAACGATAGTTGAGCCGGATTGGTTTGATTATGAGGCAGGAAACAGAGCAGCAGCAGTTATTTTTAGAAAAGGAGATGCCAGAACTCCAGCGTTAGGAATTGGATTAAATGAAAGCAGCAATATAAAGTGGTGTACTAATCAAGCCAAAACTTATAGAGAAAATGCTGCAACAACTCTATCATTATCAAAACTTTATGATGGCAGTAAGGCCTGGAATTTAATTAAGACTTTTGAAGATCGTGAAACATATGACCAAGGAGTATTAGATCCAGCTCCTATTATTAATTTATATCCTGCCTTCAAGTATTGCAGTGAGTATTCGGCAGGAATATTTACTACCGGATGGTATATGCCAGCAGTTTCTGAGTTTAAAACCATTTGTGTGAAAAATACTCTTGAAACTGTTGTAAGCAGCCTTGCAAAAGCCAAAGGTACTGAATTTTTCCATAAGCAGTATTGGACATGTAATGTCGTAGATAAAAACAAAGCAGATGTGTTTGATATTCAATACGACTTTACTACCCCTGATAATTATTTCTGTGCTATGGATGGAAATAATACTTATGCTGGAAACCCAAAAGTAGTGCTGTATCCAGTTCGTCCAATTCGCGCATTCACTGATAATTAATATTTAATAAAAAGCATCAAAGGGTCCAGTTGATTACTATGTCATTCCCGTGCTGGACACGGGAATCTATTTCTAAAATGTAATGATATTACAAAGAAGTAGATTATCGGGTCGAGCCCGATAATGACATTTCAATAGATATAGTTTCATTCAATTTCTAAATAGAATTATTGTTTCAGAATCTATAATCCTGTCGTAGAATTAAAATATGAAAGATTACGTTAATTGGGCCATTTTAGCCCCTGGAATTATTGCCAATTCAATGGCAAAAGCTATGAAAGAAACTTCAGAATCTGATTCAAGAGTTCGCCTTTATGCAGTTGGAAGTCGTGATTTAAAACGAAGTGTGGAATTTGCAAATAAATGGGGTTTTGAAAAAGCATACGGTTCTTATGATGACCTGCTTGCTGACCCTGATGTTGATGCGGTATATATTGCCAATCCTCATGCATTTCATATGGACAGTGCTTTGGCCTGCCTTAAAAAGGGCAAACATGTACTTTGTGAAAAACCTGCAGGCTGTAATCTTACTCAACTTAATGCAATGATTGATACTGCAAAGCTTCATAATCTTTTCTTTATGGAAGCCATATGGATGGATTTTAATCCTTGTGTAAATGAGATTCGCAGAGTAATTGAAAATGGTGCAATTGGTGACCTGAAGCATATTGAATCCCGCTTCTGCAATAGAATTCCTTATGATCCTGACAGCAGAATGTGGGCTCCTGAACAGGCCGGCGGTGCTTTACTTGATCTTGGAATTTATAATATTTACTTTTCTGCCATGATGAATGGTCATAATCCTATAAAAAAAATGACATCTATTGTTGATATGTATAAGAATGTAGATGCCTGGGAAAATGTAAGCATAGTTTATGACAATGGTGTTACTGCAAACTTCCAGAGTGCCTGCGACAGACCTGCGGAATATGAAGGTCACGATGCAGTAATCTGGGGCACTAAAGGCTTTATTACAGTATCAAACTTTTTCTATGCCCAGAAGGCGGAAATTCACACTTACGATAATGAGTGGGGAAAAGAAAATAAGATTACGGAAGTAATAGAAAAGCCTTTCAAGGTAAATGGCTATGAATATGAAATGATTCATGCTACAGAATGTATTCTTGCAGGCAAAATTGAAAGTAATATTCACACCTTTGAGCGTACAAGAACTCTTTGTAAAACTATGGACGACTTGCGTGCCGACTGGGGTTTTAAGTATCCTTTTGAAAAATAAGCAATTATTCCTAATCAAAAATACCCATAGTTTTATTATAATATTTTATACGAGGTGTAATTAAAAATGAAACTTTCTAACGAAGAATTAAAAAAAATCTACTTTGGTGCTTATAATTTTACCGAAACTGCAGACGGCTATTTGCAGGCTTTCCAATATACAGCAGATCAGATTGCGTATTTTAAAGGCGCATCTGATTTCTGGTATGACCGTTGTATAGCATCAACATCAAAAACTATTGAAATTACAACTGATGCTAAAAAAATCAGCTTTGATTATAAAATCTTGTGGAAGGGCTCAGATGATTCCTTTGAAGCACTGGTAGACGGACTTATTACAAAAATCTACTACGTTAAAGATATGAAGGAAGAAGGAACTGTAGAGTTTGACCTGAATGAAAGACTGGAAGGACTTCCTGCAAAAGACGGAAAACGCAGCGTTGTAATCTATCTTCCTGCTGATGCTACTGTTGTTATTAAGAACTTTGAAATTGACGGCAAATATGAACCTGCTGAAAAAGGCACAAAGGTTCTGTGGCTTGGTGATTCTATTACACAGGGCTTTGGACCTCTCCGTTCTTCCCAGACTTACATTTGTGTTGCAAACCGTCTGTTGAACTATGACATTGTAAATCAGGGAATTGGTGGTTATGTTTATGACAAAAAATGTCTTATGCCAATGCCAGGTTACAAACCAGAAAAACTGATTGTAGCTCTTGGAACAAATCAGTATGGCTGTGAAACTATGAAGGATATTGAAGAATACTATCCAAGATTATTTGAAATCTTTGGAAAAGATATTCCAACTCTTGTTATTACACCTATCTGGCGTGGAGACAACATGGAAGGTGTTCCAACACTGGTAAAATTCTGCGACAAGCTTAAGGAAATCATTAAAAAGTATCCTAATATTAAGATGGTAGACGGATTTACTCTTGTTCCACATCTTTCTGAATACTTCCTTGATAATCTGCATCCAAATACTCTTGGTACAGAAGTTTACGGTCGTAATCTTGTTAAGAAGATTCAGGAACTAGGCTTCTAATTCTTTTTGTACAGCATGCAGGGACGTCCGCCGGTGCTGTAATTTATATCGCGCACCACAAAGTTCCTGCTTTCAAGATAATTCAGGTAATGGCGTACAGTGACTATGGAAAGACCAAGTTTTTCTGCTACAAGGTCACTGGTCTGCCAGCCCGAATTGCTTTCAAAATAATGGAATATAAGGTTTAAGGTCTGTTCCTGTATTCCTTTTGGAAGCTTACTGTCATTTTTAACTGGGGTGCCTGCATTTCTGGAAGTATTGGAGATAATGCTGTCTACAGAACTTTGATCTAGTGTAGAAGTCTGTTTTAGGGCAGAATACTTTCCGGAAAAGTTTTCCAGAGCTACCTGGAAACGCTCAAAGGCAAAAGGCTTTATTAAATAATCAATTACACCAAGGTGCATTGTTTGTTCCAAAGTTGATGTGTCATTTGCGGCAGTTACCATAATGACTTCTGCAGGTATTTTACTGGCACGAATCTGTTTTAAGGTTTCAACTCCATCCATTACAGGCATAAATACATCCAGAACAATCAGGTCTACTTCATTCTTTTTAAGGAATTCCAGAGCTTCCTGTCCATTCCTGCAACTGCCTGCAACTTCGAATCCTTTGTTCTTGCGGACATATTGTTCATTAATCATGGAAACCATAGGATCATCTTCTACTATTAAAACTTTATATGGCTGCATAATTACCTCTTACCTTTTCATGCAAATTGTAAAACAGGTGCCTTTACCTGGCTGACTTTCAAAAAAGATTTCTCCGTTCAGGCTTTCAATCAGCTTTTTGGTATGGTAAAGTCCAACACCACGACCTTCTCCTTTAGTAGAGAATCCGTTTTCAAATATATGCTGACCGTTTTCTTTAGAAATTCCGCACCCTGTGTCCTTAATTATTATCAGTAATTCGCCGGGTTTTGTAAATGCACCAAAGTGCAGTTCTTTAGTGTTGCTGCCTTCTGACTGAGATAAAATATTCATGGAATCTATGGCATTATCAATCAGATTACCTGTAATTGTAACCAGAGCTTCGGATGGAATATCTATATCTGCGGATTTAAATGAAATATCTTCCATAAGTATAAACTTAACGTTACATTCAGAGGCTCTGGCAATTTTTCCAATAAGAAGGGCGGCAAAAGACGCATTGTCTATAGATTTCATTACTTTGCTTACGGTTTCCCTTTGAATAATTGAAATATTCTGAATGTAAGCTTCGGCTTTTTTGTATTCTTCAATCTGGATTAACCCAAGAATTACGTGCAGTTTATTTGTAAAGTCGTGATTGTTGGCCCTCATGGAGTCTACCAGGAATTTTGTCCCTTCAAAATCTTCTGTAAATTCAAAGAACTGTTTTTTAATCTTCTTAAATTGGGCGGCGCAGAGTCCCAGTTCAATTAAAACGGCAGCCAGAGTTACTACAAGAAACAACATGATTGTTCGGATTGTAACTGTATTAATTGAAGATTTAAGACGGATTGTCATAATGAAGCCAGTATAATTTTCATTTTCGTCGTAAATGGCAGAGTAGGTGCGGCGCTGTGGTCCGGAAGGTCCGTTACTGTCTTCTGTGTAGAATCCGTTTGAGTGGGCAGAAAAGTCTGGAGAAGGTCCATCGTATTTTGTGTTTATTAATTCATGGTGGGTGTGATAAATACGGTTGTTATCAATGTTTACAATGGAAATAACATCAACATCGGAAAGTTCCTGTACTATCAAATCCATGTAATTGCATAATTCCTGCTGATTATAATCTTTTATAAAAGAATAGATTCTGGTGATCAGGTCAGAGGTATTCTGAAGATTTTCATTAAAGGATTTGTTGTTTGAATTGATATTTATAAAAATACCGCCAGATGCCAGAAGGATTGTAATAAGAAGGATAAGCAAAAGTTGTGTTTTCTGAATCTGTTTTCTAAGTGTGTTCAGACTTCCTTTTGTATGTTTTTCGCTCACGATTTTAATATACCATATTTATAAGTAAAACAAATCCTTTAGAAAGTAAAAAAAACGATTTTATTCAACTTAAAAAAATGGGACCGAAGCAAATATACTTTTTAATCTTTCTAAAAATTGTTTCTTTTTTTTATTGGATTAAGATGAAGCCATAAAACAAAAAGAGGTAAAAGAATGGAATTAGGTCACGTGTTTGAAGCGCTTATGCTGGTATGTTTTGGTTTTTCATGGCCATTGAATGTAATAAAGGCTTATAAAGCCAGAACTGCAAAAGGTACAAGTCTTGCTTTTATTATTCTGATTATTACAGGTTATGTAGCAGGAATTACAGCTAAGTTCCTTAATGGTCAGATTAATTATGTACTTGCTGTGTACTTCTTGAATCTTGCAATTGTATTGAGCAATGTTGCAGTTTATATCCGCAATGTTGAATTAGACAAAAAAAATCAGGGACAGGTTACAAAGAGAAAGATTATGGAATTGAAAAAGAAAAATCAGACAGAAGTCAATTATACTTATTCACAGGAAGAAAACCTCAATTTTGTAGAATTGAACAAGGTTGCCAGAACAAATGGCGTAATTCTTATGGGCGGCAGTTTTGACAAACAGATTCCTGTTGCAGAACTGGCAGAATCTTTTGAATTCAATTTTGATCTGTACAATAGAAGTTCCGACAAACTTTCATTAAAAAATGCCAGAGATTATTATACAGCAGCAGTGGCACCTCTTTATCCAGAGGCAATAATTCTTCACATTGGAGATGAAGATGTTGATATGTTTAAGGCTGATTCTTCTGCTTTTGATAAGGCATACATGGAACTGCTTTCAACTGTATCTGCCAACAACAAGACTATGAGACTTGCCCTGGTATCAATCAACAATCCGCTTAAAAATGAAACAATTGAAAAGATGAATGCCCATATTAAGGCTCTGGCTTCTGCATTCAAAGCTACATATATTAATCTTGATAGTGTTAAGTTGTGGAATCCTAAAGCTACTAAAGCTGCAACTGACTTTGCATACAGTATGGGCTTAAGGGCACGTAAACCATTGGTAAATGTAGCCGAAATTCTTTACAGCTATGCATGTCTTGATGCTGAAGAAGAACTTTCACAGGAAACATTGGTTGGCTAG
>R24__coassemble_1864_pt1 | contig 10114 bp, 7 predicted proteins | sample R24__metabat2_low_PE_020 | metagenome-assembled genome bin R24 | reverse complement strand
CTGATTTGAATGACTTTTTTCAAAGAAATTGCGAACAAATCTTGACGCTATCAACTCCATTGTATCAAATAACTTTCTCTAGTAATTAATAATTATATATGATTATCTTTTTTCTGTAATCAATTTTAATTTAAAAATCTATCTTACTCATTATTAAACAATTATATATAATACGCTCATGTTTTCTTTGTTATTTTCAACTGTTTTTGTACTCATTATTTATATGTCTATAGGTCTTATACTTGTAAAATCAGGAAAGGCCTCTTTGAACCACATAAAATCATTAACAGGGCTTCTTATTTATGTTCTTGGTCCTTCAATGATTTTAAATTCCTTCCTCCAGCTGGAATTCAGTTGGGAAGCCTTTGCAAAAATCGGCATATATTTTTTGCTTTCTCTTTTAGCTCAAATCCTGTTTTTCCTTTTAATTTTTATTTTTCTGGGACGTAAATATTCTGATTCCAAATACAGAATTCTTACTGTAGGTTCCGTTCTTGGAAATGTAGGTTTCCTTGGTATGCACGTTCTGTCCAGTATTTTTCCAACAGAGCCAATTGTTCTTTGTTACAGTTCAATCAACGTTATGACAATGAACCTTATAGTTTTCACAATTGGAACTTACCTTATCACCAATGACAAGAAGTTTATTTCCATAAAAAGTGCAATATTAAATCCAACAACAATTTCTCTTATTATTTCCATTCCACTTTTTATTGCCAATATTCACTTTCCCTCTCTGATTTTACAGCCTGTAGAATTGCTGGCAAAAATGAGTACACCGGTATGTATGATTATTCTTGGAATGCGCCTTGCACAGTCTTCATTAAAAGATCTTTTTACAAGAGGATTTGTATATGCTACCTGCATTTTAAAACTGGTAATTTTCCCTGTTCTTGTTTTCCTGTTTGTAAAAATCATTCCAATCAATGATCCTGTTCTCAAAACTTCTCTGGTTGTGCTTGCAATGACCCCTTCCGGAGCCATTATTGAATCTCTTGCAGAACTGCATGACTGTCAGCAGGAATTTGCCGCAAATGTTGTACTTTTAACTACAATTTTGTGTGTAATTACTATTCCTGTTATGTGCATGCTTCTGGTCAGACTATAATAATTGTAAAAAAACAGCCTTTACTACAATTATTACAGCCTGAAATTAAGGATACTGATTAAGATTTCTATCAGAAGATTTTAATTCTTGATTTCCTTTGCCTTAGCAGTAATTTCTGCCATCATTTTGGCTTTATCTGCCTTATTGGCATCAATCAATCTTACAAAAACAGATCCTGCAATTACCCCTTCTACGTATGGAGCAATTGCATCTGCCTGTGCTTTGCCATTAATACCAAATCCGCCCCAGATTTTTGCAACCTGACCATCTTTGTTTGGCTTAGAAAGAGCCTTAAGGAAGCTTACTGTACTATCATCAACTTTAGTATCTACACCAGTAATTCCGGCACGCAAGGCCGCATAAACAATAGGAAAACCTGTATCCAGCATTTTTGCCATTCTTTCTTCTGTCATACTAGGAGCTGCAACAGGAATATTTTCCATGCCATTCTTTTTACAGGCAGCTGTAAGACCTTCATCACAGTCAAAAGGAAGATCCGGGATAATCATATAAGAAACTCCAGCTTCGGCAGCCTTTTTACAGAAATTTTCAACACCAGGAGTAAAAATCAATGAACCATAAGACATGATTGCAATTTTTACCTGTGGAAAATCTTTATGAACCTTAGCTATGAATTCCAGTCCGTCTTTTGTTGTTGTTCCTCTTTCAAGAACAGTTGAACAGGCATTCTGAATAGCAGGACCGTCTGCACTTGGATCAGAAAAAGGCAACTGTATTTCAAGTATATCAGCTCCACCTTCAACCAGAGCCTGAGCCACTGCATAAGAAAGCTCTGGAGTTGGATAGTTAGCTACAAGATGTGACATTAATTTTTTCATATTTAATTCCTCTTAGTATTTGTCGTGAACGTTTTTATCTGATTCAAGGCGTTCCAGTTCTGAACGAAGGAAATCCTTCCATTCTTCTGCACGGAAAACTGGAGATGTAATGAATACATCCTTATCTCCACGACCACTCATATTTATAATAATTGCCTTATCCTTATCCATTTTTGGAGCCAGTTTCATGGCAAGCGCTGCCGCATGGGCACTTTCAAGAGCCATAAGAACCCCTTCATTCTTTGCAAAGAAACTTACAGCGTTCAAAGCCTCTTCATCTCTGATTGCATCAAATGTGATTCTTCCGGTTTTACCCAGCATAGCCAGCTGTGGACTGATACCAAGGTAATCCAGACCTGCAGAAATTGAACTGGTCTTCTGAGCCTGGCCATCATCATCTACCAGGAAACGACTCTTGTAACCCTGCATAATTCCGTCTTTTGCTGCAGTTCCAACCATACGGCTGGCATTATTTCCCAATTCAGGACCGGTTCCACCTGCTTCTGCACCGTAAAGTTTAACACTTGTATCATCAAAGAATGGTGTAAAGAAACCGCTGGCATTTGAACCACCACCAACACAAGCAACAAGAGTGTCAATCTTAATACCTCTTTCCTTACACTGCTCTTTTACTTCTTCACCAATAACAGACTGGAATGTACGTACAATATCAACAAATGGTGCTGGTCCAAGAGCAGAACCTAAACAATAATGTGTTGTTTCAAAATTTGTTGCCCAGTCGCGCATTGCTTCATTTACCGCATCCTTCAAAGTACGGCTTCCTGTTTTTACAGCTACAACCTTTGCTCCATATAATTCCATAGAAGCTACGTTTGGCTGCTGACGGCGAACATCAACCTCACCCTGGTAAACTACACATTCCATACCAAGCTTTGCACAGGCTGCCGCTGTTGCAACACCATGCTGCCCTGCTCCGGTTTCTGCAATAATTCTGGTTTTACCCATTTTCTTTGCCAGCAATACCTGACCAATAGCATTATTGATTTTATGAGCACCAGTATTCGCAAGACCTTCCAGCTTAATATATACCTTTCCACCGCCCAAAAGTTCTGTAGCCTTTTCAGCATACATCAGCGGAGTTTCGCGACCAATGTAATCGCGTCTTAATATTCTCAATTCTTCCAGGAATTCAGGATCCTTCATATATTTTTTGAAGGCTGCATCCAGTTCATCCAGGGCTGTCTTTAATACTTCTGGAATATACTGTCCGCCATAATCACCAAAAAATCCATTTACCGATTCGTTATACATAATTATCTCCCATAAAACACCGCGTTAGCGGCAGCACATCTTGCGCTTCTATTTAAGATTCTGAAAAAATGCCTTCATTTTAGCCGCATCTTTTATTCCAGTTTCTTCGCCTTCAATTCCACTGCTTACATCAATCAGTTCAGGCATAAATTTTTTTACCAGGTCATTTGCATTTTCAGGAGTAACACCACCTGCCAGCCACAAATGATCTGTTTTAGCATAAACATTAACCCTGCAATCCTGAAGAAATCTGGCTTCTCCCGCAGCAAACATTTTATCACCTGTATTATCTTCAATACCCGTTTTAGATGTAACTGCAAAATAATGAGGGACAGACCTCATTTCATCTGTAAGTTCTTCAAGGGCAATTCCATGAAGCTGAATAAAATCCAGAACTCCACTCTTTACCAGCTCTACCGCCTTTGCACATTCCTTACTGTTTATGTCTGTAACTACAGCAACCTTAAATGCCTTTATATTCTTTAAGCCCGATTCCATAGCTGCAAAACGTTCACCGTAAACATTACGTCCAAAACCATCTGCAAAAATAAAACCTGTAAAATCCGCACCCAAAGAATCTGCCAGCTGAACATCTTCCAGACGGGTAAGGCCACAAATCTTAACAAGAGGTCTGTCCCCTTTGTCCCCTCTGTTTTTCCTGTCAGAAACCTTTTCGGCCAGTTTAATCAGCCCCTGCCCATAAAGATCTTCATCTGCTGCCTTAAAAGCCTTAACAAAGGCACCGGCTTTTTCTGGTGCACGGGCTGCAAACTCACCAAGTAAAATACCTGTAAAGCCCATCTGTCCTATTTTTGCTGCAGCCTCTGGCGTTGTAATTCCACTTTCAAAAATCACTTTACCGCCAAGAGCCTTTTTAAGCATAGCAGGAACCAGAAGGTCTATAGTAAAATCCTTAAGGTTACGGGAATTTACACCGCAAACAATAGTATCTTCATACTGCTTTTTTACTTCCAGAACTTTACGGGCATCATCCATTGTACGAACTTCTACCAATGCTCTGATTCCAAGATCCTTACAACGCTTTGTCATGGAAAGCATTTTTTCAAGACTCAAAATGCCAGAAATCAGTAAAACAGCATCTGCACCGCAACGGAAAGCTATATCAATTTCTTCTTCATCAATTAAAAAATCTTTACGTAAAACTGCCACATCTGGAACAGCATTACATACATTCATTAAATCCTGCAAAGAACCCTTAAAATAGTTTTCTTCTGTTAAACAGGAAATGGCCCCTGCTCCGTTTGCTGCATATTTCATTGCAGTTTCAGCTGAATTTAGACCAGGAGCTATATCTCCTTTACTTGGACTTGCCCGTTTAACCTCAAGAATGGCTCCTTTTTCAGCCATAAAAGGATTGATTGGGCGAGTTCTTTTTTCTGGAATATTAAAACCAAAATTGTATCCGCGCTCTGCAATATCCTGCTTTCTGCGCTCCACAATTTCGGCCATTACGTTTTTTTCGCTCATAAAAACCTACAAACTTTTTGAAACTTCTACTATCTGGTTAAGTTTAGCAAGTGCTTTTCCGCTTGAAATGGCATTAAGAGCCATATCATAACCTTCTTTAATAGTCTTTGCCTTACCACAGAGATAAAGAAGTGCACCAGAGTTTAATCCTACTGCGTAACGAATTGTGTTTCTACCAGCTCCATTTAATATTTCAAGTCCAAGTGCTGCATTATCTTTTCCTGAACCACCAGAAAGTTCATCTTCATTGGCATCTGTAATTCCATATTTTGCAGGATCAATTACAAACTGAGATTCGGTTCCTTTATCATCAATCAGATAAGCATGAGTAAGAGCACAAGGTGAAACTTCATCATAACCGTCATCCGAACATACTACCATTACCCTTTTGGCTCCAAGAGCCTTAGCAGCACGGGCATAATCTTTTAACAGGTCTTTTGAATATACACCAAGCAGTTCATATTCTGCACCAGCTGGATTTAAAAGAGGTCCAAGAATATTCATGATTGTTTTTACACCTAATGCCTTACGAACAGGACCTGCAAATCTCATTGCAGCATGATAAACCGGTGCCATTAAGAAGCCAAAATCTGTCTGTTCTACAAGACGTGCTGTCTTTTCTGGTTCTGCCATAATGTTGATTCCAAGATTCTCGTAAAAATCTGCCGAACCTGATTTAGAACTTACAGCTCTGTTTCCATGTTTAGCCATTGGCTGTCCACAGCTGGCAACAACAATTGCAGATAAAGAAGAAATATTAAAACTTCCTTTTCCATCACCACCAGTACCTACAATTTCACCAAGTCCCTTACGCTGACATGGGAAAACTGTCTTTTTTGTAAGAAGAGTTTTTGCACAACCAATCATTTCTGAAGTTGCAGGACCTTTTGCAGCCATGGCAATAAGCATACCAGCCATAACTCTTTCGTCCATGTTTCCGTCTGTTACATATTCCATGAACATTGCAGCCTGTTCTTCTGTTAAGTCTTTTTTTGCAATCAGCTGATTTAAATAACCAACTGTATCAAAATTTTCACGACGATATTTAATAAATGCGCCAAACAGTTCCTTGCATTTATCAGAAGCAATACTTTCAGGGTGGAACTGAACCCCTTCAATTGGAAGTGTTTTATGTCTTATACCCATAATGTCGCCATCTGCAGCACGGGCAGTAATTTCAAAATCATCACTTAATGTTGATTCATCTATTACCAGAGAATGATAGCGGGTAAACTTACATGTATTACCAATAGTACGGAAAATACCTCTGCCATCAAGTTTAATATCCTGAACAATTCCATGGCATACATTTTTTGCATGTACAATTGTGGCTCCAAAAGCTTCACCAATTGCCTGATGTCCAAGACAAATTCCAAGAATCGGTACCTTTCCAGCAAAATAGCGGATAGCCTCTACACTAACCCCTGCCTGACCTGGATTTCCTGGGCCCGGGCTTACAACAAGGTAATCAGGCTTCATGTCTGCCAATTCCTGCACTGTATATTCATCATTTCGAACTACGCGAATTTCTTCTGAAGTATACATTTCAAGGCTCTGAACTACATTAAAAGTAAAGGAATCGTAATTATCTATAACTAAAATCATATTTATCTCCGTTTCTTAAATCAATTTATTTTGTAAGAGTGTCTATTAAAGCACCAAGTTTTTCCTGAGTTTCTGTAAATTCACGTTCTGGGTTTGAATCATTAACAATTCCACCTCCAGCCTGCAAAGACCATATGTTATTCTTGCAAAGAGCAGAACGGATTGTAATACAGAAATCCAGATCTCCGTTATTCTGAATATAACCTACTGCACCGGCATAAAAACGTCGCTTTGTCTTTTCAAGACGGCTTAGAATCTGCATTGCACTGATTTTTGGAGCTCCACTTACTGTTCCTGCAGGGAAAGCAGCACGCAACACCTGAATTGGCTTTACGTTTTCCCGAACAATACCTTCTGTGTTACTTACAATATGAATTACATGACTGAATTTTTCACAGTCCATATACTGAGGCACATTTACTGTACCAGGCTTACATACACGACCAAGGTCATTGCGGGCAAGGTCTACCAGCATAAGGTGTTCTGCCTGTTCCTTAGGATTTGAAAGCAGTTCCTTAGAAAGTGCCTCATCTTCTGCATCATTTTTACCACGATGAATTGTTCCTGCAATTGGGTGGATAGAAGCTTTTCCGTCACGAACACGAACCAGACTTTCCGGGCTGGCACCAGTCAGCTGGAAATCTCCAAAATCAAGATAGAACATATATGGACTAGGATTTACATGGCGGAGTTTTCCGTATACCTGCATTGCAGTTGCTTTACATTCAATCTGTACACGGCGGCTTGGTACTGCCTGAATAATATCTCCATCTACAATATGCTTTTTAAGTTCAACAACCTTCTGCTGATATTCTCTCTTTGACTGTTCAAGATCAGTAACCATTTTATATTCAAAAGAGCCTATTTCTGAATCAACATAAGAGAAGTCCATATCATTGATTCTCTTAATCAATTTATCAACAGCAGCCTGAATATCAATTTTGTGTTCGTTGTAGTTAAAACCAAAAATGTGCATTGTTTCTGTAAAGTGATCAAAAACAATGTAAATGTGACCAGCTATAAAAAGACTTTCTGGAACTCCCAGTTCATCTTCCTGTTCAAAAAAGCGGATATTGTCACAGCGACGGGCAAATTCATAACTAAGATATCCTAATCCTGATGCTGGAACAGGAATTTCATTGGTTTTTTCAAAATCCTTGTTTTGATTTGCTATATACAAAAGTGCATCAAGAACGTCTGCCGGTTTCTGACGACCAATTGCATCATAACTAGGCTCTTTAGATTCAAAAGGAATCCTTTTTCCATCAACAATAAAAGCAACTCCATCATCGTCCTGAATAATTTTGAATGCTTCTTCTGTCATTAAAATTGAATAGCGTTCTCTTCCCTTTGCAAAACTTGCTGATTCAAGAATAGCCTTTGCTTCAATTTTTCTTGCTAATGAATATGGTGTATAACGTTCACTGGAAATACACTTGTAAATACCTTCTGACATTCTGTAACCTCACATGTATGTTACTATAAATAGTAACTGTTTCTATATAAAGTAACATACATCAGGTTTATGTTTCTGTCAATAGTAACAAACGAAATTTATTAAAAATATTGAAGAAGTTTATCCAGAATCAAGCCAGGATCAAGAGGTTTAGCAATATGAGAATTCATTCCGGCATCAGCAGCTGTTTTAATGTCTTCATCAAAGGCATTTGCGGTCATGGCAATAATTGGAATTGCAGATTTTTTAGGATTTTCCATAGAACGAATTCTTCTTGCAGCTTCATATCCGTTCATATTTGGCATTTGAATATTCATAAATATTAAATCATAATAATCATCTCTGGATTTACTTATCATATCCAGACACTCAACTCCATCACCGGCCACTTCAACCAAAAAACCAAATTCCTTAAGGATATTAAGCGATATTTCTGCATTCATGGCATTGTCTTCCACAAGAAGAATTCGTTTGCCCTTAAAATGTTTTCCAAGTTTTTCCAAAGACTGATTTGTATTTTTCTTAAAATAGTCTGCATCAACAATCTGATGGGTAAGTACAAGAGTTACAACAGTTCCCTTACCTACTTCACTTTCAATGTCTATAGTACCACCCATTAAATCTACATATTGCTTAACAATCTGCATTCCAAGGCCAGTTCCAACAATCTTACTTTCAGTTGTAGACCTTTCCCGGGAAAATTCTTCAAATATATGTGGAAGATAATCCTGGGACATACCAACACCTGTATCTGTAATTACTGTTTTAAAACTTGCATATCCTTCTTTTCCGGAATCTATTTCCTTTACATCCAGTATTACAGTTCCACCGGCAGGAGTATATTTATATGCATTACTGATTAAATTCAAGAGTATTTCTCTAACCTTAAGAGAATCACAAAGAATATCCCTATGAGTAACATCAACCTGCTTTATGAAAGTAATATTTTTTTCCTGCATCTGAATATCAAATACAGAACTGATTATCTGATCCAGTTTTCTTAAATTCCAATGGGACTCGTCAATACGCTCAGTTCCACTTTCTATTCTGGCAATTTCAAGAATATTATTGATTAAGGACAATAATAATTCACTGGCAGATTTTATTTTATGCAAATAATCAAGAGTCTGTTTTTTATTATTAACCGTCTTTTCTGCCATTCTTAAATAACCAAGAATCGCATTCATTGGAGTTCGTATATCATGGGACATATTGAACAAAAAAGTAGTCTTAGCCTTATTGGCATTTCTTTCCATTTCTGTTGTCAACTGAGCATTTTTCTCTCGCCTGATCAGCATATTGATATAAAAGATTACAAAGAACATAAGTAAAACAGTCAAAAGAATAAATATAAAACTGTATATAACCATTCTGCGGGAACTGTGAGCTACAACCTTATCCATAGCACTTTCCCGCATAAAAGTTGTAATCATAATATCTGTATGCTCTATGGCCTTATAATATAAATAAGTTTTTCCGAACTGCTTTATTTCGTATACGGCATAACCGCTTCTTCCATTTTCCCAGTCATCTTTTATTATTTCAATTGTCATTCCATTGGCAAATTCTGCATTTCTTTCATAATAACTGAAAAGATTCTGATTCCTAATTGGATTCACACCGGTTTCAACTATTGCTTCACCAGTTTTTAGATAAACCTCACAAACAGACTGATTACTTACAGTTTTCAGCTGGTCTACAGAAATAATACTGTCTACTGTTACGCCGGAAAAACAAGACACCAGATTTACGCCAGAGTCCATCTTGATGCTGACTGGTATTACAATAAAAAGCATAGCCTTGGTTCCAAAATCAGGGGATATATACACATTTGTCGAAACTGCAGGTTCTGTCAGAAAACTATAATTGGTTTCTCCAGAAAACACAGAATCAGATGTATATATATTCCCAGCATCATCTACCAATGCAAAAATATTCAAGCCGTTAATACTTTGCACAAGTGAAACATAAGACTGCAATGAATTCTGATCCTTAAGAAAGACTTCTTTTATATCTGAAACTGCCATTTCCATCATATCTTTTCTGCGCACTAATTCCTGGGTAATGGCACTAACATTTCGTTCTGAAATTTCCTGAAGATAAAATTCTCCAAGATCATTTACACTGTTGTCTACAATTCTCTGAGTTAGTTTTCCCCAGGCAATTGTTCCCAGCAGAAATACAATGAGGGTCAAAATACCTACGAGGTAAATCGTAAAATAAAATTTAGAATTTTTATCTCTGGTAAGCTTCATAAATATTTTTATTACAAACCTCAATTATTTTTATACAAAGTTGATTATAACATAAAAAAGACATAGAACGAACACTCAGCAGGTGCAAATC
>R24__coassemble_1800_pt1 | contig 10392 bp, 10 predicted proteins | sample R24__metabat2_low_PE_020 | metagenome-assembled genome bin R24 | reverse complement strand
TTCCATCATTTGAAGTTCCTCCAAAACCAGAATTTCCATATAGACTATTTTGAATGTTCTGTGTCTGAGCCATCTGCTGTGCGATGAATTCTTCTTTTGTCATTCTCTGTCCGTATGCGTTTGTTCCATAATTTCCAGACATTATTTGGTTTACAAGGTTCTGACCATTTTGCTGTCCTGAATAATCAAGGGCAGCAAGACCTTCAATTTTTCTTGGTGATTTTGATCCTTTAGTATCAGGTCTGTCTGATTTATAACTTCCACCAGTGCTTCCCACTGAAGAAACTGGTGCCTTTCCAACTTCTGACTGCATTGGTAACTGAAACTCTGGTGGAAGTGATTCAATCACTTCATTCATCTGGTCTTCAGATTTTTCAACACTTGGTCTATCGTCGTTAAAATTCGAAGAACTAAAATCAACAGCGGATTTATCCTTAAATTCGATAATTGTTTTAGTTCCTGCTTTATCCAGTTCTGTTGCTTCGTTTTTATTTTTCTTCTTACCGCTTGCACTTACAGCAATAAAGGCGATTAAAAAAACAGCAAGAACTCCAATTACAATCAAACCAATGATGTTTCCGACATTTACTTCACGAGCTTCATTTTCTTCTTCAGGAGGAGGAAGTTCTTCTTCTCCGTCTGTTGGAACATCAACTAATGATTCGTCGTTTACATCAGTTTCTTCTATATTAATAGTAGAATTAGATTCATTACTCACTGATACTCTCCTCAAGCTCTGCAGCTTTTGTTATCTTCTTTTCGATTGTGACTTTTTCTTTACCAAGTCGCAAAGTTACTTTGTTGATAAGGCGAGGAATTACAAATACATTCCCATGTACGCTGTAATTCATAATTTCATTTTTCTCATTAAAGAGAACTGGAAGCTTCTTCTGTAGAACAATGTCAGCAACTTGAATGTAAGTGCACTGTCCGTCATCGTAAATACGTGATGGAAGGAATTCTGGCTTTTTGAATTTTGAGTACTTGATAATGTAATCAAAGCTTAACAATTCTGGATTTGATGTTCTCAAGTAATTATTTTCAATTGTGCGACCATTATTCTTGTTTGTATTTTTTGCCCATACATTTTTTTCAAGAGGGTAGGTGAACTTAACCATTGCCATGTGAGTATCAGAGAAAGACTTAAGTCTGAAATGATAAACACGTCTGTCGGTGATAATGATTAAGGTTGAATCCTGTTTTGAATAAGTAGGCTTTACAAATAAGTGTTGAATATCTGCTCCTGTTTCAGGATCTCTCGCAACTCCAGCTGTAAGTTCCCAAACTGATTCATCTTCAGAAAGAAGAGGTGTTCCAATAACAACTTCACCTGCCTGTAAAACAATGTCTGTTAAATGATATGGCTGAGCATACACTTCATATACAAAGTTCTCATTGAAGTGATAGAAAAAAGTTCCACTTTTATAGTTTTCCGGTTTTTGTATTGCCTTGCTTTGACTGTCTGTTACTGCATCAATACCTGTAAGTTTTTTGATGTCTGTTTCAGATTCTTTATCTTCAGGAATATAAATTGGACGTTCGACATAAACTATTGTTTCTTCAATGTCCTGAACTTTGAGTTCTTCCTGAATGAGGAAATTTTTTTCTTCCTGTTCGTTGATATGTTCTTCTTCTTCAATTGAATCGTATTTTGATTCTTGTTCGAAGTCGTTTGGAATGCCAAGGCTTTGAGTTGTTGAACATGCAGCAAAAAACATTGCTACAATCGGCATAAGAAAAAGTGATTTTTTCATTTAATTAAGTACTCCTTTATTTTGTGTTAATCGCTTTTGTGTCGATAGGCTTCATGTCAAAAGCTGTAATATAAATTCCAAGTGGATTGTCCTTTATATCATCTTCAGATGGCTGAAGCATTTTTACTGTGATGACAGCTCTATAAGATTCATTGGTCATAAGCTGTCCTGAAAGCTGGCGAGTTACAATCTGATAATCTACCTGATATGTATCGCTGGAAATTTTTAATGGTTCTGTCTGGAATAAAACTTCTTTAGTTCGTGATCCAAAATCTTTAAACGGATTATCTTCTCTTACAAGAGTTGAATATTTTGAAGCAGTGGTTGATGTAAGAAGATGATAAGTTTTGTTTACCGATTTTTTCATTACAATCTTGTCAGTTGAAAGAGTATTCATAAGGTTTATGAATTCTTTAACCTGTGCCTGGATTGCAACTTCCGGTACATTGAAGTTCTGATAATTTTTCTTTGAAACTGGACCAATATATTGTGTTTCGCCAAAGTCATTCATTGTTACAAGAACAGGAATAGAGTCTGGTTGAGAAACTGCATACATACAGATTCCAATGGAAAGAAAAAATGAGAGAACGGCTGCTACAACAACAAATTTTAAAATACGGTTTTCGTTAATAATTTGGCCGCAAATAAAATCGAAATGCTGGAGCTGAGGATTAAAAGGTGTGTCATTAGTTCCTTTTGGATTATAAGATTTGGAACTCAAAATCTAGTACCTCCCGGGCAGGCAAGTACTGAAATTAGAATACCGCCAAATGGCGGATAAAGTCAATAAGTTTCTAATTGTGCATATAAGCAGAAAGAATGTATAAAACAATAATTAAGAATAAAGGGAATTCTATTCCTCATGTCCTTAATTATTGCTAAACAATGTTTATACAAATGTATAAACAAAATTATCGTGAGATACTTTTCTGATATTTCATTGGATTAACGATTTTTATATCTTTGTCTGTAATGTTTCGATTAGTACCACCTGCTACATTCTCAATATGTACAGTTTTACCTTCAAGATTTTCTTTATGCAATTGAAAAACAGGAATGTAGATTCTTTCTTTTTCTGTTCTGATTATGACTGCATCGTTCCAGCTTTCATCCTTATCAAAAGAAATAACTTTATCTACTTTTCCAGTTATATTTCCACCTTCAAAAAGCTTCAGTGGTAAATCAGATTTCAGGTATTCTTCAAGATATAAATTATATCTTCCTGTTGCTTTTAATATTTCTTCAAAGTCTGGATTAAGCAAATAATAGAATTCATCTTTTTTAGCCATTCCGATTGATGAAAGATATTGAAGTCTGTTCAACAGACTTTGATTTAGATTTTTTATAAAAATCTTTTTTGGCATTGCTTTTAGCTGTTCATCATAATTTGTCCATCTTTTTGCCATTGTCTGACGCTGTTTTGCTTCTGCAATTTCTTCAGGAGTTCTTTCTCCAACCATATTTGTTGTTATGTTAGAAAGTATTTCTCTCATTGTCTCTTTAATCATATCCTTCGGGAATCGTACTTTCATTCCATTTTTATCAACACCGTTTATGGATAGATGTGCATGATGATGTTCTGTATCAGTATGCACAACCCCAAGCCAATAGAATTTATAGCCTGTTAATTCTTCCAGGTGGTTGATGAAAGTTTCAGATAAAAGCTGCAAATCTGCTTGCTGAGTTTCTGGTGAAATAATGAATTTGAAGTGGAGGGGAGTCATATGTTTCTGGTATTCATCCAGAGGTGTTCCGAATATTTCTTTTTTTTCTTCAATTCCATCTTTTCCTATCTGGGGCATGTAAAGCTGAATATAACGTTTGTGTTTTGCCATGGAATTTCCATAAGACATCTTAAACATTATTCGTTGCTTTTTGTTGTTCTCGTTTCCGTTAGCTCTGACTCTTCCGTCTGAGTATCTTTCCGGACTTTCTTTTCTGCCGTTTGATTTCAAAAGTTTGTTTAAATAAGTGGCATCATTCTTTCCATGAAATGGCCGTTTCCAGTTGTAAAGGTGAGGATCCTTTTCTGGATCTTCTTTGCGTGGATGATTAAAAATTGATTTTAAATCTGCCATATTTTTTCCTGTTTCTTGGGGCAGACAAGAAAAGTGACTTTCAAAATATAATGGCTGGGATTTGATTTTTCAATATTTTGCGGAATCCGCCATTTGGCGGGTCGAAATTTTCTGAAAACACAGTAAAAATAGGTATTGTATACATCTTTTGCTATTGTATACGTCTAAAGGCGTGCAAAATAAGGCAAGAAACTGTGATGTAAACATCCTTTTATCTTGCGAGTTTAGGGGGATTTGTTTTTAACCGTTGTAGAGCTAAAAACGCCAATCCGCCAGATGGCGGAAAAATTGTTTTCTTGAGTTTTGTTCACAAATCATATATTTTTCTTTTATAGACTTCTGCCTGCCCGTAGGAGTTCTATGCTTATACTTACTGAAAAACCAAGTGTTGCCAAAGATTTTGCAAAAGCTCTTGGTTGTCATTTTTCATCCGCTGACAAATGTTACAAGAACAACAGCGGTTCTGTTTTTATTACTAACTGCATTGGTCATTTATTCCAGTTAGAAGATCCTGCCTTTTATAATCCTGAATTCAAGTCCTGGAAGAAGCTTCCAATTATTCCTGAAGAGTTTCATTATCATGTAACTTCAGAATTGAAAGATGCTGCGAAAGTTGTTGTTTCTCTATTAAAAAGGTATAAATCTGATGAAATTCTTATTGCTACAGATGCTGACAGAGAAGGGGAAATTATTGCTCGTGAATGCTTGAAAGCAGCTGGAATTTCTGATTTTTCAAAGATTACTCGTTTCTGGGTTTCTCAGGCATTAACTCCCGAAGTAATAAATGATGGAATAAAACAAGCCAAAGCCTTAGGTTTATACTCAAATCTGGCAGATCAGGGATTCGCCAGACAACATTCAGACTGGCTTGTTGGAATTAATGGCACCAGGTTTATAACAAATAAAGCAGGTTCTTTATTTCCTATAGGGCGAGTTCAAACTTCAATTCTGGCTGCAATTTCTGAGCGGTGTGAAAGAATTGATAATTTTAAACCTGAAAAATATTTTGAAATTATAGGAAGCTTTAATCCGCCAGATGGCGGTTCCGTAAAAGGAATACTCATCAATCCTAATGGGGAAACTAAGCAAAAGAATGATTCTTTGCTTGTAGCATTAAAGCCTTTTGTTAATTCTCGCCTGAATCTTGATGATTTGAAGTCTGAAAAGCGTGAAATACTTCCTCCGCAACTTTATAGTCTGAATGATTTACAGAAGGATGCCTTCAGATATTTCAATTATTCGGCAGATAAAACTCTTAAATTGGTCCAGAAACTGTATGAAGAATATAAATGTGTTTCGTATCCAAGAACACCATCCAAGGTAATGGGCAGCCAGAATGTTCAGTTATGCCGTGATTTATACCAGAAATTCATGCGAATTTCGCCAGAATACTTTGTTTTGCATCCATATTTCGTGATTGATGAAAAGGATAAGCGGATTTTTAATGATGCCAAACTGGAAGCCCACCATGCAATTATTCCGCTTGATAAGCTTCCGACGAGTGCTACAGGGGATGAAGAGAACATTTATTCGCTTATTCTTGAACGATTTATGCTGGCTTTTGCTCCTGGATACAAATATGAGAAACATGTAGCAAAAGTGTCTGTTGGTGGTCATCTTTTTAAGATTGAAGGAAGGAAAGTTATTGATGAGGGGTGGCAGAAATTCCGCAGATTTACTCGTGTTTTAAAGGAAAAAGAGGCTGATAGTGAGGAAATTCAGGATTTAGATAATATTGACTGGCATAACTTGACGTTAGGTTCTGTTGATTCAGTTCAGAAATGGACGAAACCGCCAAAGCATTTTAATGAAGCTTCGATTCTTGCTTTTATGGAAAATCCAAAAGGGGAGTCTGAAGACAAGAAATTGTGTGGTTTAGGAACTCCTGCTACAAGACATACTTTTATTCCAAAACTTGAAAAATCAAAGTATATCGAGGTGAAAAACAAGAATATCTATATTACAGATACAGGTAAAAGACTGTTAAAAATAGTCCTGGGAAGCTCGTTATCCGCTATAGCGGATGTTGGAGAAACAACAAGATGGGAAGAGAAGCTGGCTCAGAATCCATTAGACTTTGAATCAGAAATTAAGACTTTTATTAGGACCTCTATGTGTTCAAAAGGAGGTTCTAATGAATAATAAGGTTTTCTTATATGAAGAAAATGGCTATAAGGTGAGTAAACTTACAGTTTTTGGGTCATCTTTCTTTATTGTTGAACATATAACAACAGGCAAACGCTATATTCGTAAGAGTTTGTCTGTTGTGGATGAAATTATTAGAGGTAAGAGATTAGATTAACTAATTTTCAAGGGCTTGTCTGAATCTTTTACCAATTTCGGTGTTGGACCAGTCAGCTTTACCTGCTTTTAAGTTTCTGAAAAGTCTGCCTACACTGCGTTCTGGAGTACCATTGTATGATAGCAGTTTAAGGAATCTTGCAAGATGTGAATATTGGGCTGGGAATCTCTTGTCTCCAAAAGCAAGTTTTAATAGATAATACAGGTAAGTAACTGTTTCAAAATCCAAACTATACTGATCGGTGGTGTATTCTTCCCGAATTTCCCAAGGATCACCACCTGCAGTCAGTATATCTGTAAGTAAATCAGGCCTGAGTTCATAAAGAAGAACAGTGAATTTCTCTCTGAAGAAGTCATTTTTTAGCATGAGTTTAATGCTTTTTATATTTCCAATCTTTTGTGAGGCATATTTTTTCATATAGGCTTCAACAAGCCATTCAACTTCATGTTTATCTTTTTCTGAGAATAATGTATTTTTCTGGTCTAAGGCTTTGTTATACATGCAGTTCATGGCTTCTGAAAGTTCCGAGTAAAATTGAGCCAAATTGGCAACAGTTTTTTCCATGTTATTGCGAGATTCAATAAAAACAACTTCTTCGCGGGTAAGTCCGCTCTTTGAGAAGTTAAATTTCTTATAAATGCTGATGGGAACAACTAAAATGGCCTTCATTTTGGCGTTGTTCAAATATGTATCAGGTGTGACGTAATATGAAAATTCTTCCATCAAGTCAGAAAGGAATGGCTTTATTGCAGAAGAGTAGAGGCGTAAAGAAAAATCCTTGAATAGCTCAAAAGTTGTTATTTTGGACAAGCCTTTCGATTTTGCATCTGAAAACTTGTTCAATGGAATCATTTCATAGAGATTATTGAATGATTCAGCCATTTCATCTGGAATATAGGCTGTAGTAAGCATACTTCTGATGGTTGTATCAAGATTTGAGTTAGTTCTTGTGATACGGTTTTTGTATTTCGAAGATTCCAAATCTGAAATTCTAGCCTTTATTTCAAGCAGAATATCGATATAAATACCTACTGAGGTTTTTACAATCTGGTATTCCTTGTCTTCTTTTGAGATTTTGTTGCTGTGTTTAATGTTTTTTGTCTTTTTTACAATAGAATCTAGCTTATTGTTTACATCAATTGCCAGTTCCAGGACTTTCAAAAGATATTCTGTAATGTTGATTATATGTACAGTATGTTTATAGGCATAATTACGAGTTCTGATATGTTTTGACAATTCTGATGCGTAAAAAGATTGAATCTGGAAGTTATTACGAAGTTTCAAATTCGATTCTTCAGCAGAATTTGGTTTAAATTCTTCTCCTGCATAGGCAAAAGAGTCAGATGTTCCATTCTTTTCAGATGGATTTATGTCAATTTGAACATTCTTGAAAGAGTTTTCGCAGTGTGACAACCCTAAACCAAGGATTTTAATACAATTTTCCTTTATCATTTTTTACCTCTCTGTCATAGTTTTTTGGAGCAGCAAGCAGTGAAAGAACTCGATTTCACTTTATTTAGTCATTATAGGATGGTGCTGTGTCATAGAACGGCACTGAAGTGGAAATCCCATAATTTTTTTAATTTTCTTTATAAAAAGTAATTAATTTTATATACTTATTTTATTCTAAAGTAATTATACAATTACTTTAGAATTTACAAAAGTACCCAAATGTGATATATTTTGATTTAGGAAATAAATTATGGATGCGAATGAGTTTTGGGATAAGATAAAAAAGGCTGTTGCTTCTCAAGGAAGAACCTTTGTTTGGCTATGCGAACAGGCTGATGTTTCTGTTCAGATAATGAAAAATAGGATCTATAAAGAGCGAATTCCTGATGTTGATGATACTTTGAAGCTTTTATCTGTTCTTGGTGTAACTGTAGAGGAGTTTTATGGCGTAGAAAGCCAGTTTCCTGTCAAAACTGTCGTAAATAACATCTCTGATGAGGAGAAAATTCCTGTTTTTGAGCAGCTTTTTTCTTGTGGATTTGGTCAATTTGTTCCAGATACTGAAGTCGTTGAAGAATATATGGCTGTTCCGACTGAATTAAAAAGACCGAGGTATAAAGCTTTTATCTGTTCTTGGTGTAACTGTAGAGGAGTTTTATGGCGTAGAAAGCCAGTTTCCTGTCAAAACTGTCGTAAATAACATCTCTGATGAGGAGAAAATTCCTGTTTTTGAGCAGCTTTTTTCTTGTGGATTTGGTCAATTTGTTCCAGATACTGAAGTCGTTGAAGAATATATGGCTGTTCCGACTGAATTAAAAAGACCGAGGTATAAAGGGCATTTGGGGGTAGTAAAAATTCGAGGTGATTCCATGGAACCAACTATTCATAATGGGGATAAGGTTATTTGTGATGACCTTGGTTTTGATGAAGATGGGGTATATGCAATTATTTATAAGGGTAAAGGCTTTGTAAAACGTCTCCAGATGGTTCAAGAAGGGGTTAAAATCATATCAGATAACCCTCAGTATGAACCTATGTTTGCATCCGGTGAGTCAGGAGAGGATTTTAAGGTTATAGGAAAAGTTCATTATATGCTGCATAAGCTGTAATGATCGAAATGAATAATTATTCTATCCACGTAAAAAAGTCCTTTTTAAAACAGGGTAAAAGGCTTCCCACGTAAAAGAGTCCTTTTTTATTGATTATGGACATTTTCCACGTAAAAAAGTCCTTTTCTTGAGTGATTTTGCACTTTTCTCCCACGTAAAAGAGTCCTTTTTTTAATAAGTTTACAGTAGTGAAAAGTATACGAATATTAGTGAATATACATAAAAATGTATAAATATGCATAAAAATACAGTTTTTACATAAAGTAATTAAAAGGTTACTAATGTAATTTAATAGGAAGAATAAAATGGTTTGGGATAGTCCTGTTGATTTTTGGAATAAGGTGAAAATGAGGTTGGCTGAACTTAATGTGAGACAACAGTGGTTGGCAGATCAAACAGGGATAGGGTTGCAGACGATAAGAAATAAGATTTGTAATAAGAAATTTCCATCTTTTCCGGATGTTTTAAAAATAGTAAATGCCTTAGGGATGTCTATGGATGAGTTTCTGGAGTATCCTGTGCAGAAGAAAAATACAGTAGAGGATTTGTCTTATATAATTCCAGTGTATCAGGATATAAACGTAGCTGCGAGAATGCTAGGATATAAAGTGAAAGAAGATGTTCTTGATAAAGAAAGTGTATAGAAATATATACAATATTAGAAGAATTATAACTAATCCTTAACTGATGTAACTAACTAAAATTGTGAATAGAGGGAAATGTAAAAATCTATGAAGCTTGCAATTATTTATGCCTCAGTGCATCATAAAAATACAGAAAAACTTGTAAATGCAATTGCTCAAAAATATCCTGGTGCGTTGTTAATTGATTCAACTCATGTTCTTTTAAAGGATCTGGTTTCTTATGATGTTATTGGCATAGCTTCTGGGATTTTCTATGGAAAAATGCATAAATCGTTGATAAAGTTTCTTCAGGATAATCTGCCAGAACGTAAGAAAGTTTTTATTATGTATACCAGCGGCCAGGCAAATAATGATTATGGTAAAGATGCAGAAACCTTAGTTCTGCAGAAAAAATGTACATTACTAGGAAAATTTAATTGCCGTGGATTCGATACATTTGGTCCTTTTAAACTTGTTGGTGGCTTACAGAAAGGACATCCTACAGAAGAGGAAATTAATTCTGCTGTAGATTTCGTTGATAATATGCTTGCATAACTTAAAGAACGATGATATTATGAATATAGGAAATACTATATATTTGACTAGTTATAATGTACATTCTGTCTACTAATACGCTAGATATAGTGTAAATTAAGTATATTATACTACTAGAACGCTATATCTAGTGTTAAAAATACCATACTTAGCGTAATTCTGTCAAATCAATCCCTTTTTCAGCAAAATAAGCTTCACATTCTGCAGTAAATCCAAGGCGTATATATGTAGCTGCAATTGCTATAATCATATCACGGTCATTTTTAAGAGATAAACATTTTTCAAACTGATCTTTGGCCGAAATAAAATCATGACGGAGCAGGTGGACTTCACCAATAGTTACCAGGGCATCGTTACGGAGTCCTGGTTTGTCATCGTACATAACTGAGTTCTCGTAGAGTTCTGCAGCTTTACTAAAGGATGCTATAGCGGTGTCATAATCACCCGTTTCCATGCAACAGGAACCGTATTGATACCAGATTTCTGGGTAGACAGAATATTTGGAAGACAGGCGGGCGA
>R24__coassemble_1796_pt1 | contig 10420 bp, 14 predicted proteins | sample R24__metabat2_low_PE_020 | metagenome-assembled genome bin R24 | reverse complement strand
GCCATGCTGTGTGCCTGCCATGGTCCGGGATTTAATTTTGCACTTTCCTCTAAAAGCTGTTCCGCCATAACTCGGGAAGGTTCTGTCTGTAATAATGCTGCCATAGTTCACTACTCCATTTTAATTTAATTTAATCCACAATGCCGGCACAACACCTGTTATAGGATCCCGAACCCTGTTAGTTTTATTTTCATCTGCTTCACCAGTGTAAATTACCACATAAGCTCTGCTGGCATACATCTGCACCGGCGTCCTTACCCACCAGATTCCGTTACTTAGATTAGAACGGAAGGCCATGTGGGCGTATGCATAATCAGTCACCAGGCGGATGCGGGAATCATTCCCTGTAAAACCAAGTTCAGGATTTTCTATATCCTTTTTACTTAAAAGAAAAATCTTATCCTGGGTATTACGGCAGAGGTATTCCTTTTTTTCCAGGGCTGATTGATTGGCATATTGAGCCTCGCTGTTATCAATCACTGTAGTAAGAATTAATTCCTGCTCATCTGCTGTAAATGCAGTCTGTAAAAATCCATTGTTTTCCCATTTTGTTTCAGTTTTTTTAAGGTCCGGGTACGAAAGCCCATTCAGATAAGCTCTGATTTCACTGTATTCATAATTGTTTGGATAAATCGTTTCGCCGTCAACAGTACGATTATCACTGAAGTTTTCATAAAAAGGGATGTTGCCAGTGAGCACATTTTCACAAATCAACATTGCCTGATTGCCATGTTTCTGGGCCACCCGCCATTTTACAGGTTCCACATTGTATCCCCCAGCTTCATTTTTACTCTGAGGAAAACGGCCGAAAGTGACAATATCATAGGTTTTATTTTCTATGATTACTTCATCGATTTTCGTAACGGCTTCAGGATACTCATAGTTCTGGGCGTAGGTAAAAAAATTGATAGTAAATAAACTTAAAATTATTAACGCTGACTTTTTCATATTAGTTTTGATTGACTTACAATTGTTCATTTTGATAAAGTCTAAACCGAGTTGGAAAAAATTAAAAGAGTTATTCGAAGTGAAATTGGATGTTTATGTTGATTAGAAAAGCTGAGCCTGCAGATGCCAAACGCTGCCTTGAAATATACAACGGAGTGTGTGACTGGGAAACCCAGAATACAATTCTTACTGCCTGGGATAAAAACTTTTATCCTACAATGGAGACTGTTTCTTCTGCCTTGGTCCGGGATGATTTATATGTTCTGGAGGATGAAGATAAGGCCACAGGGGGAAAACAGGTGGTTGCCTGCGGAATAATCAATCAGATTCAGCCGGATTTTTACAGGGAGTACACTTGGAGTGTGGCCGCTGCCCCTGAAGAAGTTCTGGTTCTGCACACTTTTGCAGTTGATGTAAATTGCAAAGGTCGTGGCTATGGCCAATTTTTCATGAATTTTTATGAAGAACAGGCCCGCCAGAAAAATTGCAAGGTTTTGCGATTAGACACAACCCTTACAAATCTTCCTGCTCAGGGCTTATATAAAAAGTTAGGCTATGAAGTCGCAGGCCATTTTGAATGCGATCCTAATGGAATAGGACACAACATCATTCTTCTGGGCTTGGAAAAGGCAGTTTTGCATTAATAATTCTTGGAAGATTAAATCTCTGCACAATTACAAAAGGAATGTGTACGATAGAAAAAATGAAGGCCATGGCAATCATAACGCTCCAATGTCCATAAGTTCTGCCCCAAAAAATCGGGATGTAACTTAGAAAAATCAAAAGCAGATGCACGTTTTCTGATTGAATCATCAGTTTAATTACATCTTCTTTTGAGCCTGATCTGAGTTTGAACATGTTAGCGTCGTAAGTTGGAAGTTTATTTTTCCAATTTTTTACATTCAGTTTCTTATATAAACTTTTTTCCCAATCAGCTTGATTAAACCAGAACCTGCATTTTGTTTTGTAAGCAACCATACTCAATAAAACTGCAAAAGGTGGCAGAAGGTGAAAAATCACCATTTCTGTAGCCACAAAAATAAGAATCCAGTTTTTAAAGATCACAGCTCCTGCAATACTCAAAAACATAATAAAAACCAGAATGATAGGAACAAAGTTTACCCGCTTCATTTTTATATTCATCCTTTTCACAATACTAAAGATTCATTGCCATTGCCGATTCAGATGCTGTAAATCCCAAAGACTCATACAAAGGCCGTCCCATTTCTGTTGCGTCCAGACTGATTTCCGTACAGCCTTTTTCTTTTGCTTCATCAATCAGCATTTTGACCATTTTTTTTGCAATCCCCTGACCTCTGTGGTCTTCCCGGGTGTATACATTCATTAGATGTCCACGCTTGCCGGTAGGATGAGAAAAAGTTGGCATAATCCAGATATAGGACATGCTGGCACAACCGACCACATTTTCACGTCAAAAGCCAGAACTGCTGTCTGGTCTCCGCTTTCAAAATATTTTCTGCTTTCGGTTACAAGCACGTCATCATAAACATATTCATCTGAAAGATTGTTTACAACCCTCAGCATTTCAAGACGAACCGAAATAAGCAGTTCAAGGTCTAAATTGTCTGATTTTTTATACATTATACTATTCATTCTTAACTTCTACTCCATTTTCATTTTAAAAATATAGGTTTTATAATCCTCTTCCGATGAAAAAGGCTCGTAAACATCTTCATCTACAAGCTCATAATTGTGGGCAATGTACCAGTCTACGTTACAATCTGTATCTGTCCACAAAAAAAGGTTCTTGAATCCCGCCTGCTTAAAACTGGCAACGGCGCCATCTAGAACTTTCTTGCCCCAGCCTTTTTCTGTACTGATGAACATATCCAGTTTTACATCATCCTCAGTCATAAACTCATAAGTTTTTTTATCCATCAAGGTGATATATTCCCGGCTCATATTAAAACCAATTTTCTGACTGTCCGTCAGTTTTGCAAACTGCTCATTCCACCATTTGCCGGCACTGTTTTCTTCACCTTTTCTGGATGCACAGGCCACCGCCATAATCCGGCCACCTTCTGTCAGCTGAAACTGCATATTGTTGGCATGCATATCCTGGCGAATAACTGCCTCGGCATAAATCCGCTTAAAGCTTTCTTCGGCCTGTGGCGGTGTCCATAAATTATAAACCCGTTCAACCAGCTCTGGCATATATTTATAATCAAATTGTTCCAGTTTCATTTCTCTTTCCTGACAGCTCCATTCTATGTCCATAAAGAAGTAATGCTCATGGCAGAAGCAGCTTTATTTAATTCAAAGCCACAGTTTTCGTAAAAATTAATTTCTTCGTTATACGCAATCAGAACGACCCGAAGATAATCCTTGTAATAATCTTTCATCTTTTCAATCAAGGTTCTGCCAATTTTTTTCCCCTGATATTCTGGATTTACCAAAAGATAGTGAATATATGCATTCATAATTCCATCATCCATGGAACAAATCATTCCAATAAGTTTGGGTCCATCCCAGGCCGAATACACTTTATGGAAGTTTTTCATTGCAACTACTAATTTTTCTGGAAAATGTCCTGAAGACCACTCTACAGATAAAAACAAATCTTCAAGATCTTTCTTTGAAAAATCGTTTATTTCCTTGTACTCAAAGTTCATAAAGCCCTCTTTTTACCAATTTGGTTTGTTCTTCTATCATAATAAACTGAAAAACCTCAGATGGTACGTATAAAAATGCAAAAATTGAAAATTTAGCCGTAACAATTTTAGAAATATGCTTTTATAAAATTGAAAATCCTGTGTCCCATACGGCTAAAAATCAGTTTTCCCCATTTTTAGCCGTATAGTTTTTTATATCAGCAGGCATTTATTTTATAAATTTCATAAATTGATACGGCTAAAAACCCCGAAATCACATTTTTATCCGTATGTGCTACAAGATTTAACAAAACAAAAGGCAACCTTTTTCCATATTGATACGGCTAAATATAGAAAAACCCCAGTTTTATCCGTACCAAATTGTTTTTTTTACCTTTTACTGCTTACTATAATCCTCAATTATTCTTTCAACCTTAATTTTTCCCCCAAGAAGAGTTTCTACCAGTTCATCTTTTAGTTCGCCGCTCCAGTATTGCTTTGCCTGGGCAAGTTTCTTTTCAAAACTGTCCCCATTAACCTGAGGAAGAAAAGCCGCATCTCCTGTAAACGAAACTCCATCAGAACTTAATTCTACCAATTGAAGAATTTTCCTGTTAAAACTCTGGAAATTTTCCTTCCACTTCTGGGCCTCTTCCAGGGTTTTGCAAACATAAAGGCATTTAAGTCTTGAAGGTTTTTCTGGGAAATCTGTAACTCTGACTAATTCAGCTATAGTTTCCCTGACAGCCCTGGACTGATTGTAAACATAATCCTGAATAAGGTTTTTCCCACCATCAGAATAATCATTTTCATTCAGAACCTGAAAAACATCTGCGCCATCCTCTCGTCTGGCTTCACGTTTCATCCAGAAATCATACAGACGGTTGTGGTTATTGCCGGAAAAATCAATAATCTGGCCTTCATACATTGGAATACGGGTAACTAAATGATAATAAGTCATAACTTTCTACTTAAAAAACACCGCGTTAGCGGCGAGCCAGGGAGGACGAGAATCAAAGTTTGTGAATACAACGTATGAACAAACTTTAATGATAAAAATTACAGGGAAGTAATTTTTATCATGCCTCCCCAATACTTTAATATACCACGTAAAAAGTAAGATTTCACTAAAGCCATTGTTTAAAATCAAGATTATCTGTAATTAAATTAGGACTTTATGAACTTTTTTTTGCATAGGTGTATAATCATATAAATAATTTATTAAAGCATTTAAACAAGTTCGGGAGCTTTTATGTTTGACATTAAACTGCAGATTGGATGTTTAGTTTTACTCCTTTATATGAGTATTACATATGCTAATGAAACAATGAAGATTCCATGCAATAAGTTCTTTGATAGTATTTTGTGTGTAATTCCATGGGCTGTAATTTTTGATGCAGTATCTTTTCTGACCATCAATCATATGGAGATGGTGCCTGCCTGGGTAAATTATGGTGCACATTTGCTCTTTTTTGTTCTGATGGATTTGACACTTACTTTTTCCGCTTTATACATGTTTGATAAAATTACCGGTTTTAGAGGTAAGACAAGATTGAAGCTCTTTGTTTTACTGCCTGGACTTGTTGTTATAGTTCTTACAATAGCTGGAATTGGAAATCTCAGATTTATAGAAGGGGTTCACACAAACTATTCCTGGGGATTTTCTGTATATGTAAGTTTTGCATCTGTTTTTCTCTATTATGCTCTAATTTTAGGATTGACTATTGTAAAGCATAAATTTTTACCAAAACAGAAAAGATTTGGAGTACTTTCGTTTATGACTCTGGGGGGTATTGTATTAATCATTCAAATTATTTTCCCAGAAACTCTGCTAACTTCTTTGGCTGCCACATTGCTTGTGTTTGGAATTTATGTTGAGTTTGAAAATCCATCAATTAAAAAAATGGAAGTACAGAATAAGAAAATGGTAGATAATTTTGCCACTTTGGTAGAAAGCCGCGATAACAGTACCGGCGGACACATTAAACGGACAAGAACTTATGTTTCTCTTCTACTAAAAAGAATGCAGTATGATCCAGTATATGCAAAATTTATGACCCACGATTACATTTCTGATGTAAGTGAGGCTGCCCCTTTACATGATATCGGGAAAATCTCTACACCTGATGAAATACTTCAGAAGCCTGGAAAATTAACTGATGAAGAATATGCAATTATGAAAGAGCATGCAGCAAGAGGTGGAGACATTATTCGGAATGTTTTTAATGAAATGAAGTCTCCTGAAGCAAAACAGATTGCCTATGAGGTTGCAAGATATCATCATGAAAAATTCAATGGAAAAGGTTATCCGGATGGACTTGTTGGAGAACAGATTCCACTCCATGCAAGAGTTATGGCTATTGCTGATGTTTTTGATGCTATTTCGCAGAAACGCTGCTACCGTGATGCCATGCCATTAGAGCAGTGTTTTGAAATAATTGAAAAAGGCGCTGGCACAGATTTTGATCCTCATCTTGTAGTTTTATTCCTGGAAATGAAAGATGTTCTGGAAGAAATTTGTATTATAAACAGAGAATTCTAAACAAAGACCTCATATGCTTACAGCCTCCAGTTTTCCCAGAAGCTGTCTGGCTTTCATCTGATTTATAGCTCTTTCTTCAACCACTCCAAAACTTTCTCCGCAATTTCTTTTGGAGTTCCAGTGGAGCAATCCAGGGTTTGAAATTTGGTTTCGCCCAGAGAATCGTGAGTTCTAAAGTATTCATTATAATCAACTGAACTTTGAATCCAGTTCTCATCGTTTATGCCGCGGCCTTCGCTCATTCTTTTTCTGATGATTTCCGGTTCCGCTGTCAGGGCAAGAACTTTTATATCAGAGAAAAACCTTTTGCCGTAGGTGTTGGGAAGCTTATCCAGTCCGCCTGCCATAGTCCAGACCACTGGTTTTCCTGTCTGGGTAATGTTTTTAGAAATTCCATAAACTGTTTCCAAAAGCTCTATTTCATCCTGCTCGTTTTGAGGCTGCATTATATTACGCAGTAAATCAACATCTTGAATCACAAAATCCGTAGTGATTTTCTGCAGTTCCAGGCCTGTGGTTGTTTTTCCAATTCCGCTGCAACCAGAAAGAAAATAAATTGGCAGCTTTATAAAAGTCCATTCATTGCCACAGTTTGGACAGGTAATTTTGTTACCTTCAACGATTTTATCCCACCCATGATTTCCACATTTTGAACAGATTCCAAGCATCTTAATCTCCTAATTTTTTGGTCATTTTTATTTCTGCCATGTAAGTTCCGTCTGCCAGTCGCAGCGCATCTGGGAAACGGCAAACTTCTTCAAAACCAAATTTTTTATACAAAGCAAGGCCACGTTCATTTCCTTCTACTACATCAAGATTCAGTCTGGTAACTCCTCCAAAGTCCTTAGCAGCCTTAATCATTGTCTCAAACATTTTTGAACCGATTCCCTGGCCCCAGTAATCCTGCAAAAGTGCTATGCCAATGTTAGCCCGGTGATGAAGCTTAACTTTTCCATTAAAATCTATCTGGCAGTTTCCGGCAATTACCCCATCAACCTCACACACCAGCATTAACTGGTACGGGTTTTCCAGAGAGCCGTTTATGAACTTTTTCTCGCCTTCCACTGAATATGCGGCACAATCTTCAGGCTCCCGCAAAATAAAATGAGTTTCCCCTGCAGATTTTACAAGATAATCATAAAGTCCCTGTGCATCACTTTCCCAGCCGTTTCTGAGTACCGCTTTTCTGCCATCTTTTAAGGTAAAAGTTATGTTTTCTATTTTCATATTTTATCCCCACCGCTTTTGTTCCACTGTAATTTCCTTTGTTTTATCCATAAGCCGTTTACCGACACCCATTTTCTGAATTGAATCATCAACCCAAAGTTCAGTAACCATCAGTCTGTTGGACCAGGATTCAGGACAAACTTCAATGTATGCACAATTTCCTGCTCTGCGGGTTTTCTAATTGCCACACCCTTCCATTTTTCTTTTGGTAATGGAACAATTTCTAACATAGCTTCTATTGTACAATAGATTTTTAATTTTTAATTAAACTTATGATTTAATCTATACTTACGAATAAATTTGACTTCTGGGATTTTTATCCGTATTTTTTTATTGTAAAGCACAGTTTTGAGTTTTGTTTTTATTGTTTTTTAGTGTTATGTACGGATAAAAAGGCAATTTTTGAGTTTTTATCCGTATGGTTTTAGCTATTAATTGCTGTGTTTTTACAAAAAATCTGAAAAACTACGAATAAATGTTGGGATTTCGATTTTTTAGCCGTATCGTCAATCAGGATTTAACACTTATCTATTCTAGAAATCCTCAAACCATACGGCTAAATTTAAAATTTTCCATTTTTAGCCGTACACTTGTCTGGATTTAACATTTATCTATCTCAGAAATCCATGGACTTATACGGCTAAAAATTACATTCCACCATTTTTAGCCGTATTTTTTCCAGAAAATCACAACAAAAGGAATATTATGAAAAGAAGATTAGAATTATTGTCACCAGTCAACTACGAAATGGAATTAAAATCCAGAGCAGAAAATCTTGAAAGGATTATTAAAAGCAAACAGGCGACCTTAAACTCAAAGGAACACCTGCGTAATGCTGGAAAAATCAGAATAGTCCGTCACAAGAAAGCATTACAGTTTTATCTTATAACGAAGAAAAATGATACCTCTGGAAAGTATCTTTCTCGGGCACAGGATGATTTTGCTAAAAGTCTTGTTCAGTATGATTATGAAACAAAAGTTGTAAAAGCCGCAAAAAAGGAATTAGCTTTAATTAAAAAACTTTTGCTTACTAATAAAAAATCAGGTATCCAAAAAACATTTCAGAGATTTTCCAAAAATCGCAAATCGCTGGTGGAGCCTGTTACACTTTCAGATGAAGATTTTGCAAAACAATGGCTTTCTCAAAAATTCACAGGGAATAATTATGATAATTCCCTGGAATTTTATACTTCCAAAGGAGAAGCCGTTCGTTCTAAATCTGAGGTGATAATTGCAGATACACTAAAACGCATGAAAATTCCTTATAAATATGAATTGCCACTAGACTTAAAAAACGGAAAAACAATTTATCCTGATTTTTGCTGTTTGAATCTTAGAACACGACAGGAAATCTTTTGGGAACATTTTGGACTTATGGATGATCCAGATTATGTTTTAAAAACCTTGGAAAAAATCCAAAGTATGCAGGAAAGCGGCTATAATCTTGGCAGGCAGTTTATTTTTACTATGGAAAAACCAGATTACCCATTAAATCCTAAATTTGTGCAGACTATGGCAGAAAAATATTTAGTGTGACCAAGCAATTTCCAATGAAGTGTACGGCTAAATATTCAAATTTTCATTTTTGGCCGTATCAAAACAGAGTTAATTGCCAATTCACAAATGTATTTTCAGTTCATCATACGGCTAAAAATTGTATTTCTGCATATTTAGCCGTACCCATAAACTGCAAACTCGGTCAAGTCCAAAATCTGGTGTAAATTCCAATCCTGACAAAATATAAAGTTAGGCCGCTTCCAGAAATTGTTTCTGAGCTAAAGCAATTGTTTGTAGTTTTATCTTCACTTCAACAGTAATTTTCTCTGGTGTATTCCTGTGGAACATCATTCTTTTGGAAAGCAGGGCATCGTTATAATCAATTGCAACAGAACCCATAAGCCGCAAAAGAGATTCCTTGTTGGGAAATATTCTTATGACATGAGACCTTCGTTTCAATTCTCCATTCAACCGTTCAATACAGTTAGATGTTCTTAAAGCAATCCTCATTTCAGAAGGAAGGGAAAATGCTGTAAGAACATCCTCAAATCCATTTTCCAGAATATTAACGGCATTAGCAGCAACATCCCTGTATTCTGCCGAAACTTCACACATCTTTTTTCTGGCTTCTTCAGCAGTTTTACTCTTGTTGAATATGTCCTTCATTTCAAGTTCAAGACCTGCTCTCTGAGAGTTTGGTGCTGCATCAAGTACGTTCTTCATAAAGTGGAACTGACACCTCTGCCATGCACTTCCAGGAAAGACCTTTGTAATGGCATGCCTGATTGCCATATGTCCATCAGAAGTAATCATGACAGGATTCTTAAGTCCTCTCTGCTTTAATTTACTCAGAAAATCCATCCAGGTTTCATTGCATTCCTCATCATAGACATCCAGACCGATTATTTCCTTTTTTCCTATGTCTGTTATACCTATTGCAATCATCATAGCCTTGGAAACGATCCTGTGGTTTTCTCTTACCTTGAAATAAGTCGCATCAATCATCAGATATGGAAAGTCCTCATAATCTAGAGACCGTTCCTTAAAAGTCTTAACTTCACTGTCCAGAACTTTACAGGCCTCGGATACTGTTGATTTTGAGAATTCTTTTCCGCACAACACCTCAATCACGTTTGACACTTTTCTGGTTGAAACCCCATTTACAACCATTTCAACCATTGTCGTTATCAATGCAGCTTCATTCCTCTGATATGTTTCAAAAAGCATTGTATGAAAAGGTTGATTTCTGTGCCGGGGAACTTCCAGTGTGATCGTTCCGATTTTCGTTGTCAGTTCCCGTTCACGCGTTCCGTTCCTGTAATCCTTTCTTTCCGGACTGCGGCCATAATTTTCTACGCCCAGTTGTTCTGTAGATTCTGCTGCCAGAATCTGGTTCAGTATTTTTTCGACCAGATGTTTGAATGCAACTTCCCGATTTCCTGATAAAAGTTCTAGCAATTCTTCCTGGTCTAGAGTAAGATTTAATTGAGTCATGATTCATTCTCCTTTTCATGTTTAGTTTGGTCACTTAACATTATATCAGGATTTGAGTTCATGACTCTTTTGAATTTACACCATTATATGGACTCTATGG
>R24__coassemble_1726_pt1 | contig 10714 bp, 7 predicted proteins | sample R24__metabat2_low_PE_020 | metagenome-assembled genome bin R24 | reverse complement strand
TTAAATCACAGTTTTGATTTGCAAGGAAATCTACCTGATCGCGGGTTTCAATACCTTCGGCAACAATCTGCATGCCAAGTTTTTTAGCAAGCCCAATTGTATTTTCAACAATCATATTGGCACGATTCACGTCATCTATTCCACGGAAGAATTCTGCATCCAGTTTGATTACATCCAGAGGCATTTCCTTTAATGAATTAAGAGAAGAATATCCGGCACCAAAATCGTCCATAGAAATTGCAAAACCAAAAGATTTAAGTTTTTTTACCGTATTAAGCAGAATGCTTTTATCATCAAAAAAAGCACTTTCTGTCAGTTCAAGTTCCACATATTCGTGAGGAACCTTGTATTTATCAACAATAGCACAAATGTGTTCTGCTAAGTCTTCCTTTGTAAAATGAGCTCTGGAAACATTTACAGAAATTGGAAAAAGCTTTTTACCCTGCGCCATCCATTTAGCCTGAAGTTTAGAAACAGACTCTATCATAAAATCATCAAGTTTCAGAATAAAACCATTGTTTTCAAAAATAGGAATGAATTTACCGGGAGAAATAAAACCGATTACAGGATGAACCCAGCGAACAAGAGCCTCTGCAGCAGCCAGTTCTTCCCCTTTTGTAGAATATTTTGGCTGCAGATATACCTGAAATTCATTCTGTAAAAGAGCTTCTTCCATGTCATCTTCAATACGACGTTCCCATACCTGTTCCTCTTTCATTGCATCATTAAACCAGACAATCAGATTCTTTGCATCAGCAGCTTTTCCTAATGCAAGAGCAGAAGCAGAAAGCAGGAAATTAATGTCATCTGTTTTAGAATTTACTTTTGCAACACCTGTAATAAAGGTCAAATGCTGTTTTTTGCGAATACTAACAAGATTATTGACTATATATTTAATTCTATCATTCAACTGATCTTCATTTTCATATTCCAGCAGTAAGGCAAAATCAGACTTTTCCACATGGGCCACATATTCTTTCCTGTTTACAATGCGAACCATTGTATTATAAATATGCTCCAGAAGATTCTCACCTTCCTTTACACCAAATGAAGTACAATAATTTCTATATTTTTCAAGACGAATCTGAACTACTGCAAAATTACGGTTTCTACTCTTAATTCTTTTTTTAGATTTTTCTACAAACCAGTCCTTATTTCTTCCACCGGTAACCATATCTGTAGAAATGGCTATTTCAAATTTACCGGCATCAATTACATAAGAAATCATTCTTATAATTTCAAAAACAAGGCAGAAAACAAAAACGCCTGCAAAAATCCAGATTAAGAAACCAATAAAATAAGCCTGAAAATTGTTGATTTTATAAATATTTTTAATACAAATATAAATGCCTGGTATTTCACAAGGGTAAACAACATACTGTTTTCCAGTATCTATTATTTCATTTCCCCATTTTAGTGTGTCCGGGTTTGTACTGAAGCTGAAAAAATCCAGAGCCTTTCCAAATTTCAGTCCGATTTTTTCCAGAGTCTTTGTACCTTCAGAAACAAGATCTGCTTCAAGATCATAAGATAAACGTGAACGGAAAATCTGGCCATCTTCCAGGGCCCATTCCATGGAATACTGATTCAGACCTCTGATATTTTCAATTTTTGTCTCTGTTCCGTATTGAGCAACAACCTTATAATCCGAATTCAGAATATAGATATCATCAATGGTATCTAAATATTTCTGGAGTGTAGTTAACTGTGTCTGTAAAACTTCGGAATCACTTCCCTTCCAGTTTTCATTTACAACATCAATAACTTTTTCACAATCTTTCTGATTTTTCAGAACATGAGTATTAATTAAAGCAAGTATTCCCAGGTAGCTTAGAAAAATAGTAAACACAAGAACAAGTATATCTGTAAAAACCATTGCAACTACACGAGGCCAAAGAGGTTTAGATTTCAAGTTTTTTATTTTTCTTTCTTTACTTCTACTCATATATATAAATATAATTTAGATATGGCTAATATTTCAATTAATTTTTATTCTAAATCTTTAATCCGTCCGGTAGATATTAAACTCTACCTTCCAAATGACCCTCGTCCGGAAGTACCAGAAAATGAATATTCAAAACGTCCAATGAAAACTTTGTTTATTCTTCACGGTTACACTGGAGACGCCGGCAACTGGGTTCCAGAATTTATGGCACAAAAATACAATTTTGCAATTGTAATGATCAGCGGTGAAAATTCCTTCTATCTCGATGGTCTTTCCACCGGTCATAAATATGAAACATTTCTGGCAGAAGAAGTTGTTACTTACGTAAGAAAAACTTTTAATCTGGCCCAGAAACCAGAAGACACCTTTATTATGGGATTCTCAATGGGTGGCTTTGGTGCCCTTCATACAGCCCTAAAACACCCTGACGTTTTTGGAAAACTTGCAGCCCTCTCTTCTGCCCTGATTGTACATGGAGTTGCACACATGAAGCCAGGTACAGACAATGGCGTTGCCAACTATGATTACTATCATGAATGTTTTGGAGACCTGGAAACTGTAGAAGACCGGGATGTAAATCCGGAAGTTGTAGTAAAACAGTTACTAAAAGAAAACAAAAAGCTGCCAGAAATTTTCATGGCCTGCGGTACAGAAGACTTTCTTCTTGAACCAAACCGTGTCTTCCACAAATTTCTGGAAGACAACAAAGTGCCACACCAGTATTTTGAAAGCAAAGGTCAGCACGATTTTGTTTTCTGGAACGAATACACTGCAAAATTCGTAGAGGAAATGTTCAAATAAACTTAATTGAGTTTATTTAGCGGCGCCTTGAAACTCATTTTTCTAGGTGTCGCTACATTTTCAAATTTTACTGTATAAACATGCTTGTTTTCATCAATAGCAAGTATCTGTCCCTTACCTAAAATATTATGACCAACAGTATCCCCTACTGCCAGCCCGGTAAGTTTGGAAAGTTTTTCCAGTTTTGCCTCTGAAGCTTCAATCTCTATTCTGGATTTTTTTATTAAATGCTCCGGCAATTCCACCTTGTAGTTCAAAAGTTTTCTATCCACATCAAAAATAAAACGGGAAGGAAATCTAAACCCAAAGCCTTGGGTTGTACCTTCTGCCTCAGTTAAATAAAGTTTGTCCATTGCACGGGTAAAGGCTACAAATGCCAGGCGTCTTTCTTCTTCCATAGCGGCAGGACTGTCTATTTTCTTACTAGGGAACATATTTTCATTCATTCCGGCAAGAAAAACTACAGGAAATTCCAGACCTTTAGCAGTATGAATGGTCATAAAGCGGATGGCGTCCTTTACTGTACCTGCATCTGCATTTGTGTATAAAGCGGCATGAATCAGATAATTTTCCAAGGTACATTCTTCGCCACAGGAAGTTTCATATTCATAAATTGACTGCTTAAGTTCCGCCAGATTATCCAGCCTTTCCTGGCACCCTTCAGTACGCAATGACAGTTCATAACCAGACTCATTCATAATAGAACTGAAAACTTCAGAAATCTGCATGCCGGAATAAGTTGCAGAATAGTTTTCTACAAGACGAATAAAATCCTTTGCCTTTGTATTTGCAAAAAGTTCATCTTCAACATTCAGTTTAAGGGCCTCATACAAAGTACCGCCATTAGCTTCTACATATTCCTTAAGAAACTTAATTCTGCGTTCACCAATATTTCGTTTAGGAGCATTAACTACCCGCAAAAAAGACAGGTCATCCTTATAGGCAATCATTCTTAAATATGAAAGAGAATCTTTTATTTCTGTACGGTCAAAAAAAGGAAGTCCACTGAACAAAGTGTAATTAATCTTACGCTGCTGGAAAACTTCTTCTATAACCCTGCTGATATAATGAGCACGATACATAACAACAATGTTACTGGCCGGCGTTCCCTTTGCCAGAAGTTCCTGTACTGTATCAGCAATAAACGCAGCTTCGTCCTCTGCAGATTTTCCGTGATAATAATCAGGTTTACCACAGGCAGGAACAGAATCCCGCACTGCCACCAGGTCCTTTTTAATTCTGGCCTTGTTTTTTGAAATAAGCGAATTGGCAGTATTTATGATTTCCGGTGTAGAACGATAATTTTTCATCATCATAATAGTCTGAACATCCGGGAAATTTTTATCAAAATCCAGAAGATAACGTACGTCTGCACCACGCCAGGTATAAATGGTCTGGTCAGGATCTCCAACAATAAAAAGATTTTTGTGATAATCGCAGAGCACCTTCATCAATTCATACTGAATAAAATCAATATCCTGAAACTCATCAATCATTATATATTCAAGGCGTTCCTGCCATTTCTGACGGATATCTGCATTTTCTTCAAATATATATAGAACAAATTTTAAAAGGTCATTGTAATCAAGACCAAAGCATTTTTTCTGCTGGTAAAGATAGCCGTAAAAAATAATATCATCTGTTTTTTTTGCATCTAAATATTTCTGATGAATTTCATCCAGAGTCATGCGGATTAAATCTTCATAATAATCAGGATTCTTAAAAAGCTTTCTGATTTCAATCATATCCCTGGCATTTGAAAAGGTCATTTGCCTTAATGTTAATCCCCGCTCCTCATAAACAATCTGCAGCATGGAATCAATATCAGAATTATCCAGAACCAGAAAACTTTTAGGATACTGAACGGCATTGGAATCTTCCTGTAAAACACTTACACAAAAACCATGGAAAGTAGAAATGTAACCGGTATCATTATCTCCCGTAAGCTTACGGATTCTGTTGCGCATTTCATTTGCAGCTTTATTTGTAAAGGTTACACAAAGAATGTTGGAAGGTAAAACGCCTATTTCATTAACAAGATATGCAAAGCGATGTGTAAGTGCCCTGGTTTTACCTGAACCTGCACCTGCTATTACACGAATAAAGCCTTCAGTTGCAGTAACAGCTTCTTTTTGTTCCTGATTCAAATTATCCAAAACAGATACAGTATTATCCATGCTTATCTCCCAGAGCAAAAATATCATAATTTTTTAATTTCTGGTAGCATAAAATCTGAGTCCAGGTGTTGAAATAGTAACAACAAGTTAGATACTTAACTAAAGGATGGATAATATGAAAAAATCATTATGTTTATTTACATGTTTATTTGCTGCATTTTCTCTTTTTGCCCAGGAGGCAGCCACAGAAGAAATTCCTGTTCCTGTAGAAACACCTGCCGTAACAGAAACAGTAGAATCGGATAATCCAAATTTAATACCAATGGAAAAAACAATTCCTGCTTTTAAATCAGATAATGCCTATATTGTTGATATCTGGGGAGAAAATCTAAAATTCCGTGACTACATCAAAATTTATTATTCAGGCTTTGAACCAACAGAATTTTCTGTTTACTGGCTTAATCCTGATATGAACAAATGGTGTCTTATTTCAAAGGTTCCTTTCCAGCGTAACAAGCAGGTTGCTACAATTTATACCAGTGTAAAAACCGTAAAGAAAGCTTCTTACTATGCTATTGTTCCTTCAAGAGACAGCAATTTTGAATTTACCTGCGAAGTTAAGAATCATGACCTGAATGTTGTAATTGTTGATAAAAATGCAAAAATGCCGGAACCTGTAACACCAGCAGCTACATCGGAAGAGTCAAAAAAAGAAAGAGCACACACAGCCCATACACCACATACAAATAATTTACCTTCTATTGAACTTAAAGATGCAGAAGTATTTTCTATCCAGGGTTTAGGAGCAAATGACTTTGTACGTTTTGTTAATAAATCTTCTTACAACAATATTAGATTTGACTTCTTTGTATTAAAAGGCCGCCGCCAGCCAAGATGGCACCTTTTCAGCGTTGCAGAATTAAACGATTACAATGACCACGATACAATCCACTCTGGAATTGATATTGAAGATATTGATTACATTGCAATCAAACCTCTTAACAAAGGTGATTTTTCTTACAACGTTTATGTAAAACATCATGATCTTTACATTGAAGTATTAGACCTTGATGAAGATGAGGCATTAGACTTCTAATCTTAAAATAAACAGCTATAACATTTGACCATAAATAAAATCAGATGTTATAGTTGTCTTATGAAGACTAAATTTCAATTTCAAATTCCAGACTATAAAAAAATCCGAATTATCATTGATACAGATGCAGCCTGCGAAGCTGACGATCCCTTTGCCATTGTTCAGGCACTTTTAAGCCCAAAAGCTATTGTAAAAGCCATTTTGGCAGAACACTTCAATGTTGAAGGTTCAGTAGAAAGAAGTTACAAAGAAATTCAGACTATATTAAAAGCTATGGATATGCAGGTTCCTGTTTACATGGGTGAAAAAACTCAAATCCAGAATGTTGATATGGAAAATATTTCTCCTGCATCACAGTTTATAATAGAAGAAGCTTTAAAAAATGACGAAAAACCGCTGTATATCCTGTGTCAGGGAGCCATTACAAACCTTGCTGTAGCCCTAAAGAAAGCACCGGAAATAGCCTCAAAAATCAATGTTATTTGGATTGGAACTCACGGACTGCTGGAAAAAGCCCCATTCAGAGAATTCAATGCCGGCAACGATGTTACAGCAGCAAATCTTGTACTTTCAAGTAAAACAAATCTGATTATTGTACCATCAACAGTATATACTACAGTTACAGTAGGCTTAGCAGAACTTCAGTTAAAAGTGTTGCCATACGGTGAAATTGGGAAACATCTGTTTACTAATATGGTTGATTATAACAATTCCCCTGGAGCTGGCTGGACAAAAGGAGAGAGCTGGTCTTTAGGAGACTCACCTGCCATAGCCATTGCCTTAAATCCAGACAGCGGCCATTTTATAATGCATGAAGCTCCATTTGTAAATGAAGACACTTCCTCTTCTTTTAACAAGGGAAACCCGATAGTCCGTATTTACACAGACATTGATTCCAGATACATTCTTGAAGATTTTTATGCAAAACTCCAGATAAATTACAAAGGTTAATTCTATATGAAAAAAAACAGTGTCTCCATCATAACTGCAGGATTAGTACTAACAGTTTTATTATGCTCATGTACTCCAAAAAAAGATGTAAATTCCTTTGAAGCCATGAACACCTTTATGACAGTTCAGTGTTATGCTTCAAACCCGGTCAAGATTAATAAAGAAGTACAGGAACGAATTCTTTACCTTGAGGATTTATTTTCTACAACAAAAGAAAACAGTGATATTTACAGAATAAATCACACACAGGGACAGACCTTGATTGTTCAGCCAGAAACTTTCCACATCATAGATTTTGCCAGGGCAATGGCTGTAAAAACCAGTGGAGCACTAAACCCAGCCCTCTACCCTATTACCAGTGCATGGGGCTTTACCACAGGCAATTATCATGTCCCAGCGGAATCAGAAATTCAGCAGCTGCTTACCTATACTGATTACAACCAGATAGTTCTAAACAGTCAGGACAATTCTATTTTTATTGCAGATAATATGATGCTGGACCTGGGCGCTGTTGGAAAAGGCTTTGCTGGAGACCAGGCAATTGCCCTTATGAAATCAAAAGGCGTAAAGTCTGCCCTCTTAGATTTAGGTGGTAATATTCAGACTCTGGGAAATAAACCAGACGGTTCCCGCTGGACAATCGGAATTAAAAATCCATGGGGCGGAAATGCCGTAGCAGGACTCCGCATATCAAATCAGGCTGTAATAACAAGTGGAGGTTATGAACGCTACTTTACAGGAGATGATAACCAGGATTATATCCATATTTTTGATGGAACCACAGGAAGACCTGTTGCAAATGACGTTGCCAGCATGACAATTGTATGTGATTCCGGACTTTACGGAGACTCTTTAAGCACAGCACTTTTTGTAATGGGAGCAAAAAAAGCCGTTGAATACTGGAAGGCAAATCCAGATTTTCAGTTTATTCTGATTAAAAATGACGGAACCCTGATTTACTCCAAAGGTCTGGAAGATTCCATCAATATTATGGCAAATTTCAGTTACGTTCAGATTATTGAATAGGCTTATTTAATTCCAGAGTATAAATATCAGTGCGTCGGGCAGTTGTTAAAGGCACCTGCTGGCGCACCTGTTCCACCTTTTCAAAATCAATATCTACAGTAAGAATATCTTCTTTAACGTCCAGTTCACCTAAGGTCTGTCCCCAAGGATCAGTTACAATAGAATGCCCCCATGCAACATAAGTGGCTTTTTCATCTCTGGCTGGAGAACAGCCCGCCATAAACAACTGATTATCTACAGCTCTTGTCCTGAACATTAATTCCCACCACTTTGGTCCACTGGTCATATTAAATGCTGCAGGAACAAAAATCATTTTTGCACCAGCCAGCTGCATTAATCTTGCCATTTCAGGAAACCGGATATCAAAACAGATCATAAGTCCCATAGTTCCAAATTCTGTTTCAAACGTAGTTATCTTATTTCCGGCCTTAAGAGAATCGCTTTCCTTAAAACGCTGTCCGCCTTTTATATCAACATCAAATAAATGAACTTTTCTGTGTTTTGCAATCTGATTTCCGTTTCTGTCAAATACATAGGATGTATTGTATATTCCATCTGACAGTTCTGGCATGGAACCGGCAACTAAATAAATTCTGTTTCTTCTGGCGGCATCAGACAGCATTTTCCAGTTAGCACCACCCTCCTCCTGTGCATTCACAGAAAAGAGCGAAGTTCTATAAGGACAGGAAAACATTTCCGGCAGAACCACAAAATCAACTCCAGAAGCTGCAGCTTTATCAATCATTTCTACAGCATGAGCAAGATTTTTTTTATTGTCACCAAAATTTTGTAACTGTAACAGAGAAAGTTTCATACAAACAAAATAACACGTTTTGAGGTATAATGAAAATATGAAAAAGAATGATTTATTGCTTGTAATAGATATGCAGAATGTTTACAAAAAAGGCGGCAAATGGGAATGTCTGGACACAGAAGGTGCCGCAAAAAATATTAACAGTATTATTGATTCCGGAATGGAAGACATCATATTCACCCGTTTTATTGCCAACGAAGAAAATCCTTTTGGTGTATGGAAAGATTACAACATTAAATACGCCGATATAAACAAAGACGATTATGCAAACCAGATGATTGATGAACTGCGGGAACCATTAAAAAAATATCCGCTGTATACCAAAGGAGTTTATTCTTCTCTGGCCATTCCTCAGGTAAAGGATGCATGCTTAAAAGCCGGACGTGTTGTTGTTACAGGAGTTGTTGCCGAGTGCTGTGTATTATCAACTGTTCTGGAACTTATGGATGCAGGAATTTACGTCATTTATTTAACAGATGGAGTTTCAGGCTTTGACGTACCAAAAGAAGAAGCGACAAAGCTGATTTTTTCAGGATTGTCGCCTCTGCATATAAAAATGATGACTACTAAAGAATACCTGGAAGAAACAGATTAAAGTCTGCCCTGGCGGTGTATTTCCTTAATATATTCCACACACTCATCGTATGGCATTTGAGGATGGAAGTAGTACCCTTGAATTGCATCACAATCAAGCTCACGCAGGAAGTCCAGCTGGGCTTTGGTTTCTACTCCTTCAGCTACTACTTTCATATTCTTAAAGTGAGCAAGTTCAATTGTATGCTTTACAAGTTCGTTGCCGGCAGGTGTTCCAATAAAGTCAATCAAACTCTTATCAATCTTGATTACATCAAATGGAAGAATATTTATACTTGCCAGAGAAGATGAACCAGTACCAAAATCGTCCATATCAATTCTAAAGCCTGCAGTCTTTAATTCTTCTACAAGAGCTTTCATCTGGTCGCTGGAGAATGATGTAGATTCTGTTAACTCAAGCGAAACATATTCAATTGGAATTCCAATTTCATCAATAATGTTCCTGTAAGTCGACACAATTCCTGTATGATGCAAACTTGTTCTTGAAAGATTAACCGAAATTGGAACTACTGGAACTCCCTGATCCATCCATTGCTTGATTGTTGTACAAACTTTTTTGAAAACAAACTCATCAAGTTTTACGATTAATCCATCATCTTCAAAAATATAAATAAAGTCTGATGGGGAAATTATCTTATTATCTGGTGTATACCATCGCACCAAAGCTTCTGCACCAATAAGCCTTTCTGTTTTTGCATCAAACTTTGGCTGATACCATACCTGAAAATGTTCACTTTCAAGGGCAATATTAAATGAAGCTTCAAGCAGCTGTTCCTGCATATGACGTTTACTTACAGGACCATCATAGTTGGCAACCATAATGTCATAGTTATGAAGAATACTTTTTGCTGCAATCAACGCACGGTCACAAATCATATTAATTGGAATTTCTCTGTCTATATGTCCGTAATAGCCATACTTCAATACAATGTCTCTTAAAGGTCCTGTTGCAATAATTCGTTTAGACTGCAGTTCCAGGTAGGTCTGTCCCTTATTTTCTGAGGATGGGAAAATTTCCACAAATAAGTCTCCACCGTATCTTGCAACAATTGCGTCCGGCTGATCCTCCTGCAATACATCAGCTATATGACACAGCATTTCATCGCAGGCCTTCTGACCATGCATTGCATTACAAACCTTGAATTTTTCTATATCAATAACTACAACATCATAAGCTTCATCAGGATTTTCCTTGAACAGCTTTGCAACCTGTCTGTAAAAGGCTGAACGGGTAAACAGACCTGTAAGAGGATCATGTTCAAATGTATAAACCTTTTTCTTTAAATCACTCTGACGGTAAATAATCAGTCCTGCTATAAAAGATAGCGTCAAGATTTGTTCGCAATTTCTTTGAAAAAAGTCATTCAAAT
>R24__coassemble_1713_pt1 | contig 10781 bp, 11 predicted proteins | sample R24__metabat2_low_PE_020 | metagenome-assembled genome bin R24 | reverse complement strand
GATTTATGTCTGGTACGGGGAAGTGGTGGATTTAGGTTGATTTCCCCGTAGGGTAAGTTGGATTTATTTTGATGGCAGTGGGAAGTTTACGGGGGGATTTGGAAAAAGGCCGGTTTTCCCCGTAAGGTTCAGACAATTTCTGGATTGGATGGAATTGTATTTACGGGGAAATTGAAGAAAAGTGCCAGTTTCCCCGTAGGCAGAGGTGGTACGGGCAGGAAAAGCACTGTTTTACTACGGGGAAATTATCAAAAATGTGGAAATTCCCCGTAGTGTTAGGAAAAAACTACCATTTTCTGCGTTGAATTGCAAATATTTTACGGGGAAATCCGCAATTTCCGCCCAATTCCCCGTACCAAAGGGTCATCCCCGCAGTCTTTCCTCTCCCTCAAAATTATGTACAATATAAATATGATTATTCACACTGGAAATCGTACTGACATTCCGGCATTTTACTCTAAATGGTTTGTGAACAGGCTTAAGACCGGGTTTGTGCTGGTGCGGAATCCGTATAATCCTCAGGCGGTGACGCGGTTTAGGCTGAGCCCGGATGTTGTGGACCTGATTGCCTTTTGTACGAAAAATCCGGGGCCTATGCTGCCTCACATGGATTTGCTGAAGCCTTTCGGACAGTACTGGTTTGTTACAATCACGCCTTATGGTAAGGATATTGAGCCTAATGTGCCTGAAAAAGCGCTGGTGATGGAAGATTTTAAGCGGCTGTCAGAAATTGTGGGTGTGGATTCCATTGGCTGGCGGTATGATCCAATTTTTATTGATGAAAAACGGACGGTGGAGTGGCATCTGGAGCAGTTTGAACGGATGGCTAAAAATCTGGCTGGCTATACTAAGACTTGTGTTATCAGTTTTATTGATTTGTACAAAAAGGTTGAACGGAATTTTCCTGAGGCCAGGGAAGTTTGCGGGGAAGACCGTCTGCGGCTTGGCAAAGAATGCATAAGGATTGCTGCTGAAAATGGCATGATTATTAAGCCATGCGCTGAAGGGACAGACCTTGCCCAGTTTGGTGCTGACTGTTCCGGTTGTATGACTCAGGCAACTTTTGAGACGGCCCTTCACACTCACTTGAATGTGCCAAAGGGAACTGGAACTCAGCGAAAGGGGGCCTGTGCCTGCATTTTAGGTTCTGATATTGGTGCCTACGACACTTGCGGTCATCTGTGTAAATATTGCTATGCCAATACTGACGCCCGCCTTGTTCTGGAAAATATGAAAAGGCATAATCCTCAATCGCCATTTCTGTTGGGGGAACTTTCGGATGGTGACGTGATTCGGGATGCGGAGCAGTACAGCTGGATTGACGGTCAGCAGTTTTTGTTTTGACTTTCTTTGGAATCGGGCTTAACTTTAAATGGGAGATATAAAGGAGTTTATTATGCTTATGCAATTACCGGAAGAAAAAAAAGATTTAGTTGTGGGACTGTTTAAAGAAAATCAGCTTAACAATTCGGCCCTCTGGTGCTATTTTACCGGAATTATGCCTGGTAAAACTTATGTTGATAATCTGGAGGCGCCTTCAAAAGCAATCTGCGTGCTGGATATGAGCTGGACTTACATCAGTGATGATGCTGATTTTGAATGGATTGAACAGACGCTGCAGGAAATCATTAAAACTGCATGGATTCAGGTTGTGTGGAATGTGGAAAAACGGCCGGTTACTCCGCTGCAGGATAATGAAAAGCGGGTTGTGATTCCAAGATTTCAGTACACTCAGCGCAGGCGCGGGGCAATTTTAGAAAAACCTGGGGATGTGGAACTGGCTCCTTTTTCTGCGGAATTATACGAAAAATTGCCGTGGAAAGATTTTCATGATGGAACTTACGGTGGTTTCGAAGGTTTTTCAAAGAAGACTTTCGGGTTCTATTCACTGGAAAATGGGGAAATCTGCAGTGAGTGTACGGCGGCCTTTATTGCAAACGGCTACACAGAAATCAACATTATAACAGATAAAAGTAAACGCCGTCGTGGTTTTGCCTTTGCAGCTTGCGTTCGTACTTTTGAGGAAATTGAAAAAAGGGGATTAAAACCAATCTGGGCCTGCGACAAGGAAAATGTTGAATCTATGAAGCTGGCAGAAAAACTTGGATTTATTAATCCTTATGAATATGATTTCATCTTTTTTCCGCAAATGAATGATTAAAAATGAAACGGTTTACCTGGATTTTTAGTGCAATAATTTATGTTTCTCTGCTGTGTTCCTGTTCTCAAAAAATAAGTGGGGTTTCTTCAGGTGGGCAGCAGAATCAATTTTTGTGCGATTATAATGGAACAAAACGAAGCTTTTATTTGTATCTTCCAGAAACAGGAAATTACAGTGAAACTAAGCTTGTAGTAATGCTTCATGGTTATGGAAATTCAGGCTGGTCGTTTTCTGTGGATACGGAATTTGAAAAATCAGCCTTACCTCGTAATTTTGCGGTTCTTTATATTGATGGAATTCCCAATGCCAGCGTAAAAGGCTCTGGTCCTGGCTGGAATTATTTTTATGACAGAAATGGCAAGGCTGACATTAATTTTATAGTTGATTTGGTTCAGTTTGTTCAGAAGGAATATGGACTTAGCAGAAAAACTTATGTTGCAGGTTTTAGTAACGGGGCTTTTATGGCTGCAAAGCTGGCGGTGGAAAAATCCAAGTATTTTGATGGATTTGTGAGTGTTGGCGGAATGATGCCAAAGCCGGTTTGGGAGCATAAACAAAGGGGGAAATCGGGGGTAAGATTTTTCCAGATTAATGGTACAAAAGATGATGTGGTTCCAATGCGTCTGAACGATTCCGCAAAATATAATCCTAATCCTGCTATGGAAGATGTAATTGAATATTTTGTGGAAAGAAATGGAATTACAGCTGAGCCGGTTGAGGAGAAACTTTTTGACAGAATCAAAATTACAAAATACTATGATAAAGTCTGGTGGATTATAATAGAAGATTTTCATCATTCCTGGCCAACTGTTTCTAACTGCCAGTTGAATGTGAACAATATTATTCTGGATTTTTTTGAAAATGATTGATTTAAAAGAACGGGCAAAAAAGCTTAAGACTGATATTCCTGCGGTGTTTATTGCACTGAAACAGGAAAAAACTCCGGTGCTGGCAAAAATTCTTGCGGGGCTCACTGTGGCCTATGCGCTTCCAATAATTATTTTCTGGCTTGTGATTATTTTGTTAATTGTAAAAGCAGTTTTTTTATGAATTTTAAAACAGATTTGAACAATTTAATCAATCTCATAAATGATGGCGCCAATCAGGATGAAATTAAAAAGGCTTATCTTAATATGGTAAAAAAGTATCATCCGGATGGTGCGGCAGAAAATTTGAAATCAACCTATAACGAATATATGGTTGTGCTTAACTCTGTTTATGCAAAGGGCAAAACAAAGGTTCAGGAAGTAAAATTTAAGAATCCGAAAACAGAGGAAGATAAAAAAAAGCAGGCAGAATATTTCAGGAAGGTTTTTGATTTTGGAAGGGCGGAATATGAAAAAGGTTTCCGTTCTATTCATGAAAATCAGATTAATAAGCTGGATAGAAAGGCTGTGGATCAGAATACTCTGGAAATTATGGGGCACTATCTGAACGCTATAAAATGTTACGGTTTTATTCTAAAGAATTGTTCAGACAGAGTTCTTCTTGATTCCGTTGAGTTTGATTACAACATGCTGCAGGATTACAACGCAAAACTGGCAAAAACTCTGCTGAACAATAATGAAAATATGCTGACTGTACTGTAAAGCTCTATAGTACCTCAGTAATTCTTACGCCAAAGTTTTCATCGGAAACAATAATTTCACCATATGCCACCAGTTTTCCGTCTTTAATAATTGGACTTGGATAACCGGCGTAGGTGTTCAGTTCCAGAATTGTTCCTTCATGAATTGATTTTATTACATCGTCTGAATGGTAGCAGGAACCTAACAGTACAGAAAGATAATGTTCTTCGGTGTAAGTTACATCTGGAAGATTTTTATCATCTCCAATTTTTAAGGCAAAATTTTCTTCAACAAGTACAACCTGTCCCTGATGGATTATCTGATTTTTGTAAACCAGGTCCAATGGGTCGTAGTATTGGCGGTCAAAAATGTAGATTTTTCCAACTTCCAGCTGAATCTGTTCTGAGCAGAAACGGCCGAACTCTACAAAAAGATTGTTTTCCTGCTTTTGTGATTTTATGCTGTTCAGATACTGAACTTCCGGCTGCTTCCAGTTGAAGCCGAAAAATCCTGCCTGCCGTAAAAGGTTCATAAAGCAATCGTTAAACTGAAGGTTCAGCATGCCGGCTTCATTACCAACGTGAAGTTCCAGAGTTACAAGACAGCACATCTGATTTTGCGGTTGAATTACTGTGGAAGTAATTGTTTTTGTTTCGGTAAAGTGTTTTGTAATCTGAGTTTTGAGATTTTCATCAATATTACCCAGTTTCTCCAGAAGTTTGTTTGTAAAAATGTTCACAATGTTTTGAATAAAGAAAGTCTGCATAACATCTACATCAAACTTTGTAACTTCGGGGAAGCTTTCGTAATTCTGCTTTAAAAGTGCCTTTCCTACTGCAGGATCCATTTCTATAAAATAGCCGGCGTTGTTAAAGTCATAATCAAACAGAAAGGTTTTTGCTGGTATTGAACGCAAGAACTCCATATTTGTAAGTTGATCTATACTGGAAACTCCAACGGAGCATTTTTCATTACGGATGCTGGCCAGCAGAGCTTCAATTTCCTGAGCAACCGGTACAAAAAAGTTGTAAATTGCCCGTAAATCTTCTGCACCCCAATGGTCCGGACGGCAAAAATCATAAACTTTTACTCGTTTATTTGGATTGATTGCAAAATGGTCTGCAGATGGTGGAAATTCTCCGTTTAAGATATTGTCTACTTCAATGCCCAAAGCTTCTGCCAGCGCTGGTAAAATTGAAACATCAGGACAACCGTCGCCCCGTTCCCATTTGGAAACTGCCTTGTCAGAAATGTTGATTTTATCTGCAAGCTGTTTTTGAGTCATTCCTTTACTTGTGCGCATTGCACTTATTAATTTTCCTGTTTTGATAGAATTCATACTTCATCTCCTTGGGGGCTTTCCCCTTTGTTCGTGCTGGCCAGCTTTGTGATTATAGTATGCAACCAATTTTGTGGAATGTCACTAAACAGGTGGTAGAGTTGAGTAGAATTTTGGGTAGAATTGGGTGTAAAAATTAGAAAAAAATGTGAAATCTACTGTAAAGTAAACGATATTTTTGATGGCTACGGGGAAAATGGAATTAAAATTGCGTGGTAGTGTGCTGATTACGGGGAAATTGCGTTTTGAGGGAAAATTCCCCGTAGTAAAAGGTGAGTATAGGAAGGAAATGGTTGCAGATTTACGGGGAAAATTATAAAAAGAAGCGATTTCCCCGTACGCGGGGAAGGCTTTTTATTAAAGATTGGTCTGAGACTACGGGGAAAACAGGAAAAATTGAAAAATTCCCCGTACAGGGCAGGTATTTTGCATTGAAAAGCGTGTAAACCTACGGGGAAATCGCCCAAAATCTCCATTTTCCCCGTACGCAGGTAGTATTTTTCCCGCGTTAGACAATGGAATGGTGCCGAAGGCAGCCACCGCAGGGGACAGACCCGGCAGGGGCTGGCACCGAGGAGGCCGCGCGTCAGCAAGCCATGGAACTGTCGACCCGGAGCGAGCGAGAAGTGCGAGCGGAGGGAAACGCCTGATAAATTTGTTATAAATTGTTTCTCTTATAGTAAATTTATTTGCAGCCCAATAAAATATGATAAAAATGCTTTTGTGCCAGGGGAATTGAAAGATGAAGAAAATTGCATTTGTTTTGCTTTCTGCAGTTATGACTTGTTTTTGTGGATATGCCAAAGAGCTGGAAGGCAAAGATCTGCAGGCGGTGAATATTGCACTGGAATCAAATTTGGGTGTGAGTGAATTTGAAACGCTGGAAGAAAAACTGACTTATCTTGAAGGAATTGAAGGTCAAATTGAAGAATTTGGCAGTGGAATTTCTGATGAATCAAAGCTGATCTGCAGGTCTATTATGAGACTTCAGAAGGAAACTGCAAAAACTGAAGAGTTGCTTAAACAGGAAAAAGATCAGAAAAAGAAAAATAACAAGCGGGAAAAGGATCCGGAAGTTGAGGCTATGATTATGGGCTGGTTTAAGGAATATGAAGATTTTGCCCAGACTCATTCGGACCTGTCTTCTCATTTTTGGTTCCACTACAAGGAGGCCGAATTTGCAACTTTGTCTTACCTTTCTATGAGCAGGCAGATTGAAATTCTTAAAAACATTGTTGATGACTATAAAAAAATAGAAGAGATGAATCCTGATTATGGGGAAAATCTTTTTACATACGGTATGAGTTTGTACATGGCACCAAAAATGGCTGGTGGCGATAAACAGGCCGGAATTGAAAAAATCTATAAAGCTACTCAGGTTTCCAGTACAAATTATGAAAAAGTAAGTGCTCTGGTAGTTTATTCCCAGCTTTTATTTGAAGACAAAAAATATGATGATGCAAAAAAATATTTGCTGGAAGCAAGGGAACTTTCCCCTTCAAAAAAACGGTATGATGAAATGCTTGAAATGAATGCTGCCGGCTATTCTATTTTTAAGGCTGATGACTATAGAAAAAAGAATAAGAAGCAATAAATAAATATAAGAAATACATAACAGGAGATTCTGAACATGAATTTTTTGGATTTAGCAAAAGCCCGTTATTCGGTAAGAAAGTTTAAGAAACAGGAAGTTCCTCAGGAAATAATTGATAAAATAATTGAAGCAGGAATGATTGCTCCAACTGGCTGTAATAATCAGCCTCAGAGAATCATTGTTGTAAAAAGTAAAGAAGGTCTGGAAAAGCTTTATGAGTGTACCCGCTGTCATTTTGAAGCACCTTTAATTTTTATTGTGTGCTATAACAAGGACGAATGCTGGTACCGTCCATATGATAAAAAAGGCTGTGGCGATATTGATGCCAGTATTGTTACAACTCATATGATGCTGGAAGCCTGGGAACAGGGAATTGGTTCCTGCTGGGTTATGCATTATCGCCCGGAAAGAATAAAGAAAGCTTTTAATCTGCCAGATAACATTGAAAGTACTGCACTGCTGGTAATGGGTTATGCCGAAGATGGAGTTACTCCGGCACAGCTTCATTCCGACAGTAAAAAAGTTGAAGACATTGTAAGATACGAATAAAGATTTAGTCTTTTCCTATATTACCTGTTTTTATATGAACATTCTGGTTTCTTTTTTGTATTCAGCAAAACCTGATTTACGGGCCTGATGTTTTTCTGCCATTGGAATGCTGATAAACAAAAAGAGACAGGTGTTCAGAACGGCACCAAGAATCATAAACTGCCAGCCTTCATAATCTGGGGCAGAAAAAAGGCAGGTAAGGGCTATTCCCAACCACATTAAAATTTCACCTGAATAATTTGGATGACGGCCGTGTTTCCATAAGCCTTTTCTGATAAATCCAGTTCCACCGTTTTTCTTAAAACTATGCATCTGAATGTCTGCAATTCCCTGAATTGTTGCAGCACAGATTGAAAGAATTACTCCAATTAAAGAAAGAGGATTAAATTCAAAACCTTCGTGAATGACTTTTACGGCAGGCATCATGGCACAGTAAACAACCAAAGTTGGAATCATGTGAATTCCAAAAAAATTTACTACAGGGTAGAACCATTTTGTTTTTTCTTTAAGCATTGTGTAGCGCCAGTCCTGAAAACCAAGACCATGAAAAGTGTAGGCCCAGTTTGCGGTTAATCTTAGCCCCCAATACCAAATGTTGATTAAAACAAGAACACCTAAAAAATTGACTCCATGAATACAGGCAGCAGCGGTTACAAAAACTATAGGCTGAACACTCCAGTAAGGATCATATACAGAGGCATTTCCAAAAATCACGCTGAAAATAAAAACTAAAACAGTTGCGGCCAAATCAAAAATAAGGAATAAAGAACACAGTTCCTGATTTTCCCTGTTGAACAGGAGCCAGCTTGCTGTAAAAGCCAGAACGTAAATTAAAAACAAAAGAATATAGCTGAGTGTACGGTTAATATTTTTCATTTTGATTACTCCATTGCTTTCCCAATTTTAACATCAGGCCAGTTTTCTTCGAAATATTTCAATATGGCTGTGGCACAGTTCTCGTTTGGCAGTTCAATGCTTGCCAGTTCCTGTTTCTATTATATGGTAAATATTTCATGCCCTTATTATACATCAAAATATTTTTCAGAGAAAATTTACTTTAAATTGTGCGGTAAATCAGATATTATTCCATATGGAAACAAAACTTATCCTTCTTGATTTAGATTTTACCCTTCTTAAAACCGACCGTACAATTTCACAGCGTTCAATTAAGGCTCTGGCGGCATGTCAGACTAAAGGTATAAAAGTAGGATTTTCTACAAGCCGTGGAAATACAAATATTCAGCAGTATGTTGATCAGGTTCATCCGGACATTATTATTTGTAATGCCGGTGCAAATACCTTCTATAATAATCAGCTGATTCATACAGAATCTTTTACATTGGAACAGACCCGTAAACTTTTTGCCGCTGCCTACGAGGTGAGTGGAAGAAATATTGAAATGACTTGTGATACAGCCGGCGAATTATACTGGAACCGAAAGGAAGACAAATCTGACCAGTTTATGCCCGATGCTGCTTACGATGACTTTACTGATTTTAAAATTCCTGCCTACAAGATCTGCATTCAGACTACAGACCAAAAATTAATGGACAAAATCATAGACAAAGCCGGTCCGGAATACTGTGAGGCTATGCTGTTTTCTGATATTCCATGGTTTAAGGTTGCTCCTAAATCTGTTTCAAAAGAAAATGCAATTAAGTTTATATCCGAATATTTAAATATTTCTACAGAAGAAATGATTGCCTTTGGAGATGATTTTAGTGACATTGGCATGCTTAAACTTTGCGGTAAAGGAATTGCCATGGGTAATGCCATTCCTCAGGTAAAGGAAATTGCAGATGAAATTACCCTTACCAATGATGAAGATGGAGTTGCTGTTTACCTGGAAAGGCTTTAGATTTTTTTATACTGATTGAAAAAGTAAATCATTTCTGCAGCGGCGGTAATAATCCAGCTGAAAATGTAAAGCAGGAACAGTGATGGAATTGTTTTGAAGTAGGCAAAAATGGTGTAAATCCAGGCAATTCTGAAAAGACAGGAACCAGCAAGTACAATAATTGATGGAACAAAGGTTTTTCCCAATCCACGGTTGGCGGCAATTGTGTTGTCCATAAAAGATGCAACCGGCAGGGAGAAGAACATTATTCCAAAACGGAGCATTCCGGCTTCTATTACTGCAGGGTCTGTTGTGAAAATAGAAAAGCACTGGCGTCCAAAAATATACATAAGGGTGCTTTCCAGTGCACCTATTGTAAAGGCATAAATATTGGAAATCACCATACTTTTAATGATTCTTTCCTTTTTACCGGCTCCATAGTTCTGTCCAATAAAAGTAGCGCAGGCTGTGTAAAACCCGTTCATTGTACTGTAGACTATGTTATCAAGATTGGTGCAGGCTGCTGTTCCGGCAACCATTGTGGCATCAAAAGAATTTACACCAACCTGAATAAAGGTGTTGGCTACAGAAAAAATTGCATTCTGCAGACCAGACGGAATTCCTATTTTAAGGACTTTTATTGTTATTTCCCTGTTAAGAGTCAGCTTTTTTATACTGAATTTGATATTTCCAAGCCCTTTTACCAGCGCAAACATAACAAGCAGGGCAGAAATGTACTGAGAAATGATGCTGGCAAGGGCAACACCGGCGCAGGACATATTAAAGGCAATCACAAAAATCAGATTGAGAATTACATTAATGATTCCTGCAGAAGTTAAATAGTATAGAGGACGTTTTGTGTCTCCTGCTGCGCTTAAAACGGCGTTTCCATAATTAAAAATTGCCACACCTGGAATGCCCAGCATGTAAATTTTAAAGTAAGTAACAGCACCATCCAGAAGTTCTGGTTTAGTCTTAATAAAGGCAAAAACTGGCCGTGCAAAGACATAGCCAATAATCATTAGAATAAGGCCTATAATAAGACATACAAGAAAAGAGGAATGAACAGCCTGATCAAGATTTTTTTTTGATTTTGCACCAATGTAAAAGGCAACTATAACATTTACACCACCGCCAAGTCCCATAAGAATTCCGGTAAAGAGAAATAAAAGAGAGGCAGTGGAACCGACTGCACCAAGTGGTAGTGCGCCTGCAAATCGTCCTACAACAGCAATATCTGCAATGTTGAATAATACCTGCAGCAGGTTGGAGAACATTAGTGGGATACTATAAAAAAAGATTCCCTTGGAAAGGGAACCTGTAGTTAAATCTTTTTCAAGCTGTTTTGACATATTATTATTTAGTAAGAATACTTTCTATTTCTGCAATGTACATAACATGCCAGTCATTGTCTTTGTAGCAGGCATCAACAATGCCTTTTGCGTTTTCTGCAAAGCAATCAGCCTTCATTTCCTGGCTATAAAGTTTGCGGCATTTGAGTACAAGGCGTGATTCTTCAAAATAAGGAACATCGTCTTTGTGATTTACAGTAAATCCGCATTTTGCAACTTTATCTTCATCTCTTCCACTGATTTTTCCACAGTAACCTAACTGCTGACGGAATTCTTCTGGTAAAACACAAATGCTGAAGTGGTCTCCATCATCAATAAATTCTTTTGTATAGCGGTAATTTCTAATGTACACAGTTACAACGCTTTTGTTCGAGAGAATAC
>R24__coassemble_1655_pt1 | contig 11105 bp, 11 predicted proteins | sample R24__metabat2_low_PE_020 | metagenome-assembled genome bin R24 | reverse complement strand
TAATTTAATGTATCATCATTTGTAGACACAACTATGTAATTTGAATCCATACTATGATTTACAATAGTTTCTTCAAAGTCTGAACAATTTATATTATTTTCATAAAATGAGATATCGTATTCTCCAGACGAAAATATTTCTGGCCATTCCCTTTTTAAAACAGATTCTATATAACAAGCTTTTTTATCAATTATTTTGATTTTCAATTTATAATCATCACCTAATTGTCCGCACCACAATGAAGTTTTGAGTATTTCTTTTCCAATATTACCGCAACCTATAAGCAAGACATTAATTTCATTATTTTGATTAATACCTGAATAAATTGGTTTTTCATCTAAGAGAGAATATGCAATATACTTACTTCTATTTACTAAAATTGTATTAATATATTTACTTTCTTCGGAGACAATTACAGGAGCAGCTTCTTTCTGTTCCGTGAATACATAAACTTTTATAAGACTGAGCCTTGTATCTTTGTATTTTCTATGTAATTCTCCTAATAAACTCATGGAATCTGCTAAATTTTTATTATCATCTTCAGAGATTTCAAAAAATACAGCACCTTTACGATTTACATATGAAATATTAGATTCTGATTCTGACAAAAAAATGAATTCGCGTTTTTTATTAACATCTATATTGTTCAATTCATTTTCAACAACATTTAGGAAAACAATAAGAGCTTTTTTTTCATTATTTTTGATATCTTTTGCTAATTCAATAGAGTTTTTATTTAGAGAAGAAAAATAATAAATTTTTCTGTTTCTTTTAGCAAAGAAAAATCGTAAGTGATACAAGGCATCTTCAAAGAAAGTAAGTAATACTCCACCTAAAATAAATGGTGTCAAATAAATAATAAGTGATAAATATATTTTTACTAACCAGAATTCTTCCTCTAACGATTTTAACCATAAAGAGAAATCAGCATTTAAAGTTCCAAATTGAAATGCATACAAGAAAAGGCCAGCAGGAGAAACGTTGAGTTTTTGAGCTAAAGGATAAAGACCTATTACGTCACAAAATACAAGACCAATGGCAAAAAGACGGATTCTGCTTCGTATATTTTTTTTTCCACAAATCAAAACAATCAGAATAAAAACAAATAAAACTGCACTACATATAGTATAAATTAACATAAATCATTTCCTTACTTTTGGAAAAACAAAATATTTCCAATCCATTATACCACAAAAAAAGCTATAAATCCGACCATCTGCCAGGATCTATAGCTTTTTTAATTGGGTAGTAACTAGTTATGATAGAAACTAAATATTCCTCTACTCTTTTTTTAATCGTTTAAGCTCTTCATTCTGCTGCTTAAGAATGCGTTTTCTGTTTAGCAATTCTTCTTTTTCTTTCTTTTTCTCGTCCTTTGCCTTCTTTTTTCTGTTTTTCTTTTTAAGCTTAAGTTCCTTTTTAAGTTCTTTTTTGAAGACTTTGTTATTTACATTTTTCTTAGCTGGTAAACATCCTTGTTTACTGGCCTCCTTATACCAGAAAGCAGCTGTTTCATAATCCCTGTCTACACCAATGTTAGAGTTCACTCATTTCACCCTCCGCCTAAGTTCAGTTAAAATCGCCACAAATCAGTTCAACTAAAAAAGCCATTACCAAATAGTCATAAAACTTCTAAACTGAAAATCGCCAGAAACTCAGTTGAGGAGGAATATGGAAAATGATAATGACCTTACAGCCACTTTAACACAAGCATTGCAGGATATAAAGAAGGAAACCGGAGAAGATTTTTCTCTCGAAACAGTAAATCTTGCAGAACTTCAGAGACGGACAGGAATTTCACGAGCAAAACTTCGCCGTCTGAAAGCAAACAATTTTAAGGAAGTTCCTCATGGACTGACAGGAAGAAAAGCTTCAAAAACTGTTATCAGCGGTTATGAATCTGTCATTAATGATCAGCTCCGTCAGGGCGGAACAAATTCCGTGAACATCTATGACAAACTTAAAGAAGTCGGTTACGTAATGATTCTGGCATTGGACCTTTGCAAGGGAAAACAGCCCAAGTATTCTCAAGAACCTGTTACTAACTTTTTTATTGAACTAAACTTTTATTCCTCATCATTTCCATTCATTGAATACTTACACTTAGTATGATCATTCTGAAATTGTTCCTTACTTAAATATTCTTTTCCACAAAATTTACAAAAAACTTTATCCATTCGATTATTTCCCATTAAATTATCAATTAAATTCCTAGGGAGAAATTATGAAAGATGTTCATTGTTATCATCATCTTTTTTTTCAGATTTCTTAACCTTATCTGCTATAGCTTTTTTTATGGCATCTTGCAAAGGAGAATCCTTTCCGTTTGTATAATCTTTTGCTTTTGCCAAATCTTCTTTCTCTTTTGCAATGATTTCGCAGGCAGAAATAAAGTCTGATTGGTCAACAATATTTTTATTGTTCATTGCAGCTTTAACACAAGCCTTAACTACAGCATTTCTTATTTCACGACCAACAAAATCATATTTTTCTGCAAGTTCCTGAATATTTACATTATCTGCCAACGGTATATTAAGCTTATGAAACTTGCCATCATTTTGTGGTTTTAAATGAACATTCCAGATTTTCTCACGATATTCTTTCTCTGGAATTTTAAATTCAATGCTTATAAGTCGAGTTAAAAATGCTTTGTCATAATTAATTACCAGATTAGTTGCAAAAATAACAATACCTTGAAATTCTTCCAAACAAATAAGAATCTGGCTTCGCATTGAGTTTATAGCTTGTTCAGATCCTTGAGAAACACTAGTTAAACGCTTTGACAATAATGAATCAGCTTCATCAAAAAATAATACAGCATCATTATTTTGTGCAGCTATGAAGATGGCTTTGACCATCTTTGGTCCTTCACCATGGAACTTACTTTCTACATCTGCATAACTTACTTTAAGTATTTTCTTTCCGAGTTTTTGAGCTACAGCCTCAGCAGCCATAGTTTTACCAGTTCCACTAGGTCCATAGAAACTTAAACACGATGATGGATGTGGTTGTATTTCATAAAGCCCCCACTCATTGAATACTTTTTGTTCGCATAATACAGTTGCAAGTGAATCCTCAATTTTTTGCTTCGTTTCATCTGCTAAAATGACTCTGTCGAATGAATACAATGGTTCTACAGGAACAAATTGTTTTGATTTCTTTTCATAGTCATATTCATTATCTGGGGAACCGGATCTTTCTTTAAATTCTTCTTTTTTCGTATCTTGTTTTGGACTAATATTAATTGAATTTACATTTGTCAAAAGATTATCCTTTGTGAAATCCTTATAAAACTGACTGATTATTTCTACAACTCTTTTTCTAAAACTAACGAGTAATTTCCCTGCATTTTGTCCTATTTCATTACTTCTAATTGTTATGGACATCCTTATATTTTCTTTAATATTTGAAACTGTTGTTAGAGAAATATTATCTGAATCTGAAGGAGAAATACATAAAGTTTCTGTTGCAGCCCTTCTTAATTCTCGTTTAATTACATCCTTATTAAGCTCTGATAAATTATCAAATGTAGTTACAATTATTAATTCCATTTATGCTCCTACTAAAAGTAAACCATTATTTTCTTCCATGCATTTAATAAAATCATCCTCGGTTGATTCAGATTTTACCGCTTCATAATTATCAATGGTTTCTGACTGTTCATCATATTCTGCAACAGCGTATGGAGTTTCTTTGCACATTTCTTCTAATTCTGATAACAACATTTCTTTTTTTGCCTGTGTTACAACGGGAGGATCTTTTACAATACTCTTCTTCTCAATTTGCAAGTTTTCTTCTTTCGCAGTTGGTTCTGAAACAGGCAAAGATTGAACAGTTTCTATTTTTCTTAAATCATTATAAACAGTGTTTAGATTAACTATTAAAACTTTCTTCTCAGGAGATTCTTTTATTATATTCTTAGAATAATTAAGAAACCATCTTAGATTCAAAATGGAGATTATAATTGCAACTATCGCTGCTCCTGCAACTAATCCCAAAATAAAAAGCGTTAACATAATTTCAATTTCCCTTGTTATTTATGCACCAACAACAATCATCCCATCATTTTCTTTCATTTTTTGATTAAACTGCGCATCTACCGATTCTGCCTGGAATCCTTCATACTCATCTACGGTGTCAGTATCTTCATCATAAACTGCAGATACATACGGAGTTTCATCACACATTCTCTCTAAATCCTCAAGAGACATTGTTTTGGATGCATTAATTTTTTCTTTCATTTCATCATCTATAATGTCCTGAAGTTTAGCGAAAACAACTTTTTTCCCTTTATTCTTTTCGAGTCGTTTTTTTATATATCCAACTAACCATTTTATAGAAAATGCAATAATTCCTACTAATACTGTTGCAGCTAATCCAATTAAAAATGCTGTTAACATATGCCCCCCCTATGCCTTTTTAAATGATAAAATACCACCGTTTTCTTCAAGCTGTGCCTGAAGGTTGGTATTTATATTTTTGTACTCTATAATCCTGAAAGCTAATATATAACTTGATTTTTCATCATAAATAAATTGAAGAATATGATTATCAGACGACAATTCTACATTTGAATTAAATCCGAATTTTATAATAATTTCTGATGTTGGATATGCAATAGTCATTCTTATATCACCATCAAATTTATTCGAATGAGTTTTAAACCATTCTGACACAATTTTCCCATCCAGATTATCAATAAATTCAAGATTGTCAGATACTTTCTTTTCAAACTTATCGCTCAGCTTTTTCACAAGATCAAAAATAATACTGCTATCCAGTGCAGGATTTTTATACTTTTCTTTTTCAGTAAAGAAATTGTCATTATAAACAATCAAAGTATCCTTTTCTAATTGCACTTCTGTATATGGAGTAAGTGTTTTTATCTTACCTTTCTTCACAGAAACAACGCCTTCTGTTGTGAAAATCAAATCTAAATCCGACTTATTCTTATCATCGAAGACCATTATTGCATGGGCTTTAATGTCTGCATGTTCATTGAAGATTGGATTATTGAAATATCTTTCAAACTCAGCATCGCCTTTGACAGATATTTGAAGAGAATTATCCTTTGGAGTTATATTGCTAATAAAATCTTTTACAAACGATGCAACATTATTTATTTTTTCCGTTTTCTTCTGAGAGATAATTGCACCAGCACCAAATATTTCCGGTGTGAATGGGAATGAATCGGTGTTAATTTCTACTCCAGTTTTTTCTCCCAATGCAATTTCTGGGTCTTTAATTTTTTCTTTGTTACAAATTGATCTTAATTTTCCTTCTTCATTTGAAAGATTTTTTGGATCAATATATTCAACATATGCATTACAGCGTTTCTTCAAATTTGGAATAATCTGTCCATATAGTTTTTCAAAAGAAAAATCCTGTAACTGTTTATATTCAGCTAAATCAAAGGAATTTGAATTAGCTTTTTCAAGTAAAGAAGAAACAGTATCTTTATTTTCTGCCACTCCAGATTTTACGACATCAATTACAGTTTCTTTAATTGCAGAATCATTTAACCCAGGTAAAGAGAATAATCCATTTACAGAATCATTAAGAACATCAATCATACAGAGTTGTGTATTCTGATTTCTCAATCTGTCAACATAAGTAGCTTTTGTATCTCCCTGAGAGAATACTTTTGATGCTGAAGTAAATCTATCTACTTCGCCTTTGCGATTATTTGCAAAGAATGAATCATCATATTCTGTAGAATAATCGAATGTTGAATGTATCTTATTCCATTGTATTGAATACTTTTCAACTAATTCATCAATAACATGAGAATATTTCTGTTTAAGGACTTTCTTTTGCTTAAAAACAAACTCGGCTTGTGCCTCTTCTGGAGACTGCCCTTCTCTAGGCATCGGAAACAGATATTGAGCCCCTACTCTGGTTTTCAGGACTTCATAATCCTCAACTTTTCTTTCGTTAACATAAATACTACTAAGAAGCTGTCCATTTACAATTTTGTTATAATCTTCATTTACAAGGAATCGCAATAAAGGTACTGCAGAAGCTCTATCATTTATTCTTAAATATGCAATTGTACAGAGTTCCAAAACATCGTAAGCATTAGGAGACATTTTTGCTGCTCTATCAATAAGTCCCTTAATCTTGGCCTTATCTGGATTATTATCTGCAATTAACATATCAGCATATTCAAGTGCAAATGATGAAGTTATCTGGTCTTCTCTAAGCACATTAAATTTATCAAGCTCATTATATTTTTCAAAAGCTTCTATTGCTGTTTGTTTAAAAGTCTGTCGAGTTTTATCACTTAATTCAAATGTAAATTTGTTTGTGTCCTCTAAATTTTTTGCATTGGCAATATAGTTTGCTGTACTTCCGTAGAAATACCAGAATGGAGGATATGCTTTAAAATTATCCTTTATAAAGGAAAGTCGTTCATATTTTCTTATTGGATCAGGGTCATTAAGAATATCGTTATACTGTTTAATCTGTTTTTCAGTCAAACGCAATTCATCAGGGAACTCATATTTTTCAGCAAGATTCCATGCTGTCGTGAATAGTTCTCTTCTTAGTCCATTTAATTGCTCCATCGCAGCCTGCTGAAGTTTCAACATTTTCTTCTCTTTATCCCAGGCATATTGATTCTTATTCTTTCTATAGTTCATATAGCCAACTCCAACCTGAGAAGCAAGAGAAATTGCCATAGTTAACGGGCTGCCTCCAGCAACTAACAATCCGAAATTTGGAACGGATGACCAAATGGCATTTTTCATCTGTTGCTGATATTCTTTTTCAATAATCTTTTTTTCGATATCTTCCATCTTGAAATATGTGATTGTATCAAGAATCTGTTTCAAAACATTCAATAACGAATCATTCTTTATTATCTTTTCAAGATTTAAATTATTTAATATTGCATCATATTCTTGTTCTAGAATATTTAAATCATCATAATCGACAATTTGTGATACAGATACAGTACATAAATTTAATGCATAAGCGGATTTAATTTTATCTTCTTCTGTTATTTTTTCCATTTTTCAAAATTCCTCTTAATCATAAATTGGTATTTCAGTTCCTACCCTTATATCACTAGCAACCTTTTCACCCTTTATTTGAACATCTTCAACAACAACTGAGTCCCATGATGACAATACATCAAGAGAAATAGAGTTCTGAGATTTTTTTATTACCTTTGCTTTGAACGCATCTTTAAAGTCTTCATTATTTGCAATTTCTTCTTGAAGCTTCTTTTTAATCGTGGTTTTATTAATTACTTTTACAGTCAAATATATAGCAGCACCAGCTAACGCAGCCCCAATTGCAATTTTAAATACAGTGCCTAATACTCCCATGCTGTTTCCTATGCAGTTAATAAGATTTCAGTTCCAATCTTTATATCACTTGTTACTTTTTCTCCTTTAAGTTGAACATCTGAAACAACAACATTTTCCCAGGAATCTAATATGTCCATAGAAATCTCATTTTCAGTTTTTGAAGTTACTTTTGCAGAGAAATCTACTGTTCCGTCATCATATTCCCAAGATTCAAGGTCATCTAAACTCATACCTGTATCATGCTTTTTAATTATGTCTTTGAATTCATCTTTAAACTTCTCATCTTGGAATGTCACTTTTAATTCTTCTTTAGCTCTCTTTATTATTGCAGCTTTGTCTATTACTGTTGCTATAGCTGCTCCAATTGCAATAGAACCAGCTAACCTCACAAATTGACTAAATACAATACCGATAACACCAGCATCATCTAGAAGCCCAGCAACAGGAATAAAATCTGGTATTAAATCGACTGGAGAAACCATGTAAATCAATCCACCGATAATGATTGCCTTGAGAGATTTAGGGGTATCAGGAGATTTAAATGCATCCCATAATTGGATTACTTTATCCCAAACTTTTGCTAATGGTCCTTTATTCATAGAATCCATTTTATCGGCAACATTTTGAGTATCTGCTTCTGTAGCATTTGCCCCCATTTTTGCTGCCATACCTGCAGCTTCTTCTTCATCAAAATCCTTTTTCATAAAAATCTCCTAAAAACACTAATAATGATTATTTTGTAAAAACAATCATTCCTTCATTCTCTTCAAGTTGAGCCTGCAAGTTTGTATCAATATTTGTGAAATGAATAAGTCTATTTTCAATCATATTTGATGTATCTTCATCATATATGAACTGAAGGAGAACATTATCTGTCTTTACATCTTCTTTTACAGTAAAACCATATTTTTTCAATAATTCTTTATCAATGTAAGAAAGAATCATTTTTAAATTTCCTTCTTTCCCTTCCATTTTTGATTTGAACCATTTTGCTAGTTCAGGCCCATTCAAATTCTCGATTTCTGATTTTTCATTAAATAATGAGTTCAATACATCATTATATATTTCTTTCTTAGTTAATTTGCTAACAATAAAATATATAATTGCAGCACCGATTCCGATTCCAATAACCCCTGCGATAATATTCTTCCACATAAGAAATTCTCCTTTATCTTAATTCTATTTCCATCATAACAGGGATATGGTCAGAAATTTCATAGAAATACTTCTCATTATCTCCGTCATAATATTTATTAACACAATCTATTCGTTTCCATGTTTTTGATATTCCTTCCATTTCATCTGGATTAAATGAGAAATGATCATAATTACTTACATAGAAAGTTTGATTATCTGTTTTATCTGCTTTCAATGATGTTAATTCATCTTGAACAGTTTTTATTTTCATATTGTTATATTTTTCTGAAATTAAAATATCATCCGCTTGAGTATAAATTGCTGCACGCATACTTCTATTTGGACGAATTAGTTCTAGATTGTAATCACCAAGAAGAATTGTATAATGAGGTAAATTATTTTTATATATTTTTGTTGACCATTTAGGATATACAATTTTTAGCAATGTATCTAATTCTGCTCTTCTTTTATCAAAAGCTTCTTTATAACTATTATTTCCATAATAATTATGAACACAAATCAAACGAATCTCGCAGTTACAACCGCCAGGTAATCCTTGTGGAGAGAATCTACCATAAAAAGGAGCTCGAATAATTCCATTCGTTTTTGATAACATTTCAGGTTCACTTAAACGAGTGCCATTATCAGTTTCCGTCTTTACTAATCCAAGTCTTCTTTTATTCCAAAGAAATGCATATCCTTCAGACCGATTATTATTTTCCTCACTATGTGAATCTGCCCAAACAAAATCGTATGTATCACCTAATTCATGTAATATTGATTTCTTAAATCCCTCTGGAGTCTGATAAGTAAAAGCCTTTCCTTCATTTAACACTTCTTGTAGGGCAATAATATCAAATTTTTCATTTCGTATTATTTGAGCGATTTTGGATAAATTTCTGCCATTTTTAGAAAATGCAACATTAAATCCAAGATTATGCATATTAAAGGAACCAATTTTATAACTCACTTAATCTAACTCCGATTTTGGTTACATAATATTTAATTATAACATGGGTTTTGAGTTTTATGTTGTAAATTTCATAGCTAAACACTGTTTTTTGCTAGTTACTGTCTATAAATTTCAAATCTGTCTACCAAAATTACAGCCAATTATCCCAGAAAGACACAACAGGCATCTTTGTCTACTCATTCGAAAACAAGTCATCCAGAGTAATCACTGAATATCCTGATAAATTCTTAAGATGTTTTTCAACTCCTGAGGACACACCATTTTTAGAGAAAATTATGTACGATTTATTCTGCTGCGTAACACACAATACTGAGTCCTGAAGATCTTTCAACTGCTTTTCGTCGAAAGGGTCTTCTGTGTACTTACATTCACAAATAACTGCATTCTCATCATCATAAGCAAGCAAATCTATTTCTTCCTGTTTTTTTAAAACAGGATTATTTCCCCACCATCGTCCAAGATTTTCAGCAAAAAAAGTCATTTTTCCATTATAAAATTGTTCTTTTAGATAAGTCTCACAAATCTGCTCAAAACGATGTCCTATGAATGTATTCAATTTTACCTTTGTAAGTTCTTTTTCATAATACATCTCTGGTGATATAAGTCCATTCAGCATATTCTGATGTTTGAAAATGAATGCAAAGTAAAAAGCAAAATAATTATCACTTATAGAATATAAAGTATTTCTACTCTTCTCTTTTTCTCCACATGGAACTTCTTTTTTTATAAATCCAAGATTTATCAGAACATTGATATATTTTGCAACTTTGGCGGCATCTTCTCCAACCTTGTCCCTAATCGTATTAAACGTAGAAGCACCAGCATTTATTGCAAGCATAATACTTTTATAAAAATGAGTTTCCTTAAGTTCCATTCTCAACAGCGTCTCTATTTCATTAAAAAGGTATCCTGTTGTCGAGAGACAGTTTTTTATTACATTCTCTTTGATTGTAAGGCTGTCATCAAATAAAGAAAGATAAAGTGGGATTCCACCAAGTATGGAATAAGCTGTTAATGCTTCTTCATTTGAATAATGAGGAAAGAACTCCCGGGCTTCCTTATATGTAAATGGCAGAAGTTTAAGTTCGGATGTTTTTCTACCGTAAAGAGGTTTAGTTGAATCATCAATAATTTCTTCAATTACAGATACCTCTGAACCACATAAAATGAGAAATATATTCTTAGATTTTAAAATTTTATCAATTGCATTTTGAAGACCAGAATCATATGCTGGATTTGAATTATAAAGATATGTAAACTCATCAATTATAAGAACAAGTCTGTCTTTAATTTCCGTATTTTTTAGAAATGAATAAACATCATTCCAGGTTGTAAAAGAATTAAGAAAGTCTCCGACTTTTAATACACGATTAAGCCCCTCACAAAAATTCTGAACATTGTTCTTTTCCGAGTCTTTATCGCCAGTAAAGTAAACAGTATTATCTGAATGAAGTTTTGCAAAATGTGACAGAAGATATGATTTTCCAACTCGTCTTCTGCCATGGAGAATAAGCATTTCAAATTTATTTGAGTCATATAGTGACTCCAGCAGAACCATTTCTTTCTTTCTGCCTAAAAAGATTTCTTTGCTCTTAAACATAATTTACTCCAAAGTAATTTACTTTAGAGTAAATTATAATACAAAATATGATTTATTCAATCTCCTATTTTGAGCAAAATAA
>R24__coassemble_1635_pt1 | contig 11205 bp, 2 predicted proteins | sample R24__metabat2_low_PE_020 | metagenome-assembled genome bin R24 | reverse complement strand
GTACTTTTGTGGAAACAAATGGAATTGAAAGTCTTAAAGTTACTTGTGCTACAGAAGGACAGAAACCAGAAATAACCAGAAACGATTCTGCCGGCACATGGAAAATTGAAGATGATTATAAATCTGATGGCACAATAAAATATACATTTACTGCTGTAGACAAAGCAGGTCGTAAAACAGAACTAAAAGACGAAAAAGTCATAGTAGTTGTAATAGATACAGCAGCTCCTGTAGTTTCAGATGATTTGAATAAGTTTACCTTGCCTGTAGTTGAAGAAAAACATACAGAAAAAGCCTCATTCCATTTTGCAGGTGCAAAAGACAGTATTACAGATGGCACCAATTCATCTGGTCTTTCAAATATTATTTTTGTTTTCTCTGATGCTGATGTTGTACAGATGACAGACAGCAAAGTAAATGAACTTACAAATAATAAAGGCTATGACTTTACATTAAATACTTCTGATGGCAGCTGGGGCAGTACACAAACCTTTAATAATTACAAGGTATTCTACGACAGCACTACACAGAAAGCTAAAGAGGGTAAGAAAAAACTCTGGTTGCAGGCTTCAGATAAGGCTGGAAATAAGAGTGAATGGAAAGCATTATCATTTGTTTATGATAAAGCAGCCCCAGAAATTGCAGAAACTGGTCTTAAAACTGATGGAACATATCAGAATACTAAAAACCCATTTACATTAAGCGGAACTGCCAGCGATGGTAATGGTGTTAAATCAGTAACTGCAAAAGCTAAACATAAAACCGACAGTACTAAATCTAAGGATCTTACAATAACTGGTACAACAAGCTGGTCAACAACTATTAGTAAAGGCCTGCTTGCTGATGGTGAGTATGATATTGAAGTTACTGTTACAGACAACGCAGACAAAACCAATAGTGTAATACGAAATGTAATTGTAGATGCTACAGCACCAACTATTAAAAAAGTTACACAGGCAGAAGAGGCAAAAACGTTAGATAACGAATTAAAGTTATATAATACAAGAACAATTACTCTTATTGTAGAACCAGATACTGATGTTAGTGAAATAGAGTCTGTTTCTTATACAACCGTTGCATACCCAGGTTCAAAACGTCCGGACGGTGACTGGTTTGATTTAATTTATCAGACTTCTGGGGACAATAAAGGTAAATACACTGGTAGTGTTACTTTTGAAAACGATGGTGAAAATAAAGTTTATTTCCGTATTATTGATAATGCTCAGAATGTGACAGGCGAAGAAGGAACAGAATATTCAGAATATAATTATAAAGAAACTGTTTATAATGTAGATACTACACCTCCAAAGAATCTTAAGGTTTATGATGCTGAAGGAAAAGAAATAACAGATATGGAAATTGTTGTTCCTGGTGCAGAAATGACAGGTAAAAAGAATCTTGTTTTTTATGTAAAAGCAGACGAACCAGAAGGTGGTGCCGGAGTAAAGGGTATTGTTTTAGGAAACAATGCTGCTGTTAAAGATGTTCTTAATACAACTACAGCGGGTTCAATTACAGATACATACAAAATAGAAATACCAATAGCATCTCAGAAAACAGGGGACATTTATTTTACTGCCAGCGATAAGATTGGCAACAAAGAAAGTTACCGTCAGTTCAGTTTAACAGTAGATAATAAAGTGCCAGGTATTACATTAACTGCTCCTGCTCCTAAGAGTGGCAGTACAGAAGAAACTGATGACCTTAATGGAGCTATTACTATTTCTGGAAGTGTAACTGATTTATTAGGTGCCTCTACAGGAAGCAATGACGGAAAGGTTGTTTCAATCAAACTTGAATATTCAAAGACTGGACCAGACACAGACAATTGGGTTGCTATTAATTCTGATGATGAAAAAACTTCCGGCCTTGGCAATAAAACAGAATACTTTACTGTAACACATAAGTTCAGTTCATTTGATAAACTTTATAATTCTGCATTAGGTGAAACTGATGATTTGTCGGGTGCTGTATGGGTAAGAGTTACAGCGGAAGATGAAGCTGGAAATAAGGGGGTTGAAACCAGAAAAATCAACCTGAACAGAAACAGCGACCGTCCGGTAATCACTTTTGATAGTGTAAATTTGACAGGCATGACTGCTGAAAATGCAGTATGGCTTAAAGGTACAACTTTATTAAGCGGAACAATAGAAGATGATGATGGCATTGAAAAAATGCAGATTAAATCTGTTGAAACAGCCGGGGAACATCCTGTTACAAGCGAATGGAAAGATGTAACTGTTAATGGTACAGCCTGGAGTTATGACCTTCGCGAATTCTATGCTGCTGATGCTAATCAGGAAGAAAATGCAAATATTCCAAGAAAAATTTATTTCAGAGTTGTAGATAAAGAGAATAATAAAAAGAATTCCTCTGATGAGTATGAAGAATACTTTGAATCAGAAGAGTCTTCAGGTATTCACAGTGTAATTATTAAGGGAAATGATAGAAAAGAATTTGGCAGCAGTGAAGAATGTACTGTTTTGAATCTTAAAGTAGATACATTGGCACCGGCTGTAACAATTAAAGGTATTCATTTAGGTGCTGTTTCAAATGATAAAACAGAAAGTAATGAGTCATATAGTGAAAATTATGGAGCCTTTACTCTTGGTGGTGATTCTACAAGAGAATTCTATGTTAAGTTCTCTGCATCAGATAAAAACGGAATAAAATCAAAAGTAGTAAAGGCTAAATTTGATGACTATGAAATTGAAAATGATGCAAATGGTATTGTAGAATCTACAACAGAAAATGACACCTTTATTGCCAAATTTACATTGGATTTAACTGATACCCATAAAAAAATTGATGGAAAAAATGGCAACCTTAAAATCAGTGTAGAAGCAGAAGATGAAGCTGGAAACAAGAATCCGGAACGCTTTAAGAATATTGCTTATGACTACAAAAAACCTGTAATTACAATTAAAAAGCCTTCCGCAACAGCAACTTCAAGTGGTTCATTAGAAGTTAGTGGTATGGTAGAAGATAATGCAAGTAGTCCTAGCTTGTATTATGCTCTGTCTACTTCAAACACAGTATCACCAGGAACTGGAAATACAATTACTACCTGGACAGGTACATATCTGGATCCAGAAAATAATAATTCGACTGTTGCTCAGAATGAAACAACACAAATATTGGGAAAAGCAAGACCAGTCAGTATAAAACCAGAATACAAACGTCTTAATTCAAATATTACCTGGTTCTTACATTTTGATGGAAAAACAGAATATGATAATCACGATAAGCTGTTAAATGACATAATTAATGATTTTGGAATTGCAAGTATAAGTGAGATTAATACAGGTACAACCCGTTTTGCTACAATTGTTAATCTTTACCTTTGGGTAAAAGCTGTAGATGCAAATGGTAATACTCAGGAAGTATGTCATCCGGTTAAGGTTGATCCTCAGGGAATGCGACCTAGTCTTACTATTCAGTCTCCTGTTTCCGGTTCAAAACTTGGAGGAACAATTACAGTAAATGGTACTGCAGAGCCTAAGGGTAATAATGTAATGGATGTTGTATATCTGCAGATTGGTAATGCTGATCCTATAGAAATAAAGACTAATGGTTCTACATCATGGAGTACTAAAATAAACAGAGATGGTTCTCTTAATGGTGCTGTAACCTTAACTATCTGGGCTGCAGATAAAAACGGTAATACAAGTCTTAAGGAAACCTGTAATATTAATGTTGATGCAAACAGTCCTGTAATAGAAAGCGTATTCTACCGTAAGCGTGCAGGTAATTCTGCTGACGGAACTATTACAGCAAGTAAGGAATACAGTTCTTCTGCCTATATTTCCGGACAGTGGTTCCTTGAAGTAAAGGCAACAGATAAAAACGGAGACTTGAATGGCTCTGTTCAGACATTACAGCTTATTGATGCAGATACTGAAAATGTTGTTACTGGAGCTGATCTTATTGTTTCACAGGATGATGTTGATCTTGAAACAAAAATGGCAGTCAGAACATTGCAGTATAAGCTTCCACAGAATACAGGTGTAGGAGAAAAGAAATACACAATTTCTGTAAGTGATGGAGTAACACCTGCTACAAAAGAGATTACTGTAAACTATGATAATACGGATCCTGTTTTACAGACTGCCGGAAATACAAACTATAATTTAAGTTCAACATCCATTGAGCAGGATAACGGTTTCTATAAATTTGGTTCACAGGTATTTGAAAACCCTGTAAGTGGAGCAAATCAGAGTGGATTGAACTTTGTTGCATTCTATTTCAAGAAGAATGACACAATTTATGATGTAATGCGTCATAGAACTACTGTACAGGTAAAAGCTGATGAATATGTAATAGATTCAAATGATAAACTTCCTTGGAAAAAATATACTATTTCTTCAAAAGACCATGATTCAATTGTTTTACAGGAAAGTTTAGCTCATATTTATAAAGGTGGTCTTGTAAAGATTAACGGTGTTATCTATGAAATTTCTGAAGTTACAGAAAGCAGTAAAGAAGTTGCTATTAATGGCACTTTGGACCTGGATGATCGTATAACCTATGATTATGCATATTTTGCCCTGGCCAATGTAGTAAATAATACTGTTCAGGAATCAGAACCAGATAATCCTGCTTCGGATAATCAGAAAATAAGAGACAAAACTCAGTATGGTTATGGTTATTATCCTAGAGCAGACAATGATGATGGCGACTTAATGATTGAAAAAGTAACATCGGAAGGTGTCTGGGAAGCAATGATCAACTCTATAAATATTCCAGATGGTATGGTTGAACTTCATTATGTTGCATTCGATAAAGCCGGAAACTGTACTGTAGGAACACCGGTTTCTGCAAAAGTTAAAAATAATGCACCAAAAATAGCCGGAGCTAAAATCTGGATAGACTATAACGGTAATGGAAAATTTGATGAAGCCAATGGTGAAATAACTCTTTATAATTCTGATAATAATGAAAGAGCGGCCAAAGCCTTGACTGGTTCTACAGGTACTGGTTCTAATAAAAAGAATATATATGATCCAAAGCCTTCTGCATCAGAAAAACCGGCTGGATTCAATGCACTTACAGAATCTTATACAATTGGTAAAGCAGACGCTGGTGCATTTGTAATGAAAGGAAAAACCAAGATTATTCCAGAAATTGTTGGTGGTAATGGAGACATTTATTATTCATATGTTGACTCTGTTTATGCTGCTGATAATACAAAGACAAAGGGATTGAATGGAAATAATCCTGCTGCTTTCATGACAGGTTCAACAGATAATACAATTGGTGAAGTTACAAATCCAATTATTTTACAGGTTGGAGATCTTCTTAAGGCTGGTGATTGTAAAAAATCTGCCCCAGATAAGATTACATTTACATTTACAGATTCTACAGGTTCAGCAGATGCAGACCATATGCATGCTACACTGGAAATTTATGCAGGTATAAATGTAAAAGCAACTGGAACACCAACAGTAAAAATCAGACCTTTCTATTGGAACAGTTTAGTTGAAAACTCACTGTATATTGAAAATCGCAGTAGTTATGATTCAGAATCAACCTACGAAGAGATTTTTAAAGATACTAAAGGACATATTGAACTTGAAAAATACTGGAAAGGTGGAACTTATGGCAGTGAAACAATAACTGCTGCCAGCGGATATACTGGTGCAAACACTGGTATTGGTGATGGTGATCCAAAAGTTTCTGGTATCATCATTATAGAAGGAAAAGCCCATGATGATTTAAGAATTGACAGTCTGGTATTCACATTACCTGGTATGGGCGTGGCAATTAATGGTGTCGGCCATAACGCAGATACAGAGTTTACTCTTACTTCTGTTGATTCAGAAACAGGTTTACTTTCTGGAACAACATGGAATGCCACAAAGGGTGTTGGACTTGAATTAACCAGAAACGAATACTCAGAAACTGGCCATGATATTGAATGGAAGCTTACATGGGATACTTCAAAAATTGCAACAGTGGCTGCTCTTGATGTAGGTTTTGCAGTAAAAGCTGTAAATATTGGTACTCCTACAGCTACTCCAGTAGATGCAGGAGAAACAGATGCAATGAATACCAGAAGTGTGGATGGAGTTAAAAAATATACTTATAGTTACGGAACAAAAGTAAACAGTACAGCAGATACAGCTTCAACATCTGGAGAAGAAGCAGACTGGAAGAATTACTACAGAATGGATATTGTTCCATATATTACTTATCTGGAAACAAGTCTGACTAAGAAAATGACAGCACATCCTTCTGTTTATGGTAGAACAGCAGCTGGTGATTACCCTGTTTATTACTACACAACAAGATTTGATGGAGCAACTGACGCTAATCTGAAGGGTGAAACCTATAAATATGTTGGATTTAATATTCCGGCAAATACAACAAAAAATATAACTGATTCTACAAATTCTGGAGAAGATTCTGTTACAGTTAATACCTCCATTGTTTCAATAAATAATATGAATAACAATAATGCTCCATATAACAGACAGCCAAATGGAATTAATAATAATAATCTTAATGATGATGTCAGAATTAAGGTTTGGAAGATTAATAGTAAAGCTGCAACTTCCAGTAAAGGTGCATTATCAGAACCAAAAATGCATTCTAATGGTGGAACTTTAGGTTATGCGTATATTCATAATGGTGGTATGACATATCAGTTGAATGAGGATTATTCAAATGAAGCTATTTCCACATATGCAAATATAGATTTTATTTTTGATAGAAGCGGAAATAAATTAGGTGTTTATTGTGGAACTAACTATAACGGAACAGATGTTGCCGGACGAATGAAATTTATTAATTCTACCTGGATTACTACTGATAAGAATGGAAATAGGGTAAGAATAGATAAAGATGAAGCCCGTAATAATACTATAGATCTGGAATCTATGGCTTACTGGAATGAATCTGGTACAGATACTGTTTCTGCTCCAAAACGTTTTGCTGCACCAAAATTAGCTTCAAGTACAAACAGTAACAAAAATAATGTTTATATGCTTTATTATGATACCATTAAAGGAAAACTGAAATTCCGTGCGGGTCAGACTTATGCTAAAACTGGATTCGGTAATTTTACTAATTTGAATACAAGACAATATGAAACCGTAGGTACAGAAACTCGAATAATAAATAATAACGGTGTATTTACAAAGACAACAGACAATAAATCAAATGTAGAATGGGACCCATGGAACAATGCTAAGGTTATTAAGAATGGAGGTGCAGATATTTCTGCAACTTATTATTCCCTTGCGGTAGTTTCTGGAAGCGCTACCGACGGAAAAGATGATAAGGTTGTAGCTGCATGGGTGAGCGGCGGAAGACTGTATTACGCATATTGTACAAATCCACTTGGAGATTCTCCAGCCTGGACAATTCTGGAAGTTGAAAAACTTTCTGGCTATGCAGATGGTGTTTGTGCAATTGCAGCAGATCCAAATGGACAGATTCATATTGCTGCATACTCTAGCGTGGCAACCGGTTCATTAACATATACTTATTTGAAGTCTTATAATGCATTCAGCAATAAAGTACCGTCAGCTAATACAGTTTATGTAGACCGCTATGGTACAACTGGTGAATTCCTTACTATTGATTTTGCTGTTAATGCCAGTGGTGGAAACTATGTTCCATATATCGGTTATTATGCAAATGAAATGCCAAAATATGCATACATGACAGGTGATGGTAATAAGTCTAAAACTAATAACTGGCTTCCACCAGCTGGTGTTACTGGAGCCAGTGGTGAAGGAGACGGTAATTTCTATACAGGTGATTGGGAACAGGTAATATTGCCAACAATAAGTTCAATGAATGTTAATGCGAATAATAACAACGTTAATATTGCATTAACAAGAACTTCAGCTACTAATGGAGTAAAGAAAGCTACAAATGGTCCGGCAAATACAGTCAATCCAGTATTGGGTTACTCAATCAGCTACCAGGGTATAGGTTACCTCGAAACTGCCCAGTTAAAGTAAAATAAAAACAACAATGCCCTGTAAGATAGCCTTACAGGGCATTGTTTATGGTAATATGGTCTCAGTTGTATGCATTTTACCAATAATTCCAAAAAAAATGATTTTCCCACATAATTGAAAAACTAAAAAAATAGGAATATAATGACGGTCTACGCCCGCATTTCGCTGAGAATACAGACGCAACTGCGGGTAATTTATTTTAAAGGATTAGGCAAATGGTTATTTTAACATTGAACTGTGGTTCATCATCTGCAAAGTATCAGGTTTACGATTGGGATAACAAAGAAGTAATGGCAAACGGTGTTGTAGAACGCATCGGTATTGAAGGTTCTTGCATTACTCACAAAGCTAAGGGACAGAAAACAGAAATTGAATCTCCTTGTCCTACACACAAAGAAGCTATTGAATTAATCATTAAAGAAATTACTGACCCAGAAGTTGGTGTTATTAAATCTATGGATGAAATTGGAGCTGTTGGTCACCGCGTTCTTCATGGTGGTGAAAAGTTCACAAAATCTGTTCTTATTACTCCAGAAGTTTTGGACGGATTCCGTGAAGTAATCGACCTTGGTCCACTTCACATGCCTGCTAACATTATGGGTATTGAAGCTGCTCAGAAAGTTATGCCAAATGTTCCACACGCTGCAGTTATGGATACAGCATGGCACCAGACTATGCCAGCAGAAACTTTCATGTACGCTATTCCTCGTGAATGGTATGAAAAATATGGTGCTCGCCGCTATGGTTTCCACGGTACATCATTCCTTTATACAGCTAAACGTGCTGCTGTTCTTCTTGGAAAAGATCCAAAAGACTGTAACATCATTATCTGCCACATTGGTAACGGTTCTTCTATGTGTGCTGTTAAAAACGGTGTTTGTTACGATACAACAATGGGTATTACTCCACTTGAAGGTCTTGTAATGGGAACTCGTTCTGGTGACTTAGACCCAGCTCTTCCATTCTATATCATGCGCAAAACTGGTATGAGCGCTGACGAAATGGACACAGCTTTGAACAAGAAATCTGGATGTCTTGGTATTACAACAAAATACTCTGACCGCCGCGATATTGAAATTGATGCTGCAAAAGGTGATGAACTCTGCCAGCTTTCTATTGAAATGGAAGCTCTCCGCATTAAAAAATACATTGGTGCTTTCGCTGCAGAACTTGGCCGTGTAGACGCTATTGTTTGGACAGCAGGTGTTGGTGAACGTGGTCCTATTACTCGTATGAAGGCTTGTTCAGGTCTTGAAAACTACGGTATTAAGATTGATGCACAGCGCAACGAATGGTCTTTCACAGGTAATGCTGAAACATACATCCACGCTGATGATTCACAGACAAAGATTTTCGTAATTCCAACTGATGAAGAATTGGTTATGACAGAAGATGCTTATGCTTTGATGAAAGGCACATACGATGTTCATACAAACTTCAAATATTCTTTCCAGGACAAGAATTATGTAAACAAAGCTCGTGAAGAAGGCTTGAAAGGCGATTTGGTTAAACGTCCAAACATCGCTAAGATTTTGGCAAAAGATTTGATTAAATAAGTAGATTATCGGGTCAAGCCCGATAATGACAGAAAATTGTCATTCCAGATAATGACAGAAGATTGTCATTCCAGATGATGACAGAAAATTGTCATCCCCGTGCTCGACACGGGGATCTAGGGAGTCCATTAGGACTCCTTTTTTTTTAGGTAAATCTTTTTATTGTCTTTTGAATGATTGTGAAGTATTCTTAGAGGTATGCTTAATATAGCAGTATTGGTTTATAATCTGATTGTGGACTATAACCACAGTGTTGTTGACGGTGTTTACAATTTTTATAAAGATAAATCTGATGTCAGATTGATTGTTGCTCCTGTAAATGTTCCTCATGAGCAGACTGATAATTATGATTATCAGTATTGGACTACTACTCAAATTCTGAAGTCTCAGCAGATTGATGGTATTATTCTTGTACCTAATTCTTTTGCCAATCACATTGATTTTACCAGACTTACAGAAGAATTAAGAATTTTTTCAGGCAAGCCTTTAATTTCCATTTCCCGTCCTATTGATTTTCCTAACAGCTATTTTACTTATAATACCAGCGATACTGCCTACAATCAGGTAATTGAACATCTGAGAATAAAACACAACTGCAAACGTATTGGGTTCTTTGGTGCAGGTCTGGTTAATTCTCCGGAATCTGAAGCCCGTCTGGAATCCTTTAAAAATGCCCTTACTATTAATGGTCTTGAATTTTATCCGGAACTGGTGTTTCAGGGAGACTTTACTCCTGGTGGTGCCAGAGATGTACTTGCTAAAACAATAAAATCTAAAGAGGATGTGAATTTTGATGCTATATGCTGTGTAAATGATTTTACTGCAGCAGGCTGTCTTCTGGTTTTTGACGCATTGGGCATAAGGTGTCCGGAAGATGTCATTCTTTTTGGTTACGATGATTCTGATTTTGCCAGAAAAACCTTTCCGACTTTATCTTCAATCAATCAGGCTATTCCAAATACCGGGGAAAAAGCCGCCGAAATGCTTTATAAAATTCTTCACAATGAACCTGTGGAAAATCCTCTTATGACAGATTCTCTGCCTGTTTTCCGTCAGTCTTGTGGTTGTGTAAATAAATCTGTGGCTTCTTCGGCTTTCTATGACTGGAATGGCAAATATCACGAAATTGATGAAGAAGAGCGGCTGAATGAAATTAACAACATAAAAGAGCATCAGAATGTTCTTTATCAGATTTATAACATGATTAATCTTATGGACAGTAAAATTTCTATGGATAATGTTCTGGATGCTTTACGCCCTGCCATGATACTTTCCAATATTTCTGCAATGATGGTTGGTCTTTACGGTGAACCAGTTATTCTTGAAAAGGATGAGGATTTTACTGTACCGGAATCAGCCAGAGTTCAGATCGCAATTAATCTTGAACATGATTATGCCCAGGTTCTGCCCTTTGGAGAAGAAAAACGTCTTTTGTTAAGCGAACGTTTTGTTCCTACTGAATATGAAATCCACTCTTCGGGCCTGTATATTATGCACCCTGTTTTTATGCGTGATAAAAACTATGGTTATATTTTCTGCAAGTTGAACGATAAACAGGATTATATCCTTACTTCAATCAACCTTAAGGTAATTGAAATAGTCAAGAAAAGTGCAGTCCCAAATACCCCTTAAATTAAGCTGCCATTGACTGCGTAGTTTTTGACAGCCTGTATTTTGTT
>R24__coassemble_1627_pt1 | contig 11232 bp, 10 predicted proteins | sample R24__metabat2_low_PE_020 | metagenome-assembled genome bin R24 | reverse complement strand
GGAATGATGGTTTCCTTTTGTCGGACTGATGGTGTAATGAAAGGCGGAATAATCACAATGGAAGCTTTTAAAAAAGGAAGTCCAGGTTTGTCAGCTTTTTTATAATAACTGGTAAAAAATATAAAGTTAAACAGAGAAAGCAGAATCAAACTTAGGCCATAGAAAGCAATATTTCCTTCAATTCCTGCGGCATTTCCTTCTGGCATTATAAAATTAAACAGAATTGAAAAAGGTACTGTTAAAATCAATCCGATTAATTCATAAACACAAATAAGCAGACAACGTGATTTTACTATGTCTTTTTTTGTAATAGGTAAAATCATAGAGTATTCGATATCTTTATTTATCAGGGCATTATTAAAAAGGTGCATAATGCTTACACAATAAAAGAAGATAGGAACGTATCTAGGATAGTTTGGAATAATCATCATTGCGGAAAAAATGAGGTAAACATAATTTATAGGTGCAAGACAAAGCTTTATTTCTTTTTGTAAAAAATTCTTCATAAAAAATCTCCAGTTTAACGTTCGTTGTGAACCATAATTTCTTCAAGAGTTGGAATGCTGATTTCAAAATTCTGAAATAGATCTTTATTATCAGATTCAACTAATCCTTCAAATTCTGAGTTATGGGAATGGAACCCGATTATTTTTGCTTTCAAATCATCAGATAAAGCTTCTGTATTGCCTTTTACAATTACATATCCATCTCTAAAAGATTTTATATCGCAGGATTTCAGGATTTTTCCCTTCTTTATGTAGGTGATTAAATCGGCACATTTTTCCAAATCAGAGGTTATGTGAGTAGAAAACAAAATACTATGTTCACCATCAGAAACATAATCCTGAAAAAGAATAACCAGTTCATCTCTGGAAACAGGGTCAAGACCGCTGGTAGGCTCATCTAAAATCAACAGTTTAGCATCATGACTCATGGCCAGCGCAATCTGATATTTGACTTTCATTCCAGCAGAAAGAGATTTTATATATTTAGTTTCATCCAGATTGAATTTTTCAAGAAGCTGGTTGTAAACATCATCATTCCAATTTTTGAAAAATTTTTTTGTAACATTTGTAACGTCTTTGATTTTTTTTGAATTATAAAAACCATCAAGTCCAGAAACAAATCCAATTGAGTTTTTTACGGCAAATTCATCCGTCTGGATATCAAATCCATTAATAATAACTTTTCCAGAATCGGGATGAACAAATTGGAGCATTGATTTTAAAGTAGTAGTTTTACCTGCACCATTACGGCCGATAAAGCCCATGATTTTCCCTTTTTCCAAAGAAAAAGAAACGTTGTCTAGTTTAAATTTAGGATAGGTTTTACAAAGATTATCAATTTGAATTGCGTTCATAATATCTCCTGATTCCATTTTAGAGTCAGAAAATATTATGAACAAGAAAAATTAATTGCGAAAATTAAAAAAAATTGCAATTTCTGGTTGCATTTATAGTTAGTTGATTTTTGGAGCAACTTCAAAAAGGCTCTTTGTTGCTTCGTAAATTTTTCTTGCAACAAGAGGATTGTTCATAGTGTAAAGATGGATTCCCTGAACACCATGAGTAACCAAATCAACAATCTGGTCGATTGCGTAGGCAATACCTGCATCACGGATTGCATCAGGATGGTCACCATAACGTTCCATCATATCTGTGAACTTTTTAGGCAAAACTGCATTTGTCATACTTACCATGCGTTCAATTGATTTTTTGTTTGTTGCTGGCATGATACCTGCTTCAATCGGAACATTTATACCTTTTATTTGGCATCGTTCCTGGAAGCGATAGAATTTTTCATTATCAAAGAAAAGCTGAGAAAGAAGATGATTTGCACCTGCATCAACTTTTTTCTTTAAATTATCAATATCATTATAAACATTTTTTGACTGTGGATGTAACTCCGGATAGCAGGCACCAAAAATATCAAATTTCTTATTATCAGTTCTGGTTGAATTAAAATGATTGATGAATTCAATTAAATCGCTGGCATGAGGAAAATCATTGCAAGGTTCCTTTCCCTCTACTTTATCTCCACGGAGTGCCAGAATATTTTCAATGCCTGCATTCTGAAACTGTTCAAGACAATATTTTGCATCAGCTTTGGTCATATTGATACAAGGCATGTGAATTACAGATTCAACCTTGCACTCTTCTTTAATTCTTTTTGCAATGGCAAGTGCATTGTCACAGTTTTCGCTTCCACCGGCACCAAAAGTTACTGAAATAAAATCAGGTCTTAAATCTTTAAGTTCATCTAATGTGTTAAAAATTGTATCAATCGGCATGTTCTTTTTTGGAGGGAATACTTCAAAAGAAAAAATTGTTTTATCAGTCAGCATAGAATTTAAGGCCATATCTATTCCTTCAATAATTAAATAAGAATAAAGATTTTTAATGATTATATTTTTTTTTTGAATAGAAAGGAAGTAGTTGTTATACTAATGTAAGGTGGTTTTATGAGAAATTCAGGACACGCAGATTTACCTTTACATACAGGAATTGTTCCCAAATGGCTGGCTGATCGAATGATGGTCATGGGAACATTGATTACAGAGTCACTGATAGAAAACTACGGTCCTGATGAAGTTCTTGTTCGCCTGAGTGATCCTTTGTGGTTCCAGAGTTTTGGTGCTGTAATGGGAATGGACTGGCATAGTTCTGGAATTACTACTTCGGTTATGTATGCCTTAAAGCGTGGTCTTAATGCCCGTTCCAAAGAGCTGGGAATTTATGTTTGTGGTGGACGTGGAAAATATTCCCGTATGACTCCAGACGAACTGCTGGCTATTGGAGATAAAACTGGTCTTGATGGAAACGATTTAGTCAGGAACAGTAAGCTTGTAGCAAAAGTTGATAATAATGCAATTCAGGATGGATTTCAGTTATATCAGCATAATTTTATTGTAACTAAAACTGGTAACTGGGCGGTTGTTCAACAGGGAATGAATGTTAATGAGCAAAAGGCACGACGTTATCACTGGTGTTCTTCTGATTTACGAAGTTTTGTAGAAAATCCACATACAGGGGTTGTAGGCGACAACAGGGGCCAGATTCTGAATCTTACAGATGAAAAAGCCGGAACAGCACGCAGTTCAATTTTAGGTTTAAGTCTGGAACATCCGGAAAGAGTTCTTACAGAAATTGCACAGATTGGAAAACCAGAAAGCGAAATGATTCTTTTATCTGGCGGGAAAGTTGAATCAATAAAAAAAGGTAAGCCGGTTACACAGGGGAGTCTTTTTCCTGAAATTGAAAATGAAATTCCTGTTGGAGATAATGTTAGTATTCAGGTTGGCGGACGCAGTATTGTTATGCCTGCTCATCATGAGGTTCGTGCAGAAGATGTGGATTTAAAACGTCTTGGCGGTGTTCTTGCAACAGCCTATGAAACGCAGCCAAAAGATTTTGAATCTCTTATGCTTACACCAGGACTGGGACCTCGAACCTTGCAGTCCCTTGCATTAGTAAGCGAAGTAATTTACGGAACTCCAAGTCGATTTAAAGACCCTGCCCGCTTCAGTTTTGCCCATGGCGGAAAAGACGGTCACCCCTTCCCTGTTCCACTTAAAATTTATGATGAATCAATCCGAGTGCTTAGAGACAGCATAGAAAAATCTAAATTAGGAAATATGGATAAAGCAGAATGTATTAAACGTCTCCATGAAACGTCTTTGCGTTTTGAAAGAAATTGTGCTCCGGAAGTAGATTTTGATGCTGCCATAAAATTTGAAAGGGAACATTCCAGAGAATGGGATGGAAAAACCGTGTAAATAATTTAGATTTTTTACAAAACTTCAGTCACATTGAAGGTATTTACCAAAAAATCAGAATTCTATAATATTCTCACTTAGTATTTATTTTGGAGGAAAAAATGAATAAATCATTAAAATCAGCTATTGCAGCTGCTATGGTTTTGGCTGCTGGCGCTTCTCTTCCTGCAGCACCTAAAAAAGCTGCAACAATTAAAATTGGTGGTGTAGCACCTCTTTCTGGTGGCGTTGCTGTTTACGGTGTTGAATGTAAAAACGGTATTGATCTTGCTATTGCAGAAATCAACGCGGCTGGTGGAATTAACGGTCAGCAGGTAGAATTCATTTGTGAAGATGATGAAGGTGATCCAGCAAAATCTGTATCTGCTTACAAAAAGCTTGTTACAAAAGATAGAACAAAGTTAATCATTGGTTCTTTGACATCTGGATGTACTCTTGCTATTACATCACAGGCTCAGGCAAACAAAGTTCTTCAGATTGCTCCTGCTGCTACAGCTCCTGCAATTACTGATGCTGGTAACTTTATTTTCCGTACATGTTTTATCGATCCATTCCAGGGTCGTGTTGGTGGAAAATTCTCTGCTGAAAATCTTGGAGCTAAAAAAGCTGCTATCCTTTATGATATCGGAAACGACTATTCTGTAGGTCTTATGGAAAACTTCGTATCTGAATTCACAAAACAGGGTGGTACAATCGTAGCAAAAGAATCTTACGGAACAGGTGAAAAAGACTTCAATGCAATCATTACAAAAGTAAAGGCTGCTAATCCTGATGTTGTTTACCTTCCAGATTACTACTCAACTGTAGCTCTTATTGCTAAACAGCTCCGTGCACAGGGTGTTAACACTCCTCTCGTTGGTGCTGATGGTTGGGACGGACTTACAGAAAACGCTGGTGATGAAGTTTTGAACGGTTACTATTCAAACCACTATGCTGAAGACTCAGATGCTCCAGCTGTAAAGAAATTTGTTGGAAACTTCGAAAAGAAATACGGTAAAAAACCAAATGCTTTTGCTGCTCTTGGATATGACTCAATGTACATGTTGAAGGACGCAATCTTAGCTGCTGGTACAACAGATGCTGCAAAAGTTCGTGATGCAATTGAAAAGACAAACGGTGATTACGTAACAGGTCACATCAAATTTGATGACAAACGTAACCCAATTAAATCTGCTGTAATGGTTAAGATGGTAAAAGATGGCAACAAGCTTTCACAGGCTTATGCTGCTACAGTATCTATCGACTAATCATAGTTAGTTACAGTTTATAGATTTTACAAAAAGAGATGCATTTCTTTGTAAAGAGTGCATCTCTTTTTCATTTAACCCTGCCGAACTCCTACTGTTTTTAAATGCATTTTTTTACTAAAATGTAATGTATTTTAAAATTGGAGGAAAAAAGTTTGGATACCTTTTTAAAACAGCTGATTAATGGCCTTTCTTTGGGTAGCATTTATGCTCTTATTGCCCTAGGCTATACAATGGTTTATGGTATTGTAAAATTGATTAACTTTGCCCATGGTGATGTTATGATGGTTGGTGCTTATACCGGCTATTTTATTTTACGAGCCCTTGGAGCAACTCCTTTTGGTCTTGCCTGCGCATTCTTAGGCGCAATGGTTGTATGTTCTTTATTAAGTCTTGCAATTGAAAGATGTGCTTACCGTCCTTTGCGTAATGCACCACGTCTTAACTCTTTAATCACGGCAATTGCTGTTGAACTTATTTTGCAGAACGGAATGCGTGTTTTGCCATTTGTTGGTCCAAATCCACGTCAGTTCCCAACAATGGACACAAAAATCTTTAATTTCGGAATGCTTTCAATTTCAAACATTCAGTTCATTGTAATTATTTCTTCTGCAGTTTTAATGCTTGTTTTGAACTATGTAATCAATTACACAAAAACAGGACGTGCAATGCGTGCCGTTAGCTACGATATGGGCGCTGCAAGTCTTATGGGTGTAAACGTAAATAAAACAATTGCAACAACCTTCGTAATTGGTTCAATTCTTGCCGCTGCTGGTGGTGTTTTGTACGCTACAGCTTATCCTCAGATTGATCCAACAATGGGTTATATTCCAGGTCTTAAAGCATTCGTTGCGGCAGTTCTTGGTGGAATTGGTTCAATTCCAGGAGCCATGCTTGGTGGTGTAATTCTTGGTGTTGCAGAAACAATGACAAAAGCTTACATCTCATCACAGTATGCAGATGCTATTTCTTACTGTATTTTGATTGTAATCCTTCTTGTAAAACCTACAGGTCTTTTAGGTAGCAAGAAAGTTGTTAAGGTATAAGGAGGATATGATGAAAGATAAATTTGTTAGAAATTCAATTATTCTTACTTTGATAGCTGCTGGATGTATCATCATTCCTGGCGCTCTTATTCAGTTGAAATCATTCTTCTTTGACCTTCCAATTGGAATTGATGCTTACTGGGCACAGGTTATTACTCTTGCCGGTGTAAATGCTATCATGGCTTTGAGTGTAAACGTTGTTTGTGGTATTACAGGTCAGCTCAGCTTAGGACAGGCTGGTTTCCAGGCAATCGGTGCTTATGCAGCAATCCTTCTTACAACAAACGCTCATATTCCTCTTCCAATCAGTATTGTTCTTGCAGGACTTATTGCCGCTTTCTTTGGATTCTTAATCGGCTTCCCTACTCTTAAGCTTGAAGGTGACTATCTTGCAATTGTAACTTTGGCATTTGGTGAAATTATCCGCGTTGTATTGTTGAATCAGAAAAGCTGGTCTGGCGGTCCAAACGGTATTCAGTTCAGTACAGTTTTCACAACTTCTTTGGATTGGGGTGCACTGATTGCTTATGTTTCTGTAATCGGTGCATTGGTTTTGATTGTTGTATTCCTTCAGAACTTCCTCCGTTCAACTTATGGTCGTGCAATTATGGCTGTTCGTGAAGATGAAATTGCGGCTAACAGTTCAGGTATTGGTGTGTTCCGCTACAAGATGATTGGTTTTGTAATTGCGTCGTTCATTGGTGGAATTGGTGGTGCCTTGTATGCTCCATTAATCGGATTTGTAAAACCAGACCTTGCTTCATTCAACAACTCTGTAAACCATTTGATTTACGTTGTTCTTGGTGGTATGGGAAGTACAACTGGTGCAATTCTCTCTGCATTTGTTCTTACAATCCTGCAGGAACTTTTGCGCTTCCTCCGCGACTACCGCTTGCTCATCTATCCATTAATTTTGATTTGTATGATGTTGTTCAGACCACAGGGACTTTTGGGAACTGCAGAATTGTGCTTCTTCAAGATTCCTGATTACTTTAAGGCAATTGGCCGCTGGTTCAAAAAATCATTTTCTAAAAAAAGTAAGGAGGCAGAATAATGGCTGAAGAAAAACGCGAATTACTGCTTCGTGCAAAAGATATTTCAATCGTATTTGGTGGTTTGAGAGCCGTATCAAATTTCTCTTTGGATTTGTATGAAGGAGAACTGATTGGTTTAATTGGTCCAAACGGTGCAGGTAAAACTACAGTTTTCAATATGTTATCTGGAGTATATAAACCAACAGAAGGTACAATCACTTTTGTTGATAAAAAAGGAAATCTTCAGATCATTAATAAAAAATCACCTGCTCAGTTGAACAGAATTGGTATTGCAAGAACTTTCCAGAATATTCGTTTGTTCTCTGCAATGACTGTAAAAGAAAATATTAAGATTGCTTTACATCAGACTCGTGGAATTGGACCTTTAGATGTTGAATTCCGTACTAAGAAATTCCGCAAAGACGAAGAATTGATGAATGAAAAAGCACTTCACCTTTTGAGTCTGTTCCACATGGAAGGCAAAGCTGATGATCTGGCTAAAAATCTTCCTTATGGTGAACAGAGAAAACTGGAAATCTGTCGTGCCCTGGCAAGTAATCCAAAGCTTCTTTTGCTGGATGAACCTGCTGCTGGTATGAACGGTCAGGAAACCCAGGAACTTATGGAAATGATTGCTTTTATCCGCAAGGAATTCAATCTTACAGTTCTTCTTATTGAACACGATATGAAGCTTGTAATGGGTATTTGTGAACGCCTTTTAGTTTTGAACTATGGTAGTGTTATTGCAGCCGGAACTCCTGCAGAAATTCAGAGCAATCCAACAGTAATTAAAGCTTACCTTGGTTCTGGTTATGAACAGATGGCTGGAGGTGACAAATAATGAGCATGCTTGAAGTAAAAGATTTAGTAGTTTCTTACGGAGCAATCAAAGCTCTTAGAGGAATCAGTTTTGATGTAAATCAGGGTGAAATTATTACTTTGATTGGTTCAAACGGTGCTGGAAAAACAACAACCCTCCACTCTTTGAGCAATCTTATAAAAAAGGCTAGTGGTTCAATTACATTTGACGGTGTAGATATCACAAATCTTGGTGCAGATAAAATTGTAAAAATGGGATTGATTCAGGTCCCAGAAGGACGCCGTGTTTTTGCCAACATGAGTGTTAGAGAAAACCTTGAAATGGGTGCTTACCTTCGTGCCGATAAAGATCAGATTAAAAAGGATCTGGAATGGTGTTATGAATTGTTCCCACGCCTTAAGGAACGTTTAACTCAGCTTTCTGGAACACTTTCTGGTGGTGAACAGCAGATGCTGGCTATGGCTCGTGCCCTTATGTCTCAGCCAAAACTTCTTCTTTTGGATGAACCTTCAATGGGTCTTGCTCCAATTTTAGTAGACGAAATCTTTGATATTATTCAGAAAATCAGTTCCAGCGGTACAACTATCCTTTTAGTTGAACAAAATGCATATAAAGCTTTGTCAATTGCCAATCGTGCGTATATACTAGAAACAGGTGAAATTACTAAATCAGGTAATGCCAGTGACTTAATTACAGATAAAGCAGTTATTTCTGCTTATCTTGGAGGTTAGTTTATGTTAGTAAAAGACGTAATGACAAAAAATCCGATTACAATTGAATGCAATGCTTCTGTTATGGAAGCTAAAGTTGTAATGAAGAAAAACGATATTAACAAACTTCCAGTTGTTGATAAGAGTGGAAATTTAGTTGGTATTATTACAGCTAATGATTTACAGCGTGCTGCTCCAAGTGATGCTACAACACTTGATATGTATGAACTTAGTTATTTGTTAAGTAAACTTACAGTTGAAAAAACAATGACAAAAAAAGTAGTAACTGTTGAGAATACTGAAACTGTTGAAGCAGCAGCAAAAATTATGGCAGATGGTGAATTTGGCTGTCTTCCTGTTATGCAGGACAAACTTCTTGTTGGTATTATTACTGATGGTGATTTGTTCAGAATGTTTATTGAAATGTTCAGTACAGATACAAAGGGTGTTCGTGCAATTGTAACAATGAGTGATGCATCTGGAACTTTGTCTGTTTTCACACAGAAAGTTGCTGAAGCAAAAGGAAAAATCATTACTTGTGTTACTACAAAAGCAGAAGACTCTGATCATCGTAAGGTTACTGTAAAAGCTACAGATATTTCTCTGGAAAGTTTTAAGGCAATCTGTGAAAGTTGTGGTGATGTAGAAGATATCCGCGAAATATAAAAATCATTATTATATCAAGAAAAAATAAACTCTTGTGAAAGCTCCTTTTCAAAGTTAAAATACTTATCTGTAAGTAATTTAAAATTTTGTTAAGGAGTTTTTTTTTATGAAGTCAAAGCGATTCATTATTGCTTTAGCAAGTTTTGTAGTAGCTGTTGCTGCTGCTTTTGTATTGATTGTCAGCTGTAGTAAGACTACCTCTTATGCTGATGGAACTTGGAAAGGAACAGGTGACGGTCGTAATGGACCAATTGAAGTTTCTGTTACTGTAAAATCAGGAAAAATTGTTGCCGCAGATATTCTTTCAGAAGAAGAAACTGATTTTGCTAAACCTGCAATCCGCGACATTCTTGATCAGGCAGTTGCAAAAGGTAACATGAAATCTTTTGATGCAGTTTCTGGATGTACAATTTCTTCTAAAGCAACTGCACAGGCAGTAAACGATGCTTTGGATAAGGCTAGTGGTAAAGTGGCTGTTGAAGAAGCAGTTGCAGATTCAAATTGTGATATCGTAATTATTGGTGCTGGTGGTGCAGGTCTTTCTGCAGCTATTGAAGCAACACAGGGCGGTGCAAAAGTAATCCTTCTTGAAAAAATGGGTGTAGCTGGTGGTAACACAACAAGTGCTACAGGTGGATTAAACGCTGCTGAAACAAAATTCCAGAAAGAAATGGGAATTGAAGATTCAAAAGACCAGTTCTATAAAGATACAATGAAAGGTGGATACAACCTTAATGATCCTGACTTAGTTCGTAATATGGTTGAAAAAGCTCCAGAAACAGTTGAATGGCTTGTTTCTCTTGGAGTTGATTTAACAGATGTTGGTAAAATGGCAGGTTCAACTAACAGCCGTACACATCGTCCAAAGGGAGGAGCAGCAGTTGGTGCTCACATGATTCCTGTAATGGAAGCTGCAGCAGAAAAAGTTGGAGTTGATATTAGAAAGAACTCTAAGGTTACAGATATTATTTCTGAAAATGGAAAAGCTGCTGGTGTTGTTGTAGAAAAAGATGGACAGAAATATAACGTAAAAGCAAAGGCTGTTATTATTGCAACTGGTGGTTTTGGTGCTAACCCAGACATGGTTGTAAAATATGTTCCAACACTTGTAGGCTTTGGTACAACAAATCATAAAGGTGCAACCGGAGATGCTTTTGCCTGGATTGAAAAATTTGATGGTCAGTTAACTCAGATGGATCAGATTCAGACACACCCAACAGTAGTACCCGGAAATGGTGTAATGATTACAGAAGCTGTTCGTGGTAATGGTGCAATCATGGTAAACCGCGAATGTAAACGTTTTGGTTCAGAAATGGCAACTCGTGATGTAATGAGTGCTGATGTTCTTAAACAGACTGGTAAAACAGCTTATTTAGTATTCGATACAAGTGTTCGTAAATCTTTAAAAGCTATTGAAGGATATGTAAAACAGGGACTTCTTACAGAAGGTGAAACACCAGAAGCTCTTGCAGAAAAACTTGGAATACCAGCAGAAACATTGGCAGCAACAATTGCGCAGTACAATGAATATCAGGCTGCTGGAAATGATCCAGACTTTGGCCGTAAAGGTTCAGAAATGCCTCGTGCTTTAGTTGAAGGACCATATTTTGCAGTAGAAGTAGGACCTGCTATTCACCATACAATGGGTGGTATTAAGATTAATACAAAAGCCGAAGTTTTGAATTCTAAAAATGAAGCTATTCCAGGATTGTTTGCTGCCGGTGAAGTTACTGGTGGTGTTCATGGTGGAAACCGTCTTGGTGGAAATGCTGTTGCAGATATTTGTGTATACGGAAAAATTGCAGGTGATTCTGCTCTTGCCTATATCAAATAAAATTAAATTGTAAATACAAGAAAGAATAAAATGGCAGTTGAACTTGTGTCAGCTGCCATTTTTTTTGACATTTTACCTATTTATATGTAATCTATAATAA
>R24__coassemble_1556_pt1 | contig 11732 bp, 13 predicted proteins | sample R24__metabat2_low_PE_020 | metagenome-assembled genome bin R24 | reverse complement strand
CAGTTTCCTGGCTGTCAGAGTCGGGAGACAACCGCCTGTAAGGGCATTTCCAATAGTAAGATAATACCCTTTTTCTTTTCTTCTGTATATTCTTTAGATTTTTATTATGTCTCAGTATCAGTCTTTCTTTATAAGTGCTTCTGGTTCTTTCAGCCAGTGCGACGAATTAAATCATTTTCTGCGTTCTCATGTGGTTATCCGCACTGTGGAAAACATAATTTCCTCTGGTAACAACTGCGGAATTCAGATTCTTGTGGAATATAAAGATGTTGGTGTTAGTAATCAGCAGGACAAGAAAAATGCCAAGATAGACTGGAGGGCAAGCCTTGCAACAGATGAGCAGCGTGCAATCTTTGACAGACTTAAAGAAATCAGACTTGAAATATCAAAAACAAATAAGCTTACAGCGGCTTATGTTGTCTGCAAGGATGAGCATCTTGCTGCAATCATTACAAAGCCAGATATTACCGCAGAAGAAATATCAGAACTTCCTAATTCAAAAAACATAATGCTTAAGAAATTTGCACATCAGCTTCATGAAGAATATCAGAAGATAAAAAAAGAGATGCAAGATAAAAATGTATCTGAAAATGATGGTGGTTTCGACCGACTCAACCACCGAGAGACTGCAAACAACCAGCTCGAGAACGAAAATAAAGATGAAGCGGGCAACATCCCTTTTTAACCAGATTGTAAGCTATGAAAATGTCCGTCTAGCATGGCTTAAAGCACGTAAAGGGAAAAGTTCAAAACCCGTAGTCCGGAATTTCTATAAAAACGTAAATGTAAATCTTGAAAAAGTTCAGAAAAACCTGAAATCAAATCCGCCGGTTTTAAGTTCTTATACACAGTTCACAATTTTTGATCCGAAAGAACGGGTTATAAGTGTCGTACCATTTGTTGACCGTGTAATGCATCATGCAATAATGAATGTTCTGGAGTCTGTTTTTGAACGTCAATTTATTTTTCATACCTATGCCTGCAGAAAAGGAAAGGGCAGTCACAAAGCAATAAATTACGCGTTTAGAAAAGCAAGAAATCATAAATATTTTCTGAAACTGGATGTCAGGAAGTATTTTGACAATATTGATCATATAGTCTTGAAAAAGCTGCTTTCAAGAATCATAAAGGATGTGGACTGTTTGAATCTGCTTTTCGCCTTGATAGATTCTTATGGATGTTCAGTAGATGGAAAAGGGCTTCCCATAGGGAATCTTACAAGCCAGTTTTTTGCAAATTATTATCTTTCATTGCTGGATCATTATGTCCTGGAACAGCTGAAACCATGCGGTTATGTCCGTTATATGGACGATTTTCTGCTGTTTGATGATTCAAAAGAGAAGCTAAAAATATTTCTGACCCAGATAGAAACTTTCTGCAAAAATGAATTGATCCTGGAATTAAAGCCGCCAGTTCTTGGAAATTGCAAAAACGGAGCTTCATTTCTCGGATATCTTATAAAATCAGATTCTGTAAAATTAACTCAAAAATCACGAAGAAGAAAACTTACAAAACTGAAAAGACTTAATTACGAACTTAAAATGGGCTGGATAGATGAAGAAGAATATATAACAAGAGTTTGCTGCATGTATGCGGTTTGTGGAATCTTATTTCTTTAATCAAGATTTCTTACTATACATTTTATAAAAATATAATATATAATTAGAAAATATGAGACATAATTTTCTAGTTTTTGTACCTCTGGAGGACCAAAAGTCTTCTGTCTCTTATTCAATGTATGCTTACGGAGTAAAAATCGAAGTTCCAAGGCAAACGGATGATGAAAAAAACTTATGTTTGTCTTTTGATGGTAATCATATAGCGGTTTTGCTTTATTACTTCAGTGGATTTGAAAGGGCATACGTTGTAACAGGCTGGGATTCTGATAGTTCAGAAGAAAAGAGTTCTTTGCCTGGTGTTGATGGAGATTTATACATTCTTTTTACAGCGATTGGAAGAGAATATAAATCCTTAAAGAGGTTAATAGCAATTTTAACTAAATATAGTGAAGAAGGGGTGTTTAAAATGCCCCAAAGTTTTTGGTTCAGGCTTTGTGCTCTGATTCAGGGAAGAAAAGCCAGAAAGAGCAATGTTCTTCACCTTTTACACTTAACAAAAGAGGAAAATGAATTTTATGGCAGAGAAAATGACTTATGCACAGAAATTTCTAAATGATTTACTGGAGGCAAGAACTTTAAAAATCTGGTGTGACGAAAAAGAAGTTCCTTATCTTATTTGCTATAAGATTGCCAATGGAACAACTGTTCCGACTTATTCAGCAATTTGTCAGCTTTTGCCATATATTCCTGTAACTGACTGGTTCTATTATGAAGATGAGGAAATCCCATTTAAGCGAAAGACTTTGAAAGAATGGGATCCAAACACAATCTCTTCTTTTGTTCGCCGACATAAACATGATTATCTGGAAATTGGTAAAAAATACGGAACTACCGAAACCTATGCACGAAATCTGTTTGTAAATGACAGGGCAAAACCAACTATAAATATCATCAGAGCCGCTGCTTTAGATGGAGTAGATCCTGCTGAGTTCTTTACAGCCGGGGACACAACAGATGATGGAAAATTCTATCCTGACAGGGGAGATATTGTTTCTTTGTCTGGAAAAACTATTCTTGTTCTTACCAAAGAGAAGCAGAACCGTTTAACTCATTCTTTAACTGGTGTAACATTGGTGAATGGGGAGCCGGATTTATTGAGTCTGGCTACAGTTACTTATGTTCGTAATATTCCTGAATTATTGGAAAAAGCTAAAACAGAAATATTAGACGATGTTTTGAAGCAGGTAAGAGCGGTATTTAGGTAGGAGTTGTATTCTAAATTAGAAAAAAATACCGATAATGAAGGCGAGGACAGAATGACATTAAGCGAAGAAATAGAAAAAGGTGAATCAAAAACTCTTGAGTTCAAAAAAGAGCTTCCAGCTGACAGCTACAAATGGTTAAAAACAGTCGTAGCATTTGCAAATGGTGCTGGTGGAAAAATCATAGTTGGTGTTTCAAATAATCGTGATATTTCTGGAATTGCAAAAGAAAAAGATATTTTTGAACTCAAAGACGGAATTGCAGATTGCATTGGACAGGGGTGTGAACCTCAGATTATGTTTGATGTAAATGCAGAAACTGTAAATAGTTCGCAGGTTGTTGTCATTCAGATTTACCCTGGAAATGCGACACCTTATCACATAAAGGCTCTTGGAAAAGAAAACGGAACTTTTGTTCGTCTTGGTGCTACAACTCGTCAGGCAGATGTTACAATCCTTAATGAACTTCATAATCGTGGGCTTCATATTTTCTATGATGAGTTTCCTAATACTGAACTTGAATTTTCAGAAGATGATATAAATGCACTTTGTAAAGATTTCTCAGAACGTGCAGAACGAAAAATTACTCGTAAGGATTTAGAAAATCTTCATCTTATTATTGGAAATAAAAAAGAAACAGGAACAAATGCTCTTGCAATTCTTCTTGGTCGCCATGGCTTTACATCAAGAATTCAGTGTGCACAGTTCAAGGGAACAGAGAGGGTTCATTTTCTTGATAAAAAAGAATTTGAAGGCCCATTGTGTGAACAAATTGATGGGGCATATAATTTTGTTTTAAGTCACATAAACATGGCTCTGGAAATTGAGGGAATTGTTCATAAAGAAAAATATGAACTTCCGGTAGCTGCAATTCGTGAACTTATAGTTAATGCGGTTGTACACAGGAATTATCAGATGAGTTCCAGTGTTCAGGTCGCAGTATTTGACGACAGAGTAGAAATTTCAAGTCCAGGAGGAATGTACGGTTCTCTAACTTTGGAAGAAGCATTGCAGGGGCGTTCAAGTTTAAGGAATCAGACTCTTGCCCGTACCCTTGAAAAAATTGGAATAATTGAAGGCTGGGGCAGTGGCTTTAAGCGTGTTTTTGATTTGTGCGATGAACAGAATATTTCTCATCCTGAATTTTTGGAAATTGGTGATTTACTAAGAGTTAACTTCTTCAGACCGACATATAAAATCGGTGATAAATCGGCGATAAAATCAAATATCGGCGATAAAATCGGCGATAAATCAGAAATCGGCGATAAAAATCCCAAAGATCTGATATTAGAATACTTGAATGAACATAAAGTTGCAAAGGCATCTGAAATTTCAGAAATACTTGGTTTAAAAGCTTCTCGCACGAGAGATTATCTTTCAGAACTGGTTGGTGAAGGAAAAATTTTCTATGAAGGTGAGAATAAAGCTAGAAGATACTTTTTGAAATGATTTACGATATTTATTTTTTACTTACCCTCTTATCTTACCCCTTTAATCTAAAGGGGTAAGTAGAGAATGCAGGAAAAGTTTTATGTATACATTAATTATTTGGTATATGTAAATTCAGCAACATTGCTCCATGCACTGTCACGAACATTATTTGAAGCACTTGTTACTTTTAGCCAGAAATAATATTTTTTACCATTGACAGGCACAAAATACGGTGCACTTATTGAAGGAATATTTACAGTTCGTGTATTTGCGCCGACTTCAATGTTAGCTTGAGTATTCATATCGTAATATGCCTGTGATGAATCGTTTGTTGCCGAGTATCCGAGTACTGCATAAGTTGCACCATCCAAACCTGTTTTTCCGTTGTAATTGAACGAAATATTAACGGCACAATTGCTTGTATTATCTGCCATTGAATTGATGACTAAATTTGTTGGAGCTTCAAGTTTTGTTATTGAATTCCCGTCATCGTCATTAGTTGAATTCTTGCATCCTAAAAATGCAAGACATAATACTGATACTGCAAGAATAGCAGTTACCTTGGAAAAGAATTTCATAAAATCCTCCTAGATTTTAATTTTTAAGATTTTGGGCGAAGTCGGATGTAATAAGACTTCGCCCAAAGGAATTTTTCAATTCCTTTGGGTAGTGTACACTACCCAAAATTTTGCCGAAAAAAGCTAGAGAATTTCGTCAAAACTGTTCAATAATTCTTCACATCTATTCAATGTTTCGTCTAAGATTTCTTTCCAATCAAAACTATAAATAGCAGGAATCAGCAGTCTGTCGAATAAGAATTCGTAATCTTCGTGTGCTAATTCAATTTCAATAGAATCATCGTCTGAACCTTCTTTGTGAAATTCTGCAAGGTAATATTGCATATTGTTTAATTCATCAATTTCCTCATCGTTTGGTTCTTCTTTATTCATTTCTTCTGTTATGAGATTGCTTAGAAAATCCTGCAATTTGTAAAAAACATCTGTTGGAAATGTATAAGTTTTTCTGTCTTCCATAATTTTGTACTCCTCAATGTTGTAAAATGTGGGCGAGAATAAAGGCTCGCCCTCCTTATCCTTATTCACTGGCTCTTACGCTATCAGTAAGCTTGTCAGTAAGGCTTGTATCCTTCTTCTGAGCCTGCTCTTTTTTAGCACTAGCTTCCATCAGGCGGCGACCGGCTTCGTTTCCGATGTTTTGTCCCTGTTCACGTTTTTCGTCATAGTACTCTTTACGAGTCATATTGATATTTTGCTGTGTAGCAGTATCAAACTTAGTAGCACCCTGGAATGATGGGTTTGAAGTATTGTTCAGAGTTCTTGAATCATTTGGTCCCAATTCGTGAGATGTATTCTGACCGCTTCTCTGATGTGCCTGTGCACCATTTCCAGCACCACCGCCACCAGTTTTTCCACCTCCGTGAAGGAAGTTGTTTCCTGCATTCTTGAATTTGTCTTTTAAATCTCCCGTTGCTGCGGCAAACATACCCTTTGCACCGGCGGCTCTCTGTTGAGCTTTTGTTCCGCCCATTTCTTTTACTGTGCTTGAGGCTGCTTTTCTTGCACTGTTGAGTTTTGAAGCCGTTCCGTGAGCATTTACTGCTCCCTGAGCAACTTTTCTTGTTCCTTCTTTTGCTACGTGACCGGCTGCTTTTCCGCCTTTTATTGTTCCCATAGCAAGTGTTCCAGCAGCAGCAACAAGTTCTCCCATACTGAGCTGTGGTTGACCTGTAAGTAATGTCTGTGCAATTTTTGGAGCATTCTGAGTCAAAACAAATCCAATTACACAAGTAAAGATTACAGTGACAAAAGTAACCCAGTTCATACCACCATTGTCTGTCATAATATCTACAGTTTCCTGAATAAAAAGATAGAAGACAAAGAACATACAAATAGTGATTACAATCATCTTGATAAGGAATCCTGTAAATACAGGAATCAGCTTTTTCGGTAATTCTTTAGTTCCATCAAAAAGAATGAATGGTATAAAAAAAGCTCCGATTCCGACGACTATGGTGTATTCAAGAATTGTCATAACGTATTGAATACAGGCAAAAATTCCACAGAAAACCAGAACAATACAGCAGAACATTGTCATAATCATTGTTGGAACATGGGCAAATGTTGCCGTCATCTTGTTAAAGCCTTTCTTCATGAAATTCACGTCTTCGGCATCAAGATCATCCATGTTTACGGCATAAGCAATCTGATTTTTCTCCCACATTATCTGACATCCTAGAACAGTTACACGCATAATTGCTCCAGGTGAAAGATAATATGAATCATTTCCTTTGGCATCTTTTAGCCATATGTTCAAATCAACATATTCAGGCAAAAGACTATCTCCGTCTGTTCCATCAGGAAGTTTTTCGACAAGAATATCCTTTATAGCTTTTAATGTTCTCTTACTGAATAAACTGTGATATTTATTTTTTTCACGGTATTCATTGATTTTTTCCAATGCTTGTTTCTTTGCAGAATTTGATTTGAATGTAGCATTCTTTACTTCGTCATAGTATTTATCAATAAATTCATCGTAAGTATCCGAATTGCCAAAGTCTGTTTCGAATGTGATATCTTCAGTTTTTGCTGTAATCTGTCCAAGTTCTTTGTTCAAATCACTTTCCAACTGGTATCCAACTTGAATATCGTATTCGATACTATTCTTCATACTCGTAAGAGAATCAATGATTGCCTGTTTGCCATTTCCTGCATCAATACCGATTCTATTACCAACTGCTGACATTCCTAATGTTACAAGAGGGTAGAGAGACATAAACAAAATGAACATAAGCCATTTATAAAGTGTATCCCACCAGAAATCTTTTACAGTAAACCGGCTATTAGCTAGTTTGAAAGCTGACCAACAGAGTCCTACTGTGCCAATAGCTACAGCATAGTGACTTCCCCATTTATAAAATTGGGCAAGTACACCTGAAAAATATTCAATAGCTTGAATTACAGGAATATCAATCCAGCCTGTCCATGTATGATTCATAAAATAGGCCCTCCTTATCTTCTAAACGAATCTGGAACTTTATAATCAAAGGCTTCCTGTTTTCGCTGTTCTGCTAGTAATTCATCTGCTTCAACCTGTTTTTCATTCTCTTCATTAATCATTCTGCTTGCAGAAAGACTTGCAACATCGTTTATAGCTTCTTCAAGTGCAATTAATTCATCTACAGTCTGTTGAGTAAGGAATAGATTAGCTTCATTAGCTGCAGCTTCTGTCATATTTCCGTCAGAGTCTGTTTGTGAATATGCCGCTTCCAGAACCGCATTGGTTCTCGCAATTTTATCTTCTCTCTGAAGTTGGATTGCTTCATCTGTTGCTTTAGCCATTACTTTCGAAGCTTGAGATTTTACCTGTGCTACAGATTGCTGAACAAAAAGATAGTTTTGTGGACTAATACCATATTTTTTCCAAATATAGACTCTTTGTTTCTCTGTCAGATTTCCCTCAATGGCATCAATTGCAAATTTCATACTATCCGTCATATGGTTTTCCATATCTTTGCAGGCTGCAAAGAAGTTATGGTCTGGCCCATTCATTCCACATAAATCGGCTAAAGAATATCTCCCATAGCCACAATCTATGCTTGGACTTGTAATAGTGTTTTTGATAGTTCGAGCCTGATTTAATAGTTTATTAACACGCTTATTTGCATCTTTTATATCGTTTCGAATATCAAAATCACCATCAAAACGGATGTTTTCCCAGTCAATGGATTTTGCACGATCTATTGCCTGTTGAATTTGCCTGTATTGATTTTCTATTTGCGTTATGGTGTTCATTACCATGTCGTACTGACTGTATAACTGGTCGATTGCAGTAAGCCAGCCTGAAATATCGAATACCGGGTAGCCTGTTGCACTTACGTTGCTTACGGCTATTACGCTTCCAAAAAGAAGAGCGATTAGTGTTTTTTTTGCTTTCATTTGAAGTACTCCTCATGATGTATGTTTATTTCGCCTAAATCAGGAAGTGAAATAGGCGAAATTCCTCCTGATTAGGTGATTTATTATGTTTCCAACATTTTTTTATACTTTTCGTATTCAAGACTCCTGTAGTCTCGTCCTAAATCAGCCATTTTCTGTTTTGTTGCCTCAAGAATGTCGAAGGCCAGAGGTTCCATTGTGTTTCTGCCTTTTTCTGCTTCGATTCTGTCCAGCATTTCATGATCTGGAGAAATCAAGGCAAGCTGGAACGGATCCAAGTCCAATGTGAACATTCGGCATCCGTTTGGATTCTTGAAGTAGTAATCTCTTTTCATAGTTGCATTGCTCAATGCCAGAATTTCAGAATCTGTAAGGCCAAAGTATCTGTAACTGTCTACAAGACCAGGTGAAGTTGCACTTTCGTCGGCAAGGTAGATTTTGGTCAAACACTGCTGGGCGATTGTGTCACTCAAACTTGATTTTGCAGCAGCAGCAACTTCCTGGGTTGCGAAAATACAGAACACCTTTTTCTTACGCAGAGTTCTGAGCCATTCCTGAAGGAATCCTGCGAAAATCGGATGCTGAAGATAAAGCCATGCTTCATCAAGGAAAAGGAATGTTAGCGGCTGTTTCTGTCCTGTTGGTACGTTCCATAACTTTTCAAGGTAGCGGAAGATGTACATAAGGGCTGGAGCTACTGCCTTTTCTGAAAGTCTCATCAAACTTCCCATTTCAATTGTTACGAGCTTTGAAAGCGGAAGGTTTGTTTCATCTGCATCAAAGATAGGACCAAACTGACCTCCTGCACAATATGGATCAAGTCCAATACGAATCGTATTACTGCCGTTTTCTGGATCAGAATAGGTTGCATACTGCTGGAATGTTGTAAGGGTTCTTCTGTTTGGTTCTTTCTGGGAAATCAAACGGAGTGTTTCTGAAATTACCTTACTCATTTCTGGAGTTGTCTCAATGTTCTGCTGAGAAAGTAATCCTTCAATGAATTGCTGGCACCACATAAGGCTTTCTGTATATTCTGCCTGGGTACATTCATCAGGACCTTTCAATTCTGAAAGCGGCTGGAACGCAACTGCATCCTTTCCAGGTTCTACATAAATTCCACCTCCACCTACCATAAAAGCACGGCTTGAAAGCTGCTTATCAATACAGATAATGTTTGCATCTTTATATTTAGTGGCGGATGCCATAAGCAGGGCCAGTAGGGTAGATTTACCGGCACCAGTTGGACCGAATACGAATGTGTGTCCTACATCACGAACATTGAGGTTCAAAAAGAACGGTGTTCCGTAACTTGTAGAGCAGGTACACAATGGAACTGAACTTCCACAGGTTTCTTCCGTAAAGTCGTTATACAGCATTCCCTGCCATGCAGAACTTAACGGAATAATGTTCGAAAAGTTCTTTGTTGAAATGAGTGGACGGCGGATATTCGCATAAACGTTACCCGGCATCATTCCAAGCCATGCCTGACAGTTATTGAAAGTTTCTTCTTTTACGGAGAATCCACAACTACGGACGACCTGCTGAAGTTTTCTTGCTTTTTCTTTTGCACTTTCTAATTTCCTATCCCAAACCATTAGGTTACTTGTGTAATAACCGAGAACATATTCTCCAAGTGCAATATCACCCTGAATGTCAGAAGCCTGAGCTTCCATTTCCAAGGCTCCTTTGTTTTCCTTGTCGATTTCAACGTTCATGGCCATTTCTGTGAACAGTGTCATTCCAGATTTTCTTGCTGAATAGAATCTGTTCTGATACTTTTCAGCTTCTTTTGCTGATTTCTCTTTTGAAAGCGGAATGAATCGTGTAGTCCAGCGGAATTCTGTCATTGCTCTGTTCAGACCGTCAAAAATTGCAGGATAAGTTTTGTTAGGAAAGTCCATTATTCCCATAACAGGAACATAGTATTCGCCAATCTTCAAAGGTTGGCTATTTCTAACATCCATATCACACAGATAGTTATCCAGGAAGAAGAAAGTATCCTCTGGATAAATGAGTTTTTGGTTATTCAAAGAAACTGAACTTTTGATGTAGGAAAACAGTTCTGAATTATCAAGACGATGAATCCAAAGTTTTACTGCCATAGTACCCATTACTTTTTCACATTCATCCAGGAAGTTTTCAATTTCTTTCTGGATTTTGGGTAAGTTTTCATGCTTCACAAATTGCGATTTTGTTTTGTTAGTTTTGGACTTATTATTCTTAAATAGTAGTCCTGTAGTTTTGGAGTCTATATCGCTTGGAAGCTGGTAAACGAAAGTAATGTAGTATTCAGTTGTAAAATGTTCACCGAACTTGTGATAGTTTTCAGCTCGTCTTTGGTCTATAAGCCAGCCTGAAAGGTTGCTGAATTCTCCTGCAGGATAATCCTTTGTTTTATATCTTTTTACATCAAAGAAAAGAGCCCATCCTTCGTTCTGAGCAAGAGTCATAGCACTGCGATTAAACAAAGATGCCATACTTGCGATTTCTGGAGCTGAGGACGATTCCAAATCAGGGTATTCCACCTGATAAGTTGCCATGATTGCTCCATTTTTTAATAGGCATACTCCTGGATCCATAATGAAACTCCAGGGAAGAACATATTTGAGCTGGTTCTGAGGTTCTTTGAATTTCTGTAAATCTAAAAATGGTATTTTCAATCTGCCCTCCAAATATCTGGTGCCATAAGACGGTCAAAGATAACTGTCAGAGCATAAGGATCATTTTTACAAATCATTTTTGCTCCAACATAAAGAAATATTCCAATTATCACGCACCAGATTGAAACAACGTTCATAAGAACAATGGTTAAAACCAGAATTAACATTGCTGGCATAATTCCTATGCCTAATAAAAGGTTTGGCTCTAACAAAACTCGATGAACTGGTGTGGAATAGTCGTAGACGTTAATTTCTTCCAATTTTGTCTCCTGTTCCGTCAGGAACTACTTCAATCCAGGCAAAACGTTCTCCGTCTTCTCTGAAAGTATCCACATCTAGAACTTTCAGGCCTTTGTTTTCAAGTTCTTGCTGTAAGATGTCTTTTGTAAGCTTTCTGTTTTTAGGAAGTGACAGCATAACCATGTATCTGTCTTCTGTCTCTTTGATTGGGGTAAGGATTGGAAGTTCTAGATCTCCTAGAACTTCAAGAATTATGCCTGTTGGACTTAATGTTTCTTCCATGTCTGTTCTCCTTTACGAAAAGCGGCTCCGAAGAACCGCCGTCAGAATAAAATCCTGGACTACGCAACTCCCAAAGCATTTAATGCACCGATTGTGCTTTCGATTCCTTGCTCAATCTGAGGGGCAAGAGAAACTTCGAAGGTCAAATCGCCAAGGAAGTAAGAACAGATACTTGAAGCTGAAAGGAGGATGATTGTACCGATAATCCATGGGGCAAACTTTTTAATCATCTGTCCGCCGCCACCCTGCTGACCAGCGAGAACCATATCAATTGGTTGGATTTAAAAAAGATAAGAATTTAGATTTGTATAGACTTAGATAGGTAAAAGTGGAGTGTTTTCC
>R24__coassemble_1346_pt1 | contig 13252 bp, 10 predicted proteins | sample R24__metabat2_low_PE_020 | metagenome-assembled genome bin R24 | reverse complement strand
GCTGGCAGATAATTTTTTTTAGTTCCTTGCCTCCGGCTCCTGTGTCTCTGTCCCCTTTGTCCGAGTCAGCAATTCCTTCAAAAAACTCCAGAGCATCTTCTACGCTCATATCAAGAATGTCTACAATGCTTTTGCCGTGGTACAATTTATCCAAAGCCTTTTTACTGTAACGCTTTCCTTCACATTCCTCGCAAACCGTTGTTACAGGATCCATAAAAACCAGTTCAGTTACAATTACACCCCGACCTTTGCAAGCAGGACATTTTCCTTCGCTGTTAAAAGAAAACAATCCTGAATCCACATGATTTGCCTTTCCAAAAAGCTGGCGTATTTCATCAAAAAATCCAAGATAAGTGCAGGCAGTGGAACGGCCTGTTGCAGTAATTGCAGACTGATCCACCAGCACCACCTGATTTTCGTACTGTTTTGCAAACACGTCCCGAATCAAAGAAGATTTACCGCTGCCGGCAACCCCAGTAACGCAGGTCAAAATGCCAGTTGGAATATCCACATCCACATTCTTAAGATTATGAAGATTTGCACCCCTAACCTTAAGCCAGCCCTTTGGTGCACGAGGATTTTCCTTTGGAAGAATCACCTCCTTCATGGCATCACCGGTTTTTGTACCGCTGGCAAGAAGAGCTTCATAAGACCCCTGAAACAAAATCTGTCCGCCGTTTTTACCAGCCAAAGGACCCACATCCACAACTTCATCTGCAATTTCAATAATATCCTTGTCGTGTTCAACCACAAGAACGGTGTTTCCCTTGTCCCGAAGATTTTTCAAAAGACGGCTCATTCTGTGAACATCACGAGGGTGCATACCAGTGGAAGGTTCATCAAAAATGTAAGTCATGCCAGTAAGAGAGCTTCCCATGTAGCGCACAAGTTTTACTCTCTGAGCCTCGCCACCACTCAATGTTGAAGATTCCCGGTTCATGTTAAGATACGGAAGTCCAATATCAATCATTCTATCCAGACTGGAAATTAAAGCTTCAACAACAGTTTCTCCCCGCTTATCGTCAACTCTGGCAAGAACTTCCCTAAGCTTTCCAAATTCCATTTCGCACATCTGGTGAATGTTGTAGCCCTGAATCTTACAGTTCAAAGCCGCGTTATTCAAACGCATTCCATTACAATGGGGACAGACCTCCTCGTTCATAAAAGCATTCAGCCGTTTTGCGTTAGCATCAGTCTGCTCATCTTCACCCTTCATCAGACACAAACGCTCAAACTGATTTTTAATTCCCTCAACCTTTTTGTTTTCCCGTTCGCCGTCCTCAGTTCGACTTCCAAACAACAAAAGATTTTTCTCTTCCTCAGAATAATCCTTAAACTTTTTATCCAGATTCCAGAAACCGCTGGAAGTGTACTGCTTAAAATAATAATTCCCGGGAGCAAAGGCCGGAAGATTTATCATCCCTTCATTCCAGGATTTATTCTCATCCACCGCCTTTGTCACATCCAGCTCAAGAATCTTTCCAATGCCGGAACACTTAGGACACATACCGTTAGGATTGTTGAAAGAAAAATAAGACGCTGGCCCCACGTAAGGCGCACCAATCCTACTGAACAAAAGCCGAAGCATGGAATACATATCGCTGATAGTGCCCACCGTTGAACGGGCATTTCCACCAAGCCGGCTCTGGTCAATAATCACGCTGGCAGTCAGATTATCAATAAGTTCAACATTAGGCTTTTCGTGTTTAGGCATACGACTGCGCACAAAAGCAGGATAAGTCTCATTCATCTGCCGCTGACTTTCCGCCGCAATAGTATCAAAAACAATGCTGGATTTCCCGCTGCCAGAAACTCCCGTAAAAACTACGATTTTATTTTTGGGAATCTCCAGGCTCACATTCTTCAAATTGTTCTGCTTTAAGCCCTTAATAATGATTTTGTCGTTCATAAATACCTCGTTGATTTTCAGCTAGCTTTGCAAGTTAGTATAACGAGGCTGCAATTTCTGGACTTCTGAATTTGTGCTGATTTAAAAATGCAGCAAGTGTAATTGGCCATAGAAACAGGCATGTATATAGAATCAGATTCCCATTGACCAAGAATCTCTAAAATGTTAATCTAAACGATATATTTTCATATATATCGGGCCATTAGCTCAGCGGTTAGAGCAGAGGACTCATAATCCTTTGGTCCTTGGTTCAAATCATTAGACCATATTTGGCATAGTGTTCGGGATAGACACTAAGTCCTTATATTACAAGCATTTACATAATCTTTGATCTTTCAGAGATGATTAAATGTCAACTGAATATCAACCAGTTGATTAAATCAATCTTTGGAGGATTAAATGGACCCAAATTACCACATCTTTAAAAAGCCAGTAAAATCAAAAGACAAAATTATTCATCGCTGGTATTACTATTTCTTCGATCCTGTTACAGGTAAGAAAATTCAAAAGGTCTGCAAAAACTGCAAAACTCAGGCACAGGCCAATGCATTTATTTCAACTCTTCCACCACTCTTTGTTGAAAAGAAAGTAACTCTCAACGACATTTGTGAATGGATGTATTTTCCAGGAGGCCCACATCTTGAAAGAATGGCGAAGCTAGGTAAAGTCTGGAGCATAGACACTATAAAAGACAAACATCGTATGCTGGAATTGTTCCTGGAGAACTTTGGAGAATTGGAATTAAAGGATATTACAATTCCAATGATTACAGAATTCCTGGCGGACATAAACCGTTCTGGCGGATGGAAAAACAATTTCCTTACTGTAGTTCGTGAAATCTATGCAGAAGCTCCGTTTCATGGGATTCCTTACATTCCTTGTCCGGCATTTCCTAACTTCATTAGAAACAGCAAAAAGAAAAGCCTGTTCTCAAAGGAAGAACTTAAAATGTTGTTCAATGAATCTTTATGGATTCGTTTTAATGAAGAACGATATAGAAAGTTCCCACAGTTTAATGAGGGACACAGTTCAATGTATTTGATGTTCCTGGTTATTGCTAATTGCGGACTTCGTATTGGTGAAGGAATTGCTATAAAGGTTAAGCAGTTTCATTTTGATGAAAAGGTTCTTGTTGTAGATGGATTTATCAGACGAAATGATTTGAAAAGAACCAATTACAATAAGTGCGGTTCTGAAGATAATCAGAAAATCCGAGTTGCTCCACTTCCCGATGAGATTTTAAGGATAATTCAGGCGTATATTATAAAGCATAATTTAGGACCTGATGATTATGTGTTCCAGCGTTATGGAAAACCTATCAGGGCCTGGCTTGCAGAAGAATGGTTTAGAAAAATCATCAAAATGACGGATATCAATGTTGGAAAACGTATTCTTACACCTCATTCTTTGCGATTCACTTATATTACAAGACTTCGTCAGGATGTTGCCGGAGAAACCGTTCAGAAGATTGCAGGTCATAATTCGCTGAATATGACGGATTACTACACAATTCCTGATATTTCTGATCTTGTTGAAGCTGTACAGCCTGCTGCAGGTGCGGTGAATAGGTTGTTTGCGTAGAGTAAAAGGCGAAAATGACCGATAATGAGGATAATAAAGAGGGTGTAAACTGGTTACAAATTGTAACCGGTTGTAATTTATTGCAACTGATGAAAAAAGCAGAGAACCAGACTGTACGGGATGGTGAATAGACAAACCTCAACTAGGGTACTATTTGTACCCTAGTTACTGAAGTGAGGTCGTGACAAAATGTCACGGACTGCAATCGCTAACAGCAAATAGAAAATCAGTTTTAGAAGTTAAAAATGATTATGAAAGCATTACAACTGGAGGTAATGTAAATGAACTTAAACGAATTGAAAAATGAAAATAATACACAATTGCTGATGTATGAATCAGCAGATGGAATTACAAAAATTGAAGTTAAAATGCAGGATGAAACCGTCTGGCTTTCAATTGATCAGATGGCTGAATTGTTTGGAAGAGATAAATCTACAATCTCCAGGCATATAAAAAACGTATTTGAAGAAGGTGAACTGGAACAAAAACTGGTTGTTGCAAATTTTGCAACAACCACTAAGCACGGAGCAATGCCGGATAAAACTCAAACCCATGAAGTTACTTATTACAACCTGGACATGATTATTTCAGTTGGCTACAGGGTCAATTCTCTCCGCGGTACTCAATTCCGCCAGTGGGCAACACAGAGACTTAAGGAATATATCATCAAAGGTTTTACTATGGATGATGACCGCCTTAAAGAACTTGGTGGTGGTGATTACTGGCATGAACTTTTAGACCGCATCAGGGACATTCGTTCCAGCGAAAAAGTGATGTATCGTCAGGTTCTGGATTTGTATGCTACAAGCGTGGACTATAATCCAAAAAGTGCTGAAAGTATCGCTTTCTTCAAAATGGTTCAGAATAAGTTTCATTATGCAGCTCATGGAAATACTGCTGCAGAAGTTGTTTATAACAGAGCTGATAGTGAAAAGCCATTTATGGGGCTTACAAGTTTTTCAGGTGATTTCCCAACAAAGAAAGATGTTGTAACTGCGAAAAATTATCTTGATGAAAATGAACTTAAGACTCTGAATAATCTTGTTAGTGCATACTTTGATTTGGCAGAAATCGCAGCAATGGATCATAAACCAATGCACATGAGTGATTATGTAGAACAATTGGACCGTGTAATTCAAACTGCAAATAAAGAAGTTTTGGACGGAGCTGGAAGCATTAGTCATAAACAGGCTGTAGACAAAGCCCTGGAAGAATACAGAAAATTCCAGGTAAATAATTTGAGTCCTGTTGAGAAAGCCTATCTGGAAACAATTAAGCAATTGGAAAAGGATGCAAAGAAAAAGAAATAATCTTTTTTGTTTGAAGAAGTCTTTGAGCTGGTTACAAATTGTAACCGGCTCTAACTTTTTAACTTGAATGTAAATTACAAAAATTTTTATTTTCGTAATTTACAAAAAATTTTCGTAAAAATTGAATTTATTTTCGTAAAATCACAATTATTTTCGTAATTTTGGAAAATTTTTCTTAAAAATGGAAAGTATATTCTGAGTCACGAGCTGGTATTTTTGGAAAGCAATGATACAGAAAAAATAGTTCTTTCAGATAAAGAAAGAGCAATAATCATGAAATCGTTTGAAAATCCACCTGAGCCAAATGATGCTTTGAAAAGAGTGTTTTTAAATTAGCTTTGTTATTTTTTCAACTTTGCTTCACGCTGGAGACGGCGGAGTTCAAGGCTGTCAGCAATTTCTTTGCTGATGGCCTTTTGTTTTTCTTCATCCAAGCAGTCGAATCCTTTGAGGACTCCTTCATGTTCTTTTGCCAGCTTATAAAGATATGTGTCGATAACCTGATCTGTTTCTTCTTTTCCTGTAAGAAGCCAGTCTGATGTTACTTTTAATTCTTTTGCAATTCCTGTGAGGATTGATTCAGGAATATTTGTGCGGCCTAAAGACCAGTTATTGATGAGATCGAAATCTGCAATTTTTCCTAAATGTTCTGCATACAATTCTTCAAAAGGGGTCTGGAATGAGTTTGTATTCTGACGAAGAATTGTTTCAATTCGATCCATGATTGTGTGGCGGCTCATCGCAACAATGCTAATTTCTTGCTGTGGGTTTTCTCCGTTTACAAGCCAGTCGATAGACACATTCATAAACTTCGCAACTTTGTAGATTAGTTCTGTATTTGGAAGAATGTTTTTATGTTTCCATGCAGCAATAGTTGAAGGTGGAATTTCAATCTGAGAACAAAACTGTCTACGACTAATTCCTTTTAATTCGAGATAATTATCAATTATTTCAACTAATTCAATACCATTGCGCATTTTTATTGACATCACCAGAGAAACTTAGTATATTTTAATTATGGTTGATATATCAAACATAGGTTTTATATATCAACTGATATTACTAATCAACATCTGTCAGATCATTGATTAGTAAATGCTTGTAACCAATTATATCACACTAACTGAATTTTGTTTATATATCCCAATAGACAAAATTCGAAAGGAGGCCAAATGGCTAACAACTTTGATTTGGAGTTGAAAGAAATTCAGCTTCAGAATGAAAAGCTTTCACGCTCTGTTACGGAGATTCTAAAGTTTTTAGAACATCCAGAAGAACGTAAGGCAATGGACAAGGAGTTCTACACAATTGAAGATTGTGCTCTCCTCAAGGGTGGTGCTGCATTGAATACTTTCAAAGCAAACCGTTTTTATCTTCCGGGCTGTGGAAATCCAAAGTATGACTGCTATGTTGCAGGAAAACTTTGTTTCCAAAAAAAGGAAGTTCTTAAATGGCTGAAGTACAGCGATGCAGATTATGCAGAGTACGCAAAGGAATGCGGAATACCTGTTGTTCCTGAAAAGTACGAAAGGATGGCACGGAGGGCCAGGGGGGAATTGGCTTGCGCAGGATGATTTCAACAGGGCAAAAAAAATGCGCCAATGAGCGGCAACTCAAAAGCGCAGTAAAAAGTTCGCCTAAGAACTTAATGTCCTTATCCTACACAATTTATAAATCTTTTTCTAGCGGTAAAAGGTGGAGTTATGAGTGAAGCCTATTTTATCAAGCAGCAGAAGAAAGATCGTTACACAATTCTGGACAAGACTTGTATTGAAGACCAGCGGCTTTCCTGGAAGGCTAAAGGTCTTCATACATATCTTATGAGTCTGCCGGACGACTGGAAAATCTATATTTCTGAAATCGTAAAACATTCAACTGATGGAATTGATTCACTTCAATCTGCAATTAAACAGCTGGAAAAATATGGTTATATCAAGAAGTTAAGAAACCGGCGTGAAGACGGATGCTTTGGCGGCGTTTCCTATTTTGTTTATGAAAAACCTTTTGAAGTTCCGCTGGAAGATTCTGTTCCACCACAACGGGAAAATCCACTCGTGGAAAAACCACAAATGGATAAACCGTATACGGAAAATCCGTTACTACTAACTACTAATATACTAAATACTAATAAACAGAAAACTGAACTAACTAACTACGAACAAGAAAAAGTCAGCGAGTCAGATTCTTTTATAGATTTAGTTAAGAGTTTCTTTGACGGAGAATATCCTTTTGATAAAAACTTTGAAGAGGATCTTCAGAACAAGTTTGAAAAAAAGGAAATGAATCAGGAACTTCTTGAAGCCTATTTGAAATATGTTTTTGAAAGAACTAAAAGCTGCAAGCCGACAAAATCCTTTGAAGGTTTGTTCAGGACTCTGGCTCTTTCCAATTCCGTTTTGAGAGACTTTAAGCTGATTCTTTCGACAAATGCTAAACCAGAAAAACAGAAACGAAAAATTGTGTACGTTCATTGCCCTTCATGCCAGACCGACTTTGATGAATTTGAATATTATTGTCCGGCTTGTGGATTAAAGCTTGATGCAATCAAAAACCAGGACATGAATGAAATCAAAATTTGCAAAGCGGTTTTTGAAATGACGGATGAAGAAAAGCAGAATCATTACGCACTTCTGGAAGAGCGTAGGAAATCAACGGGAAGATTATTTTTGACCGTTGATGAAAGATTAAAGTTCTATGAGGAATGTGGAATTCTGTAGAACGAGGAGAACAAATTGAATTTTATAAATAATTTAGCTGCCAGATTTAAGACAGCAGGCAAAAAGGAAGAAACAGTTCCTGCAGTAAAAATTGTAATGATGAACTTGGATAAGCTTTCTTTTGACGAAGAATTTAAGGGAATGTTTACCCAGGAAGAAGAAAAGGTAAATCGTATAGCAGAAAACATGAAAGCAAACGGTTTTGATGTTTCTCAGCCAATCATTATTACACCAGATGGAAAAATCCTTGACGGTAATTCCCGCTTTCTTGCCTGTAAGATTGCTGGAATTACAGAAGTGCCTGTGATTATCAAAGAGTTTCAGTCAAAGGACGAAGCTTTAGATTATGAATATCACCTGCAGTTTGACCGTAGAAATATGACTGATGCAGAAATCTACAGTGCATATCAGAGAATTGTTTCCAAGAGAAATCCTGATGGAACAAAAGCAAAAACTGATGTTGAGATTGCAGCAGAACTGAATATTTCTCCACGTCAGATTGGAAAGATTAAGGAAGTTGAACGCAAGGCTTCTCCTGAAGTTCTGGAATCTTTTAAGAGCGGTGAAATCAGTTTGAACAAAGCTTACAACCAGATGAAAGAAGAAACAAAAATTCCTGAGCCAGTTACAGATGAAACTGTTGTGGAATCTGCAAAAGTTGAAGAAGTTCAAGCTGAATCAAAAGAACCAAAGAAAAAAGAATTTGAAAAAGTTCACTTAAAAATCCGTTTGGATGATTATGAACTACTAAAACTTGCTTCAGAAGACGAACAGAAATCCGTAGAAGATTTTATTCTTGATTTGATAGAAAAGAAACTTGTCGGATAAGTTCGACTACAAAATTTACATCGCAGCGGAATGTGTTTGTTAAACATATTCCGTTTGTAAAAACCTGTCTGCCCATAATTTTTTACATCACGAGGAGTTCCAGAACATGGGAAACATTACTTATCATCGAGATCCACATAAAAAGGATTTCACTTGTCTTAGCAACGATGTGCTGAAAGACAAAAATATTTCATTCAAAGGCAAAGGACTTTTTGCCTATATTCTAAGTCTTCCTGACAACTGGGTTCTGTATAAATCTGAATTGCAGAACCATTGTACTGATGGAAGAAGTTCAATTGATTCAGGACTGGATGAACTTTGTAAAAACGGTTACATCAAAATCCTGCAGAAAAATGATTCAAAGCTAGTATTTCAGATTATTGAACGACCAAGAATTCATTTATCAGTTGATGATGCAGAAAATCAGCAGCATACATATGAGGCTGTTGAAAATCGACAGATGGTATGTGCAGAATCAACATCTGAGGATGTTCAAAATCAGCATCTACTAAATACTAATTTAAATACTACTACTAACTACTTAGAAGTCAGTAGTAGTAATTCAAATAATTTAAGAAGAGTTATGAAAGAACTTGGATTGAGTGTGAGTAATAACTTTTATTCCAATTTCCAATCTTTTGCGGATTCACATAACCTGACTGATGAACAGAGCGAGAATTACATCAGATGGATTTATGAGACCAAAAAGAAATCTGCACATAACATCAATTCATTCATTTTCAAGACAGCCTGTATGGAAAACCTTCTGGAAGAATATCTTGGGACTGTTCAGAGAAAATCTGAAACGAATAAGAAAATCTTTTGCAAACATTGCGGAAAGGAACAGACATTCCAGGAACAGAGAGAATCCAGCTGTCACGGATGTGGAAAAGACTATTTTGATTTTTCACAGTTTGCCAATACTAAAGTTTTACATCATGAGGAGCACGCCAATGGTAGCGACAACATATCCACAGATTAGTGGAGATTTTTATAATACAGATGCAGAAAAATGTTTCTTAGGAGCATTACTGCTAGACTGGGATGCAATGGGTGAAGCATCGTCTAAAATTCATCCTGAAGATTTTTACTATAAATGCAATAAGCTGATTTATGCCACAATGCAGTCACTTTACGGAAAGGTCCCACAGGTGGATCTTATAATCCTTATAGATGAGCTGAGAAAAAATCATCATCTTGATGAAGCCGGGGGACCTGCATATATTGCCGCTCTTACAGACCTGGTTCCAACAAGTAAGAATATTGATCATTACATTAAAAAAATTAAGGAATGCAAAACTACCCGTGAAGTTAGGGATATTTCAGGCGAGATTACAGAAAGCCTTGAATCAAACATTCCAACAAATGACATCATTGAGCAGGCTAAGAGAAGACTTGATGACATTCAGGCAAACAGTTCTGAGGTCCAGATTATCACGGCTGCTAATCTTCTTGTTGAAGCAAACGAAAGGATCAAATACAACATTGAGACCCAGGGAGAACCCCGAGGTATTTCTACAGGTTTTGAAAAGTTTGATGGAATGCTTGGCGGCGGATTCAAACGAAAACACCTTGTAATTCTTGCAGCCCGACCTTCCATCGGTAAGACCGCTATGGCTCTGAATCTTCTTGAAAACTCTGCAGCCAAAGGATACAAGTCAGGATTTATCAGTCTTGAAATGACTACAGAGGAACTTTCAAACCGTCTTATAAGCCAGTGTTCAGGAGTTCCAGGAGACAAACTTATTTCAGGTTTTATGGGATCAAAACAGATTGAAGCATGGGGACAGGCCGGACTATCTTTCACAACTTCCAATGTTTCTTGCAGAAAAACATGGAATTGGAATCAGTGATGTTTGCGGAATCATCCGTAATATGGTTTTGAAATATGGAGTTGAAATTATTTACATTGATTACCTGGGACTTATCCGTTCTGGAAGAAACAACATGCAGCAGTGGCAGGAACTTGGACTTTTCACAGAAGCTCTTCGTGATACTGCAATTGCAATGAATATTCCCGTTGTTCTGTTATGTCAGTTAAATCGTAATGCAGAAGATGATGAACCTACACTTGCTGATCTTAAAGGTTCTGGTGAAATTGAACAGCATGCAGATGAAGTAATTATGATTCACGGAAAACGAGAATTTGATCCAAATGAACCAACAGCTGAACGAACAATTATTATTGGAAAACAGCGAAACGGAATTACAGGCCGCTTCAAGATGGATTATGTATGTGCTTTGACTAAGTTCAGAGATGCAGCTTAAGGGAGGTGGCTCATGAGTAAACAATTAAATATTGCAGCTGCAGCTTACACTCCTGATCCTATTGTTGGAACTACAAAACAGAAAAACGAACACTTCTTTCAGTTTGAAAAAGTTGTTCATTCAAAAGATGATACAGCAGGTATCAACAAAATGCTTAAACGAGGCGGATATTTTGTCAGCGGAAAGGAAGCTTTTAATGATAACGGAGACCATGTAGGTTTCAAGTGTTCTGCAAAATGCCGGCCAGATGTAGCACTTGGCCATAACAGACGGGACAAATCTTGGGTTGAAGATCTTGAACACATTGATTTTGGAGGTTATTCAAGAACTTATCTTGATTGTGGTTCTTTGGAAAAGTGCTATGAACAGATTTTTGGCGAAGCACTGGAAGAATACAATAAAACACAGCGCAATGACAGAAAAATCAAGAATTATCTGACTCATATCCTTGAAGACCAGAGACGTGGTTCAATGAAAAAGAAAAGCACCACAGACAATTCCAGAAAACCCTGGTATGAGTTCATTTTTCAGATTGGGAAAAGAGATAACCGCCTTGATACAGAAGCTTCAATCGCGATTCTTGAAAAGTTTGTTCTTGAATGGATGCCCGAACATTATCCTAACCTGAAGGCTGTAGGAATCTATCTTCATGCAGATGAGTTTACAATCCATCCGGTGACTCACGAGAAACTTCCAGGTTCTGTTCATATTCACTTTGATTTTGTTCCAGTTTGTCATGCACTAACTAAAGAAGAACAGGAAGAAGAAGATAAACTTCGTGAAGAAATAAAACAACAGGAAATTGAACGCTGCAAAAAAGAAGGTATTGAGTTTGATGAAAAGAAATGGAAAAAGAAAGACTGGACTCCCTGGCGTGTTGAACATTTTGGAAAGGCACTTCAATCAGGAATGAGCGTACAGTCATCAATTTCAGGAGCCTGTGCTGAAATGGGATTTCGAACAAAAGGTAAACTTACAGCACAGATTCAGATGGAAGAAGCTGTAAGAAATGATCTTCTTGATATGGTGGAAAGTTATGGAATCAAAATTGATCGGGAAATTGAACTCGATCGAGAAGAAGAAGTAACTATCCAGCTTTATAAGGCTCGTGAAGATAACGCAAAACTTCTGGAAGCAAATCAGAAACTGATGGAAGAACTGCAGAAACAGAGTCGTAAGAATAAACGGGATGCTGCTCAGAATTTGAAAGACAAAAATCAGAATCAGCTTGATAAAACTGAAAATGAAAAAAATGCTAAACACAATGCAGAAGAGAAAGCTGTGAATGATAAGAAATCTGCAGAGCTTTCTGTATTTCAGAACAAAGTTGATATGATTGATAAGAACCTTGAAAAGATTGATAAATGGACCAGCCAGAAAAATCAGGTTGAACTTCAGTTAAATAAGGTTAATGAAGTTTTGAATAATCAGAAAAAGCAGCAGGATAAGACTGAAAAAAAACAGAATGAACGCCAGAAATTTCTTGATGAACTTCACGACGAAACATTTGCAAAGGCAGATGAAAATGAACGAAAAGAAATCGAAATAAAGAATCAGCTTTCTGAACTTAAAGATGAATCCCAAAAGGATGATGAGCGTAAGAAGGAAATCAAGACTATGGTTGATGACTATTATTCTATGAGAACCAATTATAGAAAGTATGAAGATGCTCATTATTTTATGGAAAGGACTGATACGGATATTGATAAAATCGAAAAGGAGTTTTATCAAAATGAAAAATATGGAGTACGTTCTTTTACAGAAAATCTTACGGACATGTTTGGTAGGGTAAAAGAATACATCAATCACCTGTATCTTAAGTTTGAAGATGCACAGCGAGTTTGGAATAATTACTTTCACGGAAAGAAGGCTGAAGACCTCCGTTCAATCGCAAGTGATATGGATGCTCACGGAATTACAAGTTTTGATGATTACGATAAGCAGCGGCTTGATGGAAAACTGAGCTGGCAGATTAAGAAAGTTGAAGAGGAAAAACAAAGGATGATTCCTAAGAAGAAGGAACGGCCGTCCATTAGCTGGGATGACTAGCGCCTTTTTGAAGTGAATCTGCAACGTTGCAAATGGGAAAAATTGGACATTCAGGTCCAGTTTTTCCCATTTTTTTTGAAATGTCAGCGAGTTGAAGTCACCAGACAACGGCCTTGCCGTTATCGGTGAACACAACACTGAAAATGACAAACTGCGCCTTCGTTCCATTCCCAGCAAAATGCATATAAAATGCACTTTTCCTGTTCATTACTCTCGTCTTGTTTATCATTTTCAGTGTTGTGCTGAGGGGTCGTCCCCCTCAGGCTCCCCGGGGACATTGCGCTGTCCCTCAAGAAGAATCTGCAACGTTGCAAGCCCTGAAAATGTCCGCAGGCGGCCATTAAAAAGTGATGGGCTTTCCACAAAAGTGAATGCAGCTTCTTCTTTCACCCTGTCGTGAAATCCAGCAAAATTAGTCGGGGCATCTCCTGATTTTGCTTTAAGTGGTATGAGGATTTCAATTCAGCAAAAGTGATGTCTGGCGACTGAGGCTGAATCTTAAAGAAAGCGAAGTTTTGTGTATGCTCGGTTTATCACTAACTCTTTCTTTGCCTTTTTTATAATCGTACATATCCTTCCTTATACATAAA
>R24__coassemble_1267_pt1 | contig 14042 bp, 14 predicted proteins | sample R24__metabat2_low_PE_020 | metagenome-assembled genome bin R24 | reverse complement strand
CATTTCCACTGTTTTCCCCATCGTTGTATGCCCTCAGTAAAAAATCTCCCTAGATTCCACAAATTTTTACATACATTTTCACCAAAATCCCCCCATTTGTATGTACCCACCCTTTCCAGCGGGACAAAATCAAAATATTCCCGCAGGCATAAATTGAAAATTTCCCTAAACAAGTTTTTTTCACCGCCGATAATGGAACTATGAAAACATCGAATAAATCTAGCATTATCACAGGCGCTGTATTACTTGCACTTGCAGCCTTATTCTCAATCAGTTTGATTTTACAACCTCTGGATTTTGGAGCAGCCGGTCCAGGGCATAATAATATTTGTTACATTTTAGGAAACATGCTGTATTCAGTTTATGGATTTTCCAGCATTTTAATTCCTGTATTCCTTTTAATTTCAGGTCTATCATGTTTTGCAACAAAATGGACAGCAAGAAAAACAATGCGACTTATTACAGCATTAATTCCTTTTTTCACCTGTGTTGTAACTGAAAATATCTGCCGTTCGATCATTGCTTTGAACAAGGGTAATTTTTCCATCATAAAGATTCTTGTAGCACTTATTACAGGTGCAATGCTGGTTGTAATAGAATTTCTTGGAACCGGTATTCTTGCAGACAAAATCAACAATGGTGGATTCAAAAAGCCTAAAACACCTGGCTACAATAAAATGTCCCGTGTGCAGGTACCAGAAGTAAAAGAATCAGAACCATCAGTATTTGATGAAGCCCTTTCTGCAATCAACGAAAATAACGATGAAGATGATGAAGAAACTGTAGAAGAATCAGATGAAATCGAAAAAAATTACGAATGTTACGAAGAAGATGAAGAATTCTCTGAAGAAGAAATTGAATATTCTGATTACAACAGAGAACCTGAAATAGAAGAAGAAAATGAACCAGAACAGGAAGCAGAAATTCATGAAGATGAAAAAATTGAAACTCCTGCTGGAGAAAGTTTAATAGAAGATTCAATAGAAGAAGAACCTGTTACTTCAAATTCCATGATTACTCAGGAAGAATTTGCAGCACTTACAAATCCAGGTGATGAACTTGAATGGCCAGACTTACCACCACAGCCAGAAACTTTACCTCCAGAATATGATGCAGATTTTGATGAAAACGACCCTGCATTAGAATTCCCACCAAAAGAAGAAACTGCAGAAACTTCAGAAACTCAAGAAATTCAGGAAGAAACATACCCAAGCTTTGATGTTGAATTTGAGGAAGAATCTTTTACTCCAGAAGAGCCTGAAAATGAAACAGAAGAAATTTCTGATGACTCAGATTATGATGAAGTTTATTCAGAACCATATATGCCAGAATCTTCTTATGAAGAAACTGTTTCCGTTAAAGACGATCCATATGCAACTACAAGATATATTGATTCTGTTGTAGAAAATCCACGTTTTCCACACGGAATTGTAATTCACGATGGAACAGAAAAAACTGAAGAATCTGACGAGGAGCCTGAACCGGAGGCCCCAAAGCCTAAATATCCAACAAAAATTCAGCTTCAGGAAGATGTAGTAATTGAATCACAAAATGAACCAGAACTTGAAAATGATGATTATGTAGAAGATGAAACTCTTCCTTTCCCAGATTTTGATCTGGAAACTCCTGCAATCAGTCAGAACATGGAACCTGAATTTCAGAACGAAGAAAACTTTGAAAATGACAATGAGGATGAGGAAGAAGAAAATCTTACAGATTTTTTTACAAACATTGATAATTCCACAAAAGCAAAACCATTAGATGATCCATATGCTGCAGAAAATAAATCAAAACCTGCAGTTGAAGAAATTGAAGAAGAAGTTCCTCAGGTTTTCAATCAGATTGCGCATACAGAAACTGCCGCTGATGTTTTCTCTGAAATGGAAGCAGATATTCGTAGAAGTCAGCCTCCAAAACCAGCAGTAGCAACACCAGCAGCAACAGCAACAACAGCAGTAAAACCAGTTGAACAGTCAGTAACTCCTGAAGAAATTGAAAGACCAGAAGTTGATTTCTCTGGAAATATTGTTCAGGAATCAACAATGCCTTCATTAAATCCAGCAGGAGCAAATAATCTTACTGCAGATGAACTTTCAGATTTCTTTAACGCTCAGCAGGCTGAAAATACACCAAAAACTAAAGAAATTGCAGCAAATCCACCTAAGACAACTTTTAATCAGAAAAAAGGACCTTATGTAATTCCTTCAGATTTGCTTACAGCCTACAAGGATGACGAATACTGGATTATTGATGATGCCACAAAACAGGCTGCAATGAATCTTAAGCAGACTTTGTCGGAATTCAACATTGAAGCAGAAATTACAGGAATTAAAAAAGGTCCTGTAGTAACAATGTTCGAAATGCTCCCTGCTCCTGGTGTAAAACTTAGTAAAATTGTAGCTCTTCAAGATAACATTGCCCTTAGCCTTGCAGCTCAGTCAGTCCGCATTGTAGCTCCAATTCCTGGAAAACAGGCAGTCGGTATTGAAGTTCCAAACCGTCACCGTTCAGTAGTAGGATTCCGTGAAATTATTGAAATGGAACTTCCTGAATGGAAAAAAATGGCAGTTCCAGTAGTTCTTGGTAAAGATATTCTTGGAAAAGCCCAGCTTATCGACCTTGTAAAAACACCACATATGCTTATTGCCGGTGCAACAGGTTCAGGAAAATCAGTTTGTGTAAACTCTTTGATTCTTTCAATCCTTTTCAAACGTTCCTTCCACGACGTAAAAATGATTCTTGTGGATCCAAAAGTAGTTGAACTTAAGCTTTATAACAACATTCCACACCTGCTCACTCCTGTAATCACAGAACCTAAAAAAGCTTTGCAGGCTTTAAAATGGGCTTTGTGCGAAATGGAACGCCGTTATGCCCTCCTTGACCAGATGGGTGTACGTGATATTTCCAACTACAATCAGAAAATTAAGGAACAGCAAATCTGTACAGAAAAACTGCCTTACATCGTAATTATTATTGATGAATTTGCAGACCTTATGGCAACTTCAGGAAAAGAACTGGAACAGGTTATTGCCCGTCTTACAGCCATGTCCCGTGCCGTTGGTATTCACCTTGTACTTGCAACACAGCGTCCATCTGTAAACGTTATTACAGGTTTGATTAAAGCAAATATTCCAACACGAATTGCATTCATGGTAGCCAGCCGTACAGACTCTAACATCATTATTGATACAGTCGGTGCCGAAAAGCTTCTTGGTCGTGGTGATATGTTGTATGCCTCTGCCGTTGACCCAGCTCCAGTTCGTATTCAGGGAACCTTTGTAAGTGACCAGGAAGTTGAAGATGTTGTTCGCACTGTAAAAGAATATGGCGAACCAGACTACATTGACGAAGAAATCTTTATGGATGACGATGAAGAAGATAGCGCAAGAGACCTGTTTGGTGAACCAATGGATGATGATGACCCTCTGTATGATCAGGCATTGGAAATTGTTGTACAGGCAGGAAAAGCCAGTGCATCTTATATTCAGCGCAGACTAAAGATTGGTTACAACAGAGCAGCCCGTCTTGTGGAAGAAATGGAAGAACGAGGAATTGTAGGACCTGCAAACGGCTCAAAACCTCGCGAAGTTATCCACATTCCATAGATTATAACGAGTCTTACTTTGTAAAACTCGCATGTGAGGTTATAAAATGATTTTATCAATCCTTAGTATAATTGCCGGCATTGCTTTTACAGTAGCCGGAATCTACTTCCTCTCTGGCACTTATCTGAACAAAGTAAACGAAGCTGCTCCAGAAAAATCACCAGAAAATCTGGCAAAAAACAAAATGCGGGCAAAGACCAGCGGCTACGTTGGCCTTGGAATTGGTGCCTTAACCATAATGTTTGGAATAATGCTTATGATGTTTCCAGGCATCGCACCTGTCCTGGCCCTCACCTACATGGTAATTTTAATGATTGCCTGTATAGTTTTAGTTATAGTTTATAAATAAGAAACTCAGCTCAGAAATAGTTCTATTTTCATATAGATTTTTACCTTGAATTCGTCCAATCTTGTTAGTACCTTATAACTATGATTTTGGACGAAGTCGGTTTTCTCAAAGAAAATATAATCACCACAGAACTTTACGGCTGTGACTGTGCCGTTTCAAACGTGTTTCTGTATCAAAATCGTTATAAAATCTCCACCGAAACAGACTCCAGCATTTTTTACCGCTATTATGACACAACTCCAAATCATACAGGCTTTGGTTTTCCGGTTCCCCTAAAATCAGCCGGATCAGACTACCTGAAAACTGCAATCCAACACATTCTGGAAAAAGAAAATCCACGTTTCTGTTACTGTTCTGAAAATCAAAAAAAACTTATAGATGAATGTCTTGCTAAGCATTTTCCCCAGTACCACGTTGAATGGGAAACTTTCCGCGGCGATTCAGATTACCTTTATCTCCAGCAGAATCTGGCAGAACTTCCAGGAAAAGCCTATCAAAAAAAAAGAAACCACATTTCCAGATTCAATCGTACTTATGAAAACAACTGGGAATTTAAAGCTTTCCCACAGAAAGATATAAAACAGGACATTCTTGCAGTTGAAGAACAATGGTTTACCGAAAATAACGGAGCCAATAATCCTGATTTACAGTCCGAATACAACATCATCAAAACTGCCGTAGAAAATGCAGAAGCCCTTAACATTCTGGGCGGAGTTTTGTACATAAACGGAAAACCATCTGCAATGTGTCTAGCTGCAGCCATTTCCCAGACAACCCTTGATGTTCTTTTTGAAAAATCTATTGAAGAGACCGCAGAAAATGGTTCATACGCGGCCATAAATCAGCTTTTTGCAAAATATTGCAGCCAGTTTAAATATCTGAACCGTGAAGAAGACTTAGGAATTGAAGGCCTACAAAAAGCAAAACTTTCCTACAAACCGGAAATCATACTTGATAAATTTTACGGAAACCTGGTTATAAACAGTTAATGTAAAGCTGCTTTCCACTCAATAATTGAATTTATCACTATTTTCTTCTATAATTTAACATTGAAATTTCACCGTCGCAAAATTCTGCGACACCTCGAGGATTAAAATGCCAAAAATCGAATGTAACGAAAAACTTTTCTTTGAAGCAATCGGAAAAAAATACACTTATGATGCATTGGAAGATGTTCTCCCATGTGCAAAAGCTGAGCTTGATGAAAAACCAGATATGAGCCAGCCAGAAAATGAACGCGTAGTAAAAATCGAATTGAACGATACAAACCGTCCAGACTTGTGGTCTACAAACGGTGTTGCCCGCCAGATTAAACTCCATGAAGGCGGAAAAACAGTTGATTACATGAAGTTGATGTCTAACTTTGGTAATAACGATTACGAAGGTCGCGTAGTAAATGTTGATCCTTCTGTAAAAGAAGTTCGCCCTTACATGGTTGCCTTTATGATTACAGGAAAACCAATTGACGATCCAATGTTGAAGGACATCATCCAGACACAGGAAAAACTGGCTTGGAACTTCGGCCGCAAACGTAAGTCAATTTCTATGGGTGTTTACCGTGTTGATCAGGTTAAATTCCCAGTTTCTTATAAAGGTGTAGATCAAGAAAAAACAACAATAATTAAAAAAAAGTGTGAAGAAAAAATGACTTGCCGTCAGATTCTTACAGATCATCCAAAAGGAAAAGAATACGGCTGGATTTTACAGGATGCTAAAGTATTCCCATTACTCGTAGATTCAAAAGACGAAGTTCTTTCTATGGCTCCAATCATCAACTCTGCAACACTTGGTGCTGTACAGGTTGGTGACTGTGACCTTATGGTAGAACTTACAGGTGATATTATGGAAAACCTTATGCTTTCTGCTAATATCGTTGCCTGTGATTTTGCTGATCAGGGATATACAATTAAACCTATTTTGGTAAAACATCCATATGAAACAGGACTTGGAAAAGACATTCTTGCTCCTTTCTACTTCCAGCCAAAAACAAAAACAACATTGAAAGCAATCAACAAGCTTCTTGGTTCTGATTTTGACATGAAAACTGTAGAAGATGCTCTTGTTCGCATGGGTAACTCAGTTGAAACTAAAGGTGAAGAAGTAATTCTTTCTCCAGCACCATATCGTAACGACTTCCTCCACGAAGTTGATATTATTGAAGATGTAATGATGGGATGTAACGTTTCTGCATTTGAACCACGCACTCCACAGGACTTCACAATCGGTCGTCTTTTGCCTCTTACAGAATTCAGCCGTAAAGCAAAAACTTTGATGGTTGGTCTTGGATACCAGGAAATGATTTTCAACTATGTTGGATCTAAAAAAGACTACATCGACAACATGCTGATTGACGGTTCAAAAGTAATTGAAATTGCAAACCCAATGTCTGAAAACTATCAGTTCATTCGTCCAGAAATCCTTTCTTCACTCTGTCGTGCTGAAAGTGGTTCTGCAAATGCAATGTACCCACATAAAATCTTTGAAATTGGTAAAGTTGCTTACCTCAAAGATGATGAAAATACAGGAACTATTACACGTCAGCACTTAGGATTTATGACAGCCTCTGCTGATGCAAACTTCAATACTTTGGCTTCAGAAGTAAGTTCACTTGTTTACTTCCTTGACCACGAATACAAAGTTGTAGAAGCAAATGATCCACGTTTTATTCCAGGACGTCAGGCTCAGTTGATGGTAAACGGCCAGCCAGCAGGTGTATTTGGTGAAGTTCATCCACAGGTTCTTGAAAACTGGGGAATTACAACTCCATGTGCTGCCGGTGAATTAGATTTGGAAACTTTACTTGCAACAGCAGATACAACCCTTCGACAAGCTCAGGGACCAAATAAAGCAAGTTCAAGTACCAATAATACATCTGCTGATAAAAATAATGCGGTTGCTGAGCCTGTCGAAGCAAAAAATCAGAAGTCTGAAGCAGAAACTGACCCAATTAAATACTTCAACGAACACATTCAGATTCTTGTAGCAAAAATTGAAAAAGTTGAATGCAACCCACAGGGCGACAAGCTTTATATTGAAACAATGGATGATGGTTCAGGAACTCCTCGTACAATTCAGTCTGGTTTAAGACCATACTTGAAGGAAGAAGAACTCCTTGGCCAGCATGTTTTGATTGCTGCTAACCTTGCTCCACGTAAGATGAAGGGTGTAGAAAGCTTTGGTATGCTCCTTGCTTGTGATTATGAAGAAGACGGAAAAGAAAAGGTTGAACTTCTTACAGCTCCATGGGCAAAACCAGGTACAGTAGTAGTTCCAGCAGGTTCAGATCCAACAACACCAAAACCAGCTAAAATCGACGCTGACAAATTCTTCAAGCTCACAATGAAAATTGTAAACAACACAATGACATTAAACGGAGTTGCACTCACAGCCGACGGCAAAGAAATCAAAACAGTAAAATCCAACAACTGTGATGTAGAGTAAGGCTAATATCGAAAATCCGTTAAAAATGGACGCGAAAGCGTTCATTTAGGATTATCGAAAAAACGCCTCACAAATCAGCGGTGCTGATTTGCCTAAAATCGAAGAACCGTTAAAAAGCAAGCCGTAAGGGTTGCTTTAGGTTCATCGAAAGAACGGCTGGGGCGAGATTTATCGAGCCTGCCTAACATAGCAAATGCGTTAAAAAGGACAGTCCATCGCGACTGTCATTTTTTTATTCCATATTCCTTTTAAAGAAGCGACCCACAATTGATTTAGAACGAATAACATTAATAAATACATCAGGATCTGCAGTTCGAATCAGTCTTTCCAGATTACCACTTTCTGAACCACCTACAACAGAATAAACCATAGGATGTTCAACTCCATGGTAGCAACCTTTACCCATAAAAACAGTTGCATCATGATTTGTCTGCTCTTTAATTATTCTGTAAATTTCATCAGGCTTATCAGTAATAATCAGAAGTGTGATTTTTTCATAACGCTTATAAAGCACATTCAAAGCCTGTGTAGAAACATATTGGAAAATAATGGAATACAGGGCTTCATTCCAACCAACAAGTAAACCGGCTATTATTAAAACACAGATGTTCCCAACAAGAATATAATTCCAGGCTGATTTACCAGTTTTTTCAGAAACATAAATAGAAATAAAATCTGTCCCACCAGAAGAACTATCTGCCATTAAACATAAACTGATGGCAATTGCATTAATAATTCCACCAAAAATTGAACAAAGTAATATATCCTGTGTTATTTTAAAACCTGGAATGATGTCTGTCAGCAAACCTGAAACCAAAATCATTATAAGAGAATATATTGTGAATTTTTTTCCAATAAACTTGAATCCAATATAAACAGGAAAAATATTAAATGTATACACAAGCAGCGAAAAGGGAAGATTGATTCCAGCATATTTTCCTGCAACATTCTGAATGAGTAAGGCCAGTCCGCTAAAACCACCAGGAAAAAGACTGGCAGAGTGAACAAAAGTATTAATATTCACAGCCATAATAACACTTGCAAGAAGAATGTAAATAATCCTTTTGATTTCCTGTTTCATCATCAATAATAGATTTAATACTATTTTATCTAAAAGACAACGAAAAAATAATTCCAAAAACAATAAAAAGATTGTGCGTAAAATTGTTGTTTATTACAACATTTTGTTATTATTTTCTTATTTATACATAATTTTACTCTTAGTAATTCTTGCTTAAAATAATAAAAGTGGACAAATATCAGGAAGACTTTATCTTTAATCTCAAATCTTACAGAAAAGAACAAGGCATCTCTCAAGAAAAACTAGCTGAACTGTGTAATGTTGCCACTTCAACTATCGGTTGTATCGAATCTGCACATCAATATCCTTCATTTGAATTAATAACAAAAATTGCTGAAAGTTTGCAAATACATCCTGCTGATTTATTCCTTAAAGATGCTTCAAAGCAGGAAGAACGTGAAATGTATTCCAAATACAATCATACAATAAGGCAATTAGAATCCATTCCTGTTAATTCTCGTCAGCCAATAGAAAGTATGATTTCCGACATGTCTAATCGCTATTCTGTAGGACTGTAAAATGGCTAAAGAGCATATATGTTTTTGGAATAGGGTCGATGAACTCCTGAAACAAAAAAATATAACTCATAACACGCTTGCCAGAAAAGTTAAAATCGATTCATCATCAATTTCCAGAGGATTAAAGTATAAAAGTTCTCCAAGTGCAGATACAGCCGTAAAAATCGCCTTTGCATTAAATACAACTGTTGAATATCTTGTAAAAGGCACAAGAGATGCACTTGACCGAAAGTATAATGCCGAATTAAATCATCTTTATGAATACGAAGATTTTATAAAGCACCTTGAATCCCTTCCAGAAAACATGCAAAAAGAAGTTAAAGAAACAATAATCAGAGTAGCAGAAAACAGGAAACGGGACAATTTTAATTTCTGACGGGTATCTGGAATTGTTCCGTCCCAGATACCCCAAACTTTTTTAACTATTTTTCCAGAGTTTATGGAGATTACAGTAGGAATAAACTCCAATTATACTTTCATTTTTGCTTATGAAGAAATCAACTTTAGGTTTATCTTCATAAGTCAGCTCTTTCATATAAATGCCTTTATCTGTCTGCAGTAAAATCCATTGAATGTAATGCTCTTCCGACATAGGATGCATTATTTTTCCAACCTGAACAGAAACTTTTCCTTTATTTACAGATACTTCCGGAACATGTTTTTCATATATTCCATCAGTTACTCCAGGTTCCAGCTCCTGCATTTCTTCACCGCAGCATATAGTTGGTGTATTTGCATTATTAACCATTGTTATGATTTTTCCACAATGCTTACAAAAATAAAATTTTATATCCATAACTTTCTCCTCATATTTTAAAGCACAAGTCTGCAATATCAATTCCATACTACGACTCCATTTCGTTAAGCTTCTGACAGCATTTATAACTTCGTTCACCATATTCTTTATCCAGCTGATAAAGTCCACTTGGATTACTGCCAAATAAATCTAATTGCGAAATAAGTCTATGAACCTGTTCTTCCTCTTCCTGCTGCTCAACAATAAACCATTGGAGCATCATCTGTGTTCCGTAGTCCTTTTCCTTAATTGCAAACTCATAAATTTTGTTTATATTTTCTGTTATATAAACTTCATGAACCAAGGCCTCATTTAATGGAACCTTATAATCATGATAAGTTTTATTTCTGGCCTGAATATCATAAAAGCATACTCTTGCGTTTTGAGAATGAAGATATTCATAAAATATCATTGCATGATCTTCTTCTTCGCGGGCCTGAATTTTAAACCAGTTTGCAAATCCCTCCAGTCCGTTTGAACTGTAAAAATCTGCAACTTCAAGATACAAATATGCCGATTCATATTCGCGACGTATTTGTTCACTAATCATAGAAATCATCTTTTCTGAAATCATGGCATCTCCTTTGGATTACAGAAGCACTACGGCTCTGAATACCTGCAGGAAAAATACCACTATTCTGCCCTGAAAAAACGTCAATAATCGGTCAAATACAGTCTTTTAATCTTCAGAAAGGCTTTCTTTTTGAAATTGTGATAATAATTCTGATTTAGAAAGGTTGTTTCGTTTACAAGCGGCTTTGATTCTTCGGTAAATTGTACTTTCCGAATAACCATCAAGAGATATAGATTTTTGCAGACGATTTTTACTTAGTTCTTTTAAAATTTTAATTTCATCATCATAAAGAATTAATTTTTTACGCTGATATTTTTCTAATAAAACATAGTTAAAAATGTCAAAAAACCAGGCACCACGTGTAATATGAATTAAAAAATGACAGAGATTTTCTTCATTAAAGGCAAAAGCTATACAGGCGGCAAAACCATAAATTCCTAAGGCCCACCATTTATATTTTGGATGAACCATCATAACAACGAAAACAGCCAGTAATCCTGTAAAATTGTTATACAAATAAGATTGATGAAAAGCTATTAAATAAACAAGAATTAAACTATAAACAATTGAATATACTAAAAATCCAGGCTTTCTAAAAAAATAAATAACGGGAATATATAAAATTGCAAAACAGATTACCACCACAGTAACCAGTATGAATCCATCAGAAATTCCTTTCCATAAATACAACAAACTTACAAAAAAAGACAGCAGACAACTGGAAATAACAAATTTTTTCTCATCATTGTTTTCAAACTTTTTAAAATTCATAAATTCTCTCCCCAATAATCATAACACTTCTGCATCACTCACGTCAGTCTTTAAAACCTATTTTTATGCAAAAACATGGCCCTGGTTAAAACAATAAGACCGATTCCATGATCAAAACAATCTGAAATCGGTCTATTTATTGCTATAAGGCTATACGGCTTATATTTGCTTTTACATTGATGTATATCCGCCATCAACTGGCAAAATAACACCTGTTACATAGCTTGATGCTGGACTTGCAAGGAAGATTGCAGCAGTATCAAGTTCACCTTCGTTACCATAGCGGCTTAAAGGAATCATAGTCTGAGCATTCTGCTGGAAGAAGTCAGAATCCAAAGTTTCCTTTGTAAGTGGAGAATAGAAGTAACCTGGACAAATAGCGTTTACGTTAATTCCGTATTTTCCCCATTCAGCAGCCAGACCACGTGTTAAGTTTACAACACCACCTTTTGCAGCATGATAAGGAGAAGCTGGAGCAACCTTGTTACCAACCATACCGTACATAGAAGCAATGTTGATGATTCTTCCGTATTTTGCAGGAATCATAGCTTTCTTTGCAACAGCACGTGCAACTTTGAAAGTACCACCAAGATCAACATTCAATTCACCGTTGAACTGTTCGTCTGTTATATCTTCTGCAGGAGCAACAGCACCAGTACCAGCATTGTTGATTACAATATCAATGCGGCCAAATTTAGCCAGAACTTCATCTACAGCAGCATTTACACGGTCTGTATCAGTAATATCACACTGAACAGCCATAGTTGGAACTTTGTAAGTTTCTGCAATTTCCTTTGCAACTTCTTCAATCTTTTCCTTACGACGTGCAAGGGCAACAACAGTAGCCCCCTGATTAGCCAAAGCTTTAGCCATCTGTACACCAAGGCCAGTAGAACAACCAGTTACAATTGCAACCTGTCCAGTTAAGTCAAAATAATTTTTCATTTCCTCACCTCTCTATTTTTTCATCATCTCATAAAAAATGATAGACGATGCCTGTGCAACATTCAAACTGTCAATGCAAGATTCTTCAACCCCTTCAGACATTCCTGCCCAAGGAATAATAATCAATTCATCACAGTTTGCTTTTACCACATCACTAATTCCATGCTCTTCATTTCCAAGAACAACCAGCAAAGGTTTAGCATTTTTTGCGGTCCCTGAGGTTCCCCTGAGAGAACCCTGAGTGGTCCCTGAGCCTGTCGAAGGGTCTGTCGAAGGGTCTTCCCCAAAATCTAATTTTCGAATATCTGCAACTGTCTTTTTAGCACTCAAATCAGTTCCCACACGAATCATTTTTCCAGCCAAAGCTTCCAGCAAGCGGGCAGTAGAGCGAACCGAATAAATATTCACATATTCCATTCCACCCTCAGCTACACGATAAGATGAAGTAGTTATGCTGGACTGAGATTCATCCAAGGGAATTACAATATTTTTAATTCCGAAAAATGCTGCTGAACGGACAATAGCACCAAAGTTGTTGGCATTTCCAATTCTATCAAGCAAAACAGCATTTTCCCCGTTTTCAACCCAAGAATCTGTAATATCCGAATCCAAAGGCGTAATTTCCGGTGCTTCAATCATAGCCACAACACCCTGGTGGTGAACAGTTCCACTTAATTTTTCCAAATCAGCAGCTGGCTTCTGATTATAAATTCCATGATTTTTTGCCAGTTTACGACACAATCCGCCAAATTTTGGAGCAACTTCTTCTGTAAAATAAAGACGTGTGATTTTTTCAGGATGATTTTTTTCCAATTTTTTTACTGCAGCAAATCCACATACTGCAAGTTCATTTTTCTGTTTGTTTTTCATTATTTAAAATATACTAAATTTCAGTTCAAAATGATATATTAATTTACAGGTAGTATGAAAAAGTTTCCGACTGTCTTTTTGACTTTATTATTCCCAGTTTTTCTTTTCGCTGTAGAACAAAATCTTATTGTATCAAACGCATTTTCTGCTGTTACTAATATTGATTTTGATTTGAGCTACGAAGATATTACACTGGAAAATATTTACGGCGATGAAATTCTTCTGGAAATTTATTCCAACGATAATCACAAAATTCCGCAAATAAATCAGCAGGAAGAAACTATTTCTCTGACCTCTGCAAAAATTTCAAAACTGTATTCTTCGGATTATTGCCATATCAAAGTTTATATTCCATATGAACTCCAGCTTTCCAATCTGAGAATATCAACATTATCAGGTAAAATAGATTTTCATAAAATCTCTGCAGAAGAAATAAGTTTTAAAACAAAGGAAGGCAAAATTCAAGGTCAAAATCTTCTTGCTATATCAAACATTTCTATACAATCAGAAAAAGGAAATATTGATATTAATGCCGTTACTTCAGAAACAGTCTCTGGAACATCCACAAATGGTTCTATTTATTTTTCCCTATTGAAAGCTGATTATTTTGATTTTCTTTCAACAAAAGGCCTGATTGAAATCAATTTGCAAAGTCCTCCAAAAGCCAGTTCCTATGTTAAAACTAAAACTGGCGACATAGAAATTTCTATTCAGGAAAAAAGCGGATTTGATCTGATTGTTTTCTCCACTAACGGAATTTTCAAAGATGAAATCAATAATTCCAGATTTTCACCCAGAAATATATATCAGAACAGTTATTTTGGTGGAGGCGCCGAACTTCATATTTCGTCATTCTCCGGAAATGTTCTCTTAAAATAATTTTGAGTAGCATATTTTCCACTTACACGTGTTTAAATTTTTGAGGAGTTTAAAAAATATGAAAAAAATCTTGATTGCCGGACTTTCAGTTTTATTGGCAGCTGCTTTATTTGCAGAAACAAAAAGTACTTATAGCAGCACAATAGAAGCCAATGTAAAATCTTTTAATGTTAATCTTTATTCGGAAGACCTATAAATTACAGAATATGTTGA
>R24__coassemble_1220_pt1 | contig 14463 bp, 14 predicted proteins | sample R24__metabat2_low_PE_020 | metagenome-assembled genome bin R24 | reverse complement strand
CTTATGAGTTCATGCTTTCAGTTATTGGTAATGAACGTTACGCCAAAATCGTAGCGTAAGTTATAGTAAAAGTGCTTACAGCAAGTTTATTTCTAAAACGAACTGTAAATTCGTGCTGAAAGAAGGTAGCAATATCTTCTGTAAGTGTTTGAAAAGTAGCACTTTGTAAAAGAAATCTTAGGATAGGACTAAACTTGGGATTTCTTTCTAAAGGCGTTAACCGCTGATACCTGTAACCCAGGAGGACAGTGAGTCCCTTGAAGATCTTCTTCATGCACCAGTCACTGGGCTTGAGAATGAATAGCGCCTTGTTTTGCCTTGTTGCATAGCGATTCAGTTCGTGGCGGCAAGGCTTTTTTTTAGCAGTTTTTATATTAAAGAACAAGTTGAATGAAATCGGCTTCAGAACATTATATATTGTTATTTATTGCCTATGACGGTATTTGGCATACCCTTGCATTTATAATGAAAACAGAATAAAGGAGGTTATGGGATGTATTCAAATGATGAAAGATTTACAATTCAAGAAAGAAAATTCTTAAAAGCTTTTGAAGAGTTTGATATAGGATTACTTAAGGAATGTCTTGATGAAGGCATGGATATAAATGCTAATCCAAATAATTATTTCCAGCCTTCTGTTCTAGCAGAGATGCTTGAATTTCTTGACGATGATGACGATGAAGAACGCTATAAAAACTGGGGGTATGGAGACATTGATGTAAAGGCTCCTGTAGTAGAGACAGATAGAATTAAGTTTCTGAAGTTTTGTGTTGAGAAGGGAATAAATCTTAATGCATGTTTTGATGATTGCGGAGAAATCTTATCAGTAGCATTTGATGTAGTTAGATATTGCAACGATTATAACATAGTAAAATTTATATTAAGCCAGGAAATTGATTTAAATGTGATGGTTGGAAAATCTGTATCATTACTGGATTATATTGATGAACATATTTTCTTTGATGAACGTGGGTCCCAGGCTGCCATGTGTACTTATTATCAGGAACGTCTTCTTACATATTATGGTGCAAAGCCAGCTGCTATGCTCGATAAAGAATATCCAGACTATGAAAAACAGCTACATGAGAAATTATTTTCATTAGACGTTGAAAGAATAAAGGAACTGAATGCTGAAGACATATTAAAATATGAATTGGACTCATTTTTAATTGATTGGGGAAGATATTATTATCCTGAGCAATGGTATTGCAATACAGAAGAATTTGAGAAACGAATGATTCTTGCCTTTAATGAAGTCATAAAAAAAATCGGAATAGAACATCTTTCTACAAATGTTCTTTATGAATGTGTCTGCCAGAAATTACCGAATTTACTTGAATTCCTTCTTTCTGAAGGAGCAAATCCTAATGTCAATTGTTTTTCACAATCTTATTCTTGGGTGAAATCTTCACCTCTATATGAGATTCTTGAGGAAGGAAATTATTTCTCAGAGGAATTATATTTCCGCATAAAAGACACTCTGATTGCTGCCGGAGCAACTCTTAATGGGAGACAACCACAGTTTGGATTTGGACATGGGTATAGTCGTTGGGAGAAATGAGAGATGCAAATACCACCAATGTTTGATGTTTGGTATAGATTTCAGTGGACAAGCAAAAGAAGATATACATATTCTTAAGCAGGAGGAGTAATAAAATGGAAAATCGAAAGATGAAAGTAAATTTCTGGAACAACTATGAAGAAGAACTTAAGCTTTCTCTGAAAGAAAATAGTAAAAAAAGAATAAGAGAACTCTTCGCACATGCATATATAGATTATTTAGATTTCGTATTAACTCCATTAGAGAATTTTGGAATAAAAGATGAAAGGCTTTCAAGCCTATCTTTTACTGAGAAGTTTTATCTTATTCTCAATAAAATTGAAAAAGCAGATGATTTCATGAATTTTCCTTATCCTCGACATAGTTATGATTGTGAAGTCTTTAAACATATTGCTAACGAATTATGTTCGTTACTAGACAAAAATGTTTCCTCAATGTTGCTAACTGAAAAACATTATTGGTATATGGCAATAAGTAAAGATCTTGAGAATATAATAAACAATTGTTTTTGTGAAATAGGTGTTAAAAGTGAAAAAGTAAAGGAATTTATGAAGGCATATCCAACTTTTTCTTTTCCACCAATAAATATGGAGAAGAAGGACAGATATTGGAGTAAGGTTTTAATATCATCATTTACAGATCTTCCTGAATGGATTTGGTGTTTAGTTGGAAATATTAAAGAATCTCATGAATATGGGGAGGAACATGAAATCCGTCAAGGCAGTAAACATTTTTCAGGAGGAACAAAGATATATTGTTTTCCAAGTCATTGGGGAGATGGATATGAAAATATCCATGTTATGGGAAAACCTAGGAAATCCCGAAATTTGATTATGATTGTTTTAAAAAGGGAACTCATAGAAAATTTTCGATTGAAGCAAATTTATGATAAACGAGTTATAGAGGAAATGTATTGCGGTGGTTGGCACGGTTGGGATAATACAGAAGAATCAAAACAGAATATAGAACAAATGGTTTCCTGGTTGAATAATTGTGATTCATAATTTCATTTCGCAACTTTTTTTCCAAGTATTGTCAGCGATTTTTAAGTATAATTAAATTATTAAAAGTACAAACAGCAACTTGTTTTTCGATACAGGAATCTGTTGTTGGATAATCTAACGATTGTTACAGGCAGATATAGAAAATGCGTACTTTGTTAAAGGTGTTTACTGCAATTAATTACAAAGAATAAGTCTTATTTGGTAACAAAACACACCTTGTAATTTTGGCAGCAGATGATGCAAGGCAATTGGTAGTCCGGGTACGCGTAATGGCGTAGTATTTAGGGTTCGAATCCCTTCTTCTGCTCTTTTTCTTTTTTATACCTATGTCAGTATTTGGCATACCTCGCGTGCTATAATTAACTCATAAGCGGGGGCAAAAAATGGCTTATAAAGAACTAATTAAGAATTTTTCAAAAATCCGCAATTATCTCAAAGAATTTTTTGTTTATGGTTACAATTCTCGTGGAAATGTAGGTAGAAAGTCTGACCGTTCATACGATGATGAGAAACGACGTATTCAAAGTTGGTTGGGAGATTACGTTGAAGAAAGCCATGGACCAGACGGAAAAACAACAGCTTTAAGTATTGATGTTCGTAATGTGGGCTTTAATCCTCTTTACCGTGCCTGGAAATCTGCTAGTTTCACTGACAAAGACATAACACTTCATTTTATCTTGATGGATTTGCTGAAGGGTAGGGATAAACTTCTTCTTACTGAAATTATATCTATCATTGATGAAGAATATCTGTCTCGATTTAATAAACCCCTGGAATTTGATGAATCAACAATTCGCAAGAAACTCGCTGAATACGAAAAACAGGGATTTATCGAAATCTCTAAAGATGGAAATAAATCAGCTTATTCCCTCAAAAAAAATATTGATCTGATGAACCATTCACAGAAAGGACTTCAGAATGCATTGGACTTTGCATCTGAAATTCTTCCTACAGGAATTCTCGGTTCAACTTTGTTGGATAAAATGGATGAGCATGATAACTGTTTTGCATTTAAGCATCACTATATAACTCAGTCCATGGATTCTGAAGTTATGGTTACTTTGTTCGAGGCTATGAGATGCAAATGCTGGGTTAACATCCTTACCTATAATGAACGCAAAAGTACGAAGGAAAATTCCAGAGGAACACGAGTGAAAGCGATTCCATTGAAAATATTATCCTCAAGTCAGACAGGACGTCAGTATGTTGTCGCACACGTGTTGAAACATAAAAAATTAAAATCCTTCCGCCTTGATAACATTATTGAAGTAAATATCGCAGATCCTTGTTATGACTATGACACTGTAAAAAAAAGGTTCAAAGAAGCTGAAAAACATCTCTGGGGATCTAGTTTTGGAAATTTTGAAACACTGGAAACGGTCGAATTCACTGTTAAGTTCAGGGAAGATGAAGAACATATTTACCAACGGTTGATTCGGGAAAAGAGATGTGGAGAAGTTGAACGTCTTTCTCCTACAGAGGCCAGATATTATGCGGAAGTATGGGATGTCCATGAAATGCTGCCATGGATTCGTACATTTATTATGCGTATTACAGAACTTCATATTTCAGACAAAGCTTTAGAGGAGCACTTCTGGAATGATGTTTATGAAATGAGGAACTTATATGCTCTTTAGTGAAGTTTATGGAACTTATTACAATACAATGGCCAAAATTCTCGAAAAAGCATTAAATGAGCAGCTTACTGCAGATGGGCTTTATTCCTGCATAATGGAAAATGCTTATTCAGAAAGTGTTGTTCCAATTACGGATGCAATTGAAAAAGAAAGATGGCAGTTTCTGAAATTCAATCGCGAAAAGAATTATCTTTTGCCTGTTGTAAAGCATAATCCCGAAATGCCTCTGACTAATCTTCAGCTGCAGTATCTTAAGGCTCTTTTGCATGACAAGAGAATTCGACTTTTTGATTTGGACTTTGATTACTTTGAAAAACAGCTTGATGATGTAGAGCCTCTATGGCAGCCAGGTGATTATGAGGTTTTTGATAAGTATGATGACGGTGATGATTTTGAAGATGCCAGCTACAAAAAACGTTTCCGAATGATTCTTGATGCAAAACAGAATAATCTGACTTTGGATTTCACGCTTAGAAATCGACACGGAAAAGAATTCAAAGTGACAGGGATTCCTGAAAAAATTGAATACTCGGAAAAAGATGATAAATTCCGTGTTATGCTGGCCGGACGCACACAGACTCATACCATAAACCTTGGAAGAATTGTTGCTCTTAAATATACAGATATTCCACAGAAACAATCATATTCAGATTCATGGGATGCAGATCGAGACACAATCGTTCTTGAACTTACTGATGAAAGAAATGCACTGGAAAGAGTCAGTTTACATTTTGCGAATCTGAAGAAGAAGACAACAAAAATTGGTGACAATAAATACCGTATAGAACTGGAATTCAGTCGGGATGATGAAACAGAAATGGTTATTCGGCTTCTCCAGTTTGGACCAGTGATTAAGGTTCTGGAACCAATTTATATTGTTGGTGAAATTCAGAAAAGACTTGGAATCCAATTAAGATTAATTAAACAAGAAGGCTTATGAGAAAGATTACATTTGAATTTTGGGGCTGGATGATGCCAAAAACACAGTTCTCTTTGGATGAACAACCAGAAAGAAAGCTTCTTTATATTGATATTGATGATATTTCATCTTCTGAAGAAACTATTTCAAATATGACACTGGAAGAATTCGATTTATTTTGGAATGAGTTTAAAAGTATAGAACCTGAGAAATTAGAAGAAGAAAATGCATCAGGCAGAATTGTATGTGATGGCTTTGCAATAACGATGAAACTTTCAGAAGATGAGCAAGAACAAGTCACTTACATTTCAAATCCAGATGAAGAATATTTTCATGAATATAAACTTGAACAATGCATGAAATGGATGAACCTGTATAAGAGTTTATTTGATCTTTTAGAAAAGAAAATGGGTCATGTTTGTGAACTTATGGATTTGAGAGAAAAAAAGTAAAAAATGGCTAAATCAAACATTAAATGGCACAAAGAACAGATTGATGGAAAATGGTATTCCGTTGCTGATATTCCACATGTTCCTTTAATTGAGCATTGCAAGGACAATACATATAAAGTTCGAAACTGTAATGGGAAAGCTATCATGCATAAAGAATTCAAAGACGCTGTTAAACTTGCAATAGAAACTTATAAGAAATTTTCCAAGTTAAATAAAACCTGGGTAGGGTAATATGCCAAGAGAATCTATATCACCATCATGGGAAGAATTTTGCAAATATAAGGGAATAAAAACAGAATATCCTCTTACCAGAGCAGATTTTTATTTTGACGAAAATGATGAGTTTATTTATCTGCCGTCATTCAGAGAATGGGATCAATCTAAAGAGCCAATTTACATAGATCCAAAAGCAATGGTAAATGCATGTTTTGAAAATCTTGTTGGTGGCGATATGTATGGCGTATTTTCCTGTAGTTGTAGTGTTCCAGGATGTAATGGATTCTTTGAACAAAATTCCTTTCTTGTTGGAGATAGAATAAATATATCAACAAGAGATGATGGTGTAATTAGTTTTGATAAATCTGAATTTATGGAAAATGGGTTGAGGGTTCTTAAAGCATGGTATGAATATCGGAGAAAACCGACTTATCCCCAAAAAGAATATGATTGGTATCCTGATGTCAAACAAACTGAAAATCTAATAAAACAAATGGAAGAAAATATTTGCGGTTACTATGGAGAACCTTCTTCTGTTGCTGAAGATTTATTAGTTGTTGCCTTTATGAATTTTGACAAAGAGAAACTAAAACAGGCTGTTTCAGAAGGGGCAAATATTAATTTTAATCCAGACAAATATGATACCTCCTTGTTTGCCCGTGCTCTATATTAGGCTCAGAAAAAAGAGATAAACAAAGACCGGGTATTTGAATTTATAGATTATGCAATCGAGCAGGGATTACGTTTAAACAGTAAATCGAGAATAAAAGAGTTTGAATTGAATAATTCAATATTTATTTGTGAATTTATAAAAGATGATGAGATTGTTGAATTCCTTTTGAGAGAAGGTATGGATGTACGGAATAATACTTGGAATTATTGGAATCTCAGTAATAATTCTGATCCTAAATATGATGATGACAAGGGCTTTCCAATAGACTTTAAGTTTTATAAACGAAGATTAAAGTTAGTTCAGAAATATGGTGCGCACAGCGGGCATTGAATTTCGCAATAAATTTTCCACGAAATAAGTCATTATCTGACATATCATAAAATCATAACTTACGAGGAGAAAAGATATGTTAGAAGTAAGAGGAAAGTACAACACAGCGAAAGTATTCACAGATGTAGTTGATGAAAAGTCATTGCAGCAGATTCAGATTTTGTGTGATCAGGAATTTACAGAAGGCAGTAAGATTCGCCTTATGCCTGATGTTCACGCTGGAGCAGGCTGTACTATCGGAACTACCATGACAATCAAAGACAAGATTGTTCCTAACCTTGTAGGTGTTGATATTGGTTGTGGTATGGAGACTCTGATAATTCATAAAGATAGTGAAGCCTCAAAAAATTTCGATCCTGCAATCCTTGATACTATCATCCGAAAAAATATTCCATGTGGATATGATGTCAGAAAATTTACCCATAAATATGTTGATGAAGTTGAATGGGACAACATTAAAGGCCAGTATTCTAAAAACAGAGCCAGACTTAGCCTTGGTACTCTTGGGGGCGGCAATCACTTCATTGAAGCTGACCGTGATGAAGAAGGAAACCTTTACATTGTAGTTCACTCAGGCAGTCGTCATGCAGGTCTTGAAATTGCCGAATACTACCAGGAAATGGCCTGGAGACAGTTGAACGGCAAAACAAAAGCTGATATGGATGCAATGATTGCAGAATTAAAAGCTGCTGGCCGTCAAAACGAGATTGAGGAAAAGCGTCAGGAGTTAAATGCTCAGATTAAAACCTCGATTCCAAAAGATCTTGCTTATGTATCAGGCTATTTGTTTGATGACTATATCAATGACATGAGAATCATGCAGCATTTTGCTCAGTTAAACCGAAAGGCAATGATTGATGTTATCTCTATCGGACTCCATCTTAAAAAAGATGAAATTGTTGATCAGTTCACAACAATTCATAACTACATTGATACAGAAAACATGATTCTCCGTAAAGGTGCCGTTAGCAGTCAGAAAGGAGAAAAACTTCTGATTCCAATCAACATGCGTGATGGCTCTTTAGTATGTATTGGTAAAGGTAATGAAGACTGGAACTGTTCGGCCCCCCATGGTGCAGGTCGTGTTATGAGCCGAATGAAAGCTAAGAAAACTTTAAGTATGGAAGAATTCAGAGCTGAAATGTCTGGAATTTATTCAACTACAGTTTCAAAAGAAACTCTGGATGAAGCTCCTATGGCTTATAAAACAATGGATGACATTGTTGCTAACATCGGACCTACTGCAGATATCGTAAATGTTATCAAGCCGATTTATAACTTCAAGGCTGCGGAATAGGAGACTATATTATGGCTGTAATTTCAAAAGAACTTGTTGAAAAATATGAATCAGAAGGAAAAAGAATCATTCGAATAGCTCCTGACTGGGATGTAATCTGGGAAGATACAGAAGGAATGTGTCATGACTTTGAAGAAGATGGAAGCATAGAAATATGTTCCGAAGAAGATGACAACATTGTTGAATTTAAGATAAACATTTCTGGTTTTTGCGACTGGTTATCGGAATTACATGAACCAATGATTGCAATTAATATTGGAGAGGAAGTTTGTTTTGATTTTGAATGGTGGAATGAACGAGGCCTCGAATATGCTCAACAGCTGCGAGAAGCATTACCTGATAAATATGTGCTTTTTTATGAATATGCTGCTGAAGATTTAATAAACAGAGGGAAACCTGCAGTTTTGATTGAGAAAAAATAATTTTTCAAGGTATGTCGGTATTTGGCATACCTTGTCTTTTATAATGAACACAGATAAAAGGAGGTAAATCATGCAGCGAAAACCAGGTGAGAAATTAGATGAATATTTAACGACTGAGGGCGAAGCAACATTTGTAACTCCTTTTATAAATGATGATGAAATCCATGAAACTTACATCTACGCAGACTATGACAAAATAGGACATTGCGATGGACATGGCAGTATTACCACAGACGAGGGGAGTGAGAATTTTGATATTGGAGATGCCATAGTACATATACCAGGTGCAGGAAAATGGCTGAACTATTATGAAAGCTTCTATCTTTTTGAATATAACGAAGAGAAAAGAAAAACTTTTGATTGGGATACGTTTGATAAACACGGCAAAATTATTGCTGAAAAATTAAGGCGGTTGCTGCCAGATAATTATGAGATTCATTTTCATAATGAATTAATCGAGAAAAAATAAGACCGGAGGAAAGTAATATGTCAATGGAAAACAAAATCGAAATTAGTTGTAACAACTGTGGAAAAAAAAGTGACTATGTAATGTGGCAGTCTTTAAATGTCCAGCTTAATCCAGAACAGAAAGAAAACGTTCTGACTGGAAAACTTTTTCAGTTTACTTGTCCTCACTGTAAGGAAACTTATACTTTATGCCATAACTTCCTTTACCACGACATGGAAAATCAGATTATGATTCATTATATCCCGGATAATGATGATAAAGGTGCTCAGGAAGCTAAAGAAGCCTTTGATAACAGATTTGGGACACATAAAAATGAACTTGGCGAACTACTTGCAGCCACTGGAATGAATGATGCATACAGAATGCGTATTGTAAGGTCTCATAATGAACTAAAAGAAAAAATCCTTATCTTTGATGCAGGACTAGATGATCGCGTTATTAGTCTACTTAAATTCCTATATGCTGCCAAAAATCAAGAAACAGAATTTGATGAAGTTCTTTTTAATCCTACAGAAGACTGGAAGGAAAACCTTATCTTTTTCAACAAAGGTGAAATGATTGGAACAACAGAAATGAGTAAGGCTGTCTATGATAAGTTTGAAGGCGATTTCCTTGACAGGATAAATATTGCTTCTGAAGAAGAATATTCATTCGGGCTTGATTGGGCCAGAGATTTCTTTTCTACAGTAACATCAGAAACAAAAGAAGAATCTGAAGATGATAAAAACTCAGATGAATCTGATGAACACAAATATGAAGGTCACGGAGATCATTGGGATGCAGTAATCCCAGGTTCAGAAGAGAAATTCATGGATGCTCTCAGAAAGTCTATAGAAGGTGGTAACCTTGTTGGTTCAAAAAATGGCAGTCACTTAATATCTTATATAGAGAAAGACAAAAATAATGACGATTCGCCTGTTACTGTAAAAATTGTTCTAATAAATAAAGACGATGGAGCAGAACTTATTTCTGGATATCCATGTGCTACTAATGGTGCATATGTTCATGTAAAAATTGAGAAAATCAATGAATGGGAAAATGGTCTTGAAGCTACAATCGAAGGAGAAACAGACTCAGGCAATTTGATTTCTTTCTTTGATACAGATTATTCTCTTCATAAAGATGAATATAAAGAAGGGGAGTCATATTGGTTTTCTTTGGCAGGTATAGTTTATTCTGCTGAAGTTCTTGAAAAAGGTGCAGCTGATTTTGAATTTACAGGTCAGCAGGCAATTGATTTCAAGGCTAAGACAGGAGAAGAACCTGATTATGATGAAGAAGGAAATGTAAAACCAGTTCATTTCAGTCTTGATAACTTGGTTGCTTTTTTCCCAAAAGAATGTCCTGACGATGCAGAATTTCAGTCTCCATTAGAGGGGACTAAAAAGGTCACTAAGTTCTTTGGAACTAAACTTATTTCAGGATATAAAATTACAATTTATCGTAATCAATCTGAAGAAGAAAGCGATGATATTCAGATTCCAATTATTATTGCTCAGGAAAACCTTGAAGGTAAACCTCGTGAAAAGAAGGCTTGTCGTGGAATGCTCTGGATGCACGGACATGTTGTATCAGATGAAGAAGTTGAAAAGTTTCACAAATATAAACAGTGGGCTTTAGAGCATTTAGACAAACTGCTATCTGGGGAACTGAATGAAACAGACTTTGAAGAAAGTGAGATTTCTGAAAGTGAAAATGACAGGAAACCTGTAACACTTACTTACGAAAAAGTTCCATTCAATGCATTGGGTAGATTTGAAGATTATAAATATTGGGATATAGATTTAATCAAAGCTGCCATTGATTTCAAAAAAAAGAATGATAAATGGCCAAGTGCTTTTGTTGCTGGAAATGCTACATATGATAAGATAGAGAAAATAACAGGAATTGGTTCAGAAACAGAATCTGAAACAGATGCTGTAATGGATTATGATGATGAATCTGGCTCTGAAGATGGAATGTATGAATGGGATGAATTAGATCCAAATATGAGTGTTGACGATATTGAAAAACTTGATTTTGGAAAGATTCCAATTATTCTTGGGGAATATTTCGAAACACCATTTTTCTCTTTCCATATGTTAGTCAATGATAAATATGATGAAGATATTTTCCGAATCATGTTTGGAGAGGGATCTGGAACAGATGATGGGGAAGAAATCCCAGAAGATAATATAAAGAGTGCATAAATTTTCTGAGGGTATGTCGATATATGGCATACCCTTTGTTTTATAATATCAGTGTAATTCAGGAGGACAATCATGGATAAACCAACAACAGAAAAAGAATTAAAAGAACAGGTTTTTGGTATTAAAGAAAATGCTAAAAGAGTTTTAGCTATGATGAAGGATCAATATCTCGGTGATGAAGCTGGATACAATGTAAAAACTCTTGAATGTGTCGAGGAACACCTTATCAATGCAATTCATCACTTTTCAGATGAACAGAAAGAAGAAGTTAAAACAGCTGTTCTTTCAAACTGTGCATGTTTTCTGGGCCAGTGCCTAATCGAAAATCTTGGTGGTGAATGGAGACTTCCAGAAAATGAAAACTGGTCCATTTACTTTGATGAAGGAAATATGGCTTTCCCTTTTTCAAAGGTATGGAAGAATTATGAAAACGGTTCAGAAGACTCTATTTCAACAATGCTTAAGGTCCTTAAAGTAATGAGGGAAAATGGAAATGCTGTTCCGGCATGGAATTATAATTGCGAGCTATTTAGACCAGACCAAACTGCAATAATAAAAAATGCTTCCAAACTTTTTGAAGACTTTAATAATTTCAAAGAAGTTCTTAATCCATGTCTGAATACAAAAAATAAATTAATAGTCAGTATTACAGAAAAATTAGACGGACGTGATATAAGTCTTGCAATTGATTATGTACAGGATGATACCGAAAATACAAAGCTTTGCTTAAACTATAATATTTCTTTTGAAGAAGTCGAAAACGAACGCAATTATACACGCAGCTTTGACTATCCACCAAAGCAAAAAGATCTGGATTATATTTATGATGTATATTTCAAGTTTTTCAAAGGTGTTCTTCCTAACGTATCTGAGTTTATTAACATTTCACAAGGCAATGACGACATAGAAGAAAGAGTATCAGCAGAACTTGCTGAACACAAAAATAAATCAATGGAAGAAATGAATATTGAATATACTATCTATGATGATCAGGGAAATAATATAGAAGAATGTGTTCCGATTAGTTCATTTGATATAGTTGTTGATAAACTTTTCGAATGTCTCGAAAAAGCAAATACTATTTCGTTTAGTACTGAAGATTTAGTTGGAGCATTTTTGCCAACCATTCAAGTAGTTCCTACAGAAAATGAAGAAGGGGAGCCTGTCATAATGCTTACATTTGAAACAAATCCTCAGGATTCAAGAACTGAGGGAGAAACCTATGCTAAGTTTTATGACTGTCCAATAAAAGAAGAGGATCTAAAAGATATTTGCAGTTATCTTCACGGTTTCTGTATTGATAAAATGCTTCCAAATATTACAAATAACGGATGGGAAGATTTGACTGAAAGGGAAGAGGATAATCAACCGGAAATTGTAGCTTATTATACAGATGAAGATGATCATCCTATATGTAAGGACAGCGAGGATACCTATTATTGGATGCATAAAGGCAATAGTTTTGATGAATTCGGTTTTATGTATTCCAGTGAGCTTGAAATTGATCCAAGTAAGCTTGGCGAAGTAAATGATACTGATGCAAAAATCCGTGCAGAGTATGTATATAATCTTGGAGGTAACCTTTATACATTCTGGATAAATGAAGGAACTCCTTATGCAGTAGATTATAACTCTTTAGTTTGTAATGTTGATTACAATGAAAATGGATTAGCATTATCTACTGCAGAAGGAATAGAGTTCAGTTTTGCATGGGAGAGTGCAACTGTAGAAAGAGTTATAGAAGTATTAAAGAATGGAGATTAGACAATGACACCAAAAATTCATGAAGCAATAAATTACGCAGGCAAAAGACATGCAGGACAGGTTAGGAAAGGTACATCATTACCTTATTTGGTTCACCCAATGGAAGTAATGGCTATTCTTCTTGAAAATAACTGCAACGAAGATGTTGTAGTAGCTGGTATTCTTCATGATGTAATCGAAGATACTTGTGATGATAATGACATCATTCGTGATATTGTTCGAGAAGAGATCAAAACAAAGTTCGGGGTAAATGTTCTTAATATAGTAAATTCGGAAAGCGAAGATAAAACCAAAACTTGGGAACAAAGAAAACAGGCAACTATTGATGCTTTGAAACATGACAGTTTGGAAATACGAATGGTTTGTTGTGCTGATAAACTGTCAAATATCATGAGTATACGGGCAGACAAAGAAAAAATAGGGGAGAAAATCTTTGAAAGATTCAATGCTCCTAAAGAGAAACTTGCCTGGTATTACAAGAGTATTGCAACAAATCTTGGACTTGAAGGTTATAAAATGTTTGAAGAATACAAATCCTGTGTAGCTGAAGTATTCGGAAACTAAGATTTGTAATTATCCAGAATTCTTTGAGCTGTTCCAATGACAAGTTCTTTGAGTTCTGGAGGTTCAAGCACAATAGCATTTGAACCAAGATTCACAAGCAACCTGTGGGCTGTTGTAAGTTGAGTTGTTTCAAAAGAAACTGTAATAGTTCCATCGCCATTATCTGTTTCAATTTGATTTGGATGCCATTTATATTCACGAGCAACTTGAGCCAATTTCCCTTTACACAAAAACTTGATTGTATAAGGTTTCTTTTCGCTGGCAAAAATACCAAAACCTGGATCTATATAATCAGAAACTTTGAAATCTTTGGGTGTTTTAAATTTCTCATTTTTAATTTCAGCCTTAGTAATTCGTGTTAGAGAGAAAATTCTGACTTCCTCTCTGGTATGACACCAGGCAATTATGTACCAGGAACCGCCTTTACATACAATATGGTATGGATCAATAAGTCTGGATTTCTTCTCATTAGTATTCAAATTGTAATGTTCAATTTCCAGTGTTCTTGAAGTTTTAAGAGCTGTCATTACAGTTTCAAAAATAACCGTATTGATTTCAGGAAGTGGATCTGAAATATAAGTAATCTCATCAGACAAAAAACTTGAATCAATTTGAACTTTCTCTGGAAGACTTTCAGTTATTTTTTTGAATATACTTTTCAGTTGTTCTTCAAGAGGAGTGTTCTTATATTGTTCCAAAAGACGATCAAACAGAGTTAGAGAGAAGAGTTCTCCTTCTTTAAGATTTACATATTTAATAAAGAAGTTTTCATCTGTGTAATAATAACCATTTTTATAAGAATCAAATTCCAAAGGTGCCTGATATAAATCGCGCAGCATATCTAAATCACGTGCAATCGTTCGAGGTGATACTTCTATTTTTTCACATAAATCTGTTTTATTTGGATAAGTACCGCTTCTAATCATGTCATCAATCAAATGAATACGATAAAGGGGAAGATTGTTT
>R24__coassemble_1154_pt1 | contig 15093 bp, 10 predicted proteins | sample R24__metabat2_low_PE_020 | metagenome-assembled genome bin R24 | reverse complement strand
CGGCGATTGAGTCACCAGAGTGAATACCAGTTCTTTCAACATGCTGCATGATTCCTGGAATCAATACATCTTCGCCATCACAAATACAGTCAATTTCAAGCTCAATTCCTTCCATATATTTATCAATTAGGATAGGATTTTCAATTTTCTGAGCAAGGATGATTTTCATGTACTCTTTAATATCAGCACTGCTTCTGGCAATAATCATGTTCTGACCACCCAAAACGTAAGATGGACGCATAAGAACAGGATAGCCAAGTTTAGCAGCGGCTTCCAAAGCTTCAACTTCAGTAAGAACTGTAAGTCCTTTTGGACGGTTAACTTCAAGCTTTTCACAAAGTTCATCAAAACGTTCGCGGTCTTCGGCAAGGTCAATTGCATCAGCACTTGTACCAAGAATTTTTACGCCCTGCGAGTGAAGATAATTTGCAAGTTTAATCGCTGTTCCACCACCAAATGCAACTACAACGCCAATTGGTTTTTCAACTGCAAGAACGTTCATTACATCAACCGGTGTAAGAGGTTCAAAGTACAAGCGGTCTGCTGTATCAAAGTCTGTAGAAACTGTTTCTGGGTTGTTGTTGATAATTGCAACTTCATATCCCAACTTTTTCAAAGCCCAGATACACTGAACCGAAGAATAGTCGAACTCAATACCCTGACCAATACGGATTGGACCGGAACCAAGAACGACGATTGTGCCTTTTGAGTTTCCTGTATTATTCTGAGCAACCATGCCCTTGAACGCATCAAACTGTGCAGGCATCTGAGATTTAATTCCGCCATTGTGAACTTCTGCAAGGAACTGTTCAGCCTCATTTTCGCCATTACTAACAGAATAGAAGTAAGGAGTTTCAGCATCAAATTCGCCGGAACAAGTATCTACCATTTTGAATGAACGTGGAGGGTAAAGCATTGGGGTCGCTGAGCTTGTCGAAGTGGCAAGCATTTCATTTGCTTTTTCTGCGTTGGCAATATTCTGAAGCTTCCACAAGAACCATTCATCAACCATTGTAACCTTATGGATTTCTTCTATACTCATGCAGCCACGTTTAATGGCCTGATAAATTGCAAATATTCGCTGATCAGTACACTGGCCAACTCTCTGAATAATTTTCTCATCATTTTCTGCGGCAAAAACCTTGTAGTTCAAATCGCTTACGCCAAGCTCACAACCGCGGACAGCCTTCAAAATGGCTTCTTCAAAGTTCTGACCAATTGCCATAACTTCACCAGTTGCTTTCATCTGAGTACCAAGTTTACGGCTTGCATAAACAAACTTTTCAAATGGGAACTTAGGCATTTTTACAACAACGTAATCCAAAACTGGTTCGAAACATGCTGCAGTTTTCTTTGTTACGAAGTTAGGAATTTCATCAAGAGAGAAACCAACAGCAATAAGAGCTGCAACCTTTGCGATTGGGTAACCAGTAGCTTTTGAAGCAAGGGCAGAAGAACGGCTTACACGAGGGTTTACTTCAATTACCGCATATTCAAAAGTTTCTGGATTCAAAGCAAACTGACAGTTACATCCACCTTCAATTTCCAGTGCGGAGATAATGTTCAAAGCTGCAGAACGAAGCATCTGATATTCTTTATCTGCCAAAGTAACAGTTGGAGCAATAACGATTGAGTCACCAGTGTGAACACCAACAGGATCAAAGTTTTCCATTGAACAAACTGTAATTACGTTTCCTTTAGAGTCACGCATTACTTCGTATTCAACTTCCTTCCAACCGGAAATACATTTTTCTACAAGAATCTGATGGATTGGAGAACGATGCAAACCGTTGTGGGCAATTTCATCAAATTCTTTTTCGTTATAAGCAATACCGCCGCCAGTTCCACCAAGAGTAAAGGCAGGACGGATAATTGCAGGATATCCGATTTCATTTGTAACAAAATCCAGAGCATCTTCGTAAGTTGTAACTACTTTTGAAGGAATACAAGGTTCGCCAATTTCAGCCAGCATATCCTTGAACATCTGGCGGTCTTCGGCTTTATCGATTGTAAGAGGGTTAGCACCTAAAAGTTTTACACCATGACTTTCAAGGAATCCTGATTTTGCCAGTTCCATTGAAAGGGTAAGACCAGTCTGTCCACCAAGAGTAGAAAGCAGGCTGTCTGGTTTTTCTTTTTCTATGATTCGCTGGAGAGTTTCAACATTAAGTGGTTCCAGGTAGATTTCATCTGCCATTGCGTGGTCGGTCATTAAAGTTGCAGGGTTTGAGTTTACAAGACAAACTTCAAGACCAAGCTGTTTCAAAGCTTTACAAGCCTGGTTACCGGCGTAGTCAAATTCTGCAGCCTGACCAATGATGATTGGACCAGAACCGATAATCATTACCTTATGTATATCTTGTCTTAATGGCATAGCGGTTTTAACCTCCTTAAAAAACCGATAAACGGACATGTCAAGGCTTTAAGATAGCCGAAGGCGTACGTGCCTTGACGTGGACGTATATTATATCTCCTTATAATTTCTATTACACTTTGTTTATAAATCACTACCGCTGCATCGTGTCGAGCGACCTGCGGGCTGGCCGTAATAGGAATCGGACTGCGTAAAAATTACTTCGTAATTTTTACTTGCCAACGGCCAGATGCAGGTCGTCGCCCCGATTCCGCTCCCGTGATTTATAAACACATTTGTTCAACAAGTAAGGAGCTATATACGTCCTTACTTGTACCGAATCGCAGATTTTCCGTAGGAAAATCCTAATCCGTGTGACATTCCTTATTTTCTCTCAACAATCATCTTCACAAACTTATCAAACAGATAATTAGTATCATGTGGGCCACCGCAGGCTTCTGGGTGGAACTGTACGCTGAATGCTGGAATATCTGTGTAAGTTACACCTTCACAAGTTCCGTCGTTTGAGTTTGTAAAGGCAAGTTTTGCGTATGATGGCAAAGTATCATTTTCTACAGCATAACCGTGGTTCTGGCTGGAAATATAAACTCGGCCAGTTTCCATATCTTTTACAGGATGGTTACCACCGCGGTGACCATACTTAAGCTTAGAAGTTTTTGCACCACGAGCCAAAGCCAGCATCTGGTGACCAAGACAGATTCCAAAGATTACGAATGGTTCGACAGGCTCACCAACCGCATGTGGTTCCTGAGTGGTTCCTGAGTGGTTCCTGAGCTTGTCGAAGGACGCTGTCGAAGGACGCTGTCGAAGGATTTCGCAGAGCTTAGCAATTTCTGCAATAACACCAACGTTATCTGCAGGGTCTCCAGGACCGTTACTAAGCATAATTCCGTCTGGATTTAATTTAAGAATATCTTCTGCGGTATAGAAATATGGAACAACAATTACTTCTGCACCGCGTTTTTCAAGTTCGCGCTGAATGTTGTATTTAGCACCAAAATCCCAGAGAACAATTCTGATTTTCTTACCAGGATGCAAAATGTTGTGGTTTGTTTCTGGCCAGGTCTTGGCTGTATCATTGAATTTAAGTTCAGTGTTTTCTTTTGTGCAGCTTACAGTTTCTACAGAATGTTCAACTCTGTAAGCTTTAATTTTAGCAAGCAGTTCTTCTGTTATTTCAGGACATACATCACTACTGATAATCATGCCATTCATAACACCGGTTTCACGAAGTTTTTTTGTAAGGGCTCGGGTATCAATACCACAAATACCAACAATGTTCTGATTTTTTAGATAGGAATCAAGGTCTCCGCCGCAACGGAAATTGGAAGGAAGGTCACATATTTCGCGAACAATGTATCCGCGAACCCAACATTTTTTACTTTCAAAATCTTCTGGAATAACACCATAGTTACCAATCAATGGAAAGGTCTGGGTAACTATCTGTCCAAAATAACTAGGATCAGTCAGGGTTTCCAGATATCCGGTCATACCAGTAGTAAAAACGGTCTCACCAATTGTTGAACCACTGGCACCAATGGATTTACCTTCAAAAATGCTTCCATCGGCAAGGATAAGAAATGCCATAAAACCTCCGGGGCAAAAAAAAAGATGCTCATCCCATTTAACGAAAAAACAATAATCGTAAAATCGAATGAACACCTTTGCTCACATATTTCTATACATATTAAAAATTATGTCGATAAAAGTCAATAATAGAATAGAATTCATTGTACATATCACAAATGACCTATTATAATTAAACTAATTTACCTAATAACTTTTCGGAGGACTTGCTATGCCTGATAAAAAAAGTAAAAAAACTAAAGAAAGAAAAGAAACTTTGCTTTTAAAATATGGTATTGTTGCTTTTTTAGAAATCCTTGTATTTATGACACTCTTCCTGTCTGTTACAACATACATGACAAAAAAACCTGTAAGTAATTTGTACAGTGAATCGATTGATAGTGTTTTGGATCAGGCTGTAGATTTTGCTCAGAACTGGCTGGATAATCAGATTGAAGTTTTGAATGTATATCAGCGTTCTGTTGTTGATGCTGAAGATAACGTTGAAGGTATCAAAGGATATATTAAGACAAAGCCAAAGCCAAATGGATTTGATTATGTAATGGTATTCTGGGATACAAACCACGATGCTACTGATGGTGGTCCAGAAACTTTCAACTCAAAAGGTGGTTCATCAAAAGCTGGTATCCTTGAAAAGGAATACTATAAAATGCACAAACAGAACAATGTTGAAACATGGCTCGAATCTCCACGTATGGCAAATACTGGTGTATTCACAATGCCACTTTTTACAAGACTTTCATACATTGATGATGTAACTGGAGAAACAGTAACTGGTGGTGCTGTAGGATTCCTTGAACTTGAACCAATTAATATTCTTGCAAAAACCTTCTATAAAACAGGACGTATTTCTGTTTATGATGATGCTGGTTCTATTCGTGCTGGTGATGATGTTTTGAACATGGAAGAGAAAAGTCATCTTGTATTCCACGAAAAAGATTGTAAGATGGCTAATAAAAATTGGAAGGTTGTAGCAACTGTCGAACGAGCCGAAGTTGATAAAATTACAAATGACTTAAGAAGAAATTCTTTAGCAGGTGGTTTCCTTGTTGCAGTAATTCTTTTGATTTGTGAATTAATAATTATTCGTATCATGATTGGTAAATTCAATGAAATTAAGAGAAATATTGATAATCTTAATACTGGTGATAAGGACCTTACAAAACGTCTTAAGATTAATCATAACAATGAAATTTCATTGGTTAAAAAATCAGTTAATACTTTCGTAAATACTGTTCATGAAACTGTTAAACAGATTGGTTCTGCAAATATTGATTTAAAAGAATCCTTTAACAACGTAAAAACCAGTCTTAATGAAACACAGGCAAATATTGATAACATTTCTCAGGAAATTGAAAATGCTACAAATACTCTTACAGATGAAGACCGCTGTGTAACAAATACCAGTGAATCTGTAACAAATATTTCAGAAAACATTAAATCTTTGAATGATATGATTATTTCTCAGACATCTTCAATTACAGAAGCAAGTGCAAGTATTGAACAGATGATAGGTAACATTAATTCGGTATCAAGTTCAATTGAGAAAATGGCCGTTGAATTTAATGACTTGAATAATGCTACTGCTGATGGTATTTCAAAGAACAAGGTTGTAAATGAATTACTTCAGGTTATTTTGAATCAGAGTAAGTCTTTGCAGGATACAAACCGTATTATTTCTGAAATTTCATCACAGACAAACCTTCTTTCTATGAATGCCATGATTGAATCTGCACATGCAGGTGATGCTGGTAAGGGATTTGCTGTAGTTGCTGAAGAAATTCGTAAGCTTGCTGATACTTCTGCTGCTCAGTCTAAGAGTATTGGTGAAAACCTTAAAGAAATTGCGGCTAATATTACAAAAGTAGTAGAAAGTGCAAATGCCAGTTCAGAATCTTTCGAAAAAGTATCTGAAAAGACAAGAAATACTTCTGAACTTGTAACTGCAATTAAGTCTGCTATGGAAGAACAGTCTGAAGGTTCTAAACAGATTCTTGATGCTCTTACAGTTATGAATGAAACTTCAAATGATGTTCAGTCTTCTAGTAAAGAAATTGAAGCTGGAACAAATGAGATTTTAAGTTCTATTACAAGTTTGAAACAGTCTTCTGAAAATATGTCCAACAATTTTGAAAGAATTGTCAGTACAACAGAAGCTACAAAGAGAACTACAGGTCTCTTGAATAATCTTACAGTAGAAATGAACACAGCTGTTGAAAACATTTCTGAAAAAATTGATGAATTTAAAGTATAATGTCAGACTTGAAAAACGCTGGGAAATTTATTAAGATATTTTAAAATTATGAAATATAATTACAGAAACACATTTGCATTCTTCTCTTTTAAGGCTTTTTCCTTTTATAACATGCAGGAAAGTGCTAGATAAAGCGTAGAGTGTTAAGTTTTATATAAACGAAGAACGGTTCTATTCTTTATCGGATAGAACCGTTTTTTTTTTACTGGAGTGTGAAAATGACAGAACTGGAACAGGCTCGTGCTGGAATTAATGAAATTGACTCAAAGATGGCTGAACTTTGGGAAAAACGAATGAATCTCGTTGTACAGGTTGCCAATTATAAGAAAAAGAACGGCATGCAGGTTTTTGATTCAAGTCGCGAACAGCAGGTTATTGACCGATGTGTTCAGTACATAAAAAATATTGATTTGCAGCCTTATTATGTTCAGTTTATTCAAGACTTAATGGATATTTCAAAAAAATATCAGCATAAGCTATTGGAAGGTGCAAAGATTGCTTATAGCGGAATTGAAGGTGCTTTTGCAAATATTGCTGCAAAAAAAATCTTCCCGGACGGTAACTTAATTCCTTATCAGGATTTCCAGTCTGCTTATGAAGCTGTAGAAAACGGTGAATGTGATGTAGCAGTTCTTCCAATTGAAAACAGTTTTGCCGGTGATGTTGGTCAGGTAACTGACTTAATGTTTACAGGAAGCCTTTATGTAAACGGTGTATATTCTTTGCCTGTTACTCAGAATCTTTTGACTGTAAAAGGTGCCACAATGGATGATATTAAAACAGTAATCAGTCATCCTCAGGCTTTGGATCAGTGTGCAAGTTATATCCGCAATCACGGATGGGAAACAAAATCTGCAACTAATACTGCACGCGCCGCAAAGCAGGTTGCAGAAATGAATGATAAATCTGTTGCGGCAATTGCCAGTGTTGAGACTGCAGAATTGTATGGCCTTGATGTAATGGCAGAAAAAATCAATGAAAATTCTACAAATACAACTCGTTTTGCGGTTTTCTCAAAGGTAAAAGAAAATACAATCAACACAGAAGATTACAGTACATTCATTATGATGTTTGTTGTAAAAAATGAATCTGGTTCGCTGGTAAGTGCATTAAAAGCAATCAGTGATCACGGATACAATATGCGCAACGTAAAAAGTCGTCCTTTGAAAAACTCTCAGTGGGAATACTACTTTTATGTTGAAGCAGAAGGAAAGATTTCGTCAACAGACGGTCAGGCAATGATTAAAGATTTGTCAGAAAAATGTCAGATGCTGAAAGTTTTGGGATCATATAGTGTGTAAGGCCGCTGGCGGCCGTTGTTAAATAGCAAAGCGTTAAAAAAAATGCGAAAGCATTTTTTAGCTTTACCTTTTTAGAGGGAAATAGAAAATGGTAGTACATGTTAATTTAGGCGTACATAGTTATGATGTTGTAATTGAGCAGGGAGTTCTTGCTCGTGCAGATAAAGAATTGAATTTGAATCGTAAAGTTCTTGTTGTTACAGATAAGGGTGTTCCTGCCGAATATGCAAAATCGGTGGCAGATAAATGTAAATTTGCTGTAATCGGCACAATTGAAGGCGGAGAAGATCACAAAAACCTGGCAACTGTTCAGGATATGCTCAAGTTGATGCTGGACAACAGTTTTACTCGCGGTGATTGTGTAGTTGCTGTTGGCGGTGGAGTTGTTGGTGATCTGGCAGGCTTTGTGGCTTCGGCTTACATGCGTGGTGTTGATTTTTACAATATTCCGACTACTGTTCTCAGTCAGGTTGATTCTTCGGTTGGTGGAAAAACTGGTGTAAACTTTGGCGGAGTAAAAAATATTGTTGGCGCATTCCATCAGCCTAAAAAAGTTTTGATTGATGTGGATGTTTTGAAGACTTTGCCAAAGCGACAGATTGCTAACGGACTTTCTGAAGCTCTTAAAATGGCAATGACCTTTGATAAAGAAACTGTAGATTTGTTCAGAAATGAAGATCCTTTTGAAAAGGTTGAATTGCTTGTTCAGAAATCAGTTGAAATAAAAGCCCGTGTTGTTGAACAGGATGAAAAAGAAGCTGGACTTCGCAGAGTGTTGAATTTTGGTCACACTTTGGGACACGGAATTGAATTGAATACAGACGGTAAACTTTATCACGGAGAATGTGTTGCTCTTGGCATGATTCCAATGACTGCGCCAGAACTGCGTGATGATTTAATCAGCATTTTGAAAAAACTGGAATTGCCAACTTCTGTAAAGGTTGATCTGGCAAAAGCAACTGCAGCTGTAAGTCACGACAAAAAGGCTGGAGCTGGTGCAATCCATGCAATTGTTGTAAATGAAACTGGAACTTTTGAACAGAAAGATATGACTTTGGATGAACTTTCTGAAAGATTAAAAATGGTTGTGGAGGCTTAAATCAAAATGAAAAACTCGATTGGAGAACACTTAACAGTTACACTTTTTGGTGAAAGTCACGGACCTTTTATTGGGGCAGTTTTAGACGGACTTACACCAGGAATCACAGTTGATAAGGATTTTATTAATCATCAACTGGATTTGCGCCGTCCAAGTGGAAAAATCTCTACTGCCCGCGTTGAACAGGACGAATTCATTCTTGCCAGCGGTGTTTTCAATGGAAAAACAACTGGAACTCCTTTGGCAATCCTCATTCCAAATCAGGTTCAGCACAGTAAAGACTATGAAAAAACTGCAATGCTTGCTCGTCCAAGTCATGCAGATTATACAGCAAATGTAAAATATCACGGATTTCAGGATTATCGTGGTGGGGGCCATTTTAGTGGACGTATTACTGCGGCTCTGGTTGCTGCCGGCGGTGTAGTAATTCCAGCCCTCGAAAAAAAGGGAATTAAAATTGGAACCCACATCCAGATGCTTGGCGGAATTAAAGACCGTGATTTTGCAGATTATGATGCAGATATTAAGGCTCTGGGTCAGACAAATTTTGCAGTTTTAGACAGTGATAAAGCCGCAGAAATGAAAGCTTATGCAGAAAAAATTGCTGCTGAAGGGGACAGCGTTGGTGGTGTTCTTGAGACAGTGGTGACAGGGATGCCTGCTGGAGTTGGTGAACCTTGGTTTGGAACTCTGGAAAGCGTTCTTTCTTATGCTTTGTATTCAGTTCCTGCAATTAAAGGTGTTCAGTTTGGTGCTGGTTTTGATATGGTAAATCAGCGTGGAAGTGAATTTAATGACCCATTTAAGATGGATGGGGACAGAGTTGTTACAACTACAAATCACAATGGCGGAATCAACGGCGGTATTTCCAACGGAATGCCAATTACTTTCCGCTGTGCTGTAAAACCAACTCCTTCTATTTATAAGGAGCAGGATACAGTCAACATGAAGGACAAGGTTGATGCAAAGCTTCAGATTGAAGGCCGTCACGACCCTGCAATCATTCACAGAGCAAGAGTTGTTGTAGACAGCATGACTGCCCTTATGATTTACGATGCATTGGCAGGCCGCTACGGAACTGACTATTTCGGAGAGTAATATGGATTACGGATTAATTGGTGAAAAATTAGGTCACTCTTTTTCAAAGGATATTCACAATCTGATTGGTGACTATAAATATGAACTTAAGGAAATTGCTAAGGAAGATGTGGACGCTTTCATGAAGACTCACGATTTTAAGGCAATCAATGTTACAATTCCTTACAAGCAGACAGTAATTCCTTATCTTGATGAAATTGACGACGCTGCCAAAATGATTGGGGCGGTAAATACAATTGTAAATAAAGACGGAAAGCTTTACGGCTACAACACAGATTTTTACGGTATGAAATCTCTTATGGAAAAAATGGGAGTTTCTGTTGGCGGTAAAAATGTTCTGATTTTGGGAACAGGCGGTACAAGTAAAACTGCAACTGCACTGGTAAAAAGTCTTGGCGCTGCTTCAGTTTGCAAGGTCAGCCGTCATCCTGATCCTTCAACAGACTCTAGCCCTTCGACAAGCTCAGGGACCACAGGGTTGATGGAGGACGGTTGTCCTGTAATTTCTTATGAGGATGCTGAAAAAAAGACAGATACAAACATCATCATAAATACAACTCCTTGTGGAATGTTCCCAAAGGTGGAAGGTCAGCCAATTTCTTTGGAAAGTTTCGGGGCTTTGGAAGGGGTTGTAGATGCAATTTATAATCCTAATTGTACAAATCTTGTTCTGGATGCAAAGGCCCGTGGAGTAAAAGCTGAAGGCGGACTTTACATGCTGGTTGGTCAGGCAATTAAGGCCGCAGAATTCTTTTTTGGAAAACCAGTTGAAAAATCAAAAGCAGATGAAATCTTCAATATAATTCTTGGCCGTAAGCAGAATATTGTCCTTGTGGGAATGCCTGCCTGCGGAAAAACTACTGTTGGTAAGCAGATTGCCCGCTTGTTGAATCGTGAATTAATTGATTCTGATGCTGAGATTGTTGTTCGCGAAGGTGTGATTTCTGATATTTTTGCAGAAAAAGGTGAACAGTATTTTAGAGATCTGGAAACTAAGGTGATAGCTGAGCTTTCTTTGAAAAACGGCTGTGTAATTTCAACAGGAGGCGGTGCTGTACTGCGATCTGAAAATGTTCACAATTTGAAGATGAACGGCAAGATTTATTTTATTGACCGCCCATTGGAACAGCTTTTGCCAACTGCAGACAGACCTACTGCCAACAGTGCAGAAAAAATCAAGGCGCTGTATGATGTGCGTTACCCAATTTACACCGCCGCTGCTGACATGGTAGTAACTGGTGGCGTGGGACCTGAAAAAATTGCCCGTCAGATTATTAAAGATGCAGGGGTTGAAAAAGATATGGATGAAGATACTGCAACTTTTGCGCCATCAACTGCTGCGGGAAAAATCAGTGCACCACCTTCAAAAAGTCTGGCTCACCGTTCCTTGATTTGTGCCGCTCTGGCAGAAGGAACCAGCGTTGTTACAAATGTAGATTATTCCCAGGATATTCTTGCAACTTTGGATTGTATCAAAACTCTTGGAGCAAAATACGAAATTGATGGGGACAGGGTTACAGTTACCGGTGGCCATTTGAAACTGGCTGATGGAGCTTTGTTTGACTGTCGCGAAAGTGGAAGTACACTGCGTTTCTTTATTCCAATGGCAATGGCTTTTGGAGAAGCAGGTGCAAAATCAACTTTCAAAGGCAGTGAAGTTTTAATGACTCGTCCTCAGTCAGTTTACGAAGAAATGTGTGCTGAAAAAGGCATTTGTTTTGAACGTGCTGGCGGAACAATTTCTGTAGGTTCGGGGCTTACAAGCGGAATCTACAAGCTGGCAGGGAACATCAGCAGTCAGTTTATTACAGGTCTTTTGTTTGTTCTTCCACTTATGCAGGGCGACAGCGAAATCCAGCTTATTCCTCCAGTAGAAAGCCGACCATATATTGATTTGACTTTGCAGGCAATGCATGACTTTGGTGTAAAAGTTGAATGGAAAGATGAAAATACTCTTGTGGTACAAGGGGGACAGACCTACAAGGCTCGGGAAATTGCAGTAGAAGGTGATTACTCTAACGCCGCTTTCCTGGATGTTTTCAACACTTTGAACGGTAAAGTTGAAGTAGACGGATTGTACGATAACAGTCTTCAGGGGGACAGAGTTTACAAGCAGATGTTTACAGAACTGGTAAACGGCTGTCCAACTCTGGATATTTCAGATTGTCCTGATTTGGGACCAATTCTGTTCGTAACTGCAGCACTTCATAATGGTGGTGTATTCAATGGAACAAAACGCCTTGCAATCAAGGAAAGTGACCGCGGTAAGATTATGTGCGAAGAACTGGCAAAGTTCGGCGTTACATCATCACAAAGCGAAAATCAGATTGTGATTAAGAGTGGAGTTGTACACACACCGTCAGAAATTGTCCACGGCCACAACGACCACAGAATCGTAATGAGTCTTTCAACAATGCTAAGCGTAACAGGCGGCACAGTAGACGACGCCCACGCAGTCCGAAAAAGCTACCCAGGCTATTTCGAAGATATGAAAAAATTAGGATTGAAAGTAAAGAGGTAATTTTCGTTTGGGGGAAAATTAAAAATAAATATTAACAGATAAAACAATTGTTGTGGTAAACCAGCTGTGAGTGAAAGCGGGGAAGCGCAACAAGATTGATATTATAAGGTAATTAAAATTGTGTAAGAAGAAATCCTGTGAGCGGAATTGGGATGACAAACTCATTCTGAGCCTGACGAGCGAAGCGAGATAAATGATATACCATACAGGCTCAGTCCATGAGTTTGCTCGGCACAATGCAGCGGAAAGGATTTATTCTTACACGGGAGTGTAGAAATATTATGAATATGAATTTTGAAAAGAAACTAGCTATACCAGCCGAAGTTAAGGAGCAATTTCCTGTTACTGGCAAAGTAGCAAAAATAGTAGAAGAAAAACGTGCTGAAGTAAAATCAGTTTTTGAAGGCCGCTCAGATAAAATGATTCTCATTATTGGACCATGTTCTGCAGATAACGAAGATGCAGTTTTGGATTACATGAACCGCCTTGTTCCAGTTCAGGAAAAAGTAAAAGACAAAATCCTTCTGGTTCCACGTATTTACACAAACAAACCACGTACAACTGGCGAAGGCTACAAAGGAATGCTTCATCAGCCAGACCCAAATCAGAAGCCAGACCTTTTCAAAGGTTTGATTGCCTGCCGCCATATGCACATGCGCGCCGTAGAAGAAACAGGTTTTGTATTTGCCGACGAAATGCTTTACCCAGATAACTATCAGTACTTGGATGATTTGCTGGGATACGTTGCAGTTGGTGCCCGCTCTGTAGAAAATCAGGAGCACCGCCTTGTTGCCAGTGGAATTGAAGTTCCAGTTGGAATGAAGAATCCTACATCCGGCGATTACGCAGTTATGATGAACGCAATTAAAGCTGCTCAGGGACAGCACAGTTTCATCTACCGTGGTTGGGAAGTTCATTCAGAGGGAAATCCACATACTCACGCAATCCTTCGTGGTTCAACAAACAAACACGGAAACAATCAGCAGAATTACCACTACGAAGACCTTATCCGCCTTTGTGATGCTTACGACGAGCGCGACCTTGTAAATCCAGGCTGTATTATTGATACAAACCATTCCAACTCTAAAAAACAGCCTTTAGAACAGCCACGAATTGTTATGGACGTTCTTAATTCCATGGCTCACAGCGACCGCATCAAAAAAATGGTAAAAGGCTTTATGATTGAAAGCTACATTGAAGACGGTGCCCAGAAAATCGGCGAAGGCATTTACGGTAAATCAATCACTGACCCATGTCTCGGCTGGGAAAAATCTGAAGCTTTGATTTACAGTATTGCAGAAAAATTGTAAATTCTAGGAGGGGCGCCTGCCCCTGGCTGCAGCCCGCGTCCTTCGACAAGCTCAGGAACCGCGGTCTTCCGCCACCCCCTCTAGCGGGTGGAAAACTTCCCCCCGCAACGCCCCCTTTTGGAAAACCTTATGAACTGTATAATCCTTGGCTCTGCTGAAATTAAAAATTACGAAAAAATCTCCCGCTTCATAAATCCTGAAGATTTTATAATTGCCTGTGATGGTGGATTGAACCATGTGGAAAAACTAGGTCTGTCCCCATCCGCAGTTAATTTAATTGTTGGAGATTTTGATTCATTTCCTCGGGATAAGGTGCTTCGACAGGCTCAGCAACCACAAAATGAGTTTGTTGTTGAAGGACGGAATCCAGAAATCATTCAGCTGCCTTGCGAAAAAGATGATACAGATGTCTTTTTTGCCGTAAAAGAAGCCTTGCGCCGCGGTTTTACAGATTTTGTGCTTGTTGGTGTAATAGGTCAGCGTTTTGATCATTCTCTGGTGAATATTTCAGTTTTGCTGTACTTGCAGAAAAACGGTGCCACTGGTGTGATTTATGACGACTATTCAAAAATGCAGCTGGTAGTCGCAGGTGCAAAACCAACTCTCATTCCAGACACCTATTCCTATTTTTCTCTGATGACCTTAGAAAAGCAAGCTGTTGGAATCACAATCAAAAACGCAAAATATCCTCTGGAAAACGCCACAATCGAAAACAGTTATCAGCTTGGAGTCAGCAACGAAGTGATTCCGGGGCAACAGGCAGAAGTTTCATTGAAAAATGGTACTTTGCTTTTGATTCAGGTGTGGTAAATCACTCTACACTGATTCCATTATCAATAGCCAGATTTTTAAGTTTCTGATCGCAGGTAATCAAAGTTGCAGCATTATGGCGTGCCAGAACAAAATAGAACATGTCATAAGCACTGATGTTCAAACGTGCTGCCTCATGTAAAACTTCCATTGAATCTTCTACAGCATTTGCGTAGGAATCTACCAGTTTAAAAAGCATGGCAACTGTTGTTTTTGCATTTTCTTCATCCACATAACCTGCTTTAAGATATTTCCATACACAGTTTGTAATTTCTGCCTGATATAAATCTGGAGCTAAAACAGAATCAGCTTCCATCAATAACTGTTTGTAGTGTTCAGCTTTTGGTCCCTGAAAAGCAATCTCTAAAGCAGCAGAAGCATCTAAGACGTATGTCATCGGTCGGAATCCTCCCTGTCTGCACGAAGTAGTTCTGCTGGAGAAGGAGCATTCTGTGGCAGCTTCAAATTAAGGCAGGAAATAGCATTTAATGCTTTCATACGGTTCGCTTTTGCAAAATATGCTTCAGAATCTTCGGTTAGATCTTTTGTAAGCATGTGAATGGTTTGCTGTGTAATGCTTCTGTTTTCCGCTTCTGCTTTTTCGGCAAGAAGTGTATAGAGCATAGCTGGAAAATCACGAACTTGAAGTAGAGCCATAGTAATTCCTCCGTGTTATAAAATCTATCTGTATGCAAATATAATGCATTTTGCATACAAAATCAAGAGGATAATACGGGGG
>R24__coassemble_1128_pt1 | contig 15387 bp, 17 predicted proteins | sample R24__metabat2_low_PE_020 | metagenome-assembled genome bin R24 | reverse complement strand
TATTTATAATATCGTATATTTTTGTATATAGGGAAAAATAATGGACGAATTGAAAAATGAGATTAAAGAAGTAATTATCTCATCTCTTCAGCTTGAAGATATTAAACCAGCTGACATCGTTGACGAAGATCCTCTTTTTGGTGATGGCTTGGGATTAGATTCAATTGATGCATTGGAGCTTGGTGTTGCTCTTAAGAAAAAATTTGGCATTAAATTTTCAGGCGAAAGTGCTGAAAATAAAAAATATTTTGCATCTGTAAATGCTTTGGCAGAATATATTAAAGAAAACAAATAGGAGTTTGTGATGTCTAAAGAAGAAATTTTTGACAAATTAAAGAACATTTTGGTTTCAGAATTTGAACTTGATGAAGGTGATGTAACACCTGATGCTCTTCTTGGTGATGATTTGGATCTTGACTCAATCGATTCAATTGACCTTATCGTAAAGATGAAGGAATTCATGCCAGCAGACAAAGGAAACGTTGATCCATCAATCTTCAAGACAGTAAAAACTGTTCAGGATGTAGTTGATGCACTCGTTCCTTACATGGCTTAATTTATAACGAGATTTAATGAAAAAATTCCTGAAAGGCCTTTTATATGTTATAGCTGCAATTTATCCAATTCTTGTATTTTCACTGCTTGTGATTTTCAAGATTGATACAAAAATATTGTCGCTGTGTATAATCTTATTAGGTTTTACATTTTTTTTAAGTGCTACAGGAAATAAAAAAAAGATCGGAGATAAGAAAAAGGGAACAATGGACTGGAAACCTTTCCTAAGTTCAATTCTTTTTCTTACGGCCGGTCTTTTTTGTTTTATAACAGGAAAAGACTTATTCTTGAAGCTTTATTCTGTTGTAATAAGCATTACATTTCTTTTTACATTTGGAAGTACCTTATTTTTTGAGCCTACTATGATTTTCAGATTTGCAACTTTAGCTGACAAATCAATTATTGGTTCACCTTATGAAAATCAGGTAAAAAGATATTGTAAAAGAGTAACAGTTATCTGGTGCTGCTTTTTTATATTAAATGGATCTATTGCAGCTTATACTTCATTCTTTTGTTCCAGAGAAGTATGGGCTGTTTATAACGGTGGAATTTCCTATGTTTTAATGGGAATGTTATTTGCCGGAGAATTCTTGATCAGAAAATTGGAGAATAAAAAAATGGTACAGAAAAATCCAATAACTAAATTTAATGCAGATTCAAGAAAAGACGATTACATCATGTGTTACGACGGATTGTGGTCTCAGGGAAAATATAAAACATGGAAAGATTTCCTTGTTGATACTGCAAAAATGAGAGCTTATTTAGAGGCTAATAATACAGAAAATTATGTTTTACATTGTGAAGACAACTGGTATTTCCTTTGTACCTTTATTGCCTTGTTGCAGTGTAAAAAAGGTATATATATAACTCAGACAATTTCTGAAAATTATATGGCAGAAATTCTAAACTCAGAAACAGAATTTTTGACAGATCAGACTGTAGAAGATTCAATTCCAGGCATTTTTGTTCCAGAATTAATAGAAAAAGGTGCAATGCCTGCAGAAGCTGAAATCAGAAAAACTCCAGCTATTTCTGGGGATAATTCAAAAATCTATCTTTACACATCTGGAAGTACAGGAAAACCAAAGGCAATTTTGCATAATCTGGATGAAATTGAAAAAGACAATCAGACTGTAATTTCACTTTGGGGTGATGAATATTTCAAACGTAAGTTGATTACTACGGTAAGTCAGCATCATATTTACGGTTTCTACTGGTGTATTTGTCTGCCATTTACAATTGGAGTTCCTTTCCGCCGCAAGCGTGTAGAATTCCCTTCAGAATTTGAGGATATGACAGATACATCTTATGTTCTTGTTTCTACACCAGCATTTATTAAGCGAACTGTAGAAGTTGAAGAATCGCTCAATATGAAAGATGTTTTCATTTCTACAAGTGGTGGAGCGCTTTCTGAAGAACTGGCTGTAAAAGCAGAAAAACTGTTCGGCTTCTGCCCAATGGAAGGTTATGGTTCAACAGAAACTTCTGGAATTGGTTACAGACAGCAGAGCAGAGATGGTCTCTGGATTACTCCTTATGATTGTGTAGAAGCATGGATTGGTGAAAATGGGTGTTTGAATGTAAAATCTCCATTTATCAGTGATCCTAACGGTTTTGCTACTTCTGACCTGGCAGAAATCAGAGAAGATGGAAAAATTCTTCTTAAAGGCCGTGCCGATTCAATCGTAAAAATTGAAGAAAAACGTATTTCCATGACAGAGGTTGAAAACCGACTTTACGAATCTGGCCTTGTTCAGGATGTAAGCGTTGTTGCTTTGAGCAATGATGTTCGTCAGTATCTTGCTGCAGTCATCGTATTTAATGAAGAAGGTAAAAAGAAATTTGAAAATGAGGAAAAACTGACTATAAATCGTTATTTCCATGATTTCTTGATGAAATACTTTGAAAATGTTGTAATTCCTAAGAAGTGGAGATTTGTAGAAAAAATTCCTACAGATGTTCAGGGAAAGAAACATAAATTAGAAATTATTGCAATGTTTGGAGATAAATAAATGAAAGAAGCTAATTTGCACAGTATTGAAAACGAAACAGTTATTGCTAAGGAAGAAAATGCAGTCAGTCTGGAATTTGTTATTCCAGCAGCAAGTGATTTTTTTGATGGTCACTTTCCTGAATATAAATTGTTGCCAGCTGTTGCTCAGTTTGAAATTATAACTCGTTTTTCCCGCAAATATTTGGGTACTCAGCGTTATGTTCCAAATATCAGACGTATTAAATTTGTTGCTCCAATAAGACCTGATACAAAAGTTCATTTGGAATTGACTTATAAAGTTGCTAAAGGTTCAGTTGCGTTTACATTGTCTGATGCAAATGTTGAAGGCAAAGTTTATTCGACTGGTTCTTTTGAAGCTTTACCAGAACAGCAGTAAGAGGTTGATGCTTTAATGATTCCTGGATTTGTTATTCCTGTTTACAATCATGGTGCTGCACTTGAAGGTGTAATTAAAAATCTTATTTCCTTTAATTATCCTATTATTGTAGTTGATGACGGAAATAATGAAGCAAATAAAGCTTATATTAATGACGCAGCAAAAAAATATTCTCTTGTAACTTTAGTTACACGTCCAAAGAATGGCGGTAAAGGTCAGGCTATGAAGGATGGTGTACGTAAGGCTAAAGAGATGGGATTAACCCATATTCTTCAGATTGATTCTGATGGGCAGCATGATGCAGGTCGTGTTGGTTATTTTTTGGAACAGGCAGAGAAACACCCTGAAGCCATAATATGTGGTTACCCTGAATATGATGAGTCTGCACCTAAGGCTCGTGTAAACGGCCGTAAAATTGCAAATGCCTGGATTCACATTGTAACTTTATCAAATGAAATTGTTGATGCATTAATCGGATTTAGAGTTTATCCTGTTGATTCATACATAAAAGTTTTGGACAGTCCTGTCTATATAGACAGCCGAATGGGTTATGATACAGATATTCTTGTAAAAATGTATTGGATTGGAACTCCTGTAATATCAGAGCCTGTAAAAGTATCATATCCAACAGATGGAATTTCGAATTTCCGCAACGTAAGAGATAATCTGCGTATTGCAGGTACTTATGCAAGATTATGCCTTGGAATGATTATTCGACTGCCAAAACTCATTGTAATGAAAATTAATCGAGGAAAGGCAAAAAAGGCCGCATAATTATTATGGAAAATCCGGATAATACTCACTGGGCAGACGAAAAAGAAGCCATAAAGACAAATCGCCCACTTAAAATTATTCTTTTGCTATTAAAGCATTTGCCAGGCTGGCTTGTTCGAACTGTAATTTACCCTGTAAGTTTCTTTTATTATATTTTCTCTTCAAGAGCACGAGATGAATCCTATCGTTATCAGAAACAGTTGAAGGAATTTACAAATGGAGAAAGTCCTAAAAAAATTCGCGCCTACAGACAGATTTTGTCTTTTGCCCTTTGTATTATGGAAAAAATGCAGGGCTGGCTTGGTCAAATAGATTATAATACTGTTGAAGTTCAGGACGATGATATTACCACTCTTGTAAATCAGCTTAAAGAAAGAAAGGGAGCATTATTGATTGCTTCTCATCACGGAAATATTGAGCTGATGAGAAGTTTATCTGGATATTGCAGTGAACTTGTAGGTCTGGAAGTTCCAATTGTTGTAGTTATGGAAGTTGCAACTACTGAACAGTTTGCCAAAACCCTGAAAGAAATAAACTGTGAAGTTTCTCATAATGTTATAAATGCGGCAGATATTGGTCCTGACACAATTGTCTATCTTATGGAACAAATTGAAAAAGGTGGTCTGGTAATAATTGCTGGTGACCGTACTTCAGCTCATTCCAGAGATAAAGTTATTATTCAAGATTTTCTTGGAAAACCAGCACCATTTCCTTATGGAACCTTCTTGATTCCTTTTTTGTTAAAATGTCCTGTTTATTATATGTTTGGATTAAGAAGCAAGACTTCTGTGTTTAATCCTAAACAAAGATTGTACTTGGAAAAATCTTTAGTTAATACTGATTGTTCTCGTGGTGAAAGAGAGGATAACATAAAAGCATTATGTGCAGAATTCAGTGGAAAACTGGAAAAATATACAAAAATGTACCCTTATCAGTGGTATAACTTTCATAATTTCTGGAATGTGTAGAGAAAATGAAAAAAATTTTAGCTTTATTTCTAACATCAATTTTGACAGCAGGAGTTTTTGCCCAGACTCTTTCATTGAAATCAGTTTGCGAAGGATTGTCTAAAACTCCAAATACAACAGGAGATTTCCTTCAGATAAAAACAGTAAATTCTACCGGACGACAGCTTAAGTCTTCTGGAAAATTCATAATCGCTAAGGAAGGAATTATGTGGAAAACCTTAAAACCATTTCCTTCCAGCCTTGTGATTACAGAAAAAGCCATGATTCAGACTGCCGGCGACGGAACAAAAACAGTGATGAATGGTTCAGACAATCAGATTTTCCAGAATATTGCCCAGACATTAAGCTCGGTATTTGCAGGAAATTCTGAAACCCTGGAAAAAAACTTTGAGGTAGATTTTAAGGATGCAGAAGCAGGAAAATGGATTGTAGTTCTTACACCAAAGGATTCAACTATTGGCTCTGTAATGAAAACTTTAACCTTGGAAGGAAGTATTTCATCTGCAAATGTGATTCTTAATTCATTGGAACTGTCCGAAGCTTCAAATAACAAAATTCGTTATGAATTTTCAAATCAAAATTACCCAAAGGAATTGACTGCTGATGAAAAAGCGAACTTTACAATTAACTAAGTTTACTAAAAACCAAACGCTGAATATCTGGCTGATTTATCATCTGGGTATTCTTCTGTTTTTTGCATCAATTCTTCTTTTCTTTCATAACCAAATCAAAATAGATTCTGACCTTTTTAATTTAATTCCAAAATCTTTTGCCATGGATTCAGTAAAAAAAGCTGATGAAAAAATGACTTCCATTACCGGTCAGAATGTTTTTATTCTTGTAGCTAATCCGGAATTCTCTACAGCAAAAGAAGTTGCAGAAAAGATTTATACAAAACTGAATGGCAGCGATAATTTTGAATCCTTGTCTTTGTATAATGACATGGGCTCCCTTACAGACGTAACTGATTTTTTGTATAAATACCGCTGGAACATGCTGGACCAGGCTACTGTGAACTCTATAAATTCCACAGGCGGGGCCGAAAACTTTGCCATGAATGCTTTGTCTAAGGCGTATGGTGGTTTTACAATGCTTCCTTTGGATAATCTTGATTCAGATCCTTTTATGCTTACTGAATACAATCTTACAAATTACCTTGGGGCACATCAGAGTTCTGGTACAGCCATGACTTTAACAGATGGAGTTCTTGCATCTGAATTTGAAGGCAGCTGGTACATTATGCTTCGTGGTGTTTTAAGTAAAAAAGGAAGTACACTGGCGGCAAAATCAAATGGAATTACAGAAATCTATTCAACCTGTAACGAAATTGTGGCTTCTGCAAATTCTGATAAAATAAAGGAAACCCGTTTTATTTATTCTGGAACTCCATATCACAGTCACCAGAGTTCAACATCAGCAGCAAGAGAAATTAAGCTGATTGCAATTGTTTCAATGCTGATTGTTATTATAATTTTAGTTCTGGTGTTCCGTTCTCCAAAACCGCTTATTTTTTCAGTTGGATCAATTTTGATTTCAGTTTCTGTAGCTTTTTTGGCGACTCTGGCAGTTTTCCGCAAAATGCACATAATCACTTTGGTTTTTGGAACATCACTAATAGGTTCCTGTATAGATTACAGTCTCCATTATTTTTCACATTGGGCTGGAAATAAGGAAATGAAAACTGGTGAGGAAATCAGAAATCATCTTCTGCCAGGTCTTACTATGGCTATTATTTCATCAGGAATCTGTTTTGCAATTTTACTTTTTGCCCCATTTGCATTGCTCAAACAAATGTCACTTTTCTGTTTAACAGGCTTAATCAGCTCTTATCTTACAACAATTGCAATTTTCCCAAGAATTCCATTACCTGCAGGAAACAGAGAATTGGGGACTGTGGAAAAGTTTAAAAAGCTTTCCCAGCTTATGCAGAACAAACTGGTAGGACGAATAGTAATTACTGTGCTTTTCGCCTTCGCCCTTGTTTCAATTTTTGTCTGCAGAAAAAATGTTGCTATAAAAAATAATCTTCTTTCATTGTACAAAATGGAAGGAAAACTTCTTGAAGATGAAATTGAAGCCAGCAAAATCATTCAGTACAGTCCTTCCGGCTGGTATATGATAAGTGGTGAAACCGAAGAAGAATGTCTTAAAAATGAAGAAGCATTTAGAAAGACATTTGAAGATTTTACAGAAGGAAAACTAGGGTATATCAGCACATCACTTTTTGTACCTTCAATTGAACGTCAGAAAGAATCACAGGCCGCCGCTGCAAAGCTTCTTGAAATATCAGATTATCAGCTGGAAGCATTGGGATATGAACCGGAGTATGCTCAAGTTTTGAAGCAGCAGTTTGAAGCTGATAAAAACGAATACATTTCTATTGAAGCCGGCAACGTTCCGGAATTCCTTGCCAGTTCAATTTCTTCTGCATGGCTTGGAAATGTAGGCGGAAAATATTATTCAGTTCTTCTTCCTAATAAAGTTGGCGATTATGACAGCTTTAAGACATTGGCCGATCAGAACGAAAATGTTCATTTCATAAGTAAAAGTGCAGATGTAAGCCGTGACCTTGATAAGCTTACAGTAATGGTTCTGGAATTTTTCATTGTGGCATATCTGTTAATGTTCATTATGCTTAAATTCTTCTACAGCTGGAAACAGGCATTGAAGATTATTTCCGTTCCTGTGCTAATTATTCTGGTTACTGTGGCAGTCTTTGCCATTGCAAAAATTAATCTTGAATTTTTCTCTGTAACTGGTCTGATTCTGGTATTTGGCCTTGGCTTGGACTATATCATTTATATGATGGAAAATGAAAAGAAGGAAGAAGGAATTGGAAAAGTTCTGGAGCCATTTGCAACTGCCCTTTCCTTTGTAACTACAGTCATTTCTTTTGGCGCACTGGCATTAAGTTCTTTCCAGCCGGTACATCTGATCGGTTTGTCTATTGTAATCGGCCTTTCAACAGCTTATGTAAGTTCTTTCTTTTATGGAAGAACAGAAAAGAAGGATGTATAAATTGAAGAAGATTGTATATCTTTTGGCAGCATTTGTTTTATTTCTGACAGGCTGCAGTACAAATAAAATTGCTCACACTACAAGTCCTGTTTATGTAACAAACACAAAGACTATGTATCTTCTGCCATTGCAGCATATGGATGGCGAAATAGACAGTTACCAGCTTTTGAACGGACAATTTGGTGATACAAAGTTTACGCTGTTGTGCTATATGGTATGCAACGTCAAAGAAATCAGCATAGATTTATTAAATGATTTTGGAACTGATATGGGAAATCTTCAATATGATGGTAATACGGTTAATTTTACATCAGCAGTTTTCCCTGAAAATTTAAAGGCAGAATATATTTTGCTGGATATTCAGAATGCTTATTACAAGACCGAAGCTTTACAGGAAGTTTACAGGACAGCAGGATTGAATTTTGAGGAAGAAATTCAAGGTGAAACTGTCATAAGAAAGATAAAAAACGGCAAGAAAATCATAGAACTGATTACAAAAAATGGTAATTCCGTTAAAATACAGAACAATCTCCGTGGTTATGAATATAACTTGACGGAAGGTGAGGAATAGGCTTTTATGGCATTTTACATTTCAAAACCAGGTGTTATGTGTTGTGCAGGAACTTCGGTAGAAGAATTGTGGACATCAGTAATAACAGGTAACCAGAAAGGCATTAAAAAAGTAAAAACTGAAACTGAAGAAGAATTTTATGCTGCAAGAATTGATGATGACAAAATTGGTTCTACAACTGCTCGCTTAAAAATGAGAGTAATGTGTATTGAAGAAGCAGCTTTGAATCAAATTGCTGATGATATTGAATCAGTAAAATCAAAATACGGACCAGACAGAATTGCAGTCTGTGTAGGTTCCTGTGATAACTGTAATGAGCTGGCAATTGCAGGACATAAAGCATTCTTTAAAGATGAAAAATTCCCAGAAAATTATACATTGGAAATGCAGGGAGCAGATTATGTTGCTACATTCATTTCTGAAAAATATGGAATAACAGGACCTTCAACAACATACAGTACAGCTTGTTCCTCAAGTGCTGGAGCAGTTATTAAGGGTGCAGAAATGATTCAGGCTGGAATTGTTGATGCTGCAATTGTTGGTGGAATTGATATGGCTACAGACACTGTTCTTATTGGATTTAATGCCCTTGAAGCAGTTTCACCTGACATCATCAATCCTTTCAGTAAAAATAGAAGCGGAATTACATTAGGAGAAGCTGGAGCATTTTTTGTTTTAACAAAAGAACCTTTATCGTCTAATGTTCAGTTACTGGGTTGGGGTGAAAGTGCAGATGCATACCATATGACTTCTCCAGATCCAAGTGGGGCAGGTGCAGAAAAGGCAATCCGCCGGGCATTGGAAAGTGCAAACCTTGAACCAAAAGATGTTGATTATATCAATATGCACGGAACAGGAACAAAACTGAACGACAGCATGGAAGCAAAGGCTATTGATTCAGTTTTTGGAGAATATAAAGTGCCTGTATCAACTACAAAAGCTGTAACAGGTCACACTTTGGGAGCTGCAGCCGCTCTTGAATTAGCTGTTTGCTATTCAGCCGTAAATAATATAGGATTACCAATACAGGTATGGGATAAAGAACAGGATCCAGAATTACCAGTATTAAATATAATTGATGTGAAAAATGATAAGAAAGCGAAGATTTGTCTTTCTAATTCATTTGGTTTTGGTGGCGCAAATGCCTGTTTAGCAATTGGAATTAAAGAGGAAAAATAAAATGGAAATTCAGCAGCACATTGAATATGATCAGTTGATTAATTACCTTCCACATAAAGGTAAGATGTTTTTGCTTTCACGAGTAACTCAGCATGATGTAAACAATCATACAATTACAAGTGAATATGACATTACAGAAAATTGTATATTTTACGAACCAGAATTTGATGGTGTTCCAACCTGGGCTGGTTTTGAATTTATGGCACAGTGTATTTCTGCATTAACAGGAATTACAAATACAATAAAAGGACGTGCTCCACTTCCAGGATTTATTCTTTCAGTTATGGAATTCAAGGCTGATGTTGGATATCTTAAAAACAATACAACAATTCAGATGAAGGCAGTAGAAGACTTCAGAGATGAAGAAAATCACGTTTACCGCTACATCTGTGAATTGTATGCAAATAAGAATGATGAAAAACCAGTGGTTACAACTAAAGTTTCTGTAATGGAAACAGAAGATGTACACGCATTGTTCGGAAACTAAGAGGTGGTTCGACAAGCTCACCAACCGTGGTTCCTGAGCTCGTCGAAGGACGGTTCCTGAGTTTATCGAAGGATGTCAAAGGACGGTTCCTGAGCCCGCCGAAGGATTGAAGGAGATATATATGAACGAAGACAAAAAAGTTTTAGTTACAGGCGCTAGTGGTGGAATTGGCCGTGCAGTTGCAGTTGCAGCCGCTAAAGAAGGCTATTATGTAATCTGTCATTACAACGGAAGCCAGGCAAAAGCAGAAGAAACTTTGAATCAGATTAAGGCTGCTGGTGGACAGGGCGAATTGATTCAGTTTGATGTTTCTAATCGCGAAGATTGTAAGGCAAAACTTGATGATTTAACAGCAAAACATGGAGTACTTTGGGGAGTTGTAAATAACGCCGGAATTACTCGTGATAATACATTTGCAGCTATGAGTGGTGATGATTGGGACAAAGTTATCCATACAAACCTGGACAGCTTCTACAATGTAATCAATCCACTTTTGTTGCCAATGGCAAGCCGCAAAAATAAACGTGGTGGACGTATCATTACTATTTCTTCAGTTAGTGGTGTAAACGGAAACCGTGGTCAGGCTAACTACTCAGCTGCAAAGGCTGGTATTATTGGTGCTACAAAGGCTTTGGCAGTAGAAGTTGCTCGCCGTGGCATTACATGTAACGCAATTGCACCTGGTGTAATTGAAACAGAAATGACAAAAGCAATCGATCCAGATGTTTACCAGATGATTATGAGCACAATTCCAATGAACCGCGCAGGTCAGCCAGAGGAAATTGCAAGTGCAGTAAACTTCCTTCTTTCTGAAGGTGCTGGATATATGACAAGACAGGTTCTTGTAATCGACGGAGGAATGTAGCTAAAATAGCAAATCCGTTAAAAATGAATAGATAGAGGAAAATATATTATGGAATTTACTAAACCAAATGGAAAACGCCGCGTTGTAATTACTGGTGGCGGTATGATTAGTGCTCTCGGCCGTGACTGGGAAACAGCGTACGCAAATCTTAAAACTTGTAAAAATAAAATTCGCTATATGCCAGAATGGGAACGCTACACAAAGATGAACACTCGTCTTGCTTGTCCTTATGATGAAGAACTTCCTTCATTCCCACGCAAAAAGGTACGTGGTATGGGTCGTGTAGCATTGCTTGGTCTTGTTGCTACAAACGATGCTTTGAAGGATGCAGGACTTCTTACAGAAGATGGCGAAGACGTAATTGAAGAACTTAAGAGCGGAAACACAGGTATTGCATACGGAACATGTATGGGAAGTATGGATGCTATTGGTGATCTTGCAAAAATGGTAGAAACAGGTGACTCATCTCACTTGAACAGCCAGACTTATATTAAAGCTATGCCACAGACAAACGCATGTAACATGTCTGTTTACTGGCAGATTCGTGGACGTGTAATTGTAACTGATACAGCTTGTACATCAGGTTCACAGTCAATTGGTTATGCTTACGAAGCAATTGAAGACGGACGTCAGGAAATTATGATTGCCGGTGGTGCTGAGGAACTTTCTGCTCCAGATGCTGCAATTTTTGATACACTTGGAGCTACTTCTTGTTTGAAAGCAGAAGAAACTCCAAAATGTTTCGACAAAGGTCGTGATGGTCTTGTAATTGGTGAAGGTGCCGGAACTTTGATTTTGGAAGATTTGGAACACGCTATGAAACGCGGTGCTAAAATCTATTGTGAAGTTGTAGGATTTGGTACAAACATGGATGGTACACACATCACTTCACCAAACAGCGAAACTCAGGCTCGTTGTTTGGAAATGGCAATAGCAGACGCAGGTATTTCAAAAGATGATATCGCTTATGTAAACGCACACGGAACTGCAACTCCACACGGAGACATTTCTGAATCACAGGCAGTTTACAAAGTATTCAACCGCCCAATTCCAATTTCTTCTACAAAATCTTACATTGGACATATCCTTGGTGCTTGTGGTTGTGTTGAAAGCTGGCTTACAATCAACATGATGAACGAAGGCTGGTTCCATCCAAATGTAAACTTGAAAGAAGTTGACCCAGAATGTGCACCACTTGGTTACATTACAGGCGACGGTCTTAAATGTGATGCAAAATACGTTATGGCAAATAACTTCGCATTCGGTGGAGTAAACACAAGCTTGATTTTCAAGAAGTGGGATAACGAATAAGGTGCGTTTTGTCATCCGAAGTATGCTAACGAGTAATGTGCATCCTGTCATCTTCGGGCTTGACCCGAAGATCTAGATTCCCGTGGCGAGCACGGGAATGACATTTAGAGAGTACTAGAATGACATTATGGTATTAGAGTGACATTTAGTGATTACGAGAGTGACTTTTGAAAAGAAGTCACTCTTTTTTTTACCTTGACATATTTAGAATATACACCTTACTATGTGTATAAAGAGGTGTATATGCGGACAAATATTGTATTAGATGATGAATTAATTAAAAGTGCGTTTTATGTGGCACCTACACTAAAGACAAAAAAAGATTTAATAGACACTGCTTTACGGGAATTTGTACAAGTTCGCAAATCAAAAGGAATAAAAGATTTAAGAGGTATGAATCTGTTTGCAGAAGATTATGATTATAAATCTATGAGAGAAGGTAAATAATGGTTCTTGTAGATACATCAGTTATAATCAATTATCTTAAAAATGTGGAAGATGAATATTCCAATGCGTTTAATCTGATAATAGAAAATAATGTGCCTTTTGGAATTAATAACTACATTTATCAGGAAATATTACAAGGTGCAAAAAGCGAAAAGGAATTTAATATTCTAAAAAATTTTTTTGAAGGTGTACATTTTTATAAACTGAAAGGACAATCTTCATATGAGGAAGCAGCTAAACTGAACATTCGTTGTAGACAAAATGGTGTAACAATCCGTAGTACCATAGATTTATTAATTGCACAAACCGCAATAGAGAATGATGTAATGCTTCTGGCAAATGATTCTGACTATGTGAATATGAAGAAATGTATTCCAGAATTAAATTTGTTTGAAGTTTAGATATAAAGTTTGTTAAGTGACGAAAGTTACCCCAAAAGTAACCGATGTCACTCTTTTTTTTTAACCTGTTTGCTCCTAAAGTATAATTGTGCAGCGGAAATTATGTTTCTTTGCTGAAGGAGGTATAGGTGAAAAAACTGTTATTGTCTTTATTTATTGCTTTTTTATTGGTAAGTTTGTTTTCATGTAACAAAAATGCTGCAGAAATTGAACCAACTCCAAAAGAGCTTTATTTTGATATCGAAAGAATCAAAATTGATATGTCAGTTTCTTCATCCATGAAAGAACTTTACAATCCGGAACCTTGGGAACAGCTCCAGGCAGACATTATGGAATGTAAAATTAATCGTGATGAATGTGTACACCGTATGAAAAAAATTCTTGCTTCCTATGGAATTAGTCATTTAAATCTGAATGACCTTTCACTTGGAAATAACCCTATGCGTAATCCTTTCTGGTTCTACTGTTTTGGTGATGATTATTATGTTTTAGGTGCAACAAAAAAATATGCAAAATATCTTGGGTGGAGAGTTAAATCAATTGGTGGCTATTCAATTGAAGAAGTAAATAAAAAGGCAAGAGAAGTAACTGCCTATGAAACACCAACAGGGTTAAAATATGCTTTAGAAAGAGTTGTAGTTTACAAAGATTTTGAGGAATTAGGATTAACTGAAAAAGGAAAAATACAGTTTGCATTTGAATCACCAGAAGGAACTGTAGAAAGTGTAAAAGTAAAGCCTGTATATAATAATAAAGAAAAATGGGAAGTATGTAAGAAAGAAAGCGGACTACCTTTCTGTTTTGATAATAATAATTATCTTTCTTACGGAATGAGAGCTGTTCCTGAAAATAAAACAATTTATGTTCCGTTCAACAGTGTAAAACCAAGAGAGGATTATCCTGTAAGTGCCTTGTTTGAGGATATTATAAAAGAACTTAATACAGGGGCATATAATACTATCGTTTTTGATCTTCGGAATAATCCGGGTGGTTACATGTATTTGATGGATTCTGAATTATGGAAGAATAAGGAAGTATTGGAAAAATATAATATTGCTTTAGTTATAACTGGACGTACTTATTCAGCAGCGACAGAGTTTGTAGATACAGTTCTGAAGTTTTATCCAAATACAAAACTGTTTGGTGAAGAAACTGGAGAAGCAGTATTTAATTACACAGCTGTGCAGGAAAACTATATTTTGAAGAAATTAAATATTTCCTTCTGCTGGCCTGGAATAATAGATGAAGTTCCGCAATTGTATGCCCGTGCAAAAGACATTCACCGTGGAACCTTCCCAGATGTAGAAGTTGGTGAAACTTTTGAAGGCTACATGAAAGGCGAGGATTCAATTTATAAAGCAATATATGAATATTATAAGGAGGAATAGAGTATGGACAGCATTATTACGTTAATCAATAATAATCTTCCATGGTTTTGGGTTGCTGTAACGGTAATCTGTATTGTTATAGAAGCTATGACTCTGGCACTTACGACTATTTGGTTTGGAATAAGTGCTTTTGTGATGGTTTTCCTGGCATTTACACCAATACCGTTTCCAATTCAGCTGTTCATATTTGTTGTAATGGCATTGGTTTTGCTGATTTTTACAAGACCTGTAGTTCAGAAAAAACTTGCCAAGAAAAAGATTGCAACAAACTATGAACGCGTGATTGATAAGGTTGCCATTGTGACAAAGCAGATTACAGCCTTGGAAAAAGGTTCAATCAAAATCAATGGAATGGAGTGGACTGCTGCTGTAAAAGAAGATGTAACTCTGGAAGAAGGCAGTAAGTGTGTTATTGAAGAAATTGCAGGCGTTACAGCCTACGTAAAAAAGATATAAGAGAGGAAAAATATGTTGTACATTTTAATCGCTATTTTTGTTGTTGTAATGATTTTAATCATTACAAACATTCGTATTGTATCTCAGTCAGATGCATTTGTTATTGAACGTCTTGGTGGTTACCAGAACACATGGAATGTAGGTTTGCATGTAAAGTTCCCATTCATTGATCGTATTGCCAAAAAGGTTTCTTTGAAGGAAAAGGTTTTTGACTTTCCACCACAGCCTGTAATCACAAAAGATAATGTTACAATGATGATTGATACAGTTGTATATTTCCAGATTACAGACCCAAAACTGTATACATACGGTGTAGAAAATCCAATCAGTGCTTTGGAAAATCTTAGTGCTACAACTTTGCGTAATATCATCGGTGAACTGGAACTTGATGAATCACTTACAAGCCGTGACGTAATCAATACAAAAATGCGTTCTATTCTGGATGAAGCAACTGACCCTTGGGGAATTAAAGTAAACCGTGTAGAAGTAAAGAATATTGAACCACCACAGGCAATTCGTGAAGCAATGGAAAAACAGATGAAAGCTGAACGTGAACGCCGTGAACAGATTCTTATTG
>R24__coassemble_952_pt1 | contig 17221 bp, 14 predicted proteins | sample R24__metabat2_low_PE_020 | metagenome-assembled genome bin R24 | reverse complement strand
CCTTTATAGAAGAAACAGGACTTTCCCCAACTGAATGGAAGAAAGTCCACAGAATGAATTAATTTTTGTCAGCCTTTTTCTTTTCAACTAACATTGGTCTTGTAATATGAACATTGAAGAATTCAATTAAAGGACCCATAAAGAAGGCTGTAATGATTGTTCCAACTCCAACAATTGTAGGAATAGCCTTCCATTCGCCACCAGAAAGAAGGAACAGACCTGCTCCAATAATTACACAAACCAGGTCTGTTACAATACGAATATACTGGAACTTTCCAATCTTCCATTTGTTACACATAATCAGGGCAACTGCATCGTAAGTTGAAACACCAAGGTCTGCAGTCATGTAGAAAGCGGAACCAAAACAAATAACTACAACACCAATTACAAGGCAGATAATGCGAACTGGAAGTGAAGGGGCAACAATTACAGTCTGAAGGAATTCGTAAGTAAACTGTGTAATATAACCAAGAAGAAAAAGGTTGATGAAAGTAGCAATTCCAATATAATGGCGGTCAAAAATAAGAGAAAATGCCAGTAAAACCACATTTGCAATTACGTAAAGAGTACCAAAGCTGATAGGTACAATTGCGTCCAGACCTGCCATGAAAGACTGAAATGGATCAACACCAAGGGCTGCAATCTTAAACACACCTACACTTATGGCACAAATAATAACACCAAACAAAGACATGAAAATTCTTTTTTTCAACATGGAAATACCTCTGAATATAACATTACAGTAAAAAGAAACAGTATGTAATCAAAGAATCTCTATAAGAATTGTATAATTTTCAATAGAAGCAGCAGTAAAACCGGCAATATTGACAAAAAAAAGCCCTAAATGTAATTATATACACCAAAAGGATTTTATATGTCAGAAATTACTTCGATTCTTGAAAAATTAGAAGGCACAAGAGAAGCAGAAATTCTTATGCAAATGGAAAATGCTTATGATAATGTTACCCGCCAGCAGAATGAATGGTACCAGAAGTCTGGTTTTACCTGTGTTGATGGCTGCGGGGAATGCTGCCGAAATTTTGAACCTGACATTTTAGAATCAGAAGCATCTTATATGGCTGCATGGTTACTGGAAAATCAGCCGGAAGTGGCAGAACAGGTAGCAGAAGGTAATTTTCCTTTTCCGCGGGAAGGACGGGGCTGCCAGTTCTGGAATGAAAATTCTCCATATCATTGTTCAATTTATTTTGGCCGTGCATTTATCTGCCGTTTGTTCGGGGGCAGTTGCAATTTTGACAAGGAAGGGCAGAAAGTCTGGAAACCCTGCAAATTTTATCCGGCAGAAAAACTGGCAGAGCATAATCCGCCAATCAGTCATAGACAGTATAACAAAACAGAAATAATGGAACTTTTTGGTACATTACCACCAGCAATGAGCGATTTGATGGAAGGCGCTGTTTCAATCAATCCTGATAATACAGAAACAAGTTTGATCAGAGACATTCTTCCTGCCACAATCCGTAAATTAAAATGGCTTTGTTCTATGAATAGCTGTAGAATTTAAAATTATTGCGGCCCTCACGTTTTACATCATAAAGGGCTTTATCGGCCTGTTCATAAACATTTTCTGAATAGCCTTCTATGCTGATTGCTATACCACAACTTAAAGTTATAGCCGGCATTTCTTCCGAAGATACACCCAAAGATTTTTTAATTTGAGCCATTTTTGAAGAAATAGTATGGGCAATTGCATTGGAATCAACAAAATCAGTCATAATAACAGCAAATTCGTCACCACCAATTCTGGCAACATAATCATTTGCTCTGAAATTTTCCAGTAAAACTGCGGCAACCTTCTGCAAAGATTTGTCTCCAACAGGGTGACCGTATTTATCATTTACCTGTTTGAAAAAATCCACATCTATTAAAATCAGGGCTATAGGTGCATTTTTTAAAGCATAAAGAATCTGATTATAGGCATTGCGGTTTAAAAGCTTAGTAAGTTCATCATGTTCGGCTTTATGTCTGAGAAGAATTTCATTTGCTTCGTTTTTATCAAACATTTCGTTGTAGGTATTTGTTAAAATGTTGAATTCCTGAGTTTTAGAATTGCTCAGTCTGTCTCCAGCCTTAATGTTATGAATGTTATTATTTAAAGGAATAATTACCAGTGTGATTATACAAATGAACAGAAGGATTGTAGATAAAAGGATAAGCACAACAATTACAATCATATTTACAAAAAGTTCTTTAAGGCGTTTGTATCTGTTAAGGTGGGTTTCTTCTGTATACTCAAAAATCTGATTTATGGCATCTTCTTTTAAATCTGAAATCTGGTGTTTCTGTACCATATATTCTTCAGAAAACATTAAAAGCCAGGCCTTTGCAATTTTATATTCGTCTGTCAGTTTTAAGTCTTCTTCCGTAAGTTCTATAGCAAGGATTTCTGCAGGAATTTCATAATCAGGATTCTGATCCATATGTTTAGCATTAATAACAAGGGCCATAGAGTAAAGTTCCAGGTTTTCCAGATTATGGGACTGTTCCAGAGCCTCGTTTAATTTATATAACACTGAATCTACCGGATTCAGAGATTCAAGTTCATTTATAGCCAGTTCCCTGCGTTTGTTTTCATTACGTTCATAAAAATAATTCTGGAGATGGGTATAATCTGTTGTAAGTACAAAAAATCTTGATTCTTCTGTAAGGTAATCGGAACCTTCCTGAAGCTTAATGGCAGTCTGTGAAACATTGGAAAAAAGATCAACAGTATATTTGTACTTAATAAATTGATTTATAAGCTGGGAGGTTGAATAAATGAGGGCAATGCACAGAATAATAATTGATACTAAAAATCGAAGATTTACATTGCGTAGTTTAAATGAATAATTTTTTTTGCTCACAATAAACAATTACTATTTATTGTGAGTTTTGTAAATATTTTTTTTTATCTGGCGATTTTCTTTGCTATATAAACAAAAGGAGTGTCCAGCAGACTTGTTACTACGTAAATAATGTAGCAGGCACCTGTAATGGAAATAAGTTCTGGAAGACTGTAAATTCCCCAGAATGCACCAAAGTTAAAGATTACAATGTTTACAAGCTGAGAGAATAAAGTTGAAAAGTTGTTACGGAACCAGAGGAATTTATCATGGTTGCCGGTTTTCTTTTCTGTAAGATCCCACCACTTGTGGTAAAGCCATACATCAAAGCTTTCAGAAACTGCATAGGCAATCAAACTTGAAAGCAGCATTCTTGGTGTATTAGAGAACAAGGCTTTAATAGAATCCATTGCCCAATCACCTTCTGCTGGAATGTAGTGAGTCCACATAAAGGAAAGAACAATAAAGATTACTGTAGTAATGATTCCGGCAAGTACACCTTTGTTTGCTTCTTTTTTGCCATAAACTTCACTTAGAATATCTGTGGCAAGGAAACTGGCAGCAAAAAGAGTATTTCCCAAAGTCTGATCCATACCAAAAGCATGAACTAAAATTGTAACTTCGATATTGGCAAAAACTGCACAAATACCGATCCATGCAAACAATCCGCCTTTTCCAAACAATTTAAGGAAAAGAATTGTTGCTCCAAAAGAAATTAATAATGAAATAACGAGGAATAATTCGTTCATTTCGACTCCCTTGACAGAGAGCCTTCGCGTTAAAAAAAATGAGTTGACCTGGTTTTGTTTAACGACAGGAAGGACTTCGAACTGTCTATTTTTAATGTGGACTCAGATTAACAAATTTAACGCTAAATGAAAAGATTATATTAATGAATAATCTTAAAGAATTTAAAATCCCCAGGATTTATTCTGATGTGGAATGCAGCAGCTTTATCTTTTGTTTTCCAGCCCAGGGAACGACAGAAAACAGGTTCCAGTTCTTTTGGTCCCCACATAGGTGCATTTTCATCATCCTTAATTATTTCCAGTTTGATTTTCTCATTTTCCTGTGTCTTTACGAGAAGGTTGAATTCTAATGGCTTGCAGTTGTCATTGGTATAACAGTACAGACCAAGAGTATCATTATCATAAGTAAACAGGGACACACCTGCTTCTGCATCAAGCCAGATTTTGCCATTTCCCATTAATTCGTAACGTATGGTTGTAAGCACTTCAGAAGGTAAATCTTTTATGCAGGAAGGCATATCCGGTAAATTGATTACTTCGAATTTGCCTTTGCCATAAGTATCATAAATTATAAGACCTTCGTGATATTCTCCATGACCAGCATTTACAATTGTCCAGCTGGCATTGTTTCTATGCTCCAGAAGAGGGAAACTTAAGGTTTTTGCTGATTTTGAATAAATACGGCCATTGGAAAGGGGAACATCACTTTGGAATTCATCTGCATCAAGGCGACGGTGAGTATACTTAATAGAAGTAAGTTCATTAAGAATGTCAGGATCCTTTTCCTGCATACCAACAACAAAGTTACCTGTAACAATAACTTTTCCACCTTTCATGGCAAAGGACTGCATTTTTTCTACAATCTGGGCATCATCAACACTTGCAGCGGTAACAAATACTGTATTGCAATTCTTTTCATCATATTCAGGGAAGTCAGGAACCGGTTCAAAAGGCACACCGGCCATTCCAAGAAAATCTTCTATATGGTCATCTCCACAGCAATCAAAAGGAATATAAACTTTAGTACCTGTAGGAATTCCGCAGTGAGACATTAAGTTATCAATTTTTTCATACTGGAATCCAAGAGGAGTAGCACGTTTATTATTGTAAAGGGAAGGCCAGCAGAACATCATTATTTCTTTACATTTTGAAAAAGCTGTAAGGTAAGCCTGTTCAAGATAATTATCAATTCTGTCGCAGTCATAAGGATCAAACCATCCGCCGCCATTACGGTCCGGCAGAACATTTTCCATATAACGTGGAAGAGAGTAACTTAAATATCTTGGCAAATGCTGGTCATGCTGTGCGCTGTGACGTGCTTCTGTTCCAGTGTAAATACCATCAAAAATAGTGCGCTGCAGTTTAGGATTGTAGCCCGTTTCATGGTAGCTTTCACGCCAGTTCGGATATTTTATGATTATCTTACATTCAGGATTTACCTTTTTTGCAGGGTTGATTATAAGGTTCTGGGAAACTTCCATCATTTTATCAAGGCGGAACTGCTTCCAGGTTTTATTTCCCTTTTCTTTTATACAGTCTTCACAGGTACACTGAGTAAAGAAAAAATCATCAATTATGTATTCATTAAAAAGAGATGCAGTATATTCACTTACTTCCTGAACCCGTTTGCGCATTTCTGGATTTGAATAGCAGAAGGTTCCAAAAAGTCTCTGGCGTTTTTTATCTTCTTCTGATAAATCAGGGCAAACAGTTGTAATTCCACCGCTGATTTCAATGTTGTATTCGCCTAAAACTCTTTTAATCATTTCAATCTGTGCTTTTGAGGCAAATTCACCACGGTATGTTTCCAGATAAACTTTATCAATGCCAATATATTTTTGAAACCATTCAGCTTGTTTTCGTAATTCAGGTTCTGTAATTTTTTCTGCCCACTGAGCAATGCAGTACACTACGGTTTTAAAGTTTTTATAATTACCCATTATAGTCTCCCTTATAACTATAATTTTAACTTCACTTTTGAATAAAGGTTGAATGAAAATATATAAAAATTGTCAAAATGAAAGACAAAATCTGCATTGAAAAGTAATGTTTTTGTAAAAATTACAAAGAAATTTAAGGGTTTGTTAGATTTTTTACATAGGATTTTTTTTAGGTAATTGACCTTTAGGTCAGAAATCACTAATATTGGAAATAACAAACGGCAAAGACGTCGTAGAAAATTGTCTAAATTTGGGCAATTCTCTACGACGTCTTTTTTTTTGCCAAATTGATTTTAAGGCGGTAGAACAATGAACAAAACACTTTATGATCCATCTTTTGAACATGATAACTGTGGTATTGGAGCAGTTGTAAATATTGACGGATCGGCTACTCACAAAATCGTTGATAATGCTTTGAGCATTGTAGAAAAACTTGAACATCGTGCAGGTAAAGATGCAACTGGTGAAACTGGAGACGGAGTTGGTATTCTGGTTCAGATTTCCCATGATTTTTTTAAGGAAGCTGCCAGAAAAGAAGGTATTCAGCTTAAAGATGCCCGTGACTATGGTGTGGGAATGTTCTTCTTCCCTGCAGATAAATTTGTTAGAGCAAAAGCACAGAAAATGATTGAAAATCTTACTGCAAAAGAAGGCATGAAATTCCTGGGCTGGCGTGAAGTTCCAGTTCGTCAGGAAGTTCTTGGTCAGAAAGCTAAGGATTGTATGCCTTGCATCATGCAGTGTTTTATTGAACGTCCTGAAGATGTAGCAAAAGGCCTTGATTTTGACCGCAAGCTTTACATCCTCCGCCGTCAGTTTGAACATTCACAGCTTGGAACTTATGTTTGTTCTTTAAGCAGCCGTACAATCGTTTACAAAGGTATGTTCCTTGTTCAGCAGCTCCGTACTTTCTACGAAGATTTGCAGAGCGAAGATTATGTTTCAGCAATGGCTATTGTACACTCACGCTTCAGTACAAACACACAGCCATCTTGGCAGCGCGCTCATCCAAACCGCTTTATTGCCCACAATGGTGAAATCAATACAATCCGTGGTAATGCAGACCGTATGCTTGCCCGCGAAGAAACTCTTCATTCAACAAAAATCAATGACGAAGATATGCAGAAAATCCTTCCAGCTATCGATACAACTGGTTCAGACTCTGCAATGCTTGATAACACACTTGAATATCTTGTAATGAACGGAATGCCACTTCCACTGGCAGTTATGATTTGTATTCCAGAACCTTGGAAACACGATGACAATATGCCAGCAGAAAAACGGGACTTCTATCACTACTGGGCAACTATGATGGAACCTTGGGATGGTCCTGCTGCTATTTTGTTCAGTGATGGTGATGTTCTTGGTGCTACACTTGACCGTAACGGTTTGCGTCCATCACGTTATTACATCACAAAAGACGGAATGTTGATTTTGTCTTCTGAAGTAGGTGTACTTGATATTCCAGAAGAAAACATTGAAACAAAATCTCGTTTGATGCCTGGCCGTATCCTTTTAGTTGATACAGTTCAGAAAAAAATCATTTCTGATGAAGAATGTAAAAAACAGTACGCATCGCTTTATCCTTATGGTGAATGGCTTGATACAAATCTTGTTCACCTTGGTGACCTTAAGATTCCAAATCACAAGATTCCTGTTAATACTCAGGAAGAACGTGACCGCCTTTACCGTGCATTCGGCTGGAACTACGAAGATGTAAACGAAATGGTTCTTCCACTTGCTAAAAACGGAATTGAACCAACTGGTGCAATGGGTGTTGATACTCCACTGGCAGTTATGTCTGAAAAGCATCCATCATTATTCCGCTATTTCAAACAGCTTTTCGCTCAGGTTACAAATCCTCCTATTGATAGCCTCCGCGAAAAGATTGTTACAGATACAACAGTTTACCTTGGAAAAGATGGTAACATGCTGAACCCAGACGGTAAATCTTGTACAGTTCTGGAAATCAACAACCCAATTCTTACTGGTGTAGATATGATGAAGATTAAATCTATGTCTAAACCAGGATTCAAGGTTGCTACAGTTTCAACTCTCTACTATAAGAATACTTCTCTGGAAGCTGCAATTGATAAGGTTTTTGTTGATATTGACCGCAATTACCGCGACGGTGCAAACATCATCGTTTTAAGTGACCGTGGAGTTGATGAAAACCATGTTGCAATTCCAGCAATTTTAGCAGTATCGGCAGTTGAACAGTATTTAATCCGTACAAAGAAACGTACTGCAATTTCTATCATCCTTGAAACAGCAGAAGTTCGTGATGTTCACCAGTCTGCAATGTGTCTTGGTTATGGTGCACGTGCAATCAACCCTTACCTTGCTCACGAATGTATTGCCGAACTTATTGATCAGAAGCTTTTGGATAAGGATTACCACACAGCTATTGAAGATTACAACAAAGGAATTATCAACGGTATCGTAAAAATTGCTGCAAAAATGGGTATTTCTACAATTCAGTCTTATCAGTCTGCACAGATTTTTGAAGCAGTTGGTATTGCTCAGGATGTTGTTGATAAATACTTTACAAATACAGTCAGCCGCGTAGGTGGAATTGGTCTTAAAGAAATTGAAGATGATGTAAACTATCACCACAATCAGGCATTTGACCCACTTGGACTTACTGTTAATACTCACCTTGATTCAGTTGGATATCACAAATTACGCCGTGGTCCTACTGCAGAAGATCACTTGTACAGTCCAGAAACAATTATTGCACTTCAACAGGCTACTCGCGAAGGAAGTTATGAACGCTTTAAGGAATATACAGCATTAGTTGATGCAAACGGTCACCCACATACTTTGCGTGCTATGCTGGATTTTGATTTCCCAGCAGAAGGAATCAGCATTGATGATGTAGAACCTGTTGAATCAATCGTTCAGCGCTTTAAGACTGGTGCCATGTCTTACGGTTCAATTTCTGAAGAAGCTCATAAATGTATGGCAGCTGCTATGAACCACTTGCACGGAAAATCAAACTCTGGTGAAGGTGGAGAAAAACCTGAACGTCTTGGAACAGAATACAACTCTGCAATTAAACAGGTTGCTTCTGGGCGCTTTGGTGTAACAGAAGAATACTTACTTAGTGCCCGTGAAATTCAGATTAAAATGGCACAGGGAGCTAAGCCTGGTGAAGGTGGACACTTACCTGGTAAAAAAGTTTACCCTTGGATTGCTACAACTCGTTATGCAACCCCAGGTGTATCTTTGATTTCGCCTCCACCACATCACGATATTTACTCAATTGAAGACTTGGCTCAGTTGATTTACGATTTGAAGAACGCTAACCGTGCTGCCCGCATTTCTGTAAAACTTGTTTCAGAAGCAGGGGTAGGTACAATTGCTGCCGGTGTTGCAAAAGCTGGTGCTCAGGTAATTTTGATTTCTGGTCACGACGGTGGTACAGGTGCTGCTCCAATTTCTTCTATTCATCATGCAGGTTTGCCATGGGAACTTGGATTGGCAGAAACACATCAGTCTTTGATTCAGAACGGACTTCGTGGTCGCGTTGTAATTGAAACTGACGGTAAGCTGATGTCTGGCCGTGATGTTGTAATTGCAGGTTTGCTTGGTGCAGAAGAATTCGGATTTGCTACAGCTCCACTTATTACAATGGGTTGTGCAATGATGCGTGTTTGTAACCTTGATACTTGTCCATTTGGTGTTGCAACTCAGAACAGCGACCTTCGCAAGAAGTTTGCTGGTAAACCAGAATATGTTGAAAACTTCATGAAGTTCATTGCACAGGAAATGCGCGAAATCATGGCAAAACTTGGTGTTCATTCAGTTGATGAAATGTGCGGACGTACAGATTTGTTGAAATTGAAGGATAAGCAGGGATTCAAACGTGCTGGTCTTGTTGATATGAGCAGAGTTCTTGGCCGCGAAATGAAAAATGAAGAAGGAAAAATGAAAAATGAGGAATGGAAGAAAGACAGAACTCCATTCAACTTTGAACTGGAAAAAACTGTTGATGAAAAGACCTTGCTTCCAGCTTTTGAAAAACTTACAGCAAAAGTAAAAGGTGTACCTAACAAACAATTCTTCATTCTTAATTCTTCACTCTTAATTGAAAGCACAAACAGAACAGTTGGTACTATTCTTGGTAGTGAAATTCAGAAGAAGTTCGGAAACGAACTTCAGGAAGATACATTTGTGCTTTCAGCTTGCGGTGGTGGTGGCCAGTCATTTGGTGCGTTCATTCCAAAGGGACTTACACTCCGTCTTGAAGGTGACTCAAACGATGCATTTGGTAAGGGCTTAAGTGGTGGTAAAGTTGTTGTTTATCCTCCTAAAAAGTTCGGTGGTGTTGCTGCAGAAAATATTATTGTAGGTAACGTTGCTTTGTTTGGTGCTACAAGCGGTCAGGCATTTATTAACGGTGTTGCAGGTGAACGTTTCTGTGTTCGTAACTCTGGTGCAACAGTTGTTGCAGAAGGATGTGGTGATCACGGTCTTGAATACATGACAGGCGGTACAGCTGTAATTCTTGGTTCAACAGGTAAAAACCTTTGTGCCGGAATGAGCGGTGGTGTTGCTTATGTTCTTGATGAAAAACATGATCTGTACAAACGTTTGAACAAGGAACTTATTACAGTTTACGAACTTGATGATGAAACAACTGTTGTTCGTACTGCTCCAGTTCCAGGTGAAACACCAGACAGTTCAGTTCTTAAGCAGCTTATTGAAAAGCACGTTGCAGAAACTGGTTCTGAAAAAGGTAAAGCAATTCTTGCAGACTGGGCAACTTACAAGAAGATGTTCAAGAAGATTATTCCAAATGACTACTTGAAAATCATGACAGAAATTGCAAATGAAGAAAATCATGGTTTGAATCATGATGACGCAGTTCTGGCAGCATTCAAGAAGTGTACAGCTTAGTAGGCCACCGAAAAGATGTCATTCCCGTGTAAAGATGTCATTCCCGTGCTTGACACGGGAATCCATTTCATGGAATCTTAGTTATTTTGTAGCATCCAAACCCATCTTTTCAAATAATTCCAGATCACCTTTAATTGTAGTTCCACTGGTTGTGAGCATGTTTCCTGTGATTGTGCCGTTTGCACCGGCAAGAAAAGCTTTTTCTCCGCTGTTGGAAAGAAGTTTGCGGCCGGCTGCCAGGCGGATAATCGTTTTAGGATTTATAAATCTGAACATTGCTACGGTTCTGAGGATTTCATCTTCAGTCAGTTGTGGAAGATTTTCATAAGGAGTTCCTGGAATCGGCATAAGTGCGTTGATAGGAATTGAATCTACGCCAGCTTCGGCAAGGGTGAGGGCCATATCAATTCTGTCTTCAAAGGTTTCTCCCATTCCAATAATTCCACCGGAACAGATTCCCATTCCAATTTCCTTTACAGTTTTAATTGTCTGCAGTTTCATTTCAAAGGTGTGGCTTGTACAGATATTTGGAAAATTTCGTCGGGAAGTTTCAATATTGTGATGATAACGGGTTACGCCGGCTTCTTTTAATTTCAACAGCTGTTCTTTTGTAAGGAATCCAAAGGAAGCACACAAATCAATTTTTCCCTGGGCATTAAGTTTTTTGTAGACTTCAACCGCTTTATCAAAATCCTTACCACAAAGGGCACGCCCTGAAGTTACAATTGAGAAACGGTGAACACCTTCTTCAGCATCCTGATTGGCACGGGCAAGGATTTTATCATCATCCAGAAAATCATATTCTTCGCAGTCAGTTTTGTTGAAGGCACTCTGAGCACAGAATTTACAGTTTTCGCTGCAGTGACCACTTTTTCCGTTGATAATCGAACACAAATCAATGTGATTTCCCGAAAGCTTTTCCCTGATTTCATTTGCACAATCACAAAGCTCCTTCAAATCACAAGTGGTAAAAATAGAAAGATCATCATTTTTGCTAATCTGATAGCCGGCTAAAACTTTTTCTTTTAATTCTGTAATACTCATAATGTCCTCGCGAAGTTTACAATAAGAAAATTTTCAAAAGAATTCAAGATTGTAAACCTGTAAATTTGACTAAAAGTTTACAATATGTTATTGTCCAATCATTATGAAAAATAAAACTATTTTGAATGTAACTTTTATTGCGTTGTTTGCGGCAATCATTTGTATTGGCTGCTTTTTAAGAATTCCAATCGGTCCTATCCCAATTGTTTTGCAGAACGGTCTTTGTGTTTTGACAGGCGTTCTTTTGGGAAGCTTTTTAGGCGGTGCACCAACTGCTTTGTTCCTGGTTGCAGGTTTAATCGGTCTTCCAGTTTATTCTGGCGGTACTAGTGGTGTTGCTGTTTGGGCAGGTCCAACTGGCGGATTCTTGCCAGGCTATCTTCTTGGTGCAATTGTTGCAGGTTTCATTGCAGGTCGTCCATCTGTAGAAGAAAAGAAGTTCAATTGGAAGGTTTTGGTTCGTCTGATTATTGCAGTTTTTGCTGGAATGGTAGTTTTGTACTTCCCTGGAGTATGGCATTTTTCTCGCTGGGCACAGAAGGCTGGAAAAATTGCTGAAGGTACATCAGCTTTGTCATACACAATGCGTGCTTGTGTAATTCCTTACATTCCTGGTGATATTGTAAAGGCTGTGGTTTCTATTCTTGTTGCCTTGAAAGTTCGCCCAATTCTTGCACAATATTTGTATTCAGATAAATAATATTATATATAGAAGGAAAACACTTTGATTAAAATACAGAACGTTTCAAAATCATTCAAAACTTATGATGATGATAAACAGGCCTTAAAAAATGTGTCTCTTGAAATTGCGGACGGCCAGTGCGTTGTGATTGGTGGCGAAAACGGTTCTGGAAAAAGTGTTTTGATGAGTATAATTTCTGGCCTAGAAGATTCTTTTTCGGGCCAGGTTGAATGCCTTGATGCTGATGGTAAAAAGGTTAAGGCAGGTCTTGTTTTTCAGGATGCAGAAACTCAGATTCTTGGTGAAACTCCTAAGGAAGATATCGCCTTTGGTCCAAAAAATTTGGGATGGAAGCAGGAACAGGTTGATGAAGCCGTTGCCCTTGCTCTGGAAAAAACAGGTCTTACAGAAAAAGCTGATTTTCCTGCACGATTTTTGTCTGGCGGGGAAAAACGACGTCTTGCTGTTGCCTGTATGATTGCCATGAATCTTCCTATCATCATTTTGGATGAACCTTATGCCAATCTTGATTATGTTGGTGTAAAGCAGGTGAACGCTCTGATTCGTCAGCTTAAGGATGAAGGAAAAACCGTTTTGATTCTTTCCCATGAAATTGAAAAATGTCTTGGTCTTGCTGATAAATTTGTGGTTTTGTTTCGCGGTGAAAAAGTTTTTGAAGGTTCTGCAGAAGAGGGTTTGCAGCAGGATTTGGAACAGTGGAATATCAGAAATCCGCTGGTGAGCTACAAGAGCGTACAGGATCTTGTGTGGTAGGTTGTGGGAATGTCTAAATCTTATTCAATGTTTTCCTATAAAAAAGGTTCCTCATTTTTGCACAAATGTCCTGCATGGGTAAAAATCCTTTTTGTTCCTGTCATCAATATTCTGTTTTTGTTTCTGCCGGTTTACTGGGCTCTTGGACTGATTGCAGTTCAATTTACGATTGCATGCTGTCTGCGTTTTACAATCAGAGAACAGCTGTGTGATTTAAAGCCTGTATTTTATTTTATTGTTCTGTTTATTTTTGCAGATTTGCTAAGCCTGATTGGTTCCGGTAAATCTTTTTCTGATGTGTTCAACTGGGAAAATCAAAAGGGCAGTCTGGAAAGTTTTGTAACAATTTTTGCAGTTTTGCAGAGTGCATCATTAATGTTCAAAACTTCCACCAGCCTTGAAATGCGGGACGGAATTGCCAAACTTTTCGGCCAGAAATCAGCCTTTACAAATGCCCTTTTTATGTTTCTGAACTTCATTCCAATGGTTTCAAGAATCTGGGAACAGTCGAAGCGTGCCTGGATTGCACGAGGCGGTAAGCAGAACGTAAAAATGTATTTAATTCTACTTCCAGTTCTTTTTTCTGTTGGAATGAAAAAAGCCTACAATGCGGCACGTGCGGTGAGTATAAGAATATAGATCCTCGGGTCAAGCCCGAGGATGACAATAGAAATCCTGAGGATGACAATAGAAATCCCGATGATGATATGTCATTCCCCGACTTGATCGGGGAATCTATTAATAATGTGGTGGCTTGCGGTTAGGAATGTCGCCTTCCATATTTTCAATCAAATCCCGGATTTTTTCTGCCATCAGTTTATTTTCAGCCTTTAGTTTTTCAATATCCCTTGTCTGCTGGACTGCAACTTCCTGTATCTGATTCACAAAATCTTCCATGTAAGCCAGTTTTATTTCTAATTGTGTAAGTCTATCTTCTTCCATAAAATAAATCTATTCCTTATGTAAACTAACTTCGCCGGAACTCAGAGTTTTTGTAGTGCCGTCTTCCAGCTGTACAACAAGCCCTGCTTCATCATCAATATCAATTGCTTTTGCACTGTAAACCGATTTATCATCGCCAATAACAGGATGAACTTCAACTGTCTGACCGATTATAAATGACAAATCCTTGTATTCTTTCATAACGTCTGCATTATTTTCTTCCAGAATATTCAGAACTTCTGCGGTAATTCCTGCTGCCAGCTGGCAACGGGAAACTCCAGCTTCAGCATGTCCTGCCCCTGTTATACTTCCCGCAACTTTAGCCACATCTTCTGGAAAAACATCCGGATTGTCAGAAATGTTTATTCCAATTCCAATAATTGCAGACTCGATTGTGCCAGTTTCAAAATTAGTAAAACCTTCTGTTAAAATTCCAGAAATCTTCTTTCCGTTTACAAAAATATCGTTAATCCATTTTATCTGAGGATTGATTTTATACAGTTTTTTCAGAACCCGGCAGATTGCAACGGCACTAACGGCAGTTAAACGTGCAGGCTGAGTAATTCCGCCTTTTGGTGCATAAACAACTGTAAGATATATACCGGTTTTTTCAGGTGAATAAAATGTTCGGCCCAAACGACCACGGCCTGCAGTCTGACTTTCTGCAACGTAAACAGATTTGTGAAACTTTTGACCCGCCTGAGTAAGCATACCGTCTGCATCACGAAGATTTCCTGCTTCGCTTAAAAGTCGTTTTGCGTATGTATTGGTAGAGTCAATCTGTTTAAAGCATTCAATATGAACGTTTTTACTTTCTGCATAAACACAATCAAATGCAGCCGAAAAATGTTCCAGAGAAAAAACATCAGCATTGGCACCAAGAATATAGCCACCGTTGGTAGTTCCTTCAATTGGATAGCCTTGCTCGCGTAAAGAATTCACTGCCTTCCAGACAGCAGCCCGACTAACACCACAGACTTCGGCCAGTTTTTCTCCAGATACTGCACTTTCTTTGTTTTTATTCAGAATTTCCAGAACTTTTTCTTTTGTTGTCATGTTTTTACTATATCACAATTAAAAAAAATGAGACAGAAAATCTGGCTTTCTGTCTCATTTCTTCTATTATAACGATATAAAAATTAAGATTTTATTATTTCTTTGTTAACTTTCCGTTTTCGTAGATGTAAGATGCCTGTTTAAGATAATTTTCTGGAATTGTGATTCCACAGAGTTTTGCAGCATCAAGGTCGAATAAAAGATCAGAATCTTCAGGTTTTGTCATAAAACGAACAGGGATTTCTGAAGGTTTCTTTCCATTCAAAATCTGAACAACCATTTCACCAGTAGCATAACCAGCCTTATAGTAGTTGAATCCGGAAGCCATAAAACATCCGCCTTCCATAGCACCTGTTACATCACCAGAGAAAATAGGTTTCTTAGCTTTGTTGAAAACTGATACTAAAGATGGCAAAGCAGAGAATACAGTGTTGTCTGTTGTGAGATAAATACCGTCACAGCGGTTTACAATTGCTTCTGCAGCCTGTTTAACTTCAGATGAATTAGAAATAGACTGAACAACCAGTTCAAGACCAGCTTCTTTACATCCAGCTTTTACAAGTTCAAGAGAAGATACAGAGTTATCTTCTGATGCAGTGTAGATATAACCAAGAGTTTTGATTCCAGTAATTTCTTTGAATAATTTGATGTGTTCTTTTGATGGAAGTTCATCAGACATACCAGTCACATTTTTTTCACCATGTTCCAATGTAGTTACAAGACCAGCTCCAAGAGGATCAGTAACAGTTCCGAAAACAACAGGAGTGTCTCTTAATGTGTTTGCAAGAGCAATTGCGATTGGAGTTGCAATACCAACAGCTACATCAACCTTTTCATCTTTATACTGTGTAGCGATCTGATTTGCTGTATTAGGATCACCATTTGCATTCTGTAAATCAAATTTAGCATCAATACCAGCATCTTTGATGGCGTCCATTACACCCTGTTCTACAGCATCCAATGCAACGTGCTGAACAATCTTTGCAATACCAATTTTAACAGTTTTAGCTTTTTTTGCCTTTTTAGGAGCTGCACTCATTGTTGAAAGACAAATTGCAGCTGCCATGATGATAGAAATAGATTTTTTCATATATACACCTCTTTATTATTGTTTCTATTTATAGTAACAGTATAAAGGTTATTGTTGTTTCTGTCAATAGAATCATAAAATAAAAAAGCCCGAGTATGGCAGGTACCCGGGCTAAAAATTAGGAGTAATATATGGTTATAACTAATCTTCGAACAATGGAGTTGAAAGATATTTGTCACCATTATCTGGAAGAAGAACTACAATGGTTTTTCCTTCAGCTTCTGATCTTTTAGCAACTTCAATGGCTGCTTTTACAGCTGCTCCTGCAGAAATTCCTACAAGGAAACCTTCCTTCTTTGCAGTGAGTTTTCCATAAGTAAATGCATCTTCATTTTCAACTGTAAGAACTTCATCATAAATCTTTGTATCAAGAACATCTGGAACGAATCCGGCACCAATACCCTGAATTTTGTGAGCTCCGGCAGTACCCTGTGTAAGAACAGGAGATGTAGCTGGTTCTACAGCTATAATTTTTACATCAGCTTTTTTATCTTTAAGATATTTACCAACACCAGTAATAGTTCCACCAGTTCCAACGCCGGCAACAAAGTAATCAACATTACCGTCTGTATCTTCCCAAATTTCAGGACCAGTTGAGGCAAGGTGAGCGGCAGGATTTGCAGGGTTAATAAACTGACCGGCAACCCAGCTTCCTGGAATTTCTTTTGCAAGTTCATCGGCTTTTGCTATGGCACCTTTCATACCCTTGGCACCTTCTGTAAGAACAAGTTCGGCACCATAACCTTTCATAATCTGACGTCTTTCTATAGACATGGTTTCTGGCATTACAATTATAATTTTATATCCACGGGCAGCTGCTACAGATGCAAGACCAATACCTGTATTTCCAGATGTAGGTTCAATAATAGTAGCACCAGGTTTAAGTTTTCCTTCTTTTTCTGCAGTATCAATCATATTTTTTGCAACACGATCTTTTACACTACCAGCAGGATTAAAATATTCAAGTTTGGCAAGAATCTTAGCCTTAAGACCAAATTCTTTTTCTAAATGTGAAAGTTCCAAAAGTGGTGTATGACCAATCAACTGATCAACTGAAGTATAGATTTTTGACATAGTGGTTATCCTCCTGAAGTGATAATCTAAAAAATAACTATAATCATAATATATGATTAAAAACCTACTAAGTCAATAGGTAAAAGAGTAATTTTTTTGTTATATTATTAAAAATAATTATTCAT
>R24__coassemble_898_pt1 | contig 17983 bp, 13 predicted proteins | sample R24__metabat2_low_PE_020 | metagenome-assembled genome bin R24 | reverse complement strand
TCCTATATTAAATGCCTACCAGTGTTTTATGAAACTGTTTGCCTTTATCATTTTTGGTATTGGTGCAATACTTCTGGCAATCCTTGTTTTTCCATTTATCCGTCTTTTTACTAACAAACGAAAAGATTTTGGTGTTGTAGCAAGAGCTTATGTTTCACACACTTTCAGAAACTTTTTGCGCTGGCTTCAGATTTCTAAAGTTTCAATCAGAAGAGTTGAAGATCTAGAAGCTTATCATAACATCCACAGTAAAATTATTATTGCAAACCATCCGTCTTTATTGGATTTTGTTTACATAATGTCACTGGTACCAAATTCAACCTGTATTGTTCGAGGCAGCCTTACAAGAACACCATTAAGAGGCGTAATCAAACAGGCCTACATCACAAATACCACAACCTTTGAAGATATGTGTGTTGAATGTAAAAAACTTACAGATAAAGGCTGTAACGTTATTATTTTCCCGGAAGGAACCCGCTCTCCACGTCACGGAAAGAATAACTATAAAAAAGGTGCAGCCCGTATTGCTTTATACTGTGGCAGCGACATTCAGCCTATTTTTATTGGTGGTAGTGATAAATATGGTCTTGGAAAACACGATCCATTATGGTCATATAACCACGTTGAACCATTATTTTATGATTTCAAAATGCTTCCTGTAATTTCTATTGCTGAGTACAAGGATTTGTCTGAGCCAATTGCCGCTAAGCACCTGACTGAAAAAATGGAACAGGTTATTCGTGGGGCTGGTGAAGAATACTCAAAAAATTACACCGGAAAAACTTTGAATAATTTTTAGTTTAGTCTAAAAATATAGTTAATTTTTATTACAAAAAGTAACATTTTTCGAATCCTCAACTGTTACACTTATAGACAGGAAAAATTCTACAATGAAAACTTTGTCGATGGACGATTTTGACAGTTTATACCGACAGTATGGTCCTATGGTATTAAGACGATGCCAGTTTCTTTTAAAAAACGAAGAAAAGGCTTTGGATGCAATGCAGGACGTATTTGTCAGATTAATTGAACGAAAAGAAAAAATTTCTGACATTTGTTCCAGTTATCTGTATACAGTAGCAACAAATGTTTGTCTTAATAAAATTCGTTCTGATAAACTGCGCTCTGGTCCAGAATTTGAAGTAATTGCAGAATTAGTAGAAGACAGTGCCAGTTCCTTGGATGTACAGAAAATTGAAACTTCAATCCTCCTGGATTGTATTTTTTCTGAGCGCGATTCCAAAGACCGCCAGATTGCAATTCTACACTATGTCGATGGGTTTACACTGGAAGAAACAGCAGAAAAAATGAATATGTCTGTTTCTGGAATCAGAAAACGCCTGAACAAGTTAAGTGAATATGCAGGAGGAAAGTATGGCTATTCCAAATAGAATTATCGAAGGTATTTGCTGTTCAGAACTAAAGGCTGAAGATTACTATTCAGTTTATGGCAAAAAAGAAATTGATGAAGCCGTAGAACAGCTCAAACATTCCAATATCGAAATTCTTAATAAATATACTCCAGATGCAATGAAAGCTGCTGTTGAAGCAAAACTTAAAGGTGCTTCTACATCAAAAACATCAGCAAAAACTGATAATAAAAAACGCATTCTTTCAGTACATAACATTAGACTTATTTCTTACGCAGCCGCCGCTGTATTTGTTGCAGCTGTTGCCCTCCCTGTAACTCTTACTTCAAAAAAATCTGCTGCACCACAGCCTACAGAACGTACAAAAGGTCTGGCAAACCCTGTAATTCAGGAAAGAACCCTTCACCTGTACCGTCAGGAAAATGGAAAAATTGAATCTCTTATTAATGGTGATCAGGCAGAGGAAGGTGATGTTCTCCAGATTACATACCAGGCAGGACAGAGTGATTACGGAATTATCTTCAGCGTGGACGGAAACGGAAATCTTACAAGTCATCTTCCAAATAACAGCTGGACTGCAGTTGTATTAAAACACGGTTCCGATGAAATTCCTCTGGATTTTTCTTACGAACTTGATAATGCACCTGACTTCGAATGTTTTGTTTTTGTAACTTCTAAAAAAGCCTTTGACTTGAATGATATTGGAAAGAAAATTAAAAAACCAACAGACATTAATTATCTGACCAAGTTCGACTATTTGCCTAAAACCACTGAGGCAATATCTTTCATAATCAAAAAGTAACAAATCGGAGAAATCACAATGAAAAAAATATTAGCACTTACAGGAGCAGTACTGTTGTTCAGTATGGCTCAATTATTTGCAGTAACTATAGATGAAAGTGTAAGCGGTGTAGACAGATACGCTGTTTACGTTGGAGCAAACTACGGTGGAAAAAGCAGAGAAAGACTTTTATATGCCGGCAGCGATGCTCTTTCATTTAAGCAGACAATGACAGAAATTGGTGGTGTTACAGAAAGCCAGAGCCTTTTATTGATAGACCCAACAAAAGACAGCATTGATAATGCCCTTCAGACAATTTCTGACCAGATTAATGCAAAGTCAGGCCATTCAAAACGTTCAGAATTCATTTTCTATTACTCTGGCCATTCAGATGAAAATGCTCTGCTTCTTGGTGATTCAAAATACGACTATTCAAAACTGAAAGCTGCCATTTCAGATGTGCCAAGCGACATTCACGTTGTAATTCTTGATTCATGTTATTCTGGTAACTTTATCCGTACAAAAGGTGGACAGAAACGTAAACCATTCCTTATTGATGATTCATCAGTTGTAACCGGACACGCTTACCTTTCTTCAAGTTCAGACAATGAATCTTCTCAGGAATCTGATGAAATTGAATCATCTTTCTTTACAAATGCCATGATTACAGGACTTCGTGGTGCTGCAGATACCTCTGGAGACAATAAAGTCACATTAAACGAACTTTATTCATACGCTTTTAATGATACATTATCAAAAACAGAAACAAGTAAAGCTGGTCCACAGCATCCTAATTTTAATATTACTCTTGTTGGTTCAGGTGACCTTATTCTTTCTGATTTGACCAACGGTGAAGCAATGCTGTCTTTAACAAAAGAGGCTAAAGGTAAGTTCATTATTCGTGACGGAAATGACAAACTGGTTTCAGAAATCAACAAAAGTGCAGGACAGCCAATCACTATGGCTCTTCCATCTGGACAGTATTCTGCCACAATTATTGATGAATATTCTTCAAGACAGGGTGTTTTCTATCTGAATAAGGATCAGAACTATATCCTTGATTCTAATTCACTTTCTACTATCAAACGTAAGAATGCCAGACTTCGTGGAAACAATCAGCCTTCGGATGAAGAAGCAGAATATAAAATTGAAGATGTCTCTGACGACGATGATGTACTTTCTCTTTACGGTCTGACTAAAAAAGAAAATACAGAAGCTGAAACCGATGACGACGGTAATATAAATGAAGGCGAACTGGACATTGATCTGGTTGAAGACGAAGATGATGAAGAAATCGAAGAAGATTTTATAAAGGCTCCACGCTTTGATTTTGACTTCAGTCATCTTGATTTTGGAGGATTTACTCTTTCTTTAGTTCCAGGATTTACCCTTGTTGAAGCCGGTTCAGATTTAATCAATGCGGCAGTTGGTATTTTTGGTTCCAAAGTTAATAATCTTTACGGTATTCAATTTTCAGATCTTATAAATATTGGCAATGGAAAAATAGTTGGTGCACAGATTGCCCATGTAGGTAACATTACACGTGGAAAGCAGGCAGGAGCTCAGTTTAGTGGCGTATTTAATATTACAGAATTAATGACTGGTGCTCAGTTCGCAAGTACATTTAATATTGCATCTTATATTTCTGGTGCTCAAAGTGCTGGTTTGTTCAATATTTCAAAACGTACTGATGGTCTTCAGGATGCAGGTTTATTTAATTATACAAAAAGATTAAATGGTCTTCAGATTGCCGGCCTTGGAAACATTGCCAACAGTGTTGATGGTGGTGCTCAGGTTTCTGGTTTGATTAACATTGCAAAAACAATTAATGGTCCACAGATTGGTTTAATTAATGTTGCAGATGAAAACAATGGTATTACAATCGGTTTATTGAACTTTATTGGCAATGGTTTGTTTGATTTAGCAGTTACCTGGAATACAGATGATATGATTGAATATTATCTTCAGGAAGGTGCCCGTAACTTATACACAGTTATTGGTGCTGCATACAGCCGTAAATCAATTGGTGATGATGATAATAAATATGGTGCATTCTTCTATGGTTTAGGAACTCAAATCAGATTTGGTAAGGCCAGTCTTGAAGCAGAATTCCTGCATAAACTGTACTTTTTTGGAGATGATGAAGAATTTACAGATTTGAATAGAACTTACAAAGGTTTTTCAATTACAGAAAAAATTGCACAGATTTCTGTACCAACTCTCAGATTTAATCTGAACTTCCTTGAATCAAAATATTTTTCTGCATTTGGTTCCTGCAGCTTTGACTTCAATATTGTTGGATACAACGATACTGCATTCCAGATTTACGAACGAAATATTTGTATTGAAGATGATGATGTAAATATCTACACAAGCTTCTCTATTGGAGCAAAGTTCAAGTTATAAATATGTAATTACCATTAAAAACAGGACAGAGGGCTAAGGCTTTCTGTCCTGTTTTTTTTAACAAAAAAACCTGTTGAAGAATCCACTAATCTGGAATACTTCAACAGGTTTTCTGTCTTATTTTTTACATTTCAAATTGTTTATTATAATTTCTAGTTGTTTACCGAAACATCACCGCTTGTACTGTCATAATCAATATGAAGTTCTTTTGAACCGTATGTATAAGTTTTTCCTCTTCTATCAACTTCCATATTGTAATCTATTCTTCCACGAGTATTTGCTTCAAGATAGAAACCAAGTTCTTTTGGAAGATAAAGATTCAAATCGCCAGAAACCGAATCCATTTCAATATACTTGCCACTTGTAAGTGAAATGTCACAATTACCGGAAACAGTATCAAAATCCAGAGCATCTAAATAAGCTGCTGTAACAAACAAATCTCCTGAAACGCTATTAACTTCAATTGATTCTGTTGCACCAGTTTCAATAGTAAGATCTCCAGAAACTGAATTAGCATTAAATACTGTCGAATTAATGGCTTTCAGTGATACATCAGACGAAACTACATCAAAATCTACTTTGTTGAAAACATAACCCTTTGGAACATAAATATAAAGGTTCTTATTCAAATCATTAATATGGAAAGATGATTCGCAGAACTTAATAAATAAAGTTTTGCAGCTTCTGTCATACCAGTAACGCATTTTTTTCTGAGCTGTTAAAGGTTTTGCGGAATCCTCTTCGAACGAAATGCTCTCACCTTCATATTCCACAACTGAAACTGAACCAGCAACCCAGCTGACATCCAGATAAAGAATTTCATCTGCAATTTCAGCTCCACCAGTCTTATACTCACTGTGATTATCATAAGTATAACCAGTATTTACCATTACACAGCTAGACATAGCCAGACACATTACAGCAGAGAAAAGAACTGCTAAAATTTTTTTCATAAAAAAACCTCTCTTATTTGTATATATAATTTAAACAAACAAGAGAGGTTTTTTTGCTACCACTATTTATACTTTATTACGCTGATTATTTGCTCAATAAATTATTCAAGTGTTTTACAAATTCTGCAGGTTCTTTTAATTCTACACCGGCAATTAAAAGTGCCTGACTGAAAAGAACTTCTGAAACATCAGCAATTACTTCTGCATCATCAGTGTTCTTGATTTTTTCTACAATCGGATGGTCACCGTTAATTTCAAGAATTGGCTTAAGATCTGGACCAGCCTGTCCCATTGCACGCATCATCTGAATCATCTGGTAAGAAGGGTCGTTTTCATCAACAACAATACAAGATGGATTTTCGCCACTTAAAGTCTTAGAAAGCTTAACTTCCTTAACCTTTTCGCCAAGTGCATTCTTGATTTTTTCTACAACTGGCTTGAATTCTTCTTCCTTCTTTTTAGCTTCTTCTTTGTCGCCGCCAAGATCTTCATCTGCACCAGAACGGTTTACAGCTTTAAGTTCAAAGTCTTTGTATTTGCCAAAGCCTGGAATTACGATGTCATCAATATCATCATCCATAACAAGAACTTCAAAGCCTTTGTTTACATAAGCTTTCAAAAGTGGATTTGCACGGAGATTCTTTTCATCACTTCCGCTGATATAGTAGATTGCTTTCTGATCTGGTTTCATACGCTGAACGTAATCTGCAAAGCTTGTGTAATTGTTTTCGCCAGTTCCAGAAGCATCTGTTGATTTGAAACGTACGATTTCTGCAATTTCGTCACGGTTTGCATAATCGCTGTACAAGCCTTCCTTCATTGGACGATTGAAAGCAGCAACAAATTTGTTCCATTTTTCAATTTTTGCTTTATCTTCATCACTAAGTTCTTTACCTGTGTCTGTTCCCTGAGCTCGTCGAAGGGTATCTGCAGCTTCACCCATCTTCTTGAATTCGCTGAGCAATTTCTTTACTGAGCTTGATTTAATGTTATCAAGAATTCTGTTCTGCTGGAGAATTTCACGGCTAACATTCAAAGGCAAATCTTCAGAGTCAATAATACCACGTACAAAACGGAGGTAAGATGGCAAAAGTTCACGGTCATCATCTGTAATGAATACGCGTTTTACGTAAAGTTTAACGCCACTTTTGTAATCAGCCTGATACATATCAAATGGTGCAGTCTGTGGAACATAGAACAAAGTTGTATATTCCTGAGTTCCTTCTGCATGTGTGTGAACATAATGCAAAGGATCCTGTCCGTCATGACCGATTGTTTTATAGAATTCATTGTAATCAGCTTCTTTAAGTTCGCTCTTGCTCTTTTTCCACAAAGCTGATGCAGAGTTTACCTGGTCAACTTTCTGTTCTGTTGATTCAACGTTTCCTTTATCATCATATTTTTTCTGTTCGTAATGTAAATAAATTGGGAAAGCAATATGGTCTGAATAACGTTTAATAAGTTCTTCAATCTTCCAGCGGCTGGCAAATTCTTTTGAATCATCATTAAGATGCATTTCAATTGCTGAACCTGTTTTTGAAGAATCATCAAAACCATATTTCTTTGCTACTTCTGAATCAATTGCAACTTCATCAATGTCATATGAGTTTGTACCATCAGAAGACCAGTGCATAATTTTTCCATCACCTGCAGCCTTACGTGTATAAACATCAATTTTGTTTGCTGCCATGAATGCAGAATAGAAACCTACACCAAACTGACCAATCAAAGCAGAGTCTTTTGCAGCTTCTGTTGTAAGTTTTTCCATGAAGGCTTTTGTTCCAGAACGTGCGATTGTACCAAGATTGTTTGTAAGGTCTTCTTCGTTCATACCAATTCCGGAATCCTGAACTGTAAGAACAGATTTTTCTTCATCAAACATAATGTCTAATCTTGGTTCAAATTTAATTCCTTTATATGCATCATCAGATACTGTAAGATACTTTAATTTATCCAATGCATCGGAACCATTTGAAACAATTTCTCGGAGGAAAATGTCTTTATTTGAATAAAGTGAATGAATGATTAATTTAAGAAGCTGATTTACTTCTGTCTGAAATTCGTGTTTTGCCATATGTGTTCCTCTTTAAATGCGAGCAATGACGCAGCATAAAACACCGGCCAATGTTCATTTGTAGTAAGATATTTTTAAAAATAATAAATTTAAAATAATTCGGCAAGTAAAAAAAATGGGAGGTAAGTACTTAGACTAGTCCTTTTGCAAGTCCTTCGACAAGCTCAGGAACCACTCAGGAACCACTCAGGAACCACTTTTTTAGGCGGTCCCTGAGTTCATCGAAGGGCGGTCCCTGAGCCCGTCGAAGGGTGATTGGAATATCTAGATCTTCGGATCCAGTCCGAAGATGACACACACTATTCTTCTTTGAACATTAAATCGATTTTATCTTTATAGATTTCATTGATTCTGAAACGCATGATTTCCTGTTTTGCAGAAAGTTCTACACCAACTTCAAATGGTTTTGTAATCAACTGGAACTTAGCAATACGTTCAAACATCTTAAATCCATTCTTTGAACTGATAAGATTAGAAATTTCAGCTTCGTAAAGTTTCTGTACAGCTTCAGACTGAAGATAGTTTTCATATGTATCATACTGAATACCATTTTCTTCAGCAAAGTTCTTAATTTCTTCTTCATCAACAAGAATTAATGCACCTAAATAACGCATATCCTGTCCAACAACAACAGCCTGTTTAATATAACGTGATTCTGAAAGTTTTGCTTCAATAGGTACAGGTTCAAGGTTTTCACCACCACGAAGAACGATTGTATCTTTAATACGACCACGAATCTGAAGTTCATTATGAATTGTCATAACAGCCAGGTCACCTGTATCCAGCCAGCCTTCACTGTTAATAACCTTTTCAGTCAAATCTGGACGCTTGTAATAACCTTTCATTACAGTAGGACCTTTAACCTGAAGAACACCCTGTTTACCGCGTTCAAGAACAAAACCATCAACTGGGTCAACAATACGAACCTCAACACCACGAATTGCAGAACCAATTGTACGGAATACAGGATCGGCCATTGGGCGTACAGCAACGATTGGTGATGTTTCAGAAAGTCCATAACCTTCTACAATGTTTACACCAATTGCCCAGAAGAATTCATCAATGTTGTAAGGGAAAGCACCACCACCAGCAACACCGGCACGGAAGTTATTACCCAGCATAGATTTAATTTTACGGAAAACAATAAGATCACCAAGCCAGTAAAGTGGCCATAAAAGTACCCAAGGAATAAAACAGATTACCCACCATAAACCGGCATTGTAGCGTGTAAAGCAGGCATTCTTTTTAAACATTTTACGTGACATTGATTTCTGAATCTTTGCAACTTTAACAAAGAAATTGAACATTGCAAGAACAATACCACCGGTTTTACGCATTTTCTTTGTAACACCATCATAAACTGCTTCAAATACACGTGGAACTGCAGGTAATAAATGAGGATTGATTGCCTTAAAGTCTGCAAGAAGAATTGATCCAACAGGTTTTGAATAACAAAGAGAAGCACCCTGTATCAAAATTACGTATTCTACTTCGCGTTCAAAAACGTGCCATACTGGAAGAACTGACAAAGCTTTGTCACCAGGATTTAAGAAGATACGCTCTGGAATTTCATCCAACTGTGAAAGGAATCCTCTATATGTAAGCTGAACACCTTTTGGAGTACCAGTTGTACCTGAAGTAAAGATGATTGTAGCAACGTCTTCAATTGTACCCTTTTCAAATTCTGCTTCTACTTCACCTTTATGTTCAATACGCCATTTCTGAGCATCTTTCATTAAATCTTTATAGAAGATAATCTGAATTTTGTTGTTGTCTGCAAGAGCCTGTACTTCTGGTTTAATTTCATCTTCAAAAACAATGATTCTTTCAATAGAAGGTACTTTTTCTTTTAATCCGGCAATTTTATTTACCTGAGCAGAATTTTCTGTAATAACAGTTTTGATTTCTGTAATTCCAAAAATTTTCTCAAGATCATTTGCAGTTGCATCACAACCACGAGGAACATCAGTTGCACCAATGCCCATAATACCTAAGTCAGCATAAAGCCATTCAGGTCGGTTATCTGAAATAAGTCCTATTAATTCACCACGTTTAATTCCAAGGTTCAACAAGCCTGCACCAAAATCTAATCCAAGCTGATACATTTCACGATACAGAACTGGCTTAAAATCACTTCCTTTAACACGATAATACTGAGCTACAAGTTCTGGCCATTTTTCGGCTGAATCTTTAATCATCTTTGGAATTGTGTAATTCTCATCAAAAACCATTGCACTTTTCTCCATTCTTTTCAAAATGACATTTTATATACATTTTGTCAGTTTAAGTCAGTATATATGCAATTTAAACGGTGTGCAAGTAGAATTCCGCAGAACTCTGTAAACTAATGCCCGTTAGTTTCCGATATATAAGGTATGAGTAAAAAGAATATTTCACAGGAAAAAATTATTCAGGCTTTTATTTCCAAATCCTTTGAAAAAAGTCCTGGTGCTACTTCACTTTCCGACATAGCAGAACTCCTGGAAATTAAAAAAGCCTCTCTTTACAATCACTTTGCCAGCCGTGAAGCAATGTATGATGCAACTATGTATCATTGTGGAAAAGAAATAAGTTCCATCCGCTTTTTACCTGAAAAAACACTGGAAACAATCAGCAATACAAAAACTACTATATCTGCATTTTTTAAGAAATTGATTACCCGCTTTTTTGAAATGTATGAAAATGAACCTTTATTTGAAATATATGCTTTCATTCATACAGAACAGTATTTTAATGTTGAAGCCTTAAAAATTGTAGAAAAAGAAACTGAAACTATTTCCGGTGATATAAAAGAAATTCTGCAGTCCTTTTGCGAAGCCGGCAAGATTCAGAAAAAAAATGAAAAGGAATGTAAGGAAATTGCAGCATTAATTACCTCACTGATTTTTCAGCAGAGAGATCACTATATTGCTGCAAGAAAAGAAACACTGCGTCAGAACCCTGATTGCGGTGTTGGAAGTCTTTTTGCCCTGCCAACAGATGAAACTTCCCTGAACAAAACCATTAAAATGGTAGATTCAGTACTTAAAATCCTGTAAAAACCTGAAATCCCTTCTAAAGCTTATACATTTCCAGAATCTCATCAGTATATTCACCTGCCCGTTCGCCATCTTTGTAACGAACCACCAGAGAACTTTCTATTTTTAATCTTGGTTTTGCATTTTTACGGGCTTCAATCAACACCATATTAGGTTCTTTATCTTCAAACGGATGTACCAGACGCATAGTTTTTGGTTCAAGACTATGCTTTGCCAGGGCTGCAAAAATTTCTGGAAGACGGAAAGGTCTGTGTATCATAAAAAATTTTCCATGGGGCAAAAGAAGATAATCTGCAGCTGCCACTACATCTTCCAGTGTACAAAGAACCTCGTGGCGGGCAATTGATTTTGCATCTCCTTCATTCTGTTTTCCATGCTCATTAATCATATACGGAGGATTTGATGTAACCACATTAAAACTGTGTTTTGGAAACAGCGAAGACACCTGTTTCAGATCACCTTCCACTATTTTAATTTTATTTTCCAGTTTATTAAGAGCAACACTGCGGCCTGCCATATCTGCAGAAGCCTTCTGAACTTCAAGGCCTGTAATTGCAGCAGCCTGAGTTGAATGTTCCAGCAGCAGTGGAATTATGCCGGTTCCTGTTCCTAAATCAATTACAGATTCTCCCGGCCTGATATTTGGCGTTGCAAAGGCAGAAAGCAGAACGGCATCTATTCCATACTGAAACCGTTCTTTATCCTGAATTATTTTATTTCCATTTAGAAGAGTGTCTATTTGTTCCATTTTTTACCAAAATAACGGCAAACCTTCTTCTTGTAATCAATGTAAGGCTGACCAAAAGCAGCCTGCAAAAAGTCTTCCTCTACATTAACAATCTGCAGGTGGAACATAATTATTGCGAAAACAGTAACAATGTAAAGCCAGAAACTGCAGTACATAAGCATAATTCCAATGTAAACAAGATCAAATCCTAAAAACGCAGGATTACGACTCCATTGATAAATTCCCGAAGTTACCAATTCTGTTTTATCTTCAGCAGGCACACCTGCCCGCCAGCTGTCTTTCATTGTAAGCACAGAAGTAATAAATACGGCATTCCCCAGGACACAAAGCACAATACCGGCAATTTTTAAGCCTGCAGGCAACTGTACAAAACCAAGAATATCAGCCTCTTCTGTTCCTTCCAGTAAAATACAAATAACTTCCACAAGAGGAGTAAGCAAACTTGCAATCTTCATTAAAACTTCTATAAGAAGAACAGCACCTTTTTTATCACCTTTTCCAATCTGGTCTGTCTGAATTCCTTTTCTTTTTTGAGAAAACATTTTTGCAAAATATGTTGTATAGAAAACCAATAACATTAACAAAGCAATAATTTTAAATACCATACGCATCTCCCAAAAAATTTTTTAAAGCTGATTTTTATACCTTTGTTTTTCCAGAAAGAATATTCTGATAATCTTCATAGTTCTTTTTAAGAAGATTTGGAATATCCAGTCCGTAAGGACACTTTTTCTTACATGCACCGCAGCCTGTACAGTTAGGAATTTTCTTAAATTCATTCTGCCAGTGCTCACTAAGCCAGCCTGCACTTGGGGCACGGCGAATCATCTGGCTCATTCTTGCACATTGATTGATTGTGATTTCCTGAGGACAAGGCATACAGTAACCACAACCACGACAGAAATCTGTTCCAAACTGCTTTTTATCTTCCTCAATAAACTGGCGCATTTCATCATCATAAACTGGAGAATTGTTCATAAAAGCAAGCCATTCTTCCAGCTCGCTCATACGCTGAATTCCCCAGATAGGAAGCACATTGTCATACTGTGTCATAAATGTATAGGCAGCCTTTGAATTTGTAATTAAGCCACCAGCCAGACCTTTCATTGCAATAAAACCGACATTTTTTTCTTTACAAAGATTCACAAGGTCTATTTCCCGCTGACTTGAAAGATAACTGAAAGGAAACTGCATTGTTTCATACAAGCCTGATTTTACACATTCCTCTGCAATTCCAATCTTATGAGCTGTAATACCAATATGTTTAATCAGTCCCTGGCGTTTAAAATCTTCAATGGTTTCATACATGCCGGTTCCGTCCCCAGGTTTATAGCACTGGTCTACACAATGAAACTGATAGATATCAACATAGTCAGTTTTAAGATTTTTAAGGGAAGTTTCCAGCTGAGCCTTCATTTCGTCCGGAGTTTTTGCCATAGTTTTTGTAGCAATGTTGATTTTTGAACGGACATCTGAAAGAGCGAGTCCCATTTTTTCTTCGCTGTCAGAATAGGCGCGGGCTGTATCAAAAAAAGTCATGCCCCCTTCATAGGCTCTTCTTAAGATTTTAATTGCTGTATCAAAATCATCTCTCTGAACTGGCAAGGCACCAAAAGCATTCTGTGGTGAAGTTATTCCTGTTGTTCCTAATGTGATTGTTTTCAAAAGAAGCCCCCATAAACTGCACATCCTAAGCAGCTGTATTTAAATTATAACAAAGAAAAAAGTAATTTTAAAATTGTTTTTTTTTAAATATGAGTTATTATTATATTATCACAACTCGTTGGAGGCACATTATGCATACAAAATTTGGTTTAAATCAGCCTGACTTCGAAAAAATGGTTGACGAGGAAAAATTCACAGAATTGGCTCAGAAACTTAAGGAGTCATTAGAAAAAGGTAAGATCCGTGACGGAGATTACGAATCTGGTATGAACTGGCTTAGAAAATCTGCTCAGCAGAAAGGTAAAACAATCTAATTATATGATTGCATAAAAAAAGGGAACTGTTCAGCTTAATTCTGGCAGTTCCCTTTTTTTTCCTCTATTTATTCCTCTATTCTAAAATTAAATTCCCCGGAAATATCCTTCAAATCTATTCTGTATTTTTCTTTTAACTGAGGCCCACAAGAAGTAGAACCTACCCCGCACATTTTGGCATCTATGCAAATTACATTGGAACTGCATTTTTCCAGTTCAAAATTGTGGCGTTTTGTACTTAATTCTTCTTCCGTATATTCTGACGCATTGAATGAAAAATTGCTTCCGCAGGTGAACACAAGAGTCTGATTCTGTGAAATTACCTTTGCGTAGCGGCAATCATAATGAGAAGAATTCTCCTGTGGCTTAATGTATGGCTCAAACAGATCTTCAACATTCGCCGTAAATTTTCCCAACCAGGTTGCCTGATGTTTATCATTATAGCTTTCTGTTGGACCATAACCATAGTATTCTACTTTATTGAACTTTTTGTTTACAAACATACGGATTCCAAGACGTGGCAGGAATTCCAGTTTATTTGTAGGGTCCATTTTTGTAGAAATTTTAAGTGAACCGTCTGCCTTTACAGCGTAAACTGTTGTTCCATAAAGGAATGGCTGGAACTGACTCCATCCAAAAGACTGTTCAACTTTTACTTCCACAGCCCCGGACTTTTCTTCCACCACTATGCTGTAGGTTTTTGGAATGTAATCATTCAAATGAGCACGGAACCAGTCGCCGCGAGTCCAGTCATTGTCTGTAGGAGCACGGAAAAAATTGAACCGCAGTTCTTTTTCTAAAAGTTCCTTTCCATGAGCGGTAATTGAACTTATAAAACCGGTGCGTTTACTGAAGGTATATGCCACCTGTTCAGAAATAACCTTAATTTCCAGACCAGATTCCGTAAAACTTAAATTTCCGGCTTTACATTTTATCTGTCCAGAATCATTTAACTTTGTCGAAGCTTCCTTTACACAAAGCTGATCAAAACAGATTTCATAGTCTTTTTTGCACCACAAAGTATTATTTTTTGCAGTAAAAATAAACCGGATAAAGGTTTCTTTATCACCATAATCTGGAAGTGCCGGAATTGTAATTTCTACCCGGCTCATAGGAGGTACAGAATACTCTCCCAATTCGGCACTATAGCAGACCTGTCCTTCTACAGAAACTTCATATTTACAGTTCAGAATTTTTCCTGCATCTACAAAGTTTAATAAACTCCAAAAGCGGTAAACATCAGCTTTTTCAGTTTTTTCTACACGAACCGGGCGGTAAACCTGTTTTGCCTCCAGTAAACCTGTATGTGGAGTTCGGTCAGGGTAAACAAGGCCGTCACAACAGAAATTGCCGTCATTATGACGTTCTCCCCAGTCTCCACCGTAAAGGTACTTTTCCCGACCATCCAAATTTTTACCTGAAGAAATACTGTGGTCACACCATTCCCATATAAAACCACCACAGAATCTGGCATTTGAATGGAATACCTGGTGATATTCTTCCAGATCCCCAGGACCGTTTCCCATGGCGTGACAATATTCACAAAGAATGAGCGGACGATTTTCTTTTTTATCTTCAAGGACTTTGAGCCAGTCTTCTGTACTTGGGTACATTCTGGAAACAAAGTCCACTACATCATCAGGTGTATCATCCAGATGATGCATGCTTTCATAATGAACAAGACGGGATATGTCCAGTTTTTTTACAAGTTTTGCAGTTTCCCGAAAATTTTTGCCATATCCGCTTTCATTTCCAAGGGACCATATTACAACACAAGGTCGATTTTTATCCCGCTGAACAAGCAGTTCTGTTCTGTCTAAAAGTGCATTCAAAAACAATGGATTGCTGGCACTGTGGGCAATTCCGTTATAGTTACTCCAGTCAAAATGAAAACCATTATGAACATCAACGTTTCCATGCATTTCCTGGTCACATTCATCAATTACATAAAAACCATAACGGTCACAAAGTTTATAAAACTCTGGAGCGTTTGGATAATGACTGGTTCGAATTGCATTTACGTTATGCTGCTTCATCAGCTTAAAGTCCATTTCCATTTGCTGTGTAGAAGCATAATAGCCTGTGTCAGGGTAGCTGTCATGACGGTTTACGCCCCGGAATTTTACAGGCTGTCCGTTAATCAGCATTACTCCATTTTTTGAACATATATCACGGAAGCCTATTTCTTCCCCAATTACTTCGCCGGCAGCTTCAATTTTAAGCTTATACAACACAGGATTTTCTGCCGACCACAATTCCGGATTTTCCACCTGGAAAGTCAGTTTACTGCCGCTCCCACAAGTTTGACAGCCAAGTACTTCTCCAGATGGTGCAGTCAAAGTTACCTGAGCCTGCAGTTTTTCCCGGTCATCTGCCTTTCCGGTGATTTCAATTTCTAAGGCAGCCTTAGTTTTATCATCATTTAAGACTGTTTTTACTGTGTAATCCTGAATACCGCTTTCAGAACGGCTTACAACATAAACATCACGGAAAATACCGCTTAAACGAATTTTATCCTGATCTTCCATGTAGGTTCCAAAACACCATTTTAAAACCAGGGCCGAAATTTTATTTCCGCCTTCTTTAAGGAAATCGGTAATATCAAATTCTGATGTATGATGTGAAACCTCTGAATAACCTGCAAATTCATCATTTATAAACAGATAAATACAGCTGTCTACACCTTCAAAAGTCAGAATTTTGCGCAAACCATCCTGTCTGTAATCGTACATTTTTGTATACAGACCACAGGGAGTATCATCAGGAACATAAGGTGGATCAAAAGGTATAGGATATTGCACATTGGTGTACTGTGGCACATCGTAGCCGGCAAGCTGCCAGTTTGATGGAACTTCCAGAGTTTTATCTGCTTTAATCTGAGTAAAATCATCTTCCAGATCAAGAATACTTTCGTAATACTTAAAACCCCATTTTCCGTTCAGCAATTCAAAACGATTTGATTTTTCGCGGCTGTCAAAAGGGTTCTGCCCTTTTTCAAATGGAATAAAATAAGCATGATTTTCTAAAGTTCCCTTATGAAAAACTTCCGAATCTTCATGATAAATCAGATTACTTTTTACAGACCCAGCTCTGGCAATTCTTTTAATATCCATATACCTTTCCAGCTTTTATTTTAATTTAAGAGCAAGCATTTCTTTTGATTTTGAATCAAACTGTTTCCATTCTGGTAATGCATTTCCCTGGGAATCCTTGCCATTTGGATTTCCGGTTTTAATAAAGTTACAGAGGTAATCGCAGGCTTCGCGGGCAACATCATAATGTTTACCTGTAAATGGTCGCCAGCATTTTGCCAGTGTTTCAAACCAGAACCACAAATCTACAGAGTGGAATTTTCCAGGATTATCAAAACCAGGTATATCAACATCAAAAACATAACAGTAATTAGGATTTTTTGAACCCATTTTTTCTACCATTTCCTGATAATGAATTACAGATTCACGAATTGCATTGATTTTCTTTTTCTGTCCGTCTGGGCCAGGCACTTCAAAACAGAATTCATCTGGTGTATATCCAAATAACATTGGAACTGTTTCGAGTTCTCCTTTTTCAACAGCTGTAAAGAATTCTGTATTAATAAAGGTTCCGTCATTACATGGTGTCCAGCACTGAATAGATTTTGCATGTCCACCAAAATCATCCCACTTTTTACGAAGTTCATCTGTTGTAAGCTTTCTGATTTCTGCCAGAGATTTTACTCCACAGAATTCAAAGAATTCCTGACCGATTTTTTCTGCATCTGCCAGAGACTTAGGATTCATAATATGGTCTCCTGGCATATAGAACATTCCGCTGAAACAAACGGCTCTTTTGAAAATTCCTTTTGAACCATGAAGAATCTGATTCAATACACTGCCGCCACCTGCAGACTGACCGCCGATTGTAATATTATCTGGATCGCCACCAAAAGCAGCAATGTTATCTTTAACCCATTCCATAGCCAGTCTCTGATCCAAAAGACCAAAGTTTCCGGCACCTTCCGGATTTTCTTTTGTAATTTCTGGGTGAGACATAAAACCAAACATATTTACACGGTAATTTACAGTTACAACTACAATGTCTCTTCTGGCAATTCGTTCACCATCAAATTCCATTTCTGCACTAAAGCCTGTCTGGAATCCGCCGCCAAATATCCAGAAATAAACTGGAAGTTTTTCATCTGGAGAATGAGCTGGTGTCCATACATTTAATGTAAGACAGTCTTCGCCCATTGGAATATCTCTATCTACTGACCATTCACGGCAGTAAATATCATCTGCATTGTAATAAGGAGTTGGCTGTACAGGAATTGGTGAAAAAGTATAAGCCTTTAATGTACCTTCCCATTTTTCTGCTGGAACAGGTGCATGAAAACGCAAATCTCCTACTGGGGGTTTTGCATAAGGAATTCCCTTAAAAGCTGTAATTCTAGGATCCGCTGCAGGGAGCCCTTCGATTTTTCCAAGTTTTGTAGTAACTACACGTAACATTGATCCGCCGATCATTTTTTCCTCCGAAAATTTTTAATTTTATATTTTCAATTAATTTAATTTTTTTTCACAACAACACGTATTTCAACATCCTTCAGGTCTTCTGAAAGATCTTTTTCTTCTGTTAAGTCCAGCATTGGTTCACCA
>R24__coassemble_878_pt1 | contig 18204 bp, 11 predicted proteins | sample R24__metabat2_low_PE_020 | metagenome-assembled genome bin R24 | reverse complement strand
ACAATGAAAATATTTAGATTATCATTATTTAATTTAAAAAAGAACAAGAAAGAAGCTGTCGCCATTATGCTTCTTACCCTTGTATCCACAATGATGCTTGGTCTGTTCTTTGCAAATACTTCCAGAATCAATTCTGCATTTGATATAAGCTTTGAAGAAAGTGGAAGTAAAAATACAATTTTTTATTTAGAAGAAAAGGAATACAGGGACGCATACAGGGATGTTCTGGTAGAAAACTATAAGGTTGATAATTTAGAGGAAATAAGAATAGAGTATGCTTTTGGAATTGATGTTATCAGAAATGATGAAAAAATAAGCTATGGCCTTTGGTTTATAACAGAAGAAAATGACAAGAAACTGGAAGACTATGAAATGTTAGAGTCGTTATCTGATAGTGAGATAGAAGGGCTGGAGCATCCTATATGGCTTCCGGGATATTGCAAGTATAACCTCGGATATGAGCTTGGGGAAGCATTTACACTGGAAACTCTTGGAAAGCAGTATCCATTTATTATAGCAGGTTTTTATAATTCAGGATTTATGAATGATACTGAACCCAAGTGTGTTGTCACAAAGAAAGACTATAAAAAACTGGCAGAGATAACTGATACACATGTTCTTCTGGCATTTGACAGTGATTCGGATTATGACTTTCAGGATTATATAGATAAATGCCGTGCTGAGTCAGGTGAAGATATCAAGTCTGTTATCGGAGAAACTAAAGAAGTATGCAAGGCAGATGATAGTCAGTTTCTGATGATGTTTCTTTATTTAGGAGTCAGTGTGTCACTTATAACATTTATAGCGTCGATATTTATGATCAGGAACAAGATATCTAATGATATTGAAGATCAGATGCAGCAGATAGGCGTTCTTGAGGCGCTTGGTTATAAGAGTGGGGAGATATCGCTTAGTTATGTAGGTGAATATATGATATCAGCTGGTATAGGAACGCTGATTGGTGGTGTGCTTGCCGCTATTATAACACCTCTGGCAAATACAGCAATAAGTGTAATGCTTGGAAGAAAAGTAACTTCAAGTGGTGATCTGATATTAATCATTCCTGTAGGGCTTTTTATTCTGTCTGTCATATTACTCTTTGCACTCGCAAAGGCTGGAAAGGTAAAGAAATATCCACCTGTCATCGCATTTCGTAAAGGAATAAAAACTCATAATTTTAAGAAAAACATACTTCCTCTGGCTAATCTGAAGGGGAATGTTAATGTCAGGATTGCTTTTAAGGAAAGTCTTAGGAATATAAAAACTCAGCTGGGCGTTGGTATTTGTATAGTATTATCTGGTATACTACTTATTTTTGGAGTACTTAATTACGACTTTTTTAAGGTTGGAGTACAGGCTTTCTCTTCTATCACAGGTATGGAAGAACCTGACCTCATTATTACTCTTAATTCGGGAGTTGATGCATATGAGTTCAGAGATGAAATGCTGGAGATGCCTGAAGTCAGAAAGTCACTGGTTACATATGAATGGTTGTATTATAACATAAAGGGTTCAGATTATGACGCATCTGCAATAGCATATGATGATTTTTCTGAAACAGAGAATATATTTTTGTCTGAAGGAAGATATCCTGTTCACGATAATGAAGCGATGATCTCGATTCAGAGAAGTAAGAGAGAAAGCTTAGGAATAGATGATATCATAGTCGTAAAGAGTAATGGAATAGAGGAAAGCTATATCATAACCGGAGTTGTTGGAAACTTTGGAAATGGCTGTAACTGTATCTACCTAACCTCTGATGGATATAGGAAAATAAATGGAGGCTCTAATCAGGATGTTGTAAATGTTTATCTAAGTGATGGTGTTGATGTAGAAGAATTTAGTAGTATGCTTACATCAAAGTTTGGTCAGAGTGTTGACTCGGAATTTGGTGAGACGGGTGATACTTTAGAAGATCATCTGAGTGATGCTGCAAAAGAAAAGATAGCTACTCTTATATCTAAGTATGGAGTAACTGATCTTGACTGGGCTGTGCAGATAGGCGACAAGGTTTATACAGGAAACAGCAGGCAGTTCGTTATAAAGAGTATACTGAATTTCAAGTATCTTAATGAGTCCCAGGCAGGACAGATTGCCAGAATATCCAAAGTCGTTTCTCTTGTTATAGTAATTGCTGCTATATTGATTGTTGCTTTAATTCTGGGGATAATTGCTGCTTCAAATGTTAAGAGAAGAAGCAGGGAGCTTGGAATAATGAAGGGGCTTGGGTACTCGTCGAAGAATTTGATGACACAGGCAGCGGCAGGTATCATACCTGTTACAATGGTATCCGTGAGTATATCCTGCTATCTGGGTTCGCTTATAAATAAGCTGTTCTGGCTTTATATATGGGGGGCTGATATGCACACTAGTCTTCCGGTTGTAATAATATCAGGAATAATGATGGTTGTATTCTGCTACATAGTAACCTATATCGGAGCCGGAAAGATAAGAAAGATATCAGTAACTGAACTCATCACTGAATAAAGAGGAGGATGTATAAAATGAGAAAAATAACAAAAATAACAGGATTATGCAGCCTTCTTGGGTTAGCAGTACTTTCAGCATATAATCTTAAATATAACTCGAATGATGTATCCGTTAACATAGATACAGTTTACGCTGATTCATCAACAGAAGTAGAGAAGAATGATACTTTTGATTCATCAGCCAAAACAGATGAAAGAATCTATGGCATCGGCTCTGTCAGTAAAGTATATGTAACTACAGCGGTTATGCAGCTGGTAGATCAGGGTAAGGTGGAACTTGATAAGTCGGTAACAGAATATATTCCTGATTTTAAGATGGCAGATGAAAGATATAAGGATATCACTGTTCGTATGCTTATGAATCATACTTCAGGAATAATGGGGTCAAGCTGGACTAATATGATGCTATATGAAGATAATGATATGTCGTGTCATGACAATATTCTAAAGTCACTTTCTACTCAAAGACTGAAGGCTGATCCCGGACAGTATGCTGCTTATTGCAACGATGGATTTACTCTGCTTGAGCTGATCGTGGAAGAAGTTACTGGCATGAGCTATACAGAATATGTGGATAAGAATATAGCTGCAAAAATAGGTGCAGAGCATACAGGAACACCTGTAAATCTCTTCCAGGATCCTATGCAGACTGATATTTATATTAAAAATATGCAATATGATTATAATTATTGTATGGCTTTGGGAAGTGGTGGAATGGAGTCTACTGCAACTGAAGTGGCGAGATTTGGCAGCACATTTTTCACAGGAGATAATACCCTTCTGTCGGAAGAATCAAAGAATGCGATGCCAACACGTTGGAATGAGGATGGAGATGGCACTGATATCTATACTGATGATAACGGACTTGGCTGGGATTATGTTGAAACCTGGAAGTGTAATGGAGAAGATGTAAAGGTTATATCCAAGGGAGGTGATATAACATTGCAGCACGCCTGGCTTTCAGTTGTTCCCGATGAAGAAATATCTGTAGCAGTTCTTTCGGCTGGAGGTGAAAGCAGTACTAATAGAATTCTTGCCAACGCATTAACTGAAGTAATCTTAGAGGATATGGGAAAGCCTGTGGATGAACCGGAGGCAGAGGATATATCCTTTGCGGATAGTATTCCGGAAAGATATAAAAGCTTTGAAGGATACTATAATATGTATACTAATGCAGGTAATGAAATCGTCTATATATCATTTACAAATGACACTTTGGTGATGCAACATCTATATCTGAATAATAAGCTTGATTACTTTAAGATGACTGAGGAAGAGTCTTTTGTAAAAGTAGATGATGATGGAGAACTAAGTGCCCAGCTTCAGACTATGTACTTTGAAGAAAAAAATGGCGGGGTATACGTAAAAGCAGATGAAGAGGACGAGAGTGTAGGTCTTGGTAAGGTTACATATCATCTAAACAGTGGAGAGAGACTTGTACCAGGCGAGGTAGAAGGTGAGGCTTCTGAATCCTGGAATAAGTTAAATGGTGAAAGAGTAGTGCTATATAATGATAAATATACATCTACAGACTATGACACTCCATTTCAGATCATTACCGTTTCAGACGACATGATGGGTTATATAAATATTGGCAAACCGGGTGCATTTGGAGACTTACTTAAGATAGAAAGCAGTACAAAGGCAGTTGCATTCTCGACTGTCGAATCCTCAGCAAGCCGTGATATCTATGACATATCTGTTGAGAAAGAAAAACTAGAAGACGGAAATGAAGTAACAAGTGTAAATGTAACGACTGGAAATAAATATCTTCTGGTCAGCGAGCTTCCAATACTTGATAACAGCGTAAAAAGTGTCGATTTGTATACCGAAGAAGCTTCCTGGTACAAGATTGGTGATGATATATCCGGAGGAACTCTCAGTGTGGACAGGCCGGAGAATTCCAATATCTATGTATATAACAAATATAGCGAAATGGTATATTCAACACATATGCATATAGATAACGATATCCCACTTCCAGCCGGAGGATACATCCTCTTCCTGGGTGAAGATGGCGGTACCATTACGATTAACTAAAAAGTGAGAGGTGTGAGTCCCGCGCCTCTCATTATTTTGGCATCTTGTGTAGTGGATATGGCAACTTATGTGTCAGGCTATTGTATGGCTAGAATATATTTGATAGTATGGGTTCAAGTAAAGAAAACAGTGAATAGTAGAGTGACGAATAAGGAGGATTGTTTATGAAACAATATAGGCTTCCAATTATAATGCTGGCTATATTTGAGGCTGTTGCTATAAGCTTGTGGCTGACAAAAGATAATATTTTCTATCTTTTCAATTTCAGTTACATAGGTTTATCTATATCATTTGGAGTATTTCTGTTCATAAAGAAATATAAGCATGCTCGTCGTATTGTACAGCTGCTGGTAGGCCTATATATGCTGATCTATCTTGGTCTCATTTGTCAGGAAAACATGCAGATAGAGGGCTTCTGGTATTATCTATTTACAGGGGTTTTTGAAGCAGCAACCATACATTATGCTGTTGCAAAAATCTTTGGACCACTTATCTTCGGACGAGGATGGTGCGGATATGCATGCTGGACAGCTATGGTGCTAGATTTTCTTCCGTATAAGGTACCACAGGAGCCAAGGCGAAAAATAGGTTGGATCAGATATATCACATTTGCTGTATCACTGATATTTGTATCAGCACTATTCCTTGCAAAGGTCGGAAATATAGAACGCATAATGTTCTGGGCGTTTATTATCGGTAATATCGTATACTATGCAGTAGGTATAGCACTGGCTTTTGCCTTTAAGGATAACAGAGCATTTTGTAAATATATCTGTCCGATAACTGTATTCTTAAAGCCGATGAGCTACTTTTCTGTGATTCGAATAAAGTGTGATAAAGATAAATGTGTATCTTGCGGTAAATGTAAGCAGGTATGTCCAATGAATGTGGATGTGACAGATAATTCAAGAAAGAGATTAAATGGAACAGAGTGTATTCTGTGCAATGAATGTGTTCGAAATTGTCCAAAGAAAGCACTTTGAAAAACTAACGATATCCCTAAAGATAAAAAAGACGAGAGAGGTTTGATACCTCTCTCGTTTAAGTTCTGGCAGCTTTCATCTCAAGCTTCATTTCATACATCTTTTCGTCAGATTCCTGAATCTTCTTTTCTACGTTATCCTCCTTTGGATTGAACTCTGTAGCGCCGTAGGCAACACTGAGTGGGATAGCGTATTTGTTCTTTTCGTTGAACTCGTCTAAGGTTTTATATAGAAGATCTATAGTTTCTTTAAACTTCGGATCTGATATCTTATAGTTGGCAAGAACAAAGAATTCGTCGCCACCTATTCGATAATTCTTTTCACCATTAGTGAAGACCTCTTCGATAACGTCGGCTATCTTTTTAATAAAGAGATCGCCGATCTGATGTCCAAGCTCATCATTTGCCTTTTTAAGATAATTCATATCTATCATTATGAAGGTGCAGGCTTCTGTTCCTTCTGCAGCGGCTTCAATATCTCTATTGAATGCCTTACGATTCTGGAGATTGGTGAGACCGTCTGTATATGCCAGTTTTTCCATGATCTCTGCGTACTGACCGCGTCGGCTCATTTCTGTGATATCGATAAACTCATATATTCCGCTGAGAGCAATAAATGCAAATATGGAATACTTAAAGTAAGATGTTTCTGCAAAATCAGAAGGGAAGAGATTATATCTGACGATATCAATTATTCCCGTGAACAGGGATATAAATACTGCAGTAAGCAGCAGGATTACAAACCTCTTGTTCAGTTTCTTACTAACAATGCTATATACGAGAATAGCGAACATCATTAGAGCTATACAGGCCATATTAATATGGGTGATCCATATCAGTTCATGATAATCCTTCTGGTCTGATAAAGTAGAAGCTATCGAATAAACAATAACAGATATAGTTGATATCATACTTATTGTAATGACAAACTTTTTCTTGAAGCCTGTTGCTGTGACAACATAGAGCAGACCAGTGAGAGGTATCAGATCAAGTGCCATATAGTCAGCAAAATGGACCTCCAACGGAACACCTGTAAGAACGGAAAGCATTCCTGTTTCACTCATTATCCAAAGTGAGGTGATCATCGAAAATGCAGCCAGACTTATAATCTCAAATTGTTTCTCGCCCAGGAATTTACCAATCATGCCAATGATAAGAAGTATAAATCCAAAAACAAATCCTATGATACATAGAATAAACATAAATTCAGTTTTTAGAAGGAATTCGATAAGAAACTGATTACCATCAGCAAGAGATACGGATTTAATAATACCAGGTTTGCCGGGATAGACATTATCTATCTTAATTCTGACAGCTCTATCTCCCTCTGTGACAGGAAGACTGATGGTGTGAGGATATACTCCATAGGCTTTTCCAAATAGTGGTGATGATTTTGGATGGAAATCGTATATTGGCGTGTTATTTACCAGAACGGTGAAATAGATGTTTTTGGTATAGAAACAAAGATCCTGAGTTTTTATTTCATCAGGTTTTACTGTCTTCTGAATCTCGGTGTATTCTTTAAGTTGGAAATCATCGAAGTCGACTATCTTACCGTTGGTGTAATACCATTTTTCTGAATAATCAGTAACATCTCCGCCGTAGATAGAAGCTTGATGTCGGAAAACTACTATATAAAGAAGAATATACACCCAGAGCACAATAAACAGACTGTAGACCAGTCTGTTGTGGTACTGAAATTTAGTTATCTGTTTGTTATCCTTCACTAGATTTTTCTACTCCCCTGATTATTATGACCAAGTATAGCATAAATGAAAAACCTACGAAAGAATAAATATATATTAGTTTTTTGGCATCTTGTGTAGGGGATATGGCAACTCATGTCGCAGGCTATTGTAGGGCCTGTTTTTTTTTGATATCTTCAGCTCAGACAAGGAAAACAAAGTAATTTTGAAGTAAGAAAATAAGGAGAAAAAAACATGATCAAATGTAAAAATCTGGTAAAAAGTTTTTCGGGAAATGAAGTTATATCAGGAGTTAATCTTGATATAGGTAAGGGAGAGATATTTGGTCTTCTTGGACCAAATGGTGCTGGCAAAACTACAACAATGCGAATGATTACAGGTTTTTTAACTCCATCTTCCGGTGAAATTACTGTTGATGGAATTAATATTGCAGAGAATCCTGTAGAAGCAAAGAAAAAAATTGGTTACATGCCGGAATCTGCACCTTTGTATGGTGACATGATAGTTGAAGATTACCTTAAATATATTGCAAAAATGTACGGAGAAGATCCTGATGCAAAAGTTCTTGCTCTTTGTGAAGAATGTGGCCTTAAAGAGGTAATGAGCAAGAATATTTCTGAACTTTCTCGCGGTAACCGTCAGAGAGTTTCGCTGGCACATGCCCTTATGCATGATCCGGAAATTCTTATTCTTGATGAACCAACTTCTGGTCTTGATCCTAACCAGGTAGAAGATGTCCGGGCTATTATTCGTGAAATTGGTAAAACTCGTACAGTAATTGTTTCAACTCATATTTTGAGCGAAGTAGAAACAATCTGTAACCGTGCAATTATAATTTCCGGTGGTAAACTGGTTGCAGACAGTCCTATTGATGAACTTAAGGAACGTTTTGGTCATCAGAATATGGTACTTGTTACAGCCGGTACAACAGATCTGGAAGCAGCTAAGGCTTCGGTTGCTCAAATTGAAGGAGTAGCTTCTGTATCTGCATCTGCTATTGATGATAAAACTGCAGCAATCAAAATTTCTGTAAATGGCGATGTTGAACTTAGACCTGCTGTTGCCAGAGCACTGGTAAACAATGGCTTTGATCTATACGAAATTTCTATTCAGCGTAATAGTCTGGAAGATGTATTCCATGCCCTTACCACAACTGCAGAAGGGGAGGCTAAATAATGAACAGCAAAAAAACACAGAATCCGGCAATCATCATTATGAAAAGGGAATTGGCAGCATATTTTACAAGTCCAATTGCATACATTGTTTCCGGTTTATTTTTGATCATTACAGGTGTTCTTTTTTATTCAGTATTCTTTTTAAGAAACAGTGCTGAATTACGAATGCTTTTCCAGTATCTTCCATTATTGTTGTCTTTCTTTGTTCCTGCACTGACTATGCGTATTTTTGCAGAAGAACGTCGTGTAGGTTCCATTGAAACTTTAATGACACTGCCTGTAACAGAAGTTCAGGTTGTAACAGGAAAGTACCTTGCATCATTTATTACTACCCTGGCAATGCTGGCACCAACACTTTTCTATATAATTCCAGCAGAAATTTTTGGTTCTCCTGATTACGGTCCAATTGCAGGCGGCTATCTTGGCGCAATTTTCCTTTGTGCCAGCTTCAGTGCAATTGGTCTTTTTGCAACTTCTGTTACAAAAAATCAGATTGTAGCATTTTTTACAGGCTTTATTATTTGTATTGTTCTTACAATGATCAATTCGTTCCTGGTATTCCTGCCGGCCGCAATTGTAAATTTCCTTACATTTATTTCTGCCAATTCTCATTTTGAATCTATTGCCCGCGGAATTATAGATACTCGTGATGTAATTTACTTTGTTTCTCTTACAGCATTGTTTTTTACAGTAACAGTAAAAATCCAGCAGCAGGCTAAAAACTAAGGAGGGGTAAAAATGAAAAAGTTTCTAAAATGGCTTAAATCACCAAAATCAGATTTTGCCTTGTTCCTGGTACTTCTTATTCTGGTAAATATTGTTTCTTACAATGCCTATGTTCGTTTAGATTTAACAGCACCAAAATCTTATTCCCTTTCCAAGGCAAGTAAGTCTCTGGTAAAAAATCTGGAAGAACCACTTTCTGTCCGTGTTTTCTTTGATGATAATCTTCCTTCTCCTTACAATACTGTTGCTCAGTATGTAAAAGATATTCTTGTAGAATATAAGGGAGCTTCCAATAAAAACTTTACAGTTTCATACATGGATATGAACAATAAAGAAAATGCTAATCTTGCCAGAGACCTGGGACTTCAGCAGATTCAGATTCAGGAAGTTAAAAATAATGAAGTAGGATTTAAACAGGCTTATATGGGGCTGGTTATTACTTATGGTGATAACATTGAAACAATCAATCCTATTACAACAACAGACAGTTTTGAATTTAAGTTGACTTCAAAAATGTCAAAAATGATTACAATGGCTGATACTTTAGCAGGCCTTAAAAATGGTGAAAAAATTCAGCTTACTCTTTATTTAAGTGATTCCTTAAAATCTCTTGGTATTAATGGTGCAGAACAGGCAAATGACTATGTAAAGAGAGCCTACAACACTGTTAATAAAAAGAATATGGACCGCCTTGAATACAAAGTTATAAGTCCTAATTCCAGCGAAGCAGAAATCCTTGCCGGTAAATATGGAATTCAGCTTATTCGCTACGGAACTGCAGATGGTGGAGAGGCAAAAGCTGCTGTTGGTCTTATTCTTGAAAAAGGTGAAGATTTCTATTCCCTGCCTTTACAGGTTCAGCAGTCCTTCTTTGGCTATCAGATTGCAGGACTGGAAGAACTGGAAGATTCAATTACAGAAGGTCTGCAGAGTCTGCTTTCTAATGTAACCGCAATCGGTTATATTACAGGCCACGATGAACTCAGCCATGAAAATGATGGTCCTGCAGTAAATTTAAGTCAGCTTATTGCCGGTATGTATGAACTGGTAGATATTGATTTGAATGATCAGGATATTCCGGCCGGAATGAACTCCATCATCATCAATGGTCCAAAAAATGATTATACAGAAGAAGAATTGTATAAGATTGACCAGTTTGTTATGCGCGGTGGAAACGTAATTTTCTTTATGGACAGCATGGAAGAAAATCCTTCGGCACAGTATACAGGAATGTTTACTCCAAATGAAAATAATCTGGACCGTCTTTTGAATTCTTATGGCATTAAACGTGAGCTTAATATGGTTATGGATACTCACTGTTTTGAAAATAATCATCCACAGTATGGAAAATTACATCTTTACTGGGCGCCTTTATTACAGAAACAGCAGCTTTCTAAAAAACACCCGATTACAAATAATCTTGGTTATGTTGTAATGGTAGAAAACGGTTCACTGGATGTAACTGAAGCTGAAAATAATAAGAACGTAAAGGTTTCTGTTCTTGCCAAATCTTCTGATGAAGCCTGGGCAATGACACAGGGAGTTATGCTTAATCCTCTTATGATGGCGCCTCCAGCAGATAAGGCTCAGTTAAAATCTTACACACTGGCTGCACTTGTAGAAGGTAAGTTTAACAGTGCATTTACAGAAGCTCCTGTACCAGAAACTGAAGAGGAGCAGAATAAGGATGACAGTCTTAAGACTTCTAATCACATTGGCTTTAGTGTAATGCCAGGCAAGATTTTTGTTCTTGGTTCTTCTGGTGTTACAACTGGTTCTGTTATTGATTCTGATGGTTCAACACCAAGTTCAATGTTCGTAATGAACGTAATTGATTATATGAATGGTAATAAAGATTTATGTGTAATGCGTACCAAGAGTCTTGCAGTTGATACTTTGAATGTAAGAAATCAGGGTGCTGCAAACTTCTGGAAAATCTTTAACCAGTATGGTCTTGTTGTTCTGGTAATTCTTACCGGACTTATTGTATGGCGCTGTCGTGTAAAACGCCGCAGAGCAATCAACAAGAAATATAATCCTAATGATACAAGAACTATTCAGAAATAAGGCGGTATATACAGATGAAAACTAGAAAATTAGTATTGATTATTGCCGATGTGCTGCTCCTTGCTGTTTGTATTCTTCAGGGAGTAATAAAAGCTCATGATGGAGCAAAATATTTTGAATTTGATGCTGAGCCTGATGAATATACAATTGTAACTCCTGCAGAATCCATCCACCTTGTAAAAGAGGGTGATGACTGGTTCATTAATAATCAGAAATACAAGGCTAATGCAGGTATTGTTGATCAGTTTGCAGATTCAATCAATTACATTCGCGCACTGGATAAAGTTGGAACTGCCAGTGATGCTTCCCTTGAAAGATACGAACTGCTTGATGGAAAGAAAATTTCTGTAACAGTAAGTAAAGAAGGAAAACAGCTGCGTTCTGTTGAAATAGGTAAGGAAGCAACTTCCGGTTCACAGTGTTATATTACAATTGACGGTGGCAAGGAAATTTATCTGGCTGCCGGCAATCTGCGTGAATCTTTTGACAAGACAATTGAAACTCTTCGTTACAAGGGTGTATGGAACATTGATAAAAATGCTTTAGGTTCCGTTTTAATTACACCTGCCGATGGTGAAAGCTGGGGCGTAACAAGAATGGGTAGTGGTACTGATATTGCATGGAACTTTACCGGTGCAGAAACAGAAGGTATTGAAATTGATGCCAAGAAGGCTTCTGACTGGTTCGATTCCATTGCTACAATCATTACCAGTTCATGGTATTCTGATAATACAAAAGCTGAGGATCTGGGCGGTAATTTGATTGCAACTGCAAAAGTTGGATATAACTACAATACCGCTGCAATCAGTCTTTATGAAATTCCTGCAGTATCAGAAAATGGCCAGACAAATTACTACGGAACTTCAAGCGAAACTCCATATGTATTTGCTCTTGCTCCATATCAGATTGAAAAATTTACAAAGAAACCTGCAGAGTTGGGATTATGATTCAGTTAGTAGCGTTTTTAGGAAATTACGGCAAGGAATATGAAAAGACCCGCCACAATGTAAGCTGGTATTTTGAAGATTCCCTGCCCTTTGCAAACAAGTTAAGCTGGCAGAGTAAATTCAAAGGGGAAATTGCAAGTTTTACCCCTGCAGAACTGGCTCAGTGGGCCTGCGATACTAAAATCTGCAGTAAGAAAGATGGTTCTCCTGTGCTTGTTCCGGAAGAAGCCCCTGCCCACATTTATTTTCTTAAGCCAATGACTTACATGAATCTTAGCGGCGACAGTATTATTGAAGTTGCTAATTTCTATAAAATTAAACCAGAAGAAATTCTTGTAGTTCATGATGAACTGGAACTGGCTCCTGGTTTTGTAAGCTGGAAGTGGAGTGGTGGTCTTGGCGGACATAATGGTTTACGTTCCACCAAAGCAGTGTTAAATACTGCTGATTTCTGGCGTCTTCGCTTTGGAATTGGCCGTCCTGATAATGACAAAATTGGTGTTGCAGACTGGGTTTTAAGCAGATTTACTGCAGAACAGCAGGAAATTATGCAGAATGTTTTCAGTCAGACAAACCTGCTGCTGGTAAAAGCCCTGTTAAGCAAAAATCCGGCAGATTTTGTTCAGAGCTGGGGAAAAAAGAATTTAGTTTAAGAAACTTTGATTTAGTTTAAGACCGGTCTAAAGCTGGTCTAAAGGTTTTTCCTATATCCTTCTTCAACACTGGCTGTAAGGGAACTGAACAGGGTAGTCTGGATATATTCTAAGAATTTAGGTTTATCCAGCTGCCCGTTATATTTTATATACCATACAATCTGCCCGCCCAGCATATTAATGAAATTAAAAATCAGAAAATCCCTAAAATCATCACTTACAGAAAGCTTCTGCTGTTCAAGAATAAATTCAATAATGCTGGTAATAAATAGTTTAAGATCCCGGTCAAACATGTTTTTAAGTTCAGTTTCACCTAAAGATTCATAGGCAGTCTGACAAAGCAGAATGTTTGAATCAATGTAGCCAAGAATAAAATTGAATGCCTGAGTTATAGAGGCATTGGCAGTCTGGAATTGAACTACAATATTTTGAATTTCCTGTTCATAAGTCCAATAGAGCAAATCATACATATTTTCAAAGTGATAGTAGAAAGTGTTGCGGTTTATTACGCAGGAACTTACAATGTCGCCTACTGTTATTTTCTGGAAGGCTTTGGTCTTGATCAGTTATTTAAGAGCTTCACACATTTTAATCTTTGTTTCTACGGAATGCAAGTCATTGTTCATAATTGAATTATTAGACAAATGATAGAATTTGTCTATTGTAATCAAAATAAAATATTTATAAATTCAAACCAATCATGGAAAATAAGAAGTCGAAATCTGTCCTTAAATTGTTGATATTTATTTTGGTTGCTGTAGTTTTTATTGCTTTGTGTATTTTTGTAACCGGCAAAAAATCTGCAGAAGAAAAGGAAGAGGTTTTACCTACAGTTATTATTCAAAAACCAGTAAGACAGAATTTGCTGGAGGCTGTAACCATAAGCGGTTATGTTGAAGCAAAAGCAATGATTCCTGTTGTTCCATTTGTTTCTGGAACTATTATGGAATACCCTGTGAATGCAGGAGATTATGTAGAAAAAGATACTCTGCTGACTAAGATTGATGATGAACCATTCCGTCAGCAGATGCTTCAGGCACAGGCTGCCTATTTTGCGGCAAAGAGCACTTTTGACAGAATGGCCAGTCTTTATAAATCTGGTTCAACAACCCAACAGAATTATGATAATGCCCGGGCTCAATATGAGGCTTCCAAGGCACAGTATGATCTGGCAAAACTGCAGATGGATTATACAGAGGTTAGGGCGCCTGTAGCTGGTACGGTTTTAATTGCAGGTCAGGCAGTAGGGGCTGTAGCTGCACAGGGGAATCCTGTGGCAGTAATTGCCGATCTGGATAATCTGGTAGTACGCCTTAAAGTTCCAGAAAAATATTTTGATCTGTTTACCATGGAAAGGGAAAATCTTAAGGTTTATGTTACTCGTCCTGCGGAAAAGGAAATGTATGATGATGCTGTTACATCAGCCTCTATAGAAAATATTGCACCTTATGTTTCTCCTGAAAGTAAAAACTTTGAGGTTGTGTGCCACCTTGATGAACCGGGAGTACGTTTCCGTCCTGGTATGTACGTAAAGGTTCAGGTTGCTTACCGTGAGCACAAGGATGTTCCAACCCTTCCTTTAAAAGCAAAGAAAATGGATGGCAGTTTTTACACCTATGACACAGAAACTCAGACTGTACATTTTGTAATGCCGGAGCCTACAGCCAGCGACGGACAGAATTTTATTGTAGATGAACAGTATGCAGATACCTTTATTGTAATTGACGGACAGAATTTTACTTTCGACGGACAGAAGGTAAAGCTTTATGAAGAGGTGTTAAGTGAAAATCTCTGAGTTTTCGGTTAAACATCCAATAATAATTTCTATTTTTCTCATTGTTCTTGCGGTATTTGGATTTTATTCAGTAGCCGGCATGACCACAGAATTCATGTTCGATATTACCATGCCACAGGCAATTGTAATGACAGTTTATCCTGGTGCCAGTGCAGAAGATGTTGAACAGGATGTTACAAAGGTTCTGGAAGAAAATTTCGTAACCCTCCATCATTTTAAGAGCATAGACAGTCAGTCTTACAACTCTTTAAGCTGGATTACCGTAACCTATGCAGACGGCTACGATGCTTATGATCAGCTGGTGGAGTTAAGAAACCGAATAAATCATCTTAGGGAAGATTTACCTGATGGAATTCTTGGGGACCCTTACGCTCTGGTAGGTGGTATGTCCATGGTTCCAATCATTGCTTTTTCTGTAGAAGCAGGACAGGATTCGGGCCGAATTACAGAATACATTAAGAATACTCTTACACCAATGCTGACTCAGATAGACGGTGTTTCTGAAATTCAGATTGAAGGCGGAAAAGAGCTGGAAGTTGATATAAAACTTAATGTTGATGCTCTTACTTCAAAGGGAATTTCTGTTGCCAGTGTTTATCAGGTTTTGAGCTATGGAAACACCACATTGCCTTTAGGAAACGCTGCCTATGAAAACCGTCAGATTCAGGTAAGATATGCAGGCGGATTCAGCAGTATTGAAGATATTAAAAATCTGCCTGTTGGTTTTACAAAAGATTCAAATATTATTCATCTTGGTGATGTAGCTGCAGTAAGCCTTGCTTATCCAAAAGAAGATTATTATGTTACAGACGGTATAAATCCTCTTACAATCGTAAGTATTACAAAACGAACAGACGGTGATACTGTAAGAATCTGTAAAAAAGTAAAAAAGATTTTAAAAAAGGCCACAGAAGAAAGTGGTGGAGCAATCAGTTTCCATCTTATTTCTGATGACAGCCGTCAGGTTTATGCTTCCTTAAGAACAGTAATTACTTCTGGTATTATGGGTGTGATTTTTGCCATTCTGGTAATTTTCCTGTTCCTGGCAGACTGGCGTGCAACACTTACAATTTCACTTTCCATTCCATTATGTATTCTGTTCAGTTTGATTGGACTTAAGCTTTTTGGCATTACCCTGAATCTTATGTCTCTTTCAGGTCTGGTAATTTCTCTTGGTATGGTAGTAGATGGTTCTTCTGTAATGCTGGACCAGATTTACCGTTATTACAAGGAAAGAAATCTGGAAACCGGGGAGCTGGTTTATACAGTTAATCAGTCAATTTATAAAGGTTGGGATGAAGTTGCCGCTTCTATTCTTGCCAGTGCTGCAACAACTATGGTTTGTTTTATTCCAATTGCCCTGCTCAGCGGATTGATTGGTAAACTGCTGCATGCGGTCGCCTTAACAATTATTATGGCTATTTTTGCCTCGTTTATTGTTGCAGTTGTGGTTGTACCATATTTATTAAAGCTTCTTCTTAAAGATTCGGGACCAGCTCTTCGCCGCCGTCCACGACTTTTTGACCGTTTTATGGACAAACTTGAGGCAGGTTACCGCAGATTGCTGAATCTTGCACTTAAGAACAAAGGTTTTGTGGTTTTTGCCGCAATTCTTCTGCTGATTTTCAGTGGCTTTATTACTTTACGTCTGGGAATTGCATTTATTCCGTCTACAGACTCTGGAGACTGGTATATTGCCATGGACCTGCCAATAGGAACAACCCTGGAAGAAACCAATGCAAAGATGCAGGTGGCAGAAAAACTGCTTTATAAATATGTACCTGAAATTGATAATGTTGTGTTCTATGTAGGACAAAGTTATACAAAAGGAAATGGACAGGCCAGTCCGGAAGGTGGTTATGCCCATGTAATTCTTGTACCTGTTGCAGAACGTAATCGTGATGTTCACGATATTATGCTGCAGATGCAGGAAATCTGGAGTGCTGTAATTCCAGACAGTAAAATTACAGTTGCCAATGGTGGTTTTGATAAGCTGGTAAGTTATGTTTCTGGTGGTGGAGGATATGGTCTTACACTTATTTCAGAAGATATGACAAGCCTTTATGAAACTGCCAGCAGAATCAGAGATTTTCTTGCCACCGACCCTGAAGTTGTAACAGCCCGTCTGGATACAGATTTTGATACCAGCACCATGGTTATTGATATGAGCCAGGAATATTTGAGTTCCCTGGGAATTACCAGTTATGAAGCAGGTATTACCTCTGCCATTTTGTTCCAGGGAATGGATGCAGGACGTTACAAGGATATAGAAACCGGCAAACGTTACAATATTCATATTTCTTCGGATGTAGCAGATGGAAATATTTCTACAGATACAATTTCCAATGTTCATATTGTAACAAGTCAGGGACAGGATGTTTCTTTTGCCAATATTTCTGATATACGTGTAGAAAAATCTATTTCGCAGATAAACCATTCAGACCGAGCTAAAACTATTACAGTTTCGGCTACTCTGGTTGGTGAAAATACAACAGGGGTCAGCAGTCGTGTTAATCAGTATATAGCAGAACATCCTTTGCCAAATGGAGTCAGCAGTAAGACCGGTGGTATTATGGCGTTGATCAGCGATATGGTTACTCCAATGGCTACTGCCATGATTATTGCCATCTTCCTGGTTTATATAGTAATGGCCCTTCAGTTTGAAAGATTTAAACAGCCTCTTTTGATTATGTTCACAATTCCATTCTGTTTTATTGGTGTGGTTCTTGGACTTCTTATTTTTGGTTCAACATTAAATCTTCTTTCTTTACTTGGACTTGTTTCTCTGGCCGGTGTTGTAGTAAATAACGGTATTATTCTTGTGGATTATATCAATCAACTTAGGGCAAGCCGCCGTCTGGAACTGGCAAAAAAACATGGTTTTCAGGATAGAGATGGGGAATGGCATGTTATTCTTTCAAAGGAAGAAGAGGAAGAACTGCTTCATGATTCAGTTGCTGATGGAGCGGCCAGCCGTATTAAACCTATTTTGATTACAACCCTTACAACTTTGTTAGGTGATATTCCAATGGCAGTTGCAAAAGGTGAAGGTTCCGAATTGTATGCTCCAATGGGACAGGCAATTGTAGGCGGATTGATAACATCAACCTTGATTACTTTGATTTTAATTCCAGTTATTTATTATATGACTGAGCATAAATCAGCTTTGCTTCTTAGTGTTAAAGATAAAATGCACGAAGATGAAAAAATGGCACTGGAACAGAAAATGGAACGTCAGGAAAAGTATCTGGACAAGAAAACTACTTTCCAGCTGAAAATGGAAGACTGGAAAAATACCAGAGATTTTATTATGGCGGAAATTGAGATGGAAATTGAGGCACGGAAGAAGAAAAAAGGGAGAAGGTAGGAGTTAGAAGGGAGAAGGGAGAAGTTAGAAGTTGGGAGTTTTTTGTTTGATGTTTAATGTTTGATACCTGATGTTTAATGTTTGGTGTTTTAGGTGTTGGATGTTGTAGTTTTGATAGTTTGATGGTGGAGGTTTTTTTATGAAATTAAAATTGGCAGTATGTTGTTTATTTTTTATATTTGTTTTGAATGCCTGTTCTTCTGTTTTTTCTGGTGGAACTGGCGGGCTTGTTGTAGATGCTGAATCTACTTCTACTC
>R24__coassemble_583_pt1 | contig 23892 bp, 23 predicted proteins | sample R24__metabat2_low_PE_020 | metagenome-assembled genome bin R24 | reverse complement strand
GCTACTCCTACAATACCTTTCTAATTGTTTCTGGAGAAAATGTCGTGAAAATCTGCTCAAAGTTTGTTGCAACACTGTCAGAAGCCATAGAAGAATCTTTCATTACAAAATAATAAGGTGTTTCTTTTGCAATCTTTGTGATTGTTTCTTCTGTAACACCATCATCAAAACAAGCAACAAGATAATTGCCTTCTACATAGTAAACAGTTTTGCCATCTACCTGCTTTGTTTCGATTTTGCTTGAAAGCATAATTCCTAAATCAAGCATTACCTGGAAAAGCAAATCTTCTGCTGTGCGGTCATTTTTGATGTTATTTTTGAACAAATCCTGCTTGTCAAAATGGTCTGGAGAATAGTAAACATCTTCCATATTTGATGTGTCACATTTTAGAACACGGAAACCAATATCGAGATTTTTCTTTTCTTCGGTAAATAAAGTATCATTCTCGTTATTTAGTTTTTCAATGAGATTCTTACCAGCATTACGTATACGAGCTTTTGCAATATCACATATAGTTTTATAACTTGATCGTTCGTTTGTATTTTCAGGGATTTGAACACAAATGAATTTTCTACAACCACCATCTTCTAAATTCTTCAACATTACTCCGTGTGCTGTGGAACCACTACCAGAGAAAAAATCCAAAACAATTGAATCTTTATCTGTTGCATGATGAATCAAACGACGCATAACCTCTATAGGTTTTACTGTTTCAAATCCATGATTTTCTACCAATGAGTTTAATTCTTTTTTTGCACTTTCTGCTGTTCCTAATTCCTTACTAAAAAATCCCCAGAAAGGTTCAGTTGTTTCACTTCGTTCAAATTCAGGTCGCATCTTAATAATAACTTTATTATCACGAATAAATAAATTTCCTGTTTTTTTGTAAGTGGCAACTTGGTCTTGACCAAGTTTCCACTGTTTCCCCTCAGGAGGTGAAACAGTGGAAACTCCATCTGAAATATCGAATATCATAGATTCCCTTCCTCTAACGCCATTCGCATTCATCAATTCAAGAGGATATTCACGATATTCACCCTGTTCATCTTTCATAGGGTATTCTTTTTGACCAGTAACAATTAAATTAAATCTTTGCATTTGATTTTTTGAATATACAAAAATCATTTCTGCTTTAGGTTGTAATTTATTGAATGAAGTTGTTGTGTTTTGTGATTTTGTTTTTGATTCCCAATAAATTTCTCCAACAAAGTTTTGTTCACCAAAAATTTCGTTCATCAGTGATCTAAGATTGAAATTTTCATTGTAATCAATACTTGCAAAAATAAAACCATCATCACTCAACAAATCTTTTGCTAGCTTCAATCGTGGGTAAATCATATTGAGCCAGTCTGTGTGAAAACGACCGTTGCTTTCTGTGTTTGCTACAAGACGATTTCCTTCTTCATCAGTCTGACCACTGTTTGACATGTAATCATCTGCATCCTGTGCAAAATCATCGTTGTAAACGAAATCATTTCCAGTGTTATATGGAGGATCAATATAAATCATCTTGATTTTGCCAAGATATGTTTCCTGCAAAAGTTTAAGAACTTCAAGGTTGTCGCCTTCAATATAAAGGTTTTCTGTTTCATCAAAATTAACACTTTCTTCACGACAAGGACGGAGAGTTTTATTTATAGGAGCATTTGCAGTAAGAATTGCCTGTTTTTTATCTGGCCATGTAAACTGATAGCGTTCTTCACGACCTTCCACAAGTGTAGAAGAAAGTTCCTGTTTGAGCATATCGAAATCTATCTTTTTTGTAATTTCGCCATTTTCATCTTTAGCTTCAGTTACACAATTTGGAAAAAGTTGCGCAATCTTGCTTACGTTTTCATCAATTTTATTCAGTGAATGCATTTTTAAGTGGTCTGCCATTTTATTTTTCTCCTTCCACATCATTATCTTGGGATTCTTCTTTTACTGAATTTTTATCTTGCCAGTCATCTGCTATTAACTGCCAATCAATTTTATCCATATTTTGGGTCCAATACTTCCAATATTCTGGATCATTAGATTTTGGTCGTTTATTTTCTGGTAAATGATTCATCTGCACTAAGATAGGCATTTCTGTTGCCCATCCTAATAGAATTGCATTTCTAGAAGGTAATGAAGGTAAATCTCTTAATAATCCACGAAGATTATCTGGTACTAGCCTATGAACTAATTCCTGATCTCTATCGTTTGAAATTCTATGTAACAAGAAAGTATTACATTGTGAAAGCACTGTAGGAGATAATTCACTTGGTCTTTGCGATGATAAAACTAGACCTAAACCAAATTTTCTACCTTCCCTAGCTATTTTTTCAAAGATTTTTGAACATGTCGAAGCAGATGAATATGTTTCAGAATCATCGTTATATCTTTTTATAAACGTATGAGCTTCTTCCATTACAATTGTAGTTGGAAGAGTATTTCCGTTATTGCACTTTCTATAACGCTGTAAAGTCTCCAAAGTCATTCGTGAAATAACAGATGCAATAATATGAGTCATTTCACTTGGTAATAGAGATAAATCAATAATTGTTATAGCAGAGGATTCTTCAGAACTAGGACAAATATAATCTTCTATCCACTTCTGCAAAGTATACCCTTCTTCATTACTTATAACAGGTTTCAAGTGCTTATCAGATAACAATGTCTTAATTCTCATAAGCATTGTTTCAATATATTCACTTGTATTCATCAATTCTGCATTTGCTTCAATATGGGTTAAAAAATCATCTCCTGAAAAAGGAATTGGTATATTCTCGTCAATAGGGAGAAAATCAGTTACGTTTCCGCCGCACTTTATATAAAGTTCTAAAAAGGTATTATATAAATCTTTTGTAGCAGAAATTGAATAACTTGGCCAATCTGTATTTCCATTTGCCGGAGTAATCAAATATGATTCAATTTTATTACATAATTCATCACAAATTTCTTTTTCATCTGCACTAATTTCCGTTAAAGATTCTAAATCTTTTTTCCATGTTTTAAGTCTTTCACAAAAGCCTTTTGTCTTGCCACCCCCGATATAAGGATTTTGAGAATTCAATTCAATTTTTAGAACAGAAGAAATAATCTTTATATATTTTTTTAATTTAGAATCAGTTGGTTCTAAATCACCTCTTACACTTCGTAAAGCCTGCACTAAAGTGGGCTTTTGAACTTTCCTCCAGCCTGCGTAAAAGCAATCCATTCATCTGTATTCCATAACCACAATGGAACTCTTAATTGTTTTATTCCATTTGTTCCGTTAGGTTCTACTGCATAACGATTTACATTTTGAAAATCAGAAAAACATTCTGAATATTCTCCATTTGGATCAAGAATTATAAATCGTGAGTTTGATTTTTTTCCTGCTGCCTCAATCGACCATCTAATCAATCCTGCTACAGAACAAGATTTACCACTTCCTGTATTACCAAGAACAGCAACATGTCTTCCAAATAATTTGTCTGGATCAACCGAAACTTTTGCATTACCACATAAAGGACTTATGCCAATTTGAACACGCCTATTATCTCCATTTTCGATAATTGCTTTTAATTGTTCCTCTGTAGGCAGGTAAGCAGGATCGCCAACTGTAGGGAATATATCAATCCCTCGTGAGAATTCGTACTGAACATCTTTTGCTGCTGATTTACTTGAATATCGTAAGATTCCAAGAGGATTTACACTGATAATTCTTAATGGGAACGGTAGATCAATAATTCCAAAATCCTGTATTCCACGTCGTTTAGGATACTGTGAGCGTTCAATTGTTATCCAATTTATCTGCCCAACTAAATATCCATTTTCACAAGAAAATAAAACATAACCATTAATTCTTGGAAACGAACGAGGTACACCTGTATTCAAAGTAACATCATTAGGTACTTCAATATCAAGAAGAACCTTTATTTCATCTGGAGAAATAAAATCTATAGTACCTACACGTAAACTTTCTGAAGTTTCAATTGGAGACATCATTTTTTCTTTTCTTCCTCTTTAACTTCAGTATTAGTTGAAATACGCTGTTTAAGTAATTCAGCCATCTTAATGGAAGTTTTATCTATTGCTGATTTTGGCAGATACCAATCTGTTAGAGACGTAATATTTGCAATATCTTTTCCAATAATTAATGAAATCTGATCAGAATGGCCACAATTTTTATAAAATTGCATACAACGACCTTCATTATCATCAAAAGCTATTATTACAACATGTGTAGAAGGAATAGTTAGCATATCTGCTATAATTCTATTTATATGATCATCGCCAAAACTGTATCCATATATAACCAAAGTCGAATTTGGGCGACAAAGTGCTGCAGCAAAATCCCTGAATAATTCAACATATGGGAACTCTGCTGTTTCTCTATCTTTTGATGAATTTGGATAAATTAAAACTTTCTGATAATCATTATCAACATTTGCAGCTTCTAAGAATGGATCTAATGATTTAGCACCAAATGGAAGACCTATTTTTCTTATATAGTTAGAATCTGTTTCAACCCAATCTATAGAGCCATGAAGTTTTGTATATTTTGCAACGCCTTCAAGATAACGTGGCTCTCCTCTAATTCCAGGAGGATTATAATGCATATCTATATCCAATCTTGAAGATCTAAAAATTGGATTTAAACTGCCTACAAATCTATCTATTAAATGTAACCCTGCAATATCAGCACCTTCTTCTATAAGTCGATCATAATTAGTTGTAAAAATATGAAGTCTATCTCTTGTACCAGTTCTACTTGCAAAACTCATTAGAAATGAGACCAACATTTGAAAAGCATTTTCTCTTTTATCTTTTGTTGCTGTAGAAATAGAATTTTCTATTTTTGAAATATTTTCTGTAAAAACTTTTAAAATCGAGTTGATTTCATCTTTTAATATACTCGCACCATTCTCATCAAGACCTGATATTTTTAATCCATTATAAAGTTCATTCGCTACTCGAATTTGATCTTCAATATTTGGTTTTCCACGGCCTGCCTTTTTTGCACTTTCTGAAGCATAAGCTGTAATTTTGTCCTTGTATTCTGTATTAGAAAACTCTAGAGTTCCCATTCCATTATTTGATTGTTCAGTTGCTTCATATTGAATAGCCGAACTTAAACCACTGCCAAGTAACAAAGATAAATGTTCAGATTGAAAAAGGGAGGAAAGCCAAGGTTCTATCCTTGCTCGCAAATCTAGTTCTGAAAATTCACTTTTCCCATTATATAAGTCACCATCGCTTTTCAATTTAAATACTGCATTAGTATTTTCTTGAGACTCGTTTTTTTCAAATTCTATAGGATCTTTATCTTCCCTAACTTTTACTATATTCAATTCCGCAACTCCTACAACTTCTTTAATTCTTCTTCAAGTTTCCTTTTCTGACTTACAAGCTCAAACTTCTTTTTGGGTTGGTTTTCTTTTCTTGCAAGTTTTTCTAATCTATCTATTTCCTTTTTTAATTTTTCTTTTTGTTCCTTAAGTTCGATATTCTCCTTGAGACTTAAGTCACTATTCCACTCCCCGCCTTCAATTCTTTTGATTATGTTTTCCCAAACTTCATCAAAATTAAGACCTGTAACAGGAAGGATTGCTTTTGTTTCTGGCATCCATTCTGTTGTAAATACCTTTTCACAAAAAACTGCCAGTTGTATTTCTTCTTCAAACTGCAAAGCAAATACCATATTCTGTGGAATCAATTTTGCAATTCGTTCTATATTTTTCTGCTCATAATCTTTTGTCTTAAGAGTTACACTCAAAATATAGAAGCTTTTTATATTCTGCCCATCCTGAATAGCAGGAATAGTTCTAGAACTAACTTCATTTACAATATCTATTCGGCTTATATCCGCATCAAACTTTGTCTGCTGTGCATTTGTAAGCTGGAATTTCTTGTATATTTGAGTCTTTGGTAATGGCTTATGTAATTCCGTTACTTCAGGCAAATTAAGCATTTACTTCATCACCTTTAACAACAAAGAAACATATAAGTTCAAAATCATCCAAACCTTTAATTTGGGTATGTTTGAAATCAACTTCATTACCGCTCAAGAATGAATCAATATCACTGACTTCTTTATTCTCAATGATTGAATCAATAGCTTCACTTAAAAGCTGAGAACATTCTTTCATGTTGCGACCATTTTTAGTTTCTTTATTAAACTGGTCACACAAATCTTTTATAGGCTCTGTTTTGCCTCTACACAGGAAACGAACTGTATCAAGCAGTTTTTTTGCTTCAAGATGATTTATTTCTACTTCGCCATCATTCTTTATATAAACCATATAGAATGGATGAAGTCTATTCTGATTCTTAATGTTAATAGAATTAGAACGATTCTTAAGAACAAAGATAATTCCTTCTGGCAAATCTTCTGATTTATGAACTACCGCATGTAAACCAAATGGTGTATGTTCAACTGAATGTCCATCTTTAATGTATTGCAGTAAATCCAAACGGAATTCATTAAGACCTAAATCCATAATTGAAATACCTGAATTCATTTCTTCCATATCTACAACTTCATCACGAAGTCTCTGGAGCTGAGCTTTTCGGTATTCCATATCTTTCTGCTGTTCTGGATCAATAATGTTGTCATCACCAGTTGCAGTCATATCAACAATCTTCATTCGTGTTTCTACACGTGCTTTAAGATTGATATATTCATCCAAAGAAATATCAGGCCAGAAGTTTACAAGCTGAATAACTTCGTTTTTACTACCAATACGGTCAATTCGTCCAAAACGCTGAATAATTCGAACAGGATTCCAATGGATATCATAGTTAATCAGATAGTCACAGTCCTGTAAGTTCTGACCTTCAGAAATACAGTCTGTTGCAATAAGAACATCAATATCGCCAGGATTCTTATCAAAAAGCACATCTCTGTCTTTTGATATTGGAGAGAAACATGTAAGAACTGTGTTCAAATCGCGAGGCAATTTTTCTAATGTAGTTTTACCATCAATATTACCAGTGATAATTGCAGAGTTTACATTATATTCAGCTTTTAATTGGTCTGCTAAATTGTCATAGATATATGTAGCGGTATCTGAAAAGGCTGAGAATACAATTACTTTTTTATTTTCAGGATTAATTGGATTTTCAATTTTAGACTTAATCTTCCTAATAAGTTCTTGAAGTTTCAAATCATGTTCTGGTGTAATATCAAGAACAAGAGAATCCAATAAATCAAAGATTTCTTTGTCATGTTCAAGAGAACGCTGCCATGATAAATAATCCATATCAGCAAGATCAATTTTAACTTTCTTACCAATAGAGAAAATATCATCATTCATATCTTCTGTATCTAAGTCATCTACAGAATCAGTAATATCAGTTACATCAATTTCACCTTTAGTTTTGGCTAACTTAAATTCTTCAATTGTATGAATTGTTTCTGTAATCTGTTTGTTAATTCTTTCAAGAGTAAGACGGAAAGAATATACAGAACTTTCCATTCGCTTCATCAAGCTAATGGCTGTAATTCTTTTAATACCTTGTTCACGACCAATCTGTGTAATACCAATTGCTTTTTCATCATCAAACAAATCTGTATATTTAGACAGTTTGCTTGGAAGAATATAAAGTGAAGGAGTATATACAGAAAGAACCAACTTCATTAAGTGGTCAAAGATTTCATTATAAGTAACTGCGTTTGGCAAATCAGTTAATGGAGTTGAAATTGATTCTGGTTTATTACGCTTAGGGAATGTTCCAATTGCAGATGTATCATAATACTTCTGAATGTGTTTACGGGAACGAGCGATTGTTACACTATCTAAAATTTCAAAGAAGTCGAAGTCCAACATCTGAAGAAGATTATCTGTTGTTCTTTCATCTTCTGGATATTCACTCCATTTGTTAAATGCTTTCTGAGCATTCTTAAATACATCAGACAATGGCTTTGAAATATCAAGCTTTTCATTAAGATTACTTTCGTTACCTTCATAAGCAAGAGCTAACTGATTTTTAAGATCGTTAAAACGATTGTTTACAGGAGTAGCAGAAAGCATAAGAACTTTTGTTCTTACACCTTTGCGAATTACATTACGCATCAAAATTGCATAACGATTGAATTTCTCATCTTCTTCCTGGTCAAATTCCAGCTTCCCGCCATTACGGAAGTTATGAGATTCATCAATTACTACTAAATCGTAGTTGTCCCAGCGAATGCGTCCTAAATCAATACCATTAGATTCACCATGAGTTCTACTTAAGTCTGTATGATACAGAACAGTATAGTTCATGCGGTCTTCTGCAATTGGATTATTGATATAGTTTTCTTTATAAGTATTCCAGTTATTTGTAAGTTTCTTAGGACAGAGAACCAGACAGTTCTTATTACGACATTCGTAATATTTAATTACTGCCAAAGCAGTGAATGTTTTACCAAGACCTACACTATCGGCAAGAATACAGCCATTAAATTTTTCAAGCTTGTTAATAATTGCAAGTGCAGCGTCTCGCTGAAAGTTATAAAGTTTGTTCCAGATTTTCGTCTCTTTAAAACCTGTAGCTTCATTTGGAAGCACATCATCTGAAATATCTTCAAGGAATTCACTAAAAATATTGTAGAGAGTTACAAAGTAAAGGAACTCTGGAGAGTTTTCGTTATAAGCTGCAGTGATATTTTCGATTACAACATCAGTTACTTCCTGAAGTTTTTCTTTATCATTCCATAACTGATCAAACAACTGAAGATATGCCATGCTTAATGGAGCTTCAATTTTATTTACCATGTTGTAAGCGTTATTACCTTTTTCACAACCAAGGTCTACAGTAGTAAATCCCTGAATAGGCATATAACTTGTATCATCAACATTTACGAAGCCAGACATAATTTGATTAGTCTGATTGGATTTAAAGACTACCTTATTCTTAATCCATTCTGCACATTCTTTTGCAATAGCCTTTTGTGAGAGTTCATTACGGAGTTTTACTTCAAATTCAGTACCATAAAGACTGCGTTCACGATTAAGTTTTGGAATATAGAATTCACGTTTTTCTTTCTTAGCTTTTTCAGTTGTAAATGTTGGGGAAGTAAAAATAAACTGAAGCTGGTCGATATTTTCTAACTGATCTTTTAATTCCTGATAAGCATAAATTGAGAAACAGCTGGCCGCAATTGATATTTTTGAGTTTGGTTTTATGGTCTCTTTCAAATCGGAGGCCAGAGTTTTATTTATGTTATCTATCAGTTCCACAACAACTTCCCCTTCACTATTTCTCTGTTATTTTGCTTCTTTCGCTTCCTTTGTGCGTCCATCAACTGGTTTATCAATATCTTTAGGAATAACCCAGCTATTACCGAACTTTTTGGCACCAGGAAGTTTACCTTCTGTACACATAAGTGTGACCATGCGAACAGTCAGACCCCACTTTTCAGCAAGTTCCTTGGCTGTGCATAAATTGTCCATAGTATCCATACTTTTATTATACTTCCGTTATCGGAAATATACAATGTAAAATTGTAAAAGTTAAAAAAGAACAGCTAATTTCACATAAAATATGCAAAATTAACTGTTCATAACGTTTCATACTATCTATGTTTCCTATAACTTCTGTGATACGAAGTCTTTCTAGGAGTTGACCTGTAGCTTGGTCGGACACATGAAGCTCGATAGGCATTTAATAAGTTATTTACATAACCTTGAATTCCGGCAGTAAATTGTGCTCCAACTTTGTCATTAATGATGTTCCAATTGTCCTGATTAGAAAGATCCTTTGCTAAATCTTCTTTTGTTGTAGCAATAGATTTTGATAAATCAACCTCTACAGCAGGAATACCAGCATTTTTTATGATTGCTGCCTTTTCATCATCTACCTTATGTGTAACATATATCTCTGCTATCAAAGGAACATCAACAGTAAACTGCACACCCATATAATTGAATGGTATATTAGCTCTGGCAAACACATCTGGAATAATATTCAAATCTGTTAATGTTATTTCCATTCCAATTTGATTTGTCTTTATAAATCCCTTTTTACCATTAAGGCCAATAGGCATAAGCTGATTTGCAAAAATCAACTCTTTACCCCAGATATGTCTAATCGTCTGATAGCCTGTTCCACAGTCATTGCCACTTACATGAGCAAAATGATGTTCCCTGATTTTACCATCATTTTTAGCTACTAATGGTTCATTACAACCAGGACAGGAACATCCACATTCCAGACCATTCTTCACATCATCAATGTGAACCAATTTTTTTTCTGCATTAAATGCATATGCAAGAAGAGTATTGTTCATTTTAGTTCTCCTCTGCATTCACAAGAATCTCAACTACTTTTGCAGCGACTTTCTGCTTTACCTCTTTTTTGGATATTCCTTCTGCAACAAAATCTCCATATAATCCTTCTATTGCTACTGAACATCTCCAGATAGGATTTCCATCTTTATCGTGGTATTCGTCAAACAAATACCCTAATAACATAATTACTTTCTTCTGGTTCAGTTCGTGAAGAACGCTAACAGGATTTGCTAAATCCATGGATTCAATCATCTTTGCAATTTCAATCTTGCATAAATACTTATATGCTTTTGCATTACAATCCAGAAAGGCCTGATAAATTCCATCTCCAATTCCAAGAAATTTCTTTTCTCCGATTGAAACAAAATACTCATGCAGACCAGTTTCTGGGTTCATAGTTGTAAATCCCAATCCAGGATTCAGCCTTGCATTGAAAAAATCAAATCCAAAATCAATGTTATATCCTTTATACATTGCGGGAGAATAAATTGGCTGAGGCAAATTTAATGTAGTACATTTCTCATGCACCAGAACTTCAAGATAACCATTGATTGTTGTCATCTGAAGCATGTTCTTGCAAACTTCATCTAATTTCTCATTATCCCAATTAGAATCAACAGCTACTGCACCAATAATTGCTTCAAACAAATCTTCCCTTACAGAAGAACTTTCATAAACTTTATTCTGAATATCACTGTTTCCTAGAATTAGAAACTTTTCAAAACCGAAGTTCTGTATACAAGCTGCCAGCATTCGTTTATTTACAATTGCTGATTTTAGCTTTGTAAGTTCCCCTTCCGTTTTTGAGGAAATAAAACCTTTTTCAGAAACTTTTCCGGTTTCTTTGTACATAAGTTTTGTTACATGCAGATCTAAGATTTCATCCCCATAGAATTCAAGAACTTCATTGTTTTCAGTCCCTGGATTTTCTTCAGAATACGATTTTCTTGTGAATGCTTGAATTAATAAATTCAAGTTCTCAAATCTGTAACAAATTGAACTCTGGATATAATCCAAATCCTCTCTGTTCATAATTTGATCCTTGTTGAGTTATTTAGGCACAATAACCCCTTAGGCATAAAATGAGTAACACTGGAATTTTATGGATAGGATAAAAGAAAATAAGATAAATAGAGTACTAAAAAGCTCCTGATTGCTACGCTTAACTTGCATCAAGACATGACTAATCAAAATCATTTTAGCCAGGATTTATTATTCTCCGTGCCTATATATTTAATATAGTAATAAATTCGGTATTTGGCAAATTTCTGAAGCAGTTTTTAACCTGCTCCACTTTATATTTCCTTGTCATTTTTCAAAAGATAAACCCCTCAAATTTTGTCAAAATTCAAAGGAATTCCCATTTGTACCACATATTGCAATGCATAATGTCAAATTCCTATCACTAATCCCCTTTCTTTTGAAACTCCAAAATCTCCACTTTTCCCGGTAAAAAATCGCCACGATGCTCCCCGACATTGCCGAACATTGCCAAGTTGGCAATGTTATTTCTTAATTTTATAAACCGCTTTTGGAGATTTTATACCTCCCTCTCTATAAATCTTTTCATCTTTAATGAGAGGATTTATAACTTCTTCTAAGAATCGACTCCTACTTCCATAAGTTGTTGCTGCCTGCAATTCACTAGCGGATTTTGGACCATCTTCCAACAAATGTAATACCAATTCAGCATCTGTCATTTCTTTAAAATCGTCAGTTGCTTCATACAACTTATCATAGAGTCTTAAATCCAGAAATCCAGGATAAATCATCACACATGGTTGTTTATCTTCTGGAACATCTTTATAACTTTCAATCATTGTCTGAAATCCTGTTCCGCCTCGCTCCATTAAATTGGCCACATCAAGACAAGCAGCAATAATTGTATTTCTTCTGATTGAAGGAATAGAACCTGCAGGATATTCATTATAATCTTTTGGTAAAAGCCATGAACCTGGAGAAACTATATCAATCCTATCCAGATAAATATCAACATCAATTTGTGTTCCATTGATTGAATAATCTCTATGGGCAAACGCATTAACTAAGGCTTCCCTTATTGCTTCTCTAGGATATGATAAAACTTCTTCTCTGCCTCCAGCTGGTGTTTTCTTCCAACCTGTCTTTGTGTTTCTTTCTATGAAGGCAATTGCTGATTTCAATCCTTTAGATATTGGACCTTTTACTTTTAATGTATCCAAAACAGTTCCGGTTTTATTTTTCCCACGCCATAATCTACAGCAGATTAATGAATCATCTCCATTGTAGTCGTCCTTAAACATCAAGAAACCTGATTTCACAAAACCATCTTTGGAAACAATCTCTTCATTTTGCAATTCTTTTATACCAGGTTCGGCCCCATCACTTCGATATGTTTTACATAAATCGATGTAATCCGTCCACTGATCTGCAGAATACATCTTTTCTGTTGTCTCATTATCAACACCAAATTTTCGTTTTGAAAGAGAAATAATATCTTCAGGAGTAGCAGGAGTAGAATTTCCATCTCCTTTTACATATACAGTTTCGTTAAAATCACCTTCTCGATATCTGACAACTGATTCTGCTGGGTAGACTCTTATGCCTAAAACAAAATGATCTGCATTGTCATCAACACTTCTGAGCAAATAGGAAATTTTAGCATGTGGAAAAATATGTCTGTCATTTTCAACAGCAACAAGGTTCTTTGTTTTATCAACTTCTTCTAAGCTTAAACCAAAAGCATCTCTTTCATTTGAAACACCGACAAAGATATATCCACCATCTCCGTTTGCAAATGCTACAATTGTTTTAGCCCATTTTATAGGATTGTCCTGATTTAATACTGCCTTAAATTCATACTGGGTATTTTCCATCAAGATATCTGAAAAAAGTTCATTAATTTTCATAAAGTTGCCTCGTCACCATGTATTATAACATACATTGCCGAACATTGCCATAACTATGCCGAAACATTGCCAAATTGGCAATGTTAATTAGAAAATGAATGAATTTTCTCAAAAAAATCCGCCACGATGCTCCCCAGTCTGAAATTGCCATTTTTCAGAATTCAACATAATTTTTAACCGCATTTTATACAGCTATTTACGGTAAATACCAGTTTTTTTCAGTCGTCTTCTTTTTCCTTATTCTTGAAATATGAATAACCAAATTTATCATCCATAATTCTAACGATATGCTCTGCAGCAAGACATGTAGCAAAAGAACTTACACGTTTTTCCTGAGGTTCATCAACATTTAACAGAAAATCTTTCCAAATCTCATAAAATGGAATAGCTATAGAATTAAATAATATGTCACGGTCCGATGCCGTTAAATCAGATATATATTTTACGAAGCTAAAATAGAAAGCTTCATTTTGATCCATCTGACTTATTGCTTCTTTCATCCTTCTGCAAAAATTCAGAACTTCCTGTTCCTGTTCATCTTCTGGTTCACTATAACTATCTTTAGCCAGATCTTCCATATCATCCAAAACTTCATAAAAGTACTGATTAAAAATATTAGAATTATCCATCAAATCTATCTCTTTATTAGTTTAATCTCATTTTAGAAAAATATCTTTCAAAAGGTCGCCAGAGAGATGACATTTTACCTTTTATTTTCCATGACACTGTTTATATTTTTTCCCGCTGCCACATGGACAAGGTTCATTTCTTCCAACCTTTGGAATCGCCTGAAAATTCATTCCTTCCAGTTCTTTCGGAAATGGTATTACATAAGGATTTTTCTGAATGTTTTCCTGCCAGTGCTGGGATGACAATTCATCTGGAGACCATCCGTAATTTACCCACAAATGAGTCGAATTATGGAGATTCTGGTATAACTTCAAAAATTGCTCTACATCTGTCTTTTTAAGTGATTCTGTTAATTTGAAATCTTCATTCAGGTATTCAATTACATGGGTTACAGGACGACCATCTTTTATGTAAAACATCATATAGTAAAGAATTTCGTCCCAGTCTTCCTTTCGATGTTTTTCCAGGAATTTCCTCATCTGAACATAATTAGGATTATTATGTTCAACTTCATACATTTCAAAATAATTTAACTGATACTCATCGTCTGAGTTCATATAATCATCCAAAAACGCATTCAATTTTACCGAATCAGGTATATAAATTGAATGTTTGTTTCTGTCTTCAATTATTCCTTTAACATCTGATTCCTTGAAATACTTATATGCAATAGCATTTAATTTATCATGCCACTTGTAATCTCTTGTTGTTACCGAACTGAAAGACATGTGTTCAATAATTTGATTGTCTGACAGTTCTATTTCAGGATACTTTTTTCTCCATAGTTTTCCAAAATCATGAACAGACAGAACACCATAAAGTGAAATCATGCAGTCTGCAAATTGATGGAATATTTCCCATTTTCCAAATGGACTTTTTCCTCTTTTATCAACATAACTGCTGACTTCCCTGCAAACTTCAATAGGAATAGAATAAAACTCTTCTTTTCCGTCAAAATGATGAAATATATACCCTTGATGCATTAAATGCTTAACAATTCCACTGTTAAACATATAAATAAAGATCTCATGTTCGCTATTTTCATCATCTGGAAGCTTTAATTCTGTATCAACTTTTCCGCCGGTATCATCTGCTCCAGCTAAAAGCATCAGCATAAGATCATAAACAGCCTTGTTCTCATAAAAAAAGAAATGACCACATGTAGAAAGAATTGCAGAATCGAGATAATCCACAAGCTCTTCTTTTGTTGAGAAAGTTTCATCTGAGTATGATTCACAGATAAAATCCAGCTGTTTCTTTGTAAGCTGATTCAAAGATGCTCTCAAAGTTTTTGCAGCTGACTTTTTTACTGACAGATTTGTTTTACCTATATATGGAATTGAAAGACCATTGAACATAGCTTCCTCACTTTTTACATATTTTTTTTAAGCATAGTTTAGGAAACTACTTATTTACCCTATCCTTAAGAGCCTTTCCTGCCTTAAACTTTGGTGTTTTAGAAGCTGGAATCTTAACTGTTTCTCCTGTTTTTGGATTACGTCCTTCTCTTGCAGCACGTTCTCCTACTTCAAAAGTTCCAAACCCCATAAGCTGAACATTATCGCCTTCTTCCAGGGCTTTTGAAACAGTTTCAATAAATGCTTTAATAAAAAGGTCTGTATCTTTCTTTGAAAATTTTGTTTCTGCTGCAATAGCATCAATTAAATCTGCTTTAATCACTTAATTTCTCCCATTTTATTTCTATTTTGGTATTACGCTACACTATAAATTCTGAATATTTTCTTTTTGCTATCTCAAAAGCATCTGTATCAAATAAAACAATTACAACATCAATATCTGATGCATACCTTTGAACATATCCAACAGCAATATCAAGTGCTTCTTCTTTTGGATATCCATAAACTCCGGCACTAATTAAAGGAAATGCCATACTTTTACACCCATTATTTGATGCCAAATAAATAGCATTTTTATAACAGCTTCTAAGTAACATTTCACATTCAGCTTTTCTGTCTTCTCTATAGATTGGACCAACACAATGAATTACATGCTTTGCCTTTAATTTATATCCTTTTGTGATTTCAGCACAGCCTGTCTGACATCCTCCAAGAATTCTGCATTCTGCCAGTAATTCAGGACCTGCTGCACGATGAATAGCTCCGTCAACACCGCCGCCACCTAAAAGTGAACTGTTAGCGGCATTTACGATTGCATCTACTTCGTATTTTGTAATATCACCCTGCTCTATTCTTAATGACATTTTCCCACCTTAAAATAATTGCTATTTTCTATACTTTTCCAACAATTTTTCTGCATTTTCCCGAATTTCTTCTATTAAGAAAGCCGGCTGCAGAACTTCTACAGAATTTCCAAAACTCATAACCCAGCTGCTAACCTGCTGCTTCTGATTTGAAGAAAACTTCAGTAAAACAGAACCGTCTTCTCTCTGTTCCATTTTCTGATCTTTGTGCCATTCCCTTTCAAGAATGTAATTTGCCATTTTTGCATCAAAAAGAAGCTCGTAATCACTGGCTGCTTCTTTGTTGTACCAGATGCCGAAGCTCAAATCCACTTCTTTTGAAATATCAAATCCCTCTGGAATTGTATATTTCTCACTTGTAAGAACTATTTCCTTAAATCTTGATAAAGCATAAATTCGTTTTTCATTCGAACCATGATCAAATCCAAATACATACCAGTTTCCTTTTTGGCAAAGAACATGATAGGGATCCAATTCCTTATATTTATATTCCTGGCTTGATACAGAACGATACTTACAGGAAAGAACTTTTCGAGTTTTTATAGCCTCAAATATTTTTTCAAAAACACCGCTTTCGATGTCCGGCAACGGATCAGAAATAAAGCTGACATCCTTATTCAAAAAGCCGCTGTCTACACTCACCTGGTCAGGCAGCAGCTCACTGATTTTCCCCATCATGTTCTTAAACTGATTTTCAAGAGGAGTATTCTTATACTGTTCCATCAATGGCATCACTGTAGAAATGGTAAAAAGATCACCTTCCGTCAGCAAAACGTTTTTTATTGCGAATGTTGAGTCAGTGTAATAATAACCTTTACGAGTTCTGTCTGCTTCAACCGGAGCATTATAACGGTCACGCAGGAATTCTATATCCCTCATAATTGTTCGTTTACTTACTCCATGTTTTTCCATCAAATAAGCAACGCTTGGATATTTTCCTGAACGGATATCTTCATCAATCTGAATAATACGATGAGTTCTGAATTTGTCTTCTCTTTCTGCCATAACATATATTATAGCACTGTTTTCAGTTTTTGGTGTCATAGCCTGGCATTAAAATCCATTATTTTACAAGGCGGAATTTCTTATCATCTTCCAGATCCCTTAAAAAGATGATGTTTCCAATCTTATCTACCGTTTCAAGTTCACTTGACTTATTTATAATCACATAGGCATACAATGTTCCCCGAACTGTAAAGATATCCTTTACAAAAACAGTGTCACCTCTATGTAAATAGTTAAAATCAACATATCTTGTCTGATATCCATAAAGGTCTGCTTCTTTGCTGTCGTCTATATAAACGAAAAGCTTATTCAAATAATATTCCCACATATTAGGCCTCCAAAAATTACAGGCATATTTTACCCCTGTGAAAGTGTCATAGAGCGTCCCTGAAAATAAAAAAGAGCAAATTCTTATATGAATCTGCTCTTCTACATATCCTTCAGTGCTGCAAGTGTAGGATTATATTTCTTAAAAATCTCAATCTGTTCTTTTGTTAATTTATGAGGGAAATCCTGCCAGAAATTTAAAACTGTTTTTCCATCAAAAGAAAACAAAAGTGATCCCTCACAATTTATCGTTTCTTCTGATTCAACACAAAATACCAAATCTTCAGGATTCTCTTTTATAAACTCATATTTCTGATTCATTTTTCAATTGGTCCAGCGTAATCAAGTATTCCTCCAATCTCAATTACATTCATATAACCAAAATCTATCAGTTTCTGACTCGATTCCTTTGACCTTCTTCCTGACCGACACATCACGTACACAGTTTGTGACTTTTCAGAAATAACCTTTGCCGCATCTTCTTCAGTAAAAGTTTCATTCGTAAGCTGAACAGCACCGGGTATATGTCCTTCGGCATATTCTTCAGGTCTCCTTACATCAAGAAGAACATAGTTCTTGTCTTTCGCCATCATTTTAAGGCCTTCATTCATTGAAACCGATTTAAACGAATTCATTTTTAATTCTTCCTTTGTCTCTTTAAGGACAATCTTTCCATTAGCCTTTACAGTTACTTCATAAAACCGGCTTTCTTCTGCTACCTTTTTTTCCCATGGTCGTTTATATTCGAATTTTAATGTTGTTTTCCCAGGTTTCACTGATGAGATTTTATACATGAAAAGACTTGGTGCTCCCACCATATTTTCTTCACCCATGTATTTAACTGATTCTTCAACCTCAATGATTGATTCATTTCCGACTGTAAAAATCCATGTGTAACCGGTTGTAGGATTTCCCATAAACTGTAAATATTTTTCATGAGTGCTGAAAGATGCTGCTTTACAACCAGAAATGAGAATGCATAAAAATGTCAGTAACCAAACTACTTTGTTTTTCATAATTTCAGTCATGCAGATTCCCGCTCATCTGCATATATATCTTTCACAGTCAAAACTTTAAGACCTAGTTTTTTTGCAGCTTCGTATTCCCTGATTGCTCCCGGGCTGTCCTGCCAGTCATAAAGTAAAAAAATACCATCACAAGTCGAAAGAGCACAAAGATCTATTTTCATGTAATCTTCATACTCGAATCCATCTGGTAAAATTGCAGGATTAAAAACTGCATAACCTAAAGCCTTAAGTTTCTCTGCCATTGCATTAAACTTTGCCTTGTAATTTTCATCACCAGTAATTTTTCCGCTAAGGTAAATCTTCATCGTTCGCCCCCTGTAATTTATTATTCATTCTTTACAAATCAATAATATATCTTCAGAGTGCCATAGAACGGCGTTATAAATTTATTTTTTTGACTTTGATGTTAAAGTCCAACCTCCATTTTCAACTTTCTGTTTTGGAACTTCAAAACAGTTGAACATCGGATGGAATTCAAACTCTACCCCACCCTTCTTACCGTTTCTGTTTTTTAGAACCTTCAACTGGATTTCCTGAGGCTTTCCTGGAACCTCAGCATTTTTTTCCTGCTCATTACGAAGCTGGATGATTCTGGCAGTACGAGTTTTTTCATCTTCGTATTTGCCGTCCTCTTTCTTTATGTAATCCATGCCCTTAAACTGCAATGCCATAAGAACATCACTTGTGTATTCAATTGCACCTGATTCCTTAAAGCTGGCAATGTTTACCGGACTTGTGTAGTTTTCACGGTTAAAACTTGATATTGCAAAAATCGGAACATCATAATCTCGGCTGGCTCGTTTCAGTTCTACAACAGCTTTATCTGTGTTCTGCTTATCAGTTGCCCTCATGTCATACGGAGCAATAATCTGCAGGTAATCAATTATTACTAAAGGTTTTCTTCCTGTAATCTTAATGTGCCGTGCAATTACTGACTTTATTTTTTCTACGCCAATATCTCCGATTCCGATGTGGTAAAAAATCTTTCCTGCATAACCTGCATAATCTTTCAAACACTCATTCAGAAAATCTACTTTTCCCTGCTCTTTAAGAGCCTTACCGTTCAAAAGATTTCGTGTTGTTGTTGCATAGTCCAGTTCGCTGCGCCATGCCCTGCACTTCTGAAATGATAGTCGGCTGATTGATTTTGCAACCAGTTCCTGTTTTCCCATTTCAAGACTGAACACCAAAACATCCTGACCGTTCTTTGCAGCATTATCCGCAATCTGCAAACTGAAAGTTGTTTTACCTAAACTTGAAATTGCACCAATGATATAAAGTCCTGGATAAAAACCACCATCAAGAAGTTCATCAAGATTCTTAAACCCTGTCGATACACAGTCCCTGTTCTGACGTTTCTGAATATCTGCAATAAATTCTGCAAGACCATTTACAGCAGAAGTCTGTAAATATTCCTGTTCTTCTTTCTGCCTCTTTTCTTCCAGCAAAACAAGAACATTGTTTTTTGCACCTGTCACGCTTTGTATAAAAGATTCACGATCATTTACAAGTGCTTCATTCGCATCTTTGAACTCATTTGTAATATTGGCCTCAACATATTCGACACCAATTTTTGTGAGTTCATCCGCAAGCTTTTCCTCCCCTACCCTACCGGCTTCATCATTATCCAAAGCAAGAATAAGCGGATATTTAGGTTTGTTGTTTTTTACGTATTCAACAAATCTAAGATTGCTGCTTGATCCAAGTGCAACAGCTATTCCTCCTGCTTCAATTACGCTTAATGCATCGAACTCACCTTCAACAACAAAAACCGGTTGTTCTGCAAGAGGAATAGATTTCAGATTAAAAAGTTCGTATTGTCCTTTTGGTTTTAAGTAACGGTCTTTTTTGTCTGCATCCCAGGTTGCACGTGCATTATAGCTGAACTCTCCTGTTGGAATTACAAAACGCTTTTTCTCTTCCCAATAGCCTAAGTTATATGCATCTACTGTGGCTTTTGAGAGTCCTCGTTTTTTCCAGTAGTCAGTTTTTTCAACAGCTGCATGACAGTTATCAAAAAATTGAAACAGAGATTCCCTTTGTTCAGGTTGTGCTTTTTTATTTATATAAATATTAGTATTTGATTTTGAGTGGGGAATGTATTCTGAGTTTGTGCTTTTTCCGTTAAAGCTTGAATAATCAACATTGATGCCCAAATTTTTATAAACATGATCAAACAGTTCTTTTCCTGATAATCCTGTTTCAATCCCGATTACATCAAAAATGTCATAATCTACACCACATGAAAAACAATGACATCTGTTACGCCTTGAATCAAAAGACATACTTGGATGCTTATCATCATGAGATGGATTGAGACACGAGAAATTTGTTGATGTGTTGATACCTTTAGCGTTAAGATAGTCCAAGAGATGTGTCTTGGCACTTTCTTTAGCTTCTTCTGGATTCATATGGTCCCCACCCTATATCCATTTGAACTAATTTTCTTAATGCTAATTTAATACGGCATAGACGTATCTGCAATACGTCAGCCTTAAATTTAATATAGCTTTATATTAGCTATATAATAAGCTCTTAGGATTTTTTAAAGTGGGCTAAGTCCTTATTTCATAAGGGTTAACGAAGTTTTATTTCCACGTTAAAGAGTCCAAATTCCACGTAAAGAAGTCCAAAATCCACGTTTAAAAGTCCTTCTTCCACGCTTCTCAGTCCTTTTATTTGAATTCTTCCACGTTCAAAAGTCCTTTTTTTGACTCAAAAATGCTGTAATTTTATGCTATTTTTTCTTAATTTTATGAATTTTTATGCATTTTTTTTCAGACTTTTTAATTTGTGAACCAAAATAATCGGAAAATGAACAAATTTTTGCCTATATTGTACATAAATCACATGATTTTAAACAAAATTCCCACGTAAAAAAGTCCTTTTGGGTGTAATTTATCCACGTAAAAAAGTCCTTTTGGGTGTAATTTATCCACGTAAAAAAGTCCTTTTTTTAAAATCATACATATAGAAGGGATTTACTAAAAAAATAGGGTAAAAAAAGCCTTTTTTTGCAAAAAAGACCTGTTTTACCCACGTTCAAAAGTCCTTTTTGCTTAAGTTTACCCACGCTTAAAAGTCCTTTTTACACTTTTTAAGCTCTCATCCTAACAAGAGAAACTTATTCTTTTTTCTTACTTTTTTTTGAACTTTCGTCCTGTTCAATCTTTTTTGATAAAGCTTTTACCCTGGCTTTTTCAGAAATTTCCGCTCTCTTTTTTTGAGTAGCTTCGATTTTTGTTCGCTTTGTGTGGGCTAGACTTTCAAAATATTCAAGGTATTCATTATGAAGCTGTATGTTTGCATACCCTTCTTCAAGGAATTCAATGATGTTGGCGTTTACGTTGTACACAGGAGTAATTACCAGATCCCCGTTTTCAGCTTTTGTTACTTCATTCAAAGCATTCAAGATAGGCTCTCTAATGTCTCGTCCTGGATTTTTCGTTTGATTTTCATCAGGTAAATCCAAAATCTGTTGAAGAGTTTTGAAGCTGATGTTAAAACTTTGTTTTTTGTCGATGTCATTCAGACGTTTTCTTGCAAGCATGAATGTATTGAGCAAAATATCTGCAGCATTATCTGAAAGTGAGAAGTAAGTTTTTGGAATGATGGAAAAATACTGTAGGGCGAATAATTCCCAGTTGATTCGTCTGTTAAGAAAGATTTCTGCAATTCCGTTTTTTACATGGGCACCGGTAAAAAGAACCTCGATTCCAGTATCGGTAATCTGTTTCATATCCTTTTTGTCACGAACGACACCTTCAATCTTGATGCTTGTAAGAGGACCTTTTGCCTCATTGAATGCCTGTCTTGCGGAACGAAGTGTTTTATAGCTTCCAAGTTCAACAAAATCTGTAAGAGGAAATTTTATACTGATATCCTGAATTAGATTTTCTGAAATATTTTTCCTGCTCAGGTTGATTAAAGTATATGTCAGAATTTTCTTGAGTGGTTTGTTTGCTTTTGTAAAAAAGTCTACGTTATCGAGATGAATTACTGTTTCTGTATTGTCGGTTGTATATTTTACTCGTTGACTTAATTCTTTTGTTGTTCCTTCTGGAGGTGTGAAGAAGTCAAGCTGAGAAGAGTGGCTGTTTTGCTCAAGACGATTTGCAAATGTTTCAAGATTTCCTGCATGGCTTACAACATTAAACATTGTATTAGATGCAGGACTGTTTGGGAAACTGAAAAACTTGCTGTCTTTTTCGGTATCGCCAACTTCCCTGGTATTGTTTACTGCAGGAAGATTCTCGTCATTATCTGTTTCTTTCATGAATAACTCTTTTCCTAATTTTTAATTTGTGTTCCTGAATACCATTAAAGGCCAATGTCAGAAATACCAATGTCAGAGAAGTGAACTTTTCCTCTCTTTTCTTGCTGTTCAAGATATCTGATTGCAATCTTGATTCCCTTTGAAAGAGAAACTCCATGTTTCATGAAGTAAGATTTCAATGCTTCTCTTTCTTTTTCTGTTGTTCTTACGACGATTTGTGTTGCTTTAACATTTTTCGATGCAGGAATGTCATCATCAATGCTGATTTCTTCAACAAAATCTGTATTCATGTCTGTTGTATCGATTTCAGTTATTTCTTCGGTTACTTTTGGTGTCTCAGGAGTTTCTGTAATAGCTGGTTCTGATGCTGGAGCTGGTGCCCCGATTGGTTTATCAAATGTATTTAGAAAATCCATGTTTAAGTTATTTTTAGCTGGTTGTATCTTTTGCATAATTTTTACCCCTACCCTATCAAGTTATTTAAGTGCCTTTGCAATTTCTTCAAGAGCCTGAAGAGTTTCTTTTTTTGGACCTGCTATTGACTGAACAGGAACAGATGTTGTTTGAGCCTTACGGAACCCTGTATCTGTTGGGATTACAAAAATCTGATAACCGCTTGGTTCGAGAGTTTTGTACTGTGCTACAAGATCACGACACTGAGCAATCGAGTTATTGTTTTCGTTTAGGATAAGTTTATTAAGAAATGGTTTTCCGTTTACGCTAACTCCGTAACAGTTGTCATATCTTTTTTTCATGGCATCAAGATTTACTTTGAATGTTTTAAGTCCATCATGTGAGAAGCGGTCAAGTTTAAGAACATTGATTACTTCATCACTGGCAATAAAGCATGATTCTTCAAGTGCTCCGAACGCAGGAGATGTATCAATAACGCAATATTCAAAAACATTTGCAAGTTCATTTTTGAGCTGAGCAAGTTTGAACTGTTCTTTCTGTGCTACAGTTTCCTGATAAGTTCTAAGGCCGCCATCAATTCCGGCTGTAGGAATAATAAAAAGATTTTCAACCTGTGTTGGCTGGATTACATCTTTGATTGTGCACTTGTCAGAAAGAACATCTGAAAGTTCGTATTGGAGGGAAGGCAGATTCATCCAGTCTGTTGTGTTTCCCTGAGGATCGGCATCGATTAAGATTGTTCTTCCGTATTTTGCAAGTTCTACTGCTACGGATACAGAAACAGAAGTTTTTCCTGTTCCACCTTTCTGGATGGCAAAAGTGTATGTCTTCATTATTTTCCCCTCTATACTTTGTTTATACGTTATATACAATATAAAC